>Ga0172372_10005293_pt1 | contig 17998 bp, 11 predicted proteins | sample LakKiv5m_2_FD_114544 | JGI IMG/M metagenome (GOLD analysis project Ga0172372, IMG submission 114544) | Freshwater microbial communities from Kabuno Bay, South-Kivu, Congo - kab_092012_9.5m | ecosystem: Environmental > Aquatic > Freshwater > Lake | place: Democratic Republic of the Congo...
CGGCGGCCTGCTCATCGGCGTGGTCGAGACCTTCGTCAACGGCAGCCGCTTCAGCACCTTCACCGACGCGATTGCCTTTGCCATCCTGATCGCCATCCTGCTGTTCCGCCCGGCGGGCTTGCTCGGGAAGATGCAGGTGGAGAAAGTCTGAACCAATGTCGAACTGCGAATTGCGAATTGCGAATCTGCCGGCCGCGTGCGCCCGCCGCGCCCGAGGCTCGCATTCCGCATTCCCCATTCCGCATTCCGCATTTCCACAGTGATTCCCCGCTCCCAGATCGTCCTCGCCGCCGCGCTCGCCGTGGCCGGCCTGCTCGCGTTCTTCCAGCCGCGGATGGATGACTACTTCGCCCTCATCATCTCGAACATCGGCATCAACGTCATCCTCGCCGTCAGCCTGAACCTCATCAACGGCTACACGGGGCAGTTCTCGCTCGGGCACGCGGGCTTCATGGCGGTGGGTGCTTACTCGGCGGCGGCCATCACGATGTTTGGTGCGCCCAAGTTCGCCCCCGCGCTCACGCAAGGGGCGGGCATTCACGCGCTGTTCCCCATCGCGCTGGTGGGCGGCGGGCTGGCCGCCGCGCTGGCCGGAGTGCTCGTCGGCGCGCCCTCGCTGCGGCTCAAGGGCGACTACCTCGCCATCGTCACGCTCGGCTTTGGCGAAATCATCCGCGTGATTTTTCGCAACGTGGACTCCGTCGGCGGCGCGCTGGGACTGAACGGCATTCCCGCCTACACGAACTTGTTCTGGGTCTATGCCTTCGCGGCGCTCACGGTCTATGTCGTCGTCAGCATGGTGAACTCGACCTACGGGCGCGGCTTCCTCGCCGTGCATGACGACGAGATCGCCGCCGAGGCGATGGGCATCAACACCACCCGCTACAAGATCACCGCGTTCGTCGTCGGCGCGTTCTTCGCCGGCGTGGCGGGCGGGCTGTATGGACACTCGATCCTCACCATCGCGCCGACGGGCTTCGACTTCATGAAGTCCATCGAGATCGTGGTGATGGTCATCCTCGGCGGCATGGGCAACACCACCGGCGTCATCATCGCCGCCGTGCTGCTGACGCTGCTGCCGGAGGGCCTGCGGATGCTCGCGGGCGCGCCGGTGTCGCTGCCCTTCTCCGCGCCGTTCAACAATCTCAAGTGGATCGCCGACACGCGGATGATCATCTACTCGCTGCTGGTCATCGTGCTGATGCTCGCCCGCCCGCAAGGCCTGTTCAACTGGGCCAACCGCAGCGCGACGAAGCCGAAGATTTGAGCTTCGGTTGCTGCCCGCCAAACACGCGAAAAGGCGCCAAATTTATCAGGCTCAGACTTGGGGCACTTCTTCTGGACGCATCTCCCCCGCCCGCCTTCCCTTTCGCCTGTTTGGCGTATTTCGCGGGCCTTCCATCGGGCCACCGGCTATTCCGGTCGCACAGGTCTCGGCTCCGGCGCTGGCGCGGCCGGAAGAAGAACCGCCCCTTTGATCAGCCGGCAAAACTCCTTCTTCGTGGCTTTCTGCACGGGGCCGCCCTTGGCTTCCGGGGAACCGCCGGCCTTGTATTCCACCGCCAGCCGCTCCAGCCGCGTGATGCGGAGGAACGCCTGGCCCTGCTGCCAGATCTGGCCCTGCTGAAGTCGGAGCGGCTGCGCCATGCCGCAAGGATGGGTGACGACTGCGGTGGCTGAAAGAGGATTCTGCGGTCGCGCGGCGGCGTGCTCCAGTGTTGATCGCGGTGGTTCGCCCCTTTCCTGCCGTGCTGAATCGGGCCTGCCACTCCGCGTCGAACTTCAGCCGCATGACTCGACCTCAAACCTTTCTGGCCTATTGCGCGTTGCTCCTAATCGCCGGCCTGCCCGCGAACCCGCCGTCGCTCCGGGCGGCGGCTTATCTCTCTCATCCGCCGATGCGCGCGCTGCCTACTCCGGGCGACCAACCGCTCGGCCAAAGCCCGGCCTTCTTTGTGGATCCGGCCAAGGGCGACGACGCGAATGACGGCGCCCAGGCGCGGCCTTGGAAAACCGTCGGCCACGCGCTCAAGCGGACGATGAAGCCGGGTGACACGCTCGTGCTGCGGGGCGGTGTTTATTACGAGCGCGTCAGTGTGAGCGCCACTGGCACGGCGGGACAGCCAGTCACAATCCGTGCGTTCCCCGGCGAACTGGCGGTGCTGGACGGCGGCTTCCGCGAGTTCCGCGAACAGCCGGCGACGGCGTGGGAACCGTGCCCCGGCGGAGCGGACGGGGAGTTTCGCTCTACCCGAGCCTATCCCGGCCTCGCGAGCACGGAGAAGAACCACGCTCATGTCTGCGGCCACTTCGCCGATTCGATGGTCCCGCTGCACGCGTATCGCTTTCGTGCCGACCTCCAGACGACGAACGAGTTTTGGAACGTCGGCCCCAAGATGAACGCCGAGGAGGGCATCTATTGCGGGCCGGGGCTGTGGTATAACCTCGCGACGCAGCGCATCCACATCCGGCTGGCGCACACGCGGTTGCCCGGCCTGGGCGCGGACAGCTATCGCGGCGAGACCGACCCGCGCAAGCTGCCGCTCATCATCGCCGGCGGGCTGGACCGCGTGCCGTTGCGCATCGCGAACTCGCGCCATCTCCGGCTGCAAGACCTCGTCGTGCGCGGGGCGAGGACTTCTTCCATCGAAGTCACCGACTCGGCGCAAATCGAGTTCGACCGTGTGACCGCTTACGGCGGAGCGAACCCGATGCGCTTATCCGGCACGCATGGCTTCCGGCTGTTGAACTCGGCGTGCCGTGGCATCTCCGCGCCGTGGTCGTGGCGCGGCAGCCAGAAGTATCGGGGCTTCGAGGGAAACCTGTTCTCCGCCGGCAAATACGGCGGCGGCAACGAGGACTTCGAGCTGGCCCACGGCGAGTTCACCGACGCGCATGACAGCGTGTGGATCGGCGACGTGAAGAACCTCCGCTTTCACCATAACCTCCTCGACAACGTGAACGACGACGGGCTGTTCCTGACCGCGCACACGGACGAGGCCGGCGCGGTGTCGGGCGGCCCCATTTACATCTACCAGAACGTCCTGAGCCGCTGTCTCTCCAGCCTCGCGTTCGGCATCGGCAGCGGGAAGCAGACGCGGACCGGCGCGGGCGTATATGTATTCCGCAACGTCTTCGACCTGCGCGAGCCGGTGGCCTACCACCGGCCCGCCAGCGCGACGGAGCCGCAGGAACTTGGCTCCGCCGGCCGCGTCTGGGGCGAGCACGGCAGCCCCATCTGGGAGCCGCTGTTCTTCTATCACAACACCGTCATTACCCGCGAACCGGGCTTTCGGGACATCTACGGCGCGGGCTTGGCCGGCCATGCGCAGCGGACGCAGCGGCGCGTCTTCAACAACCTCTTCGTGCAACTGGAAGGCCCACCCGGCCAGTCCCTGCCGCAACCGCTCGCGCCCGCTCCGGTGGCCAAGGCTCCCGGAAAGTCCACGACGCTCGATGACCTGCTGGACTCGCCGAACGAGGCAGCGAAGCGCGCCGCGCTGGCCGCTTCAACCAAACCAGTGACCACCGCTCCGTCGCCGCCCGGCCCGCTGCCAGATTTTCAGGCCGACGCCAACCTGCACTGGAGCCTGAAGCCGGGGGCGGACGGCAAGGACTTCCTCTCCACGTTCCGCAAGTCGCCCGTGTTCAAAGCCAGCCAGGCACAATACCCGCCCGGCTGGTGCGCGCAGGACCGCTTTGCTGATCCGCTGCTGAACGCCTTGCCGCCCGACTGGCGCAAGCCCCTCGATGTGCGCCTCCGCGCTGGCAGTCCCGCCCTGGACGCGGGCATTCAACTGCCCGCCGACTGGCCGGACCCGTTGCGGGCGCAGGACAAAGGACGGCCAGATCTCGGAGCGGTGCCTTTGGGAATCGAATGGTGGAAGGCGGGCCTGCTCGCGAAGTGATGCCGGATCAGCAAGACTTTCGGCAAAGCCGGACAGTGCGAACCTTCGCACGATTTCTCCCTCACCCCGACCCTCTCCCGCTGGGAGAGGGAGAATCTTCGGCAGCAACGTGTCCAATCGCTGCACCCTTGCCAACCGAAGCGGACTGCGTGGCTCCCTCCCAGCGGGAGAGGGCCGGGGTGAGAGAGAGCGGCCACCCATTTTATCGGATGCCATCAGGAACTTGTGTGACTACACCACAGCCACGACCGCGCTCCGCAGATCGCCGTTCAGCTTGCTTCCCACTTCTTCGCGCGTTCCAGCGCCTTGTCCCAGCCGGCGGTGAGGCGTTTGCGTTCGCTGCCTTTCATCGCGGCGGAGAAGCGGCGGTCCACCTGCCACTGAGCGGCAATTTCCTTCTGGTCCTTCCAGTAGCCGACGGCGAGACCCGCGAGGTAGGCCGCGCCGAGCGCGGTCGTCTCCGAGACGCGCGGGCGCACGACGGGGACGCCGAGCAGGTCGGACTGGAACTGCATGAGGAGGTTGTTCGTGCTCGCGCCGCCGTCCACGCGGAGTTCCTTCAGCTTGATTTTCGCGTCGGCCTCCATCGCGTGCAACACGTCGGCGACCTGGTAGGCGATGCCTTCCAACGCCGCCCGCGCGATGTGCGCGGAGGTGGTGCCGCGCGTTAGGCCGGCGAGCAGGCCGCGCGCATACTGGTCCCAGTGCGGCGCGCCGAGTCCGGCGAAGGCGGGCACGAGATAGACGCCGTGCGTGTCCGTGACCTGCGCGGCGAGCGCCTCGACGTCGCGCGAGGACTTGATGATGCCGAGGCCGTCGCGCAGCCATTGCACGACCGCGCCCGCGATGAAGATGCTGCCTTCGAGCGCGTATTCCGTGCGGTTGCCGATGCGCCACGCGACCGTCGTGAGCAGGTTGTTCTTCGAGGTCACGGGCTTGGTGCCGGTGTTCATCAGCATGAAGCAGCCGGTGCCGTAGGTGTTCTTCACCATGCCGGGCCGCGCGCAGGCCTGGCCGAACAGCGCGGCTTGCTGGTCGCCCGCGATGCCCGCGATGGGAATCGGCGCGCCGAAATGGGTGGTCTCGCCATAGACCTCGGAGGAGGCGCGCACCTGCGGCAGCGCGCTGCGCGGAATGCCGAAGAGCGCGAGCAGCTCGTCGTCCCAGTCGCCCTTGTGGATGTTGAAGAGCATCGTGCGCGAGGCGTTGCTCGGGTCGGTGACGTGGACGCGGCCGCCGGTGAGCTGCCACACGAGCCACGAGTCAATCGTGCCGAAGGCGAGTTCGCCGCGCTTCGCCCGCGCCTTCGCGCCGGGGACGTTTTGCAGGAGCCACTGGAGCTTCGTGCCGGAGAAATAGGCGTCGAGCACGAGGCCGGTCTTGCGGCGGATGAGCGCGGCCTTGCCGGCGCGCTTGAGCTTGTCGCACACGGCGGCGGTGCGGCGATCCTGCCAGACGATGGCGTTGGCAATGGGCTTGCCGGTGTCGCGCTCCCACACGACGGTCGTCTCGCGCTGGTTGGTGATGCCGATGGCGGCGATGTCATTGGCGGTGAGGCGGGCCTTGAGGATGGCGTCGGCGGCGACGTTGGACTGCGTGGCCCAGATTTCGTTGGCGTCGTGTTCCACCCAGCCGGGCCGGGGGAAAATCTGCCGGAACTCCTGCTGCGCCACGGAGACGATGGAGCCGGCGTGGTCGAAGACAATGGCGCGCGAACTGGTGGTGCCCTGGTCGAGGGCGAGGATGTGTTTCATGGGGGGAGTTGAGAGTTGAAAGTTGAGGGTTGAGAGGAGGAAGCCGGTGTTTCTCAACACTCAACTTTCAACTCTCAACCTGTTTTCGGTCACGCCGGCCAAAGCATCTTGAAAATCATCGCCCCCACCACGCCGCCGAGGAGCGGGCCGACGACCGGCACCCACGCGTAGCCCCAGTCGCAGCCGCCCTTGCCGGCGATGGGCAGCACCGCGTGCGCGATGCGCGGGCCGAGGTCGCGCGCCGGGTTGATGGCGTAGCCGGTCGGGCCGCCGAGCGAGAGGCCGATGGCCCACACGAGCACGCCAACGAGCGCGGGGCCGAAGCCGGAATCCCAGCCGAACTCGGGCTTCAGGTTCGCCTTGCTGCCGATGGCCAGCACGCCGAGCAGCAGCATGGCCGTGCCAATGACTTCGCAGAGCAGGTTTGCGCCCCCGTTGCGGATGGCCGGGCCGGTGCAGAAGATGCCGAGCTTCGCGCCCTGGCTTTCCGTCTCCGCCCAGTGCGGCAGATACGCGAGCCACACGAGCACCGCGCCGAGGAACGCGCCGGCCATCTGCGCGCCAATGTAAATGGGCACCATGTCCCAGCCGAGCTTGCCGATGCTCGCCAGCCCGACCGTGACGGCCGGGTTCAGGTGCGCGCCGCTGATGCTGCCGACGCAATACACCGCCACCGTGACGCCCAGCGCCCAGCCGGCGGTGATGACGATCCAGCCGCCGTTCTGGCCCTTGGACTTGTTGAGCAGGACGTTGGCGACGACGCCGTCGCCCAGCAGGACGAGGATCGCGGTGCCGATGAGTTCAGCGAGGAAGGGTGACATGGGATGAAGTGGTTTTCGTTCGGGACGGCGGGAAGCTAGCCAACCCACGGGCGCAGCGTCACGGGAAAAACTGCGGCGGACGGACCGGGCACACGACTGCTTCCGGTCCGCCCGCCGTTCGCCCACGCGGGCAAAGCGGACTGTTGCTCAACGCGCCGACGCGGGCCTGGCACGGCGCGGGCCGGGCCGGAGCGAATCCTCCGTGAGCGTCTTGAGGAAGGCCACCAGCGCATGCACATCTGGCGGCGGCAGGCGCACGCCGCCGGGTGGGTGCTTGGCGAGGTTCGGGTCGAGCGTGTCGCTGCGCTGCACGCCACGCACGTAGTGGAAGACGGCCTCCTCCACCGTGCGGTGCCGTCCGTCGTGCATGTAGGGCGCGGTCAGTTCCACGTTCCGCAGCGAAGGGACGGAGAACTTTCCCTTGTCGCCTTCGCGTCCGGTCACGAGGAATCGGCCCAGATCGCGCGGCTCGCGGTCGAGGCCGTTGTTGGAAAACGCGACATTCTGGAAGATCGGCCCGCCGTGGCAGTGAAAGCAGTCCGCGCCGAACAGCCCGCGCCGTGGATCGAACTCGGTGTGGAACAACTCGAAGCCGCGCTGTTCCTCGGTCGTGAACGTCGCCTCGCCGCGCATCACGCGGTCGAACTTGGAGTCGAACGACGTGACGGTGAGAAGGAACTGCTCCAGGGCCAGGCTGACCCGCTCGACCGTGATGTCCGGCGTGCCGAAGGTGCGCGCGAACAACTCCCCGTAACTGGTGGCAGCCGACGTGAGGAGGCTCTGATTAAGTTTCGAGTTTTGCGTTTGGGGTTTGGGGTTGGCGGATTCAGTCCGTTCTCCCTCACCCCGGCCCTCTCCCGCTGGGAGAGGGGGAGGCACAGTCCGCGTTTGGCTTGCGGTCACGTTCTCACTGGGCCGAACGACCGGACCGCCCGTCGGAGCCGACGGCTGGCTGCCATTCTCCCTCTCCCGGCTGGAGAGGGCCGGGGTGAGGGGGAGCGCTCCCTTCGCCGATGCGGCCTTCAGCTTCTCCACCACATTCGGCAGCGTCTCGTGCATCTCCAGTTCGTCCTGAATCGGCATGAGCGCCTGCTGGCGCAGCGACTTCGCGCGGCCGTCCCAGAAGAACTCGGACTTCCACGCGAGGTTGTAGAGCGGCATCGCGTTGCGCTTTCCTTCCAACCCGTCCACGCCGAGGCTGAACGCCCGCCCCGCGTCCACTGTGCCGCCGTCCATCTGGTGACATGACGCGCACGACTGCTTCTCGCCGCGCGACAGCAGCGGGTCGTTGAAGAGCCGCCGGCCCAGCGCGACGCCTTCCTCCGTGAGCGGGTTGTCCAGCGGCAGCGCGGGCTTGGGGAAATGCGCCGCGTAGGTGAAGCGATACGGCGTGCCGATGAGCTTGGCCGGGTTCACGACAGACTTTTCTCCCTCTCCTCCGCGGAGTGGAGGCCGGGGAAAGGAGGTGGTCACTGCATTTGGATTTGGCTCCCCTCTCCCCTGCCCTCTCCCCGCTCCTTCGTCGCGGGGCGAGGGAGAAGTCGCTTTGACCACGACCGCCGCAGACGGCATACCGCCGGCACGGCTCACGGTGAACGCCCGCTCCACGTTGCCGCGCAGCCAGTCCGCGAGTTCATCGCCCTCGCGCGAATGCGTCGCCATCGTGTCGCGGTCCAGCGTGAGTTCGCCGAACACCGTCGCGAGGTCGAAGTCCAGCCGCACCGTGACGGGCGCGGCGTTCACGGCCAACGCCACGGGCACGTCCACCGTCATCAACTGCCGGTCGGTCGCGAGATGCCACGAGAAGCCGGCGGCCATCTGCGGCGAACGCGGGCCGCGCGATTCCGGCCCCGGCAGCGCGGGCGAGGGATGACTCAGCCCCGACGCGGCGAGGCCCGTGTTCAGCGCGTTCACCCGCTCGCCGTCCACGCCGTCGCGCTCGCCCGCGAGGCGCGGCGGCAGCACCCACTTGCCTTCGAGCGCGAGGAACACGTAGCCGCCCTGCCAGTTCCAGTGCAGGCCGTTGATCTGCGGGTTGAGCGGATGCGCCGCGTCCCACTGCGCGGGGCTGGCGTGGTTTTCCTCCGGCGGCACGCCGATGTGGAAGCGCAGCCGGTCGTAATCGCCCGCCGGCAGGCCGCGCAGCACGAAGTTCGTGCGGCCCTCGCGCGCGTTGATGAAGGCGAACCAGTGCTGCTTCTCCAGCCACGAGCCGTTCGCACGCCGCACGGCGACGCCGGAAAGCAGCAGGTCCAGCCGCGTCACGGCGAGCGCCTGGCCGGTGGCATTGGTGCAGCGCATCTGGTCGAACACCAGCGGCTCGCCGTGAAAGCGCGGCGAAATGGAGACAGTGACCTCCGCCTCCGCGCCGCGCGCGTGCTGCGTGAGCCAGAGCAGCAGCGCCAGCACTGCGAGCAGTGCCCAGGCGCGGGCGATGCGCTGGTTGGTGCTGATGGGCTGCGGCTTCATGGCCCGAGCTTACTGGATCGTCACCCCGCCCGTCAGCGTGTAAGTCGCGCCCATCGGCTGGCCCGGCGGCGGCGGAAAGGTGACGACCACGTTCTGCGCGCCGGTCGGCGCATTGGCCGGGATGACGAACGTGGCGACCACCGTGCCCTGCGCGGGCCGCGAGACGCTCGTGCCCGTGATGCCGGCGAGCGTGACCGACGACGGCAGAATCGGCTGCGCCATCATGTCCGTGAGCGGCGGCAGGTTCGGTGGTGCGGTGAGGGTGATGGTCACCGTCACCGTGGTGCCGCGCGTGGCCGTGCCACCTGGCGCGGTGGTGCTCGAAGTCCCGCCGCCCCCGCCACCCGCAGCGTTGACGGTGAAGACGTTCGTTCCCGTGATGGTCAGCGCGGGCTGGCCCTGTGGCACCGGGAAATCAATCACGATGTTCTTCAGCCCCGTCGTGGCCGGCAGCGTGAACGTAGCCGTCACCGCCGAGCCATTGTAGGAGACGCCCGTGCCCGTCACGCCACCGAGCGTGACCGAGGTGGGCGTCGTGCCGGTGGGTGGAAGGTTCGTCCCGCTCAAGGTGATGGTCACGGTCGCCGAAGCGTTCGCGTTGCCGCTGTTGGGCGTGACATTGCCAATGGTCGGTGGAACGGGCGTGCCGCCACCGCCGCCGCCCGCCGCGTTCACCGTGAAGACGTTGGTGCCGGTGATGGTGAGCGCCACGCCGCCCGTCGGTGGCGCAGGGAAAGTCACGACGACGTTCTGCAAACCTGTGGTCGCCGGCAGCGTGAAGTTCGCCGTCACCGCGCTGCCGTTGTAGCTGATGCCCGTGCCGCTTGCGCTGCCCAGCGTGACAGAAGTCGGCACCGCATCCGCCGGCGGGAGGTTCGTGCCGCCAAGCGTGATGGTGACGGTGGCAGACGCGCTGGCTGTGCCGCTGTTGGGGGTGACGCTCGCGATGGTGGGCGGTGCGGGCGTTCCACCTCCGCCCCCACCGCCACCCGCCGCGTTCACGGTGAAGACGTTGGTGCCGGTGATGGTCAACGCGACGCCACCCGTCGGCGGCGCGGGGAAGGTCACGGCGATGTTCTGCAGGCCCGTCGTCACCGGCAGCGTGAACGTCGCGGTGACCGCACTGCCGTTGTAGGAAATGCCGCTGCCGCTCGCGCTGCCGAGCGTGACGGAGGTCGGCACGGCATCGGCGGGAGGGAGGTTGGTTCCGCCGAGGGTTATGGTGACGGACTGCGACGCGCCGGCCGTGCCGCTGTTCGGCGTGACGCTAGCGATGGTCGGCGGCAACGGCGTGCCCCCACCGCCTCCGCCTCCGCCTCCCCCGCCACCACCGCCCGTGCCGGCAGCCGTCGTCGAGTAGCTCGCCAGCGCAGTGCGGGCGACGCGGTAGAAGGCGCGGCTGCCGGCGGGCGTCACCGCGCGGGAACCCGCATTGCCCGTCGGCGCGACGCCCGTCGCCACCGGCGTCCACGAGCCGTTCACTTCGGAGCGGCTTTCCACCGTGTAAGTCCCGCCCTCCGCCGCGCTCCACGCCAGCGTCACCGTTCCGCCGCCGACAGTCGGCCGCGCCACGTTCACCGGCACGTTCGGCCCGCCGACGAAGTTGGTCGTGACGGCTTCCGTGATACTTGTGACCGGGCCGCCGCTCGTGTTGCCGTAGAAGACGCGGCCAATGTTGTAGGGATAGACCGGCGTCCCGCTGGCATTGATGGTCATGAAGTAGGCGTAGGTGCCGTTGGGAAATTCCGGCGTGACGCAGAAGCGGCCGTTGTGCTCGTCGAGGTCGAAGTTCACGCCCTGCGTCTGGCCCACGTCGCCAAGGTATTCGTAGTCCTCGTGGTAGCGGCCGACGGTGTAGATGCCCGTGACGTTCGGGCCGTATTCGTTCGCGGCGAGCGTGGCGGAACGCACGCGTCCGCGCGCGGCCCAGACAGGCAACGTGACGCGGCCAGTCGTGGCGAGGTTCACCGTGCTGTTCTGGCCGTTGCGCAATACGTAGCCCGTGGTCATGCGCCGGATGCCGCTGCTGGAGTTGCTCGGCGAGGAGTAACCGTAAGGCCCGTAGATGGGATAGCCGTCCTTCACCCAGCCGAGGATGGGCGAGTGCTTCGTCGGCGCGGCGACGCTCTCGCTCCAGGTTTTCGTGCCCGCGTTGTAGGTGACGTTGTCGCCGAGTTGGAAGCGCAGCGCGAGCGGGTTGGCGTGGTAGTGATACGTGCCGGTCTGCTCCTGGTGGGCGTTGCCGGGGTCGAAGGTGACGCCCTCGACGGGATACGCGTCGCGATTCCACAAGCCGCCCGTGCCGCTCTGCGCCTCCGCCGTGCCGTTCCAAAAATAACCGTCCTGCCCGTCGAACATCGCCACGCCGTCCACGAAGTAACCAATCGCGCCGAGCGTGGTGAGCGTGGGCGTGACGGCGGCGGATGGCGTGCGGGGGAAACGCCAGATGGTGGCAGTGTTGCCGGGGAGGTTCGGGAAGAGCTGCGACTTGCCCGCGTCCAGATACCACGGTCCCATGTTGTGGAAGCCCAGGCCCGTCGTGCGGACATACACGTAGCTCGCGGAGGAGCTGATTTCCTGCACGCCCGCGTAGGCCGGCAGGGCCTGCGCCACCGCGCCGCGTGACCACGTCAGCGAAGTCGTGCCGCCGTTCTGGTTCGCGATGGTCTCGTAGATGCGCGCGTATTTGCCGGAGTCCCTCGTGAACCACGACGTGATGAGCGCGTCGGAAACCGGGACATCGGCGGCGCGGGCCGGAACGAGCAAGGCCAGCGCGGCGAGGCAGCGAAGGAGATGGGTTTTCATGGCGGCGATGTTTGCTGCGGCCAAGGTGCCGCGCGTGTGTAAAGGGATTGTGAGCCGTGCCCGACAGATTTGTTAAGCCGTTGTAAATCTGCTCGCCGCCCCGCGCCCGCGCGGAAATCTTCAGTCAAAACCCGATGCCGCCATGATCGCGAATCCTTCCCTGCCCGGCGTGCGCGAGTTTCCAAACGCGCTCGCCTCTGTTATCACCCTCCCGAACGCACTCATGGCCGCGCCTCCGAAAACCGCCGCTCCCGCCGCCCCGGCCACGCGCATCCTCGTCATTGACGACGACCGCAAGCTCTGCCGGCTCATCCAAGGCTACCTCGAGCCGCTCGGCTACAGCGTGCAGGCCGCGCACACCGGGCCGGAGGGCGCGGAGCGCGCTGTGGCCGAGTCGTGGCACGCGGTCATCCTCGACCTCATGCTGCCGGGCTGCGACGGCTTCGAGGTGCTCAAGCGCATCCGCACGCAGTCGGCCGTGCCCGTGCTCATGCTCACCGCGCGCGGCGACGAGGCGGACCGCATCGTCGGCCTCGAACTCGGCGCGGACGACTACCTGCCGAAAACTTTCTCCACCCGCGAACTGCTCGCGCGCCTGCGCGCCGTGACCCGCCGCGGCACACAGAGTTCCGCGAACGCCCAGCCGGACGCGGACGAGGAAGTGGTGGCCGGCGACCTGCGCATCAACCCCGCCGCGCGCACCGCCTCGCTGGGCAGGGCGTCGCTCATGCTCACGCCCGTCGAGTTCGACCTGCTGCTCTCGCTCACGCGCGCACAGGGCCGCGTGAAGTCCCGCGAGCAGTTGCTCGACGAAATTCGCAACCGCAACTACGAGGTGTTCGACCGCTCGATTGACGTGCACATCTCCGCGCTCCGCAAAAAACTCGGCGACGACCCGAAGGAGCCGCGCTTCATCCGCACCGTGCGTTCGGCGGGCTACATGCTGATACGGCCGGAGGCGGGGTGAGGCAATGAACGCGATGCGAACACTCACTGATTTTGGCTTCGGCGTGGCGCGTGGCGCGTGGTGCGTGGTGCGTGAGCAGGCGGGACGCGTTCGTCTCTTCTCACGCACCACGCACCACGCACCATGTTTCCCATCGCATCCGACCATGGTTAAATCCTCCCCCAAATGACCCCCCGCTTCCCGCTCACCGCGAAAATCCTCATCTGGTTCTCCGCGAATCTCCTGCTGCTCATGGTCATCGCGTGGCTGGGGCTGCGCTTCGCCACGCGCAGCGGGTTCGACTCCTTCCTCGCCGGCCATGTCGGCGGGCGCGTCGAGGCCACGGCGCGCGCCATCTTCGGCGAGCTGGAGGCCAAGCCGCGCGGCGAGTGGAACGGCGTGCTCGCGCGCTACGGCGAGGCGCACGGCGTGAAGTTCATCCTGCTGGGCGAGGAATTGCTGACGCTCGCGGGCGAAGAAGTGGATTTGCCGGAGAGCCTGCGCTCCCAGCTTCCCCGTCCGCCGCGCAGCGGCGAGGGCCTCGGCCCGAACCGGCGCGGCCCGTCGCCCGGTGAGTTCGGCAGCACCGTCAACCCCGGCCCGCCCGGCGCGAAAGGCCCCGGCGGCAAGAAAGGCCCGCCCGTGGAAAGCGACTGGACGGAAACCAACACGCCCGGCGCGGCGGGCGCGGGCAAGCAGGAGCCGCCCGGCTCCGCGCCGATTCACCGCCGCTTCCTCGTGCAGTCGGAGAACCCGCGCACCTACTGGGTCGGGCTGATGGGCGCGCTGCGGCCCGGCGCGGGCGGCTCGGGGCATCTGCGCTGCACGCTGCTCGCGCGCTCGGCCACGTTCAGCGCGGGGGGATTCTTCTTCGACTACCGGCCGTGGGTGCTGGCCTGCGCGGGCGTGGCCGTGCTGTCCGCGCTGTTCTGGCTGCCGCTGGTGCGCGGCATCACCCAGAGCATCGCGCAGCTCACGCGCGCCACCCGGCAGATTGCCGACGGCCAGTTCGACGTGCGCGTGGACGAGACACGCCCGGACGAACTCGGCCAGCTCGGCGCGTCCATCAACCGCATGAGCACGCGGCTCGAGGGCTTCGTCACCGGCCAGAAGCGCTCGCTCGGCGACATCGCCCATGAGCTCTGCTCGCCACTGGCGCGGCTGCAAATGTCCGTGGGCATCCTCGAACAGAACGCCACGCCCGAGCAGAAGGAGCCAATCGAGGACCTCCGCGAAGAAGTCCAGCACATGAGCGACCTTGTCAACGAACTGCTCTCCATCTCGAAGGCCTCGCTCAAGCCCGGCAACGTCAAGCGCGAGCGCGTCAACGTGAAGAGCATCGCCGACCACGCCGCGCAACGCGAAGCCGCGAACAAGGGGGAGGTCGTCGTCGAAGTCCCCGCCGACCTCACCTGTTTCGCACGGCCCGAGCTGCTGCAACGCGCGCTCTCGAACCTCGTCCGCAACGCGCTGCGTTACGCCGGCGAGTTCGGCCCCATCACCATCACCGCGCGCCGCGAAGGGACGAGTTGCATCATCCTCGTCACCGACCTCGGCCCCGGCGTGCCGCCCGAGCACCTCGACCGCATCTTCGACGCCTTTTACCGCACCGACCCCGACCGGGCACGCAACACCGGCGGCGCGGGCCTCGGCCTGGCGATTGTGAAAACGTGCATCGAAGCCTGCGGCGGCACCGCCACCGCGAAGAACCGCCAGCCGAAGGGCCTCGAAGTCCGCCTCACCCTGCCGGTGCAGTAACCCCGAACTCCGAAGTGGGCGGCAACCGACGATGAGGAGCGCGGCATTCATGCCGCAGATACGTGCGCAAGCCAGTCGTTGTCGAGCGCACCTTTCCTGCCGAGGCTCTCTGCGGCATGAATGCCGCGCTCCATGAGAATTGACTGCGCCGCACTGGCTGCTTCGGATTCGGAATGACTACTTCTTCGGCGGCGCGGGCGCAGGCGCGGGTGTCGGAGCCGGCAACGGTGGCGGCACGGGAATGGTGCGCGGGACGGCGGGGAAGGCGCGGTAGGAGGCGTTGCCCACCGTGTCGTTCGGGCCGGTGAAGTTCGGCCCGCCGGCGGCCACCGGCCCCATGCTGCGGCCCAACTGCCCCGGCCCCACCCAGAAGCTGTAGAGGCTCGCGTTCTTCAGGTGGAAGCGGAACCGCACGGCCCGGCCCGCGAGCATTGAAAGATCCTGGATGCCGTTCTGCCAGCTCACGCCCATGAGCGTCTGGTCGCCGTTGGCGGGCACGGATTTGTCCGGCGTGAAGGGCACCACCTGCTCCTTGGTGTCGCTCTTGTTGAGGGTGATGGGCCGGCCATCGGGATGAAGGATCTCGATCCGCAGCTCGCCGTCGGGCGCGTGGGTCTTGAGGTTCACGAACATGAACCGCGCGTTGAACTTCACCGGGCGCGTGGTCAGCGTGCCGCCCTGCGGGCCGGCGTCCATCGAGCAGAAGCCGTCGCGGCGCAGCGTGGCCAGGCCCATCGCACCGCCGCCGTCGCGCTTGCCCGGCTCGCCCGCCCGGCCGCTGAAGTAGAAGTGCAGGTTGCGCCCGACGACGTGGAAGCCGCCCGCGACGGACTGCACGTTGCCCCAGTTCCAGTCGCCCTTGGTCTCGGACACGTCGAGGAACGGCTGGCGCACGGGGCGATCCCAATGGTAGCCATCGCGGCTGAAGCCGAGCCAGACCGAGTTCGGTTTGGGCCGGCCCTCGGGAATGTTCTTGTCGCCGCGCCAGATGGTGAACAGGCCGACCATCAGGCTCTCGTAGCCGACCGCGTCGAGGTTGTAGAGCTGCGGCGCTTCCTGCAAATCGGCGCGCATCGGGTCGAGCCGGTCCGCGCCCACCCACATCGGCGGCTCGCCGATGGCCTGCCAGTGCGGGCCGGCGAGCAGGTCCTTCACCTCCCAGTAACGCCGGGCGCGCGGCTGGCCCCAGCCGTGGCGCAGGCTATAGATCCACACCTTGCGGAACGGATTCCAGAAAACCGTGGTGCGGTCGCCGGACGAGCCGGTGCGCAGCGCGCGCGGCCCCCAGTGGATGCCGTCGGGCGAGAAGTGCAGCGAGAGGCCGAAGGTGTCGCCGTCCTTGTGCGAGCGCCACATCTTGTAGCGGCGCTGCGGGTCGGGATCGGACTGGTCGAGCCAGACGGTCGAGGAATCGCGCGGGTCGGTCTGCACGAGGTTGCTGCCGGGGCGCACGCCGAAGTCCGGCTTTTCCCAGTCGAAGCCGTTGGTCGAGATGGCGAGCGCGGTGCCGCGTCCGTAGCCGGCCAGGTAGTGGCAGGTGAACAGGGGCTGCATCCGGAACAACTCGCGCGGGAAGGCGTCCTCCAGCAGCCAGCGGTTGAGGCGCTTGAGGCGGTCGCCGTTCGGGTTCTGCGCGAGCAGCGCGCCGGTGCGCTCCGCCATCCGCACGCCTTGGAAGCGCGTGGCCTCGAAGACGGATGGCCCGGCGATGACGCGGTTCAGTTCGGCGGCAAGCAACGTCTGCATCGCGGTGATCTCGGTGACGTTGGTGCTGCGGAAGTCCTTGAGCTTCGCCTGCGCGGCGGGGGCAATCTGCGAGGCGAACCACGTCGCCAGCGCGTTGGTGCCGGGCTGGAGGAGCGCGGCGAGGCGGAACACGTCCTGCACTTCCGCCGGCTTGAACTCGGGCGGCGTGATCCAGTTCATCGGGTCGAGCCACACGCCGTCGCTGAAGGGCATGGCCATCGCGCCGCCGGCCTTTTCCCATTCGCGGTCGGGCTTGAGCACGGGGTTGTTCGAGTGGAGCGCGGGCTGGTGCCAGGTCCGCTTGAGGGTGTTGCTCTCGATGAGGAAGTCGTCCACGAAGAGCTGGCGGCCGGTGGTGATGTCAACGACGGGCGGCGGATTGCTCAGGTAGGGCACGGCCATTGGTTCGCCGGGCCGGTATTCGTTTTTCGGCGGCCAGACGGCGGGGAGGACGATGCCGTTGTAAAGCGCCTCGCCGGCCGGGGCGGCGGTCGGAATGACGGGCGGCGCGATGGGCGGCTGCGCCTGCGCGGTCAGGAGCGGTGGCGGCGCGGCGTTGGTGGCCGGCAACACGGCCGCGCGGTTGGTCATCTGGAAGATGGCGTTCGACTGCGCGGGCGTGAGCGCGGGAGGCGACGGCTTCGCAACGGCGGCCAGCACGGACGCGGCCGGGGCCGGGGCCGGCGCGGTGGCATGGGCGGGCGGGCGGGAGAAACCGCCGTTGCCCAAGGCCCAGCCCAGCAGCCCGCCCGCCGCGATGGCCAGCCCCAGCCACAACCACGGGATCGGACGCGACGGCGGCGGGAGGGAGGCGGGGGCAGGTTTTGCTGGCTTCGGCATGGAACGATTAAGCCAAAGCCAGCGGGGGATGCCATCCGTTTTTCACCGGAGCCGGCGCGACGCCCAACCGGAACGATGCGGTTGGAGTGGGGAGCGCGCCCGCCCCGGGCGCAGCGAACCGCGCCCTCGCGGTTCGCCCGACGCGGAGGAACACCCACACCGTTTAGTTGCTTTGTGAATGCCCGAGTTCGCCGCGAGGGCGCGGCGAACAGCAGCCGAGGCGGCTGCGGTCCCCCGATCCGGCAACTGCATGGTTGTGGCTCAGAGCTTGTTGGACATCTCCGGCAGCTCGATCCGGCCCTTCACGCCGAAGCGGAAGGTCAGCATCAGGCTGTTCAGCGCGTAGGTGAACTCCTCCTTGTCCGCCGCGCTGGTGAGCAGGTGGAACTCCATGACCCCGGCGGGCGTGGGAATGAAGGCGAGGCGGCTTTGCAGCGGGAACCCCCCGGCGTTGCGCCAGCCGAAGTCGAAGGCCGGGCCGGGCGAACCGCCGGCGGTGAGGCTGTGTTCCTCGGTGATGCGCGCGTCGGGATGCCGGGCGAGCAGCAGGTCGCGGAACACGGCCGGCTTCAGCTCCCCCGTGGCCTTGTCCACCGCGTTCGTCGGCGGGTCGAACAGGCGCACGGTGATGGAGCACTTGTCCTCGCGCTCGACGGCGCGGAGCTGGCGGGCGGCCTCGTCGAGGCGGATCAGGTAGCCCTTGGGCACGATGAAGGCGAACTGGTTCGTGCCGAGCGTGGCCACCGCCCGGAAATAATGCCCGATGCCCTCCACCTCGTGGCGGGTGGTGACGACCGAATACGCGGGGGCGTTGGTGGGCGCGGCGGTCTGCGCGACCGCCCGGCCAACGGGCAGGAGCAGCAGGAAACCCAGCAGGCAGACAGGCAGTTTAGAACGAAGCCACATAGTTTGTCCGGTTTGGCGGCGCGGCGGCCCAGGCACCGCGGATGA
>Ga0172372_10005294_pt1 | contig 17998 bp, 17 predicted proteins | sample LakKiv5m_2_FD_114544 | JGI IMG/M metagenome (GOLD analysis project Ga0172372, IMG submission 114544) | Freshwater microbial communities from Kabuno Bay, South-Kivu, Congo - kab_092012_9.5m | ecosystem: Environmental > Aquatic > Freshwater > Lake | place: Democratic Republic of the Congo...
AAAATCGTTGAACATGAAGGGAATTCACTCTTCTATGACTTCGAAATTTTTGGAGAGCTTGATTTTGTTTTTATAGATGGTGGTCATAGCTATGAAGTTGTAAAAAGTGATACAGAAAAAGCTTTTAAAAGCCTCAAAGATGGGGGCGTGATTGTTTGGCATGATTACTGCGTCAATTGCGAAGGAGTCTATTTTTATCTTAACTCTTTGCCGCTTGATTTAGTCCATATAAGTGGAACATCGTTTGTGTTATATGAAAAGAAAAGAGCCACTTTATAAATAAAGTGGCTCCATGTAGACTTTAAAAAATTACTTTGTAGTTTTAGAAAGTCTTGGTCTATGCATAGCAGTTTTAAAAGAGATAAGAGCAAAGTAAAGAACTAAGAGTAACACAAAAGATGTTACCAAAGGATCTTTATTGTTCTCGTATACAGCTACACCTGTAGACATCCAAACAAGTGTTAAACCGAATGTAACATCTGGACGGTAGTTAAGGAAAAGTGATCCCACAAATCCTACAACTAAAATCGCTATGATATTCCATGCAGTTTCTGTCACTCCCCACCATACTAGATCATAGTGGATGCAAAACATAGAAATCTCAGAAACTAATCCGAAAATCGTTGCAGCAGCTATGATGCTAAATGGAAAATGCACGCACCAATAAAAACCGTTAGAAACTCTATCGCGCCCAACTCCAACTCTATCGTAGATTAAGAAAGCGCTAATAGCGCCAGCAATCATCCCGATGAAAGCGATAATTTGCATTTGATAGAAAAATCCAAATGTCCAAACGATGTTTGCCACAACAAATACAACAAAAAGATAATCAATAGATCTTAAAACTCTATCGTTTCTTCTTGATTTCATTGCTTGGTAAACAACGAAACAGAGTAAAAACACAAATACAACCAAATGCATTAAATACCAGCTGTATGCAGCAGGCATAAAATCTGGTCCGTATTGAGCTACTACGTCCATTAAATAAGTAGAATTAAACGGCATCATCATCGCACATACAGAGATTACAACAAGTGCAACGTATGCAGCAATGTTGACCATCTGTCTTATGAAATGATTTGACACCTCATGTTTTGTTGCCATATATATATGCTCCTTTTGAGTTATATAATGATAAACTCACACTATAAATTTGGAAAAAAAAATACAAGAATTAATTTAAATTAATTTTTATCTAATAAGGGATAGAAATCCTAATGTTTAAAAATAAATCATTTAAGGAATTAAAACTGTTTATTTTTTAAAGATTTAATAAATTCAAAAAGGAGAAATTTAGACGATTGGATTAGAAGTAAAGAAAAAAAAAGCAGATTAGAATTTTAGATAGACCCTACAAACTCGATCATCTTAAAGTTCTTTTCGATGATGAATTTGTTAACGATGCATTAATACAGTTTGTTCTAAAAGATACTCGTTCTATCCCCCCTGAGATTATATACCACAAAGCTCTTAAAGAAGAAACAATCAAAGAAGCTATTGAAATCGCGAGGGAAAACGGAAACGAGTCGCTAGTAGACACTCTCATTTTTAGACTTCCTATTTTGGAGGCATCTCTTTACCGTCTTTTATACGTTCAATGTACAATTTCCTAAAGCCTCCAATCAGAGCTCAATGAATTTTGAGCTCTAATTCACCCTTTTTTAAAGCGCAAAAGGTGAGTTTTTTCTGAAGTGGTATCATTTTTTGATAGCTTAAATGTCCGCAGTTGGATCCAAATACAATCGGGTAATTTTTGTCTTTGAAGTAGTAAGAGAATAGATGATATAAGTCTGAAAGATCTCCTCCTTCAAAGTTTTCAAAAGAAGCAAGAATCAATCCTTTCAAATTTTTAAATAGACCTGCTTTTTCGCATTGAAAAAGCATTCTATCGATTTTATAAAGAGGCTCATTTATATCCTCTAGTAAAAGGATATTTCCATCCCCTTTTGGTTGCCAAGGGGTCCCAATTAATGAAGTGAGCACACAAAGGTTCCCTCCAATAACTAAAGCTTCCGCAACTCCCTTTTTAAAAATATATGAGTCTTTAAAGAAACCACTTAGATAGGTATTCCAACAAACTTCCCCTGATAAAATTGAAAAGAGCTCGCCTCGCATTCTTTTTTGATCCTCTGAGGGGTTTTCAGAAAATAGATAGCTTAAAGTCGGACCAAGGAAAGTTGGGGGCGAGTTAAATTTGGAAAAGGCAAGATGCAAAGCGGTGCTATCACTCATCCCAATAAAAGGTTTAAAATTTTTCTTAAGCAACTTAAAAGGAAGACTCTCAAGGAGTCTTGAGGCTCCAAAGCCCCCTCTTGCTGCCCAGACAAGCTTCACTTTAGGATCAAACCAAACATCTAAAAAAGAATTTAAGCGAAAAGTGTCATTTCCAGCTAAATAAAGAGCTTTTTCGCCATAATTAGAGCAGAGCTTCACCTCATATCCTAGATTAATTAAACCTTGATAAATCAAGCTCTGAAGAGTTTTTGAGAGGGGGCCAGAGGGACAGACAACCCCTATCGTATCCCCTTTTATTAATTTAAAATCTAACACTATGTAATTTATTTTTTACTTAATCATTAATTGTAGTTTTATTATAATTCACGAAATTAATTTGAGGTTTTAAATGAATAAAATTAGTTTTATTATAATCTCTTTTCTTTTAGGTTTTAAATTCCTTTTAGGAAGCTCCTCAACCCAGGCCCCAAAAATCCAAAAAGAAGATATTACTTATAAATATTATTCGGAAAAAGAACTTTATAAATTTTTAGAGCGCTACGAAGAGCCCTACACTGACATTTATTCTCTTATTTTTGTCAGCCAAAAACTCACTCCATTTAAAGTGATGAAAGAGCTTAGAAGACTTGATTTAATTCATAACTGCCCCTACAGGGAGTATAAACTTCTAAATGTAGTTTCAGAAAACGAGCTTATTTTTGAAGCAACCACTCAAAAAAGTCCTCTTTTCAAAGAAAAATATGATCTTGTAAGATTAGTTTTAAAACCAAGCGGTCTAACTAAGATTGAGCTAACAAAAGAGAGTAAACCTCATTCAGAGGAAGAAAAATTAGCTCTGATATCTCAAATTAGACAACTTGAGCTTTGCACTACCTAGAATTTAAATGCTTTAAAGAAAAAATTTCATAGGCTTTTTCAAACTCCTCCTGCAAGTCCATTACATACTCTATGATTTTTTTATTTTGCGAGTAGAAAATCAATGCGGTTTTCCAAAATTGCACGCTCTCTTCTGAGATTGGAAAATTCAACCTTTTATCCTTTTGTAAAGACATAATTGAAGAGGAGGGTTTTTCACTAAAAAATTTATATAAGACTCCATGCCAAATAGCAAGTTTCTCCACACGAACTCCTGTTAAAATTTCCCCCTCAGAGATGCCGCTTAAGTAACTCGAAGCCTTTCCACTTAAGAGCTTTGAGTAAATCACCTCATCTTCAAGGAAAGAAATAAAAACTTTTAGGTGATTTTTGGGAATCACTCCAATCATTTCCTCTACCCCCCATTTCTGAAGAGTCTTCTCTCTTTTTTCTGCGATATAATGAAAAAATCGACTTCCAGCCTCAAAGGGGTCGTCTGTCGAAAAAATTTGTTTTAAACTGACATTTTTTTCAGTTTCACGCAGAATTGGGATTTCATCGAGAAATTGGATGTTATTCATTAAAACCCCTAAAATAAACTCCTGCTTTTGTTTTGAGTTATATTTATCCACTGTTTGCATCCAACTCTCAGAAATTTTCACATCTAAAAGCGCTCCAGTAAGTGTAAAAGGGGAAATTGAAATAAAAAAAACGATTATATTTATTATAAAATTTGGTATCATTTACGCACCTTTTTAAAATTTATTTCTTAATTTCTATCCTTGCAGATGTTAATCAAAAAATAAATTTTTATTTTTTAATAATTTTTATTTTATTTAAGAAAATTTAAAACTTTGAGTTTTTTTAGTGAATAGTAATGAATAAACGACTATAATCGATGAAAATCCTTTCCGGGTTCTACAAAATAATGAATAATTTCAGTCAAACAACCGCGTTCAGCAAATGGAGAGAGCGATTTTGGCCTATCCATTCCTTCGAAATTAAAAAATTGCTTCCTCTAATCTTGATGAAGTTTTTTATTTCCTTAGTTTATTCCATCCTAACTTGCATGAAAGATACACTTGTTGTTACTGCAAATGGATCAGGCCCTGAAGTCATCCCAGTATTAAAAGGATGGATCGTGTTGCCTTGTGCTATCTTTGCAACTATCTTATATGCAAAACTTGCTAATGTCTTCAAAAGATCGACTCTTTTTTACGGAACAATCGGCACATTAGTTCTGATTTTAACCCTATATGGGTTTGTGTTATACCCTAATGCAGACATTTTACAACCAAACCAAAGCGCAGACTGGCTCCTTCACAAACTCGGTGGTAAATATGGTCACTGGGTCTCTATTTATAGATATTGGATACAATCTCTGTTTTTCGTCACAGCTGAATTATGGGCAACTCTTGTAATTTTTCTACTCTTTTGGGGGATTACAAATAGTATTACAACTGTTGGAGAAGCAAAAAGAACTTATACCATTTTAATTGCAGCTGGAGATGTTGCAACTATCATGGCTGGACCTTTGATCCTCTTCTACGCAAAAAAATTCGCTCACGTTAACTTCTTACTAACAATGCAATCGATGATTGGATATGTCATAGTTTTTAGTTTAATTGTGATGGGACTTTACTACTATCTAACTGAAAAAGTGATGAAAGAAAAGAGGTTTGCTCTCCCAGAGGCTCTTAAAAAAGAGGAAGAGAAAACAAAACTCTCTCTTGCTGGCGGCTTAAAATTAATCTTCTCTTCTAAGTATTTACTCTCCCTTGCAATTATGGTTGTTGCATATAACCTTTCTATCAATCTAATTGAAGTAACATGGAAAGCTCATCTTAAGCAGCTCTACCCAAATGCATCTGATTATCAGGCCTTCATGAGCACACTTACAACATGCGTGGGAGTTGCAGCTTTATTCACGGTCTTGTTCATCGGAGGGGGGTGCATTAGAATATTTGGGTGGCACTTTAGCTCCCAGCTCTCTCCTGTTATCATAGGATCAACAGGACTCTTGTTTTTCTTCTTTGTTCTACTAAACAAACACTTTGCAATACCAACTGGATTTCTTTTTGGTCTCTCTCCGCTTGCCTTCTTAGTGTTCTTAGGGGCCTTCCAAAACGTGATTAGTAAAGTGATGAAATACTCTTTCTTTGATCCAACTAAAGAAATGGCTTTCATTCCTCTTGATATCGAATCAAAAATCAAAGGAAAAGCAGCAATTGATGTCGTCGGATCAAGATTTGGAAAATCAGGATCTGCATGGATTCAAGTTGGGCTGATTGATCTTCTTGGAACAGGTTCCATCTTATCGATCACACACCTTTTAACTCCAATTATTGCGGCATCTATCTTCTGCTGGATTGTTTCGGTAAAATACGTGAATAAAGAGTTTGTTAAGAAACAAAAAGAAGCCTCCCTTTAGTAGAATTACCTTAACCTTCTATAAAGGTTAGGGTAATTCTTTAAAAAAATCGTTGATTCTTTAATAATCCAAAAATTAAGTAATCAATGTTTTAATTTTATGCGCTTTCTTTCATTTTTTCTTTTTTTTATCCCCCTCCTATTTTTTGAAAAAGGATATAGCAGAAATACACCAGAGGATTATCTTCAGGAACCTCGCGAATTTAAACCCTGGTTTACAGGTCCAATTATCGCTGGGAGTGGAAGAGTTCTTCCAAAAGGTCTCGCGGAATTTCAACCCTACTTTAATACTTTTTTTTTTAATAAACACTATGAGAACAACTGGGAAAGCACCTCTATTCCAACACTTGTTTCGTTTAACCCCTATTTCTATATCGGATTTGGACTTGGAGGTAACACGGAGCTTGTTTTAAGGGGTGGCGTAGAGTTTAATTCAAGAAGTCATCAATATGATGCAAGAATCGAAAACCTAGCTGTTTCTTTTGGCTTTCAACTCTCAGAGGACGCAAGAGGAACATATTTTCCAGATTTAAAGATTTCAATCAGCCAAGAATTTCCAACTGGCCACTACCAACATTTAAATCCCAAAAAGCTTAGAACAGACATTACAGGAGATGGTTTATATAAAACTGGTATAGCTCTTTTAACTCAAAAACTATATCACTTTGGCAAGCACCTGTTTAGACCAAGATTAAATCTCATCTATAGAGTTTCTCCAAGAGGAAGCATTGCAGGGTACAACGTATATGGGGGAGGTCAGCAAACAAAAGGAAAGATAAATACTGTTCATTTTTTAAATTTAGTTGGATCATTTGAGTATATGATCACTCAAAATATCGTTTTTGCATTCGATGCCCTTTGGGAGTATCGATCAAAAGCTGGATTTTCGGGTCAAAATCCTCCAGAATATCAACTTAAGGGGCAGAGAACTCTAGTAAGGGAAAAACAAAGAATAAGTGTTGCGCCAGCTCTTGAATATAATTTTTCAGATAACATTGGCATTATTGGGGGATGTTGGTTTACAGTTGCTGGACGAAATTGTCCCTCGTTTATAAACTACGTATTTTCAGTAGATATTATCTTATAAAAATCATGCATGAATTAGACCCTATTTTCACAAAATTTAAAAGACAAACAAGAATCAGAAACCTTTTTTGTCTAATTAGGATTAAAACTTTTCAATTTTGGGATAGCCTACTTGCCTTTTTATTCAATTACTCCACAAGATGCTACGCAAGAAAAACCCCTCTGCAGATCGAGAAACTTAAAAACCCCTCTGCTAGCTTAAAATATTTTTCTGATAATTTCGGAAGGTTTTCCACTTCAAAATCCTTGATAGGCGTTGTAACCGATGATCCAGAGGATTTTGAAATCACTCAGCATCTTCTTCATACAATTTACGATTATATTAAATCTACAAAAGTTACAGAGCTTGCAACAGCTGAGGTTTTAGCAAAAGTTGTATCTTATAGAGATTTGAAAGAAGGAGTGAAAATTGAGATTCCAATTAGAGTCAGTGAGTCTCAAATAGAGCTTGTTTCATTTGCAGTAGATAGCATCTTTAATCTTTGGCATAAACATGTAGCTTTTGGTCTTGTTCCAACAAATACAAAAATAACCTCACCGATTTTACTTTTTAGAGGAACTGACTTCTCTATCACCACAGAAGGAGGTAGAGCTTCGATCATCTCTGATTTAGATCCAGAAAGCCCTGGGAAAAAGCTTTTCCTTCACTCAAGATCTGAAATTCGGCAGTGGCTCCAACAAATCTCTCATATTGGGAAAAAAGCTCGGGTCATTGGACACAGTCTAGGGGGAGCCCTTGCGATTTATACAGCGATTTATGAGCACACTCTTATCTCAAGCGACCCTCTTGAACCCTCATTTGCTTTTAATCCCCCTGGAATATGTGATGAACTTTCACGAGATTGGGGGGATGTTTCCAAAGAAGAGAGACCCAATATTTCCTCCTATATCACAAGGGGAGATATTGTCTCTAAATTTGGGCAAATTTTTGAAAATTCCTATGAGATTTTTACAAGCAAACCGCTCGCTCCTATGATCGCTCACGAGCAGCTTATATTCTCACAGCCACTTTTTTACCTTTGCAAAATAGATCCCATCGTAGAAAACAGCTCAAAATCAAGAAGCTACTACTCAACAATCCAAAAACAAACCACATCACTTGCTTATAAATTTGGGCTTAAACATCTTTTCCCAAATCAACTTTAGGGTTAATAAAATCAACCCAAGAAAGAATGAAGTGATCCATCCATCTGGCCCCATAGGGAGCAAAAGGGCTCGATAAAAAACCAAGATGGCCACCTCTTGGAGTTTTAATAACTCGAACGTTCTGTGGAAGGTTTATCCCATTAAAACACTCAGTGTTAATGATCGGATCATCTGCAGCAAATAAAATCTGACAAGAAACTGCAATTTTATCAACCACTCTTTTTGAGCTGCACGCCTCATAGTAATCAAGAGCACTTTTATATCCTATTTGTGGAGCGATGTAGTACTCATCGAACTCAAAAATTGACATGTTTTTGGGTAAGTTCACAAGTGGAAGTCCAAATCTTTTGTGTCTAAAATGGACATCCTCTCTTAAAAGTCTGATAAAATATCTTTGATACATCGAGTTTTCTGGCCGTCCAATCGTTTGAACGGAAGATTTCAAGTCAGAGGGAGGATTCACTGCAATGACTTGTTTAATAATCTCTCCCCCTGCTAAAGCCAAATCACCTGCAAGCTTAAGAGCAATATTACCTCCTAATGAAAATCCAATTAGTGAAACTGGAGATTGAGGAAATAAAAACTTCACTCTTTTTAAGCAGCTTAAAACATCATCACTACTTCCGCAGTGATAAAAATACCTGGCTATTCCCTTGCTGCTACCACACCCTCTTAAATTCACCCTAACTGTCTGAATTCCTTTATGATAGAACTTTTTGCATAATCTTTGAAGATAGTTTGATTTATCAGATCCACAAAGACCGTGAATTAAAACAACTGTCGGATCAAAAGGTTTCCAATTTTTTGGAGTACAAACTTCCATTGTTAAACAATCCATATCAGGTAAAAGAAGGTACTCTGTTCGAGAGGGAGGAGCTTTTGCAAAACATGTCACAGACCCAAGGATTGTCTGAGCATGACAATCAGAAAAAAACCTAAGAGGTTTAAAATCTAAATAGAACATAAATTAATAAAATCTATAATTAAAAAAGACCCTAATTATATTTTTTACTAATTTAATTTATTTTTCAAATTAATTTTTAAATTAATTTAACTAAAGAGGTATTCCATAAAATAAGAGTAAACACTCATTCCCAGGGTTTTTAGAAGAAAAGCTAGCATTAGATAGGTGATAAAACTGAAATCCAACTCTTGCATGAGATTTAAACTGATAGGCAATCTCAATAGAGGATCTTATTTCAAGGGGATACCCAAGATTTTTTCCATTTCCCCTAGCATAAAGGCCCGGCCCGATTCCAAGCGTTACAACAAGGGGTTTATTTGGAAAGAGATCAAAATTTACACCAGCCCCACCCCAAACACTTCCTTGAAAATTGACAAGAAAGGCTGCAAATGGACGTATTTTGACCCACTCTTCCCCAAAAAAATCTGGTCCTTTAAATTCTAGCTGAATCATTGCTGTATTATGACTTGACTTAGTGTGTAAAATATTATAATCCCCGGCTGCGATGCAAAGGAGGTTTGGATTATGTTTTTTCGAGCGCATGAACTGAGATTTAGAGCTTAAAGCTCCAAAGGCTGGGGAGATACAAAGAATAAAAACTAAACAAAATTTAAGATTTTGTAACATAGTGCTCCATTGAAAAAAAAGAGGCTCCAATATAAAGACTTGGAACCCAAAACAACCAAAGTAAAATTGAAGGAATAAAAAACAGGCTAATTATTCCGACTAAAACGGAAGAAACTATCACTTTTTTATGGTGTCTTTTATAAAAAAGAAATCTTTCGGAAAACGAGACTCCCATCAGAAGTAGTGTCATTTCACATCCATCAATAAATGCAAGATGACAAAGACCTACTTGGGAAATCAAGAGAGAAACTGGCCCTAAAAAGTAACATACAAGTGAAGCTATGACCCAAAAAAATCGCCAAAAGAGTGTTTTATAAAAAAATAAAAAAGCATCTTTTATCGATGTGACCCAAGAGAGGGGGTGAACAAAGACCCCACTTTCAATCATAATTTTCTTAATTAAACTTTCAAATATTTGATTTGAAGCAAAAGAAAAAATAAAGATCCAAAATCCAATCGAGCAGGCAGAGGCGACGCCAACAGCTTCAAGCATTTTTATAGTATAGCTCACCGAAAAATTTTGATTTGAAGGCCAAAGCGAATAAAGAACAAAAAGAAAAAACGAAAAGAAAAGAAACCAAGCAAAAATCATAAATCCAAGGCAGCTTAGCCAAAATCTTGGGCGAGCAAGATAAAAGCAAAACCCATCAAACACAGAGCTTGCATAACTTATTTTTTTTTTAGTCATAAGCTATTTTTTGTTAAGTCCAATTTTTAAAGCTTCGCAGATGCCAAGACACGCCTCTGAGGCTTCTTCAACAAGAGTTGGCATAGAGACAAAGCCATGCACCATCCCACTGTAGCATCTGTGAACCGCTCGAACGCCTGCGATAGAGAGATTTTTTGCAAACGCCTCCCCTTCTTGTTGAAGCGGATCATATTCCGCTGTTATCACATAGGCAGCTGGCAAGTTTTTGTAATTCTTCGTCCAAAGTGGACTTACAAGCTCATTTTTTAGGTCTACTGTTGGTTCAAGATACTGTGAAGAGTAAAATTCGAGCGCTTCTTTTGTTAGAAAAAAACCTTCTTTGTATTTTTCATAGCTAGAAAAACTCATCGTGTAATCAAGCTGTGGATAGATGAGAAGCTGAAATTTTATTGAAGGACCTTTTTTCAAATTAGACATTAAACAAACAGAGGCTGCAAGATTCCCCCCCGAGCTCTCTCCCATTACTCCAATTTTATTAGGATCAATATCCAGATACTCATTTTCATTTTTTACAAAGAGTAGTGCTTCATAAGCATCTTCTAAAGCGCTTGGAAATTTAGACTCTGGGGCTAGCCTGTAATTGACAGAAATAACAACGATTTGCGAGCCGTTAGCCACTCTTCGGCAAAACGAGTCACAATACTCCACATCACCTTTAACATATCCTCCTGAGTGAAAATATAAAACGACAGGAAGTTTTTTTTGTCTTGATGGTCTATAAATTCTAAGTTCTATTTCTCTATTTACAGTTGATATTTTCTCTTTTTTAAAAAGAAAAACATCCTCAGGATGACCTTGAAAAACTTTAAAGTTTTTAGTTGCCTCTCTCATTTCAGAAATTGTCATTAAATGAAATGGCTTATTTCCAGCCCTATCAATTTGAACAAGGAATTCTTCAAGTTTTTTATTAAGAGGCATACATCACTCAAATTAAATGTAATCATTCACGTGATATACTTATTTTCTTTTTTTTTACCTAGAGCAAAAAAAAGAAGTTAACTTCTTTTTTGAGAGAAATAGTTTTGGTAAATAAAGCTATAGTGCTCTTTGTAGGCTTTGACCTGATTTAAAAATTTTGAAGATAGCTCAGGGCTTAGTTCCGCTAAATTTTTAGTCTCAAAAGGGTCTGCTTCTAAGTCAAATAGCTCTTGTTTTTCTGTAAACTCTTCAAAGATAAATTTCATTTTCCCTTCCCTCAATCCGTAAAACTTATAGAAGTAGGGATTGTGAAAGTAAACAGAGGGACTAGAGGATCTAAGAAGAGAGCTTCCCGTTGTGTGGTTTAAAGAAGAAATCTTAAGAAGATCCAAAAGAGTTGGAAGAAGGTCTATGTGAGAGCCTATTTGCTGAAGTCTTGAAGGCTCAATCATCTTAGCTCCCCCTAAAATTAAAAGAGGGACTTTGATGTTTTCTTCGTAGAGATATTTTTGCTGAATAAAATTTTCATGATGCTCTCCCATGGGATGGCCATGATCTCCCAGAATAAATAAAAGGGTGTTTTCGAATAAATCGTTCTCTTTTAAACTTTCAACAAATCGACCAAGCTGCTCATCAGTATATCGCATTGTTTTTAAAAAGCGACTATAGGGCTCATTAAGGCTTAAATCAAGAGGCTCGTTTGCGATTTTATGAGGAGAGTTCCAAGGATGATGATTGGAGATAGTGAATAAAGTCATAAAAAAAGGTCTCTCTTTATTTTGGTTTTCTTTTATCCATTTAAGAGAAAAATCCATTAAATACTCATCATCTAACCCCCAGCTTGTGCATGAGGGATTTGAAAACTCCTTAAGAATTTCTTTTTTTCCAAACAATAATTCATATCCATAGTCTTCTAAAAACTCCTTTTGATTTTCAAACTCAAGCTCTCCGTTGTGAAAATAGGCAGTTTTGTACTCATGATCTTTTAAAATCTTAGCCAAACTAATATAATTTCTTTTGGTTTTAAATGAGATTTCAAAAGAGGATGGATCGGATGGAAATCCAAATAAAAATGAGCTTAAAGCTCGTGATGTTTTAACAGAATTTGCATAAAAATTTTCAAAGAAAATCCCCTCACCAGAGAGTCTATCAAAGTTTGGGGTGACACTTTTTCTACTATAGGAGGCTCCGATATCTTTTGAGCGAAACGACTCAAGAAATAAAAATATGATATTTGGTTTCACCTTAGGATTTAATTTAATATTGAAATTCTTTTCACCTGAAAATCCGTTGGTGAATTTTAAAAAAGGATCCAACTTGCTAAAAGTGTAGTCTTCATTTTTCGAAAAAAAATTAAACTCAGAGCTTTTAGATGCAGACTTGAGAAAAAAATTTACTAAAAGGCGGTAAAATCTTGTTGCAACCCAGGAAAGGTGAAAAAACAAAATGTTGTCGACATGATATAAAACTTTCTTAGAGAAGAAGAATTTGCCCGAAAAAAGGATAATAAGTAAAAAACTGCATGTTTTATAAGAAAAAAAATACCTCCAATTATTTTCTATAAATTCCACTTTTGAGAAGGAAAACCCAAGCAAAACAAAAAGAGTAAAGCAAAGAGGATAAAGCCAGGCAATTTTCTTTTCTTTTGCGGAATCCCAAAAGCATCTAATGTCTAAAAAAAACTTTAAAAAAGGAACCTCAAGACGAAGCATTGAAGTTTTGTGAACAAACCCATCGACGAAAAAAACAACAACCAAAAATGAAATCAAAAATGGAACAATCCAACCGAGAATTGCAGGGGTAAAAGAGTGAGAGAGTGAGAGTGTGAAAGCGCACAGGATTAAAAGAAAAATATCTTGGCTAAACCCATAAACATTCTCAAAAATTTTGAATATAGGTGAACAAGGGCTCGCATCTTTATTTCTTGAAATAATCCGAAAAAAAAGAGGTGGCAGTAATAGAAAAGAAACAAAAAAAGTCTCTAAGATTCTCATTTGATGGAAAGCAAGTTCATTATGTGGAAGTATTTTACCTAATTCTTCTAATTAGAAAAGGGCTATTTAAAAAAAAATAAATTACTGAGCTAAATGCTCCATCAGCTCGATTCCTAGATTTTCTACAGGATACTCTGAGTTTGAAAGAATGGCACACCCAATTTGTAAATCAGGGCATAACGCAAAAAAATGAGAAAACCCTAAATGCTGGGAGGAGATTACATAAACCTTAAAATCCTTACCTCTCTTTAATTTTTTAATAGTAAAGCCCATGCAGCTTTCTTCTTGAAATAGATCTGGCTTTATGAGTCTATATCCATAAAGAGTTTTGGGGTATTTAATCGACCCCATCTGATTTTCAGATAAAAACGCCCTTAGAATTTTTTGTATATCTAAAATCGAGGATAAAGCCCCTCTTGAGGTTTTAAAAAAAGAGCCCTCTCTTTCTATGAAGTCTTCTCTGACTTCTTTTATCCCCTTGTGTCCAGAGGCTACCTTACTAATTTTTTCAAGGGGAAGAGTAAAAAATGAATGTTTCATATCAAAAGGTAAAAAGAGCTCCTCCTTTAAAACATCTTCATATTTTTTCTTTTTAATATTTGAAATCATCAGATTCAAGCAGCTGAACCCAAGATCTGATGGCTCATATTTTTTCTTACTCTCTTTGATTTGCTTTATGGTTTTGAAATAAATTTTTATATCAGACTCAGAAGCTTTATACTCCTTGATTGGAATAGTAAGATGATTTGAAAGGCCAGAAACGCTATAAGCTAAATCTTCTATACTCACAGTTCCTTTGACTGGCTTGGGCAAAATGAAATTTTTGGGAAGATACATTTGAGCTTCCTCATTAATATCCATTTTATTTTCACTTAAAAGTTTTAAAAGCACAAGAGAGGTGAAAATCTTTGAAAGGGGGCCTAATCTATAAATCGTTGTATCGTAAACAAGGGTTTTGCTACTTCTTCTTGCTTGTCCAAAGCTAAACACCTCTTCATAGGGTGTTTTCATTTTTATATGATTTTTAAATATCGCAACGCTGAGGCCACTTCCGTTATTTTTTTGTAAAAAACTTTTACACTCTTCATGAATTTTTTCTTTAATTTGGAGTTCAGAAAACACAAATGAATGAAAAGTGATAAAAAAGAGAAGACAACAAACGTTATAATTCATAAAAAACCAAAAATTAGTTTCATTTTTAAATTTTTAACTGTATTCTAAAGTAATACTTTTTTCTAAAAAATTTTCAAAGAGATTGTTTTTAAAAAATACTATGTCCAATCAACACAAAAACTCTTCTTATCGCCCTTTAAATTTCTTTTTGCTTGCAATGATTAACGTTGCAGCAATTTGCAGCATTAGAAATTGGCCTTTAAACGCCCAGTACGGCTTTTCTTCTTTATTCTTTTATATTGCAGCTGCTATTGGTTTTTTTATCCCATCTGCTTTAGTATCAGCTGAACTTGCTTCTGGATGGCCAAAAAATGGTGGCATATACGCTTGGGTGAAAGAGGCCTTTGGGCATAAAACTGGATTTCTTGCTGTATGGCTTCAATGGGTTGAAAATGTAGTTTATTATCCCGCAGCCCTATCTTTTGTTGCGATTTGCATCTCTTATTCAATAGATCCATCCCTAGCTCAAAATCAATATTTCACCTTTTTTACAATCCTTGTTCTTTTTTGGGGAGCTACCTTTATTAATTTGCAAGGGATGAAAATTTCAGGGGTTGTAAGCTCACTTGGGGTTTTATCTGGAACAATTGTTCCAGGGCTCTTAATTATTGGGCTTGGGGTTGTTTGGTATTTTTCTAATCAACCCTCTGCAATCTCTATGGATTTGAAATCTTTTATTCCAGATCTTAGCGGGATCAATCAACTCTCTTTCTTAGCAGGAACAATGCTTGGTTTTGCTGGAATCGAAATGTCAGCAGCACACGCAAGAGATGTTCCAAATCCAAGGAAAGAATTTCCAAAAGCAATTATGCTCTCAACGTTTATCATTTTGGCTCTTTCAATTTTAGGTACTTTAGCGATCGCAGTTGCCATACCACAAAATGAAATTAACCTTCTTTCAGGTGGAATCGACGCTCTTATTTTATTTTTTAAGCAGTATCATCTTTCCTTTTTGGTTCCTCTTTTATCTTTGTTAATTGGATTTGGAGCCTTTAGTACAGTTTTAACTTGGATTATAGGACCAAGTAGAGCTCTTTTAACAGCAGCTCAAGATGGAGATCTACCTCCGATTCTTCATAAAACAAATAGTAAACAAATGCCTGTTTCTATGCTTGTTTTACAAGGAATTATTGTAACGTTTTTAGCTACAGTTTTTCTTGTTCTTCCAGACGCAAGCACCTCATTTTGGGTTCTTATCGCTTTAGCTTCTATTTTATATAGTGCGATGTATGTCATTATGTTTATTACTGCGATAAAGCTAAGATACTCTCAGCCAAACGTTCAAAGACCTTACAAAATCGGCCTTGGAAATGCTGGTATGTGGATTGTTTCAACACTTGGAACTTTGGTCTCTTTATTTGTAATTGTTGTTGGCTTTTTACCCCCTGATCACGTTGTGAACAAAGGTAGATATGTCACAATCTTACTTTCAGGCTTCTTCATGTTTCTTCTAACTCCATTTTTCATTTTAATGTTTAAAAACCCAAATTGGAACGTAGATAAAGATAAAGTGACAGAGGGTGAAGTTAAATCATGAGCAAAAAAAAACCCTATGAAGATGAAAATACAACCTCTTGGGAAAAAGCAAGCAGATGGTATAATGATATTGTCGGAGAAGAGGGGCACTACTATCATCAGCATGTGATTTTCCCCCTGCTATCAGATCTTCTAAAAACAAAGAAGCTAGATTTGAGTTTACTTGATTTAGGATGTGGGCAAGGTGCTTTTGCAAGCGTTGTTCCTAAAAATTATAGCTACACTGGAGTGGATATTTCTCCCTCTTTTATCAAGCTTGCTAAAAAAACTCACCAAGGGATTGCAAGTAGAGACTTTCACGTCTTTGATGTTTGCTCTGAATTTGATTTGAAAAAAACTTATTCACATGCAAGTATGATTCTTGCTTTTCAAAACATCTGTGATCCAAAAGCTCTTTTATTCAATGTTAAAAGGCATCTAAAACAAGGTGGCACTTTAATTTTAGTTCTTAATCATCCGTGCTATAGAATCCCAAGGCAATCTTCCTGGGGTGTAGATGAGGAAAAAAAGATACAATATAGGCGTATTGACTCCTATATGTCTGAAAAAAAGATCCCTATTGAAACTCACCCTGGAAGAAGAACTAAAACCACAACTTTCTCATTTCACTATAGCTTAACCAAAATCTTCTCATTTTTATCAGAAGCGGGCTTTACAGTTGCAAATCTCATAGAAAGCGTAAGTGACAAAAAAAGCACAGGAAAACATGCAAAAATGGAAGATCGAGCAAGAGAGGAATTCCCTCTTTTTCTCACTCTTGTTGCAAAAGTTCTATAAAAAACAACACTTCCATTATTTTAATGGTGTTTTCAATCTACCACATAACCTCTATAATGGAGTTCAGCATCCTCTCTAATTTGCTCGATCTTTCTATTCAAACACCAAATAAAAAAAAGAGAAACTAATACAAGGCTTGTAATGTTAACAGAACCAGGGTTATATTCAACAACTGCTTTCTCCTCTACATCAGCTTCAGTTTGAACTCCTTTTTCTTGAGCCTGAGCTAAAGATATATCTATTTGATCCGCTGATTCTTCTGCTTTATCCACTGTTTTAGATTGAGTTTCTTTCTCTTTTTCATGAACTGGACTATTTTTGTTTTCCTTTTTAGAAAGGTTAATCAAGGCTAAAAACCCTGACTTCATTATTCTAGCAATAAATTTGAAAGGTGCTGCAATACATGCGCCGATTCTTAAAAAAAATCCTTTGGCTGCTTTAGATACCTTAGCCTCTGTTTTTGAAAGAGGCGATGCCTCTGTTATTTCAATCGTTTTATTTACCTGTAAAGGTGAATCATTAATAATAATCGTCATATTACCTCGGATATCTTATTTTATTTAATTAACTATTCATTATATCAAAAAAAATATTTTATTAAACAATTTAATAAAATAAAATTTAAATTATATATTAATTGAGATTTGAATCATTAATTAAATTAAAATAAAAATCTATTATTAAGATCACCTTCTTTTAACAAAAGCCATTTTATCAAGCCTTGTCCTTAAAACTGTCTAGAATCTCCCGCTTAGAGCTGAAAAAGGCTTTTTAAAATGCTAGTTGATTCCTCTTCTTTTATTGAAATGGAGCTTTACTCAAGGTAAGGCTTGTGGCTCTACGATTGCAGCCAAGGTGATCTGCAGACCTGAGAAAGTCGCAGAAAAAGTATTTGGTTAAATAGTTATATCAGCTTGGTCTAAAATGAAAAAAAAATTCAATTCAGACTTCTGTGCGTTGATAGATTATTTTTCAATCCAGCCCATAAGGTTTGGGAGATGTATGGCTTTTCAAAATAGCCTTAACAAAAAAGCGTAGGATAAGATGTAAAAAAGGAAGATGAAGCAAGAGAGTACTTCCCTCTTTTTCTCACTCTTGTTGCAAAAGTTCTATAAAAAAAAGGGAGAATTTCTTCTCCCTTTTTTTTGTAAAAGCAATACCTAATTTATCTTCAACTATTTTCCATATGCTGAAGATTCATTTGGATAACACATCCCCCTTCCTAGGTTTGCAAATGAGTCCCCTTTAGAAGGGGCACTACCCATATTGGCTATAGAAGGGGCACTACCCATAATGGCTAGGAATTGAATGGAAAGTGCTGCTAGACCTAGAAATGCTATAGGATATAAAGAGTTATAACTGTTTTGATTTTCAGTTTCTTCTTCCTCTACTTGAGTTTCTTCCTCTACTTGAGTTTTTTGCTCTACTGGAGTTTCTTCCTCTACTTGAGTTTTTTGCTCTACTGGAGTTTCTTCCTCTACTTGAGTTTTTTGCTCTACTGGAGTTTCTTCCTCTACTTGAGTTTTTTGCTCTGCTTCATCAGCTATT
>Ga0172372_10005295_pt1 | contig 17991 bp, 17 predicted proteins | sample LakKiv5m_2_FD_114544 | JGI IMG/M metagenome (GOLD analysis project Ga0172372, IMG submission 114544) | Freshwater microbial communities from Kabuno Bay, South-Kivu, Congo - kab_092012_9.5m | ecosystem: Environmental > Aquatic > Freshwater > Lake | place: Democratic Republic of the Congo...
ACGGAGGCGCCTCCACATGGTGCGGGAGTCCTGCGGGATCAAGACGCATTTTGCGGCTCGGTCCTCGCTGTTGGGAACATTTGTCTTGTCCCGCTTTTCATGTCAGACGACGTGAGGAGGCTGTAGAAGCGAGCCCTGTTGGAGGTGCAGTCCTGAGGCGTGAACCACTGCCTCGTGACCTCGTCAGCCACCCCGCCGAACGTAGCAGACGACGTGAGGAGGCTGTAGAAGCGAGCCCTGTTGGAGGTGAAGCCCTGAGGCGTGAACCACTGCCTCGTGACCTCGTCAGCCACCCCTCCCACTGCGCGCTTCCAAGTCCCACGCCTCCGCCTAGGATCGGTCGCAAGATCCCGATCCATGAGAACCCGCCTTTTCCACGTTGTGTTCCCGGGCTTGCTGGGACTTCTCACCCTGACTTGTGCCCAAGCCGCCACCGTTCAGGTGGTCCTGGCCACCGACCAGACCCCTGGGGATGCCGAGACATTCCAGGTCGCCACGGTGCATGGCGGTATCTGGGATCGTGCCGGCCGGATCCTCATGTCCGGCCGTTACAAGCCCGGATCCCCGGGTGCCATCGATCGCAACGCCACCTGGGTTTCCAACGGACCGGGGACGACACGTGAACTCTACGCCGACGGCGACAGCGTCCCGTACTTCTCCATCCCCGTGGGTGGACCGGTCATCGCGATGTCCGTCCCGATCGTGCAGCCCCGCTTCCGCGGCTACATCCCACCGCCCGATTTCTGGGCATGGCAGAGTTCGGTGGTCACCCGGCTTCCCGAGATTCCGGAGAGCCGGGCGTACTGGGCGGATTGGCTCGCAGGTCCGGCGGGGCTGCAACCGACCCAGTTCATCGTCAACGACCTCGAAGAACACATCGACGGTGCCGTGCGCTTTGTCCGTCCGGACATCGAGGGCGTGATCATCCGCGAGCGTCCCTCGGCGGCGGGGTTGGATTCCGAGACCACCTTCGTCCAGCCGGGCGGGGGTGTGGTCCAGTTCTTCGTCAACGGATCGTACTCGGGTGGAGCTGGCGGGCGCTCCGGCTCCGTGGTCTGGATCGCGCGCTCGGACCGGGGTGCGGTGGCATCCGAGCGGCGCGGCGCGGTGCAGATGATTGCTGCCAGCGCGGGAATGGGGCTGCCAAGCCTTCCTGGCGGCGCGTATTCGTTCTTGCGGGTGATGGGTGTGGACCCTTCCGGAGAGCTGTTGTGGGAAGTAGGCAACCCCGACGGCATCGCCGTGCAGCGCGGGAGTCTGGGGAGTTGGACACCCTTGCTGGCACCCGGCATGGCCGCGCCTGCGGCCCGCGGCGGGATGCCATCGGCGGCAACCCCCGTGTCCCAGTTGACCTCCTTCCAACTCGTCTCCCACGGAGCCGGAATCCTCGCCAACACGCGGTACGCCCCGACCGCGGGTGACCTAGCCAACCGGTCCGCGCTCCTGATGCACGACGGCATCGTTCCACGCCTGATGGCGTTCTCCGAGGAGATCGTGGATGGCACGGCGCCCGGAACGCGCGTGGTGAACCTCTCCGTTGGAGCCCAGGACGCTCCCGACCTGTCGAGCATCGCGTTCATCGGCTCCGTCCGCGGTGGGACCCAGCCCTTCGAGACCCAGGCGCTCCTCCACGCCAGCGAGTTCAGCGTCCGACTCCTCGCACGGCAGTTCGATCCGTTGCCGGTGCCTGCAAACGTCGATCGGATCGTGTCCTTCCGCCTTCCCGTGGTCTCGGCGGCGCCCGATGGACGGGTGGCCTTCGCGGCCGATGTGGAGTTCCTCGACGGCACGCGACGCGACCTCCTGTACGTCGTCACGCCGGGCCTGCCCAATCGTTACGACGTGATGCTGAGCTCGGGCGACACGTTCAACGTCCAGACGCCGGATGGACCGCGTCTGGCGACGGTCCAGCGCATCCATGCCGCTCACTGGCGTCCGGGGACCTTCGACAAACTGCTGGTCAGCGTGGACCTGACCGGCACAGGCAACTCCGCCGTGCTTCTGGTCGGGCCCGAGGGGCCGACCGAGGTTCGATTGGATGCAGCCTTTGTCGATGGTCGGATCCGGTTGCGCTGGCCGGAGGGCGCCGTCGGTTCGGTGGAGGTTTCACCGACCCTCGACGCAACGGCGTGGACACCGCTCCAGGCGGACGTGTCCACCGTTGAAGGCCAGCGGCAGGTGGAAGTCCCCACGGAGGATGGAACGAAGTTCTTCCGGTTCCGGTAACCGCCACCTGAGTTCTTCATCCTTCTGGCGGGAGAGACGATGTCCTCATCGCCGTGGGAAGGAGCTTTGGAGGAGGGCGACGGGGACTTCGTCGCCCCGACCCGGGGATGGAGAAGCGACAACCTCAACGAGTGAAGCTCGCGCGGCGGCCGGGGCCATCGAGGGTGAGTCGGCCCGAGAGGAACGGCGCGTTGCCCACCACGCCGTCGACCGTCGCGAGGCGTTCGTGGATCCGGATCGCGCGGGTCAGCGTGGCCTGGGGAACCTCGAACAGATGCCCCGAGAAGTGAAAGTGGAAGGGCCGCGCACGACGGGGCCAACGCACCCGGAACGAGTGCATCCCGAAGGTGATGCCCGGAGACCAGGCGAGGTGGAACTGGGACAGGTCCACCTTGGACGCGAGGATGTCGGCGTTCCGGTTCAGCTCGATCCCGAAGCGTCGCGACGCGAACCCCGTGTCGAGGAACAGGTCGAGCGGTTGCCCGGAATCGCTGGTCGCGGAGATCACCGGCATCTGGCGCCCGGACAGGTTGGGTTGAACCCCTTCGGAGGCCACTTCCATCCCGGTGCGGTCCGGCTTCTGCAAATGCATCCTTCGCGCGGGAAAGTCCCAGGTCACAACCAGGTCGCGCAGCACGTCCCAGCCAAGCACCCCGTCGATGGGGCCTGCCAACTTCCGGAGCAATCGCGGCGGTGAACTCACGACGGGAAGGTTGCGCACCGTCAGTCCGCCCACCTCCAACACGCCGAGTCGCGCCAGCCGACCGTTGCTGGAGGAATCGTTCGAATCCGACATCCGGATGATCTCATCCGTGATGGTCACCCCTGCCTCCCGCGCGAAGTCCGCCGTGACGAAGGTCAGCGAGAATCCGGTGTCGACCATGAGCCGCACCGGCCTCCCTTCCATCCCCGCCTCGATGATCACCAGTTGATCCCGATGGAGCGTGAAGGGAACGGCTGGGGCGTCCGCCGTGAACTCGAGGGTGCGCGCCGGAAACGCCGCCATCGTCCGCGCATACTTCAGCCGCGCGGAGTGCGACTCCTGCAACCCAAGCCTTGGATACCATGTCGCAGCCTCGTCCCAGTTCCCGGATTCCTCCAGCGACTGCAGGAGGAGCATCTTTCGTTGGTTCGGCGTCAGCTTGGGCCAGTCACCTTCCAAAACCTTCTCGAAGGCGGAGACCGCGGCCTGCGTGTTGCGGTTCCAGTAGGCCTCGCGCCCTTCGATGAACCGCTGGGCGACCGGATGGGTCACCCGGTTGGCTTCAGACGGAATCAGGTGCAGGTCGCCGCGATCGAAGGAAAGGGGGCGAAGCCTGGCGGGATCCGCCCCCGGAGATCCTGCGGGCGTCACCCGGGGGACCGGAGGCGAAGCACACGATGCCAGCACGAGCACCAGCCCGATCAGGATCCATCGCGGATTCATCCGGGGTTTGCGCATGCAGGGACGTCGCGAGATCGTTGGGATGCCTCAGCGGACCCCGAGCAACTCGACCTCGAAGATGAGCGTGGCTCGGGGTGGGATGACGCCGGGATAGCCTCGTTCCCCGTAGGCGAGATGATAGGGAATCGTGAGCTTCACCTTGTCGCCGACCTTCATCTTCGCCACGCCCTGGTCCCATCCGGCGATCACCTGTCCGATGCCGAGGGTGAACTCGAAGGGCTCGTCGCGGTCCACCGAACTGTCGAACTTCTTGCCGTCCGTCAGCGTTCCCGTGTAGTGGACGGTCACGGTGGAACCCTTCCTGGGGGAGGCTCCCGTTCCGGACTTCAGGACCTCGATCTGCAATTCCTCATTTGCCATCGGCCTACCCCACCATTCCCGCTCTCCGGCGGAAAGTTTGAAGTTTGAAGATTCAAGTTTGAAGGCCGGCGGACGCGTTGAACCCTGAGACCTGAAACGAGAACGCCTCCTCTGCGCCACGTGGGGGCACTTGGCCTTCAAAAGGGGAGTTTCCAGATCCCAGAATGAAGGCCGGGTGCCCTCACCCGGCGCTTCACGTCCTTGAAACCTGAAATTGAGAACCTGGAACTCCTCTAAAACCCCGACGGAGTCTCGGGCGGGGCCACTGGGATTCCAAGTGCCTCGATCCATTCGGGACCCTTCAGCAGATTGTACGGTCCGAGCATCGGCAGCACGTGGTGGTTGTCAGCGGCGAGGATCTCCCGGATCGCCGGCTCTCCCAAGCCGGGGTGCCTGGCCAACATCCAGCGGAGGGCAAACCCTTCCAGCTTCCGGTGAAACACGAGGGCTTCCCCGGACAGGGCCTTCCTCGGCTGATGCGCCAACCCCTCGCTGCTCGCGAATGAAACCAAGCGGGCGCATTCTGTCAGCGAAGCCGACACCACCAACGCATCGTGCAGCACGAAGGTTTTCTCCCACCCAGGCGGAAGCGTGCTTGCTACCAATTGCTGGATGCGCCCGGACGTGCCTTGTCCAAGACTCGGGTGGACCTGGGTGGTTGCCCATCCATTGCGGGAGAGGTTCACCGCCGCGGCCACGAGAAGTCCTCCGGCAACGAGGAGCTTCAGCACGGCGAATTGTGTTGGGCGGGACCCTTTCATGTCGTGGGGCGTGGACCCGACTCACGTATCGTGGCCACGGCTCGAAGCTTGTCGCGTCCCCATCCCGACCGCAAAGCCGCGGTGACCCGAGGGCGCATCTTGACACTGTTCCGTTCCTCCGGCGGCAGGGGCAGGCAATGGGGTCGCGTCTATAAATTATACATTCATCCCCAGCCTCGTGACCTCGTCTGCTACCCCTGAACCGTCGTTGCCGACGTGAGGAGGCAAGCGAACGGGGCTCTCGCTGCTGGAAGCTGGGTATTGTGACGCCTTCGGCGCACGGTGAAATGTATAATATTTAGATGCGACCCCATTGCTTTGGTGCGTGAGGTGGGTGGGTGCCTGCCTGTCTGTGGGTGTGATGTCAGGAAGCCCTACAGGCGCTGGTGCGGAAGGGTGTGTGGACGGATCCAGGATCGCCGCGGACGTGGTTGCTCCGACCCGTCTGCGTGGGCCGTGGTGCCGTGTGTTCCGGTGGTTCCTGGTGTTCGCGGTCCTTACCGTTGGCTGGGTGCTGGCGGAGCACGTGCGGGGACGACGGAAGCTGGAGCGTCTGGTTGCGGATCTGGGAATCCGGCTGTCGCCGGGAGCGCAGCGGTGGGGTCATCGGCGATCGGCACCGCCCGCCCCGCGATTCCTGCAGGCGGCGTGGATCGCCCGTTCCATGGAGTCCGTGAGGACGCAGGTGCCGCCGGTCCTCGTTCAGGTTGGACCCGGGCAAGCCCTGCCCATGTCGGAGATCGACTGGTGGATCCTCGAAGGAAGCCGGAACTCCAACACGTGGGACGCTCTCAAGATCGCGATGGACGGGTGTCGGCCTCAAATGGATCAGATCCTCGGCCTGATGGATGGACGGATCCACGCGCACTCCGGTTGTGCTGACTTCACACGGCGCGTGGACCGCAGGGAGTGTCTGGACCCGCTTTGCCTCGTGCTGCGCGTCCATGCGCTTGCCGGGATGCGGGAACGGAACATCGAACCGGTGCTGGCTTCCTTGCGGGCCCTGGAAACCCTCGGAGACAGCGCGCTCGCTTGGGACCCGAAGTCATCCTGCAACCTGTTTCGGGATGAAGCCGAGAGCATCCGTCTGGGGGCGACGCTCGTGCGGGATCCGGAAGACTCCTGGTTGGCAGCCATTGCGCCCTCGGCACGGAGATTTGAGTTCGAGCCCGGGTGGCTGGAAGCGGAGTGGGCAGGTTTCGAGGAGCGCGTTTCCCAGCTGAGATTCCTTCCCAATGGTGAACTCGATTGCCACGTGAGGGCCCAGTGCGTGGAGTCGCATCCGGATTGGATCACCTTTGCGCCCTCCGACTCCGGGTACCAGATGCGGCTCGCTTATCGAGGACTCGTTGAGTGCGTGTGCTTCCCCGTCTGGCGGTTTGGTTGGGGTGATCTTTCGATTGCGGGGTACATCGAAGCCCATGGACGGGCGATGGCGTGTGGTCGCAAGGCAGTGGAATCCCGTGCATGGCGGGTGTACGCGCAGGAACAGTCCAAGATGGTGTCGGAGGAGGGCTTGGGCACCTACGCACTCCTCTGTTACAGCCGGAATCTGAAGGACAGGCTCTCCTACGATTGCCGGCACCTGACGGATGTCGGACTGAACGCCGTGCGGATTGCGCTGCTGCGGCATGGATTGCGGCATGGGGAGTATCCAGAGCGGTTGGCGCAACTGGTGCCGGAGTTCCTGACCGCCGTGCCGGTGGACTGGATGACCGGCGAACCCGTGCGGTATGAGAGGCATGACACGTATGGTTTCCGGATCCGGGGCTGCGGGGATGACGGAGTCGACCAGGGAGGAAATGTCCGGTGCTCGTCCTTTCCGCTGACCCTGAAGGCCACTGCTGGAAGGCGCCCGTGGGCAGAGGATCGACATGACCTCGTGTGGCCTTCGCGGGCTGCGGACTCCCGCAAGCAGGAATTCCTCCAGCGGGTGGAACGTCATCACCGTGAGAGCCTCAAATGGAAGTCAGCTGGCAACCCCTATGGCATGGATCCGGCGCTCATGCGCCGTTACGGCCTTTTGCCAAAAGTGATCCCATCGCAGACGAACCTTCCGAGCGCGGCGGGGCTGAACGTATCCCTGGATGCACAGGCCACCGCGAAGTGATGGAGTGCTTATCCAGCAGGATCGGAAATCGGCAACATCCAACAGGCAATGGAGGCAATGGGGTCGCGTCTATAAATTATACAATTGCCGCGGGCGCCATGGTGCTTCCGGGGTTTGGTGGGTTGAAATGTACAATTTATAGACGCGACCCCATTGCTCCCCATGCGGTGGAGTTGTTGGGGACGGATGGGACGAGGCAGTGGGCTTCGGGAGCGTGGGCGAGCAGCACGTACGCGGATCGGGGAAGCAAGCCGCTGAACATCAGCGGTACACGCCGGCTGGGCCGATCGGGGCCCGCGGTTGCGACCGACGCGGACGCGGTGATGATCGAACAGGAGGCGGCTGACAAGATGGAATTCGAGCGGCTGACCCAGGCGATGGAATTCAAGAAGAAGCAGGATGCCGTGGATGGGGCCGTTCCTCGCCCGTCGGGTGAATGAGGTGGAACGGTGAGCAGGACCTTGCCACCCGGGTGGGGCAAATGGAGACCCTTGCCAGAAGGCAGTGGAGTCGATTGGACTCAGCGGTGTGAAACTCGCAAGCGTGCATGCCGGATGGGTATCGGCATTGGTTCTGGCGGTTGTTTGGGGTGTTGCGACCCACGCTGCCGAACGGAGCGCGCCACCGATTCCGCCGGCGGTGTCGTTGGCGACGGGATTGCTGCTGGAGCCGCCCCTCGACCTGAGTGGCTACTCGCGCGAGACCTTTGTCGCCCAGGTTTCCACCGTGGGCACCAACCGCATGGGGAAGACCTGGACGCAACCGGTGTTGCCGCTGCCGCCGCATCCGCGGCCGGGGGTGAAGGGGCTCACGGAAGCCGAGGTGAAGGCGTACATGCTCGAAGCACATCGCGGAGCAACCTCGGTCGCGGATGCACTTTCCGAAGGAGGATCCTGCGGACGAGTACGGTGAGGCGATGGCGATGAAGTTCTGTGCGCGCTGCCATTCGGCAGACGGGGATCGCGCGCCGCTGCACCGGACCCATTCGCATTCGATCCGGGTGTTGGTGGACTTCGGCTACATGCCTCCGAATCGACGCTTGAAGCCGGAGGAGGTGGCGGAGTTGAAGGCGTGGCTGGAGAAGGGGAAGTAGGGGGACCCCAGTTCCGGGATTGCCATCAAGGCGGCAGCTCCGGAAACTCACCCCCATTCCAGCTCCATCTGCGCGGGCGCGTGTCCGTGTCGTTCGGGGCTGCGATTCGATTCAAACCGCAATAGCGATCACACCATGTCACTGCGTCTTGGCGACCTTGCCCCTGACTTCACGGCTGAAACGACCGAAGGAACCATCCGATTCCATGAATGGCTCGGAGGCGGATGGGGCGTGCTGTTCTCGCATCCGGCCGACTACACCCCGGTGTGCACGACGGAGCTGGGCGCGGCGTCGAAGCTGAAGCCCGAGTTCGACAAGCGCGGCGTGAAGTGTGCGGCGATCTCGGTGGATCCGATCGACTCGCATCACGGCTGGGTGTCCGACATCAACGAGACCCAGCACACGACGATGAACTTTCCGATCATCGCCGACCCGGACCGCAAGATCGCCGGGCTGTACGACATGATCCATCCGAACGTGGACGACAAGGCGACGGTCCGGTCGGTGTTCGTCATCGGGCCGGACAAGAAGATCAAGCTGACGCTGACGTATCCGATGTCGTGCGGCCGGAATTTCGCGGAGATCCTGCGCTGCGTCGATTCCCTGCAGTTGAGCGCGAAGCACAAGGTGGCGACGCCGGCGGATTGGCAGGTCGGGCAGGACTGCATCGTGACGCTGGCGGTGAAGGACGCGGACATCCCGGCGTTGTTCCCGAAGGGAGCGCGCACGGTGAAGCCGTACCTCCGCTACACGCCGCAGCCGTGAAGGGGGGCGTTGGGTTTCAAGTTTTCAGTTTCAGGTTTGAAGCCCGAGACACCTTCCACAGCCTCCTGACGTCGTACGGTTGGGGAGGGTAGCTGACGAGGTGACGAGGCAGTGGTTGAGACGAGGTTTCCAGTTCCCAGAAAGCGCCGGGTGAGGGCACCCGGCCTTCAAGGGAGTTGCTGGAGGCGACTGGGAACTGGTTTCTGGCAACCCTGAATTTGTTGGCCGCGTGCTCCCACGCGCCCTAGGTCAGGGAGTTCTCGGGGGTGGATTCGAGGTACAGATTTGGGAAGCATGACTCGCGGATGCCGGGAGGGAATGCCACGCGGAGTGGCCCCTTGGGGCTCGGGGTCGTGAAATAGCCTTCGGCCAGACCGAGCTTGATGATCTCTGCGGTGACGGTGGGCCCCTTTCCGGTGATTTCCTGCACGCGGGTTCGGACAATCTCGCCTTCATCCACCAGGACCCGCGTGGTTTTCATGAGCTCCTCGCGATAGCGCCGCAGATGCAGGTCCTGAAACTGGAAGTGCCGTTCGATGCGGGCTCGAAGTGTCGGGAGTTCGAGCATTCCGCTCATGAACCGGACTTGGTCCAACATCGTCTCCAGGAAGAACACGCAGAATTCACCCAAAGCGGCATCGGACAGGTTGCCGCGCCCATCGAGATCATTGCGGCGTCCAAGGTCCGCGGCCGCGAGAAGTGCGAAATAGCGTTGCCGTTGCCGGGCAAGGCCGCGTGACAACGTCCAGAGGCCGTGACCCGCGATTCCGTGGCGAAGGAGCAGGGCTTGAGAATGGAGCCGTATGACGCGTCCGTTGCCGTCGCCGAACGGGTGGATCCAAGCCAGTCGGTGATGGGCTGCCGCAATGGCGATGAGTCGCTGGGTTTCGACAATCTCCGGGCTGCCGTAGAACTCCTGGAATCGGTGCAGGAATTCCGGGAGTGCCGTGGAATCAGGGGGTGTGTGCTGACCGACGACGACCATGTAGTCGCGAAGCTGGCCGGGTTCGATACGGTAGGCCTTGCCGCTGGCGGTGTGGGCCCAGTGCATGATGTCGGGCAATCGGGTGTAGAAGTCCCGGTGGACCGAACGGATGAATTCCTGCGAGTAGACGTCGGGGTGATCCTCCGGGCCGCGTTTGGAGAGCAGCTCCTCGACCTGGATGTGGGCGAGCCCGAGATGCTGATTCTGGCGCTGGATCGTGTCGTGGGAGAAGTCCTGCCTCATGGCCCTTTCAATATCCCGAGGCAGCGTCCTGTGGCCTTCGATCAGGTTCGAATAATAGCAATTCATCTCCCGCACGATGGCGGCGATGGCCTGAAGAACGATCGGCGAATGGACCTGCGCGGCGAGCCCCCCGCATGCCGACAGGATCTGGCAGGTGAGCTCTGCCAAGGCACGGCCCCGAGCCCCTGGCATCAGGGGTTCCATCGAGCGGGGATGACGATAGACGTCCATGGATCTGGTTCGGATCCGAATATCTCTCCGAAGATCCAAAAATTGAATAATGATCTGTTGAAAAGGAACTTAAAAACGCCTTATCGGTTCCACTCAATCAGATTCCGAAGATCTCCGTGCGAACTCACGGATTGGCGGCGCCGGGGCTGGGCGCCTGGATCTCGAAGAGGGTCGGGCTGGCCGCGGGGCGGGCCCAGGCCTCATCGGCACCGAGGGGCCCGAAGGTCGTGGAGTCGAGCAGGAGGTTGAGGTTCGCGTCGGTGTCGACGAGCGCGAGCGATTCCCCTTCCTTGTCGAGCTTGAAGCTGGCGTGGAGGCCGGGGGAGACGCTGCTGTCCTCGTCGAGCCACACGATCAGGAAACCACCCGCGGGAATCGTGGTTCCTTGGGGAAACGACCACTTGCGCGGATTGGAGGGTTCATCGCTGAGGTAGCGGCCGGAAAGGTCCACGTCCTGGTCGCTGATGTTGCGGAGCTCGACGTAATCCTCGAACTCGCCCTGCGGATCGGAGGCGGTGGCGGTGTTGCTGGCGACGAGTTCGTTGATCACCACCGGGGAAGCGCCGCCGATTGGAGTGGTGACGCGGTAGGTCAAGGCGTCCCGTTCGCAACGGGCGGGAAAGAAGCGTGAGGCCCGGGCGGTGTTGCCGGATCGGGCTTCGACGTAATAGCGCACCTTGGTTCCCGCGAGGTAACCGCCGGTACTGGCGCCATAGATGCCGTCGCCGGCGATGCCATCGCCGTGGGCGCCGTCATCGAACATCTCCGTGCGGGTGAACCGTCCGAAGCCGGCACCGCGGTGGTAGAGCCAGACGGAATGGATGCCTTCGCTGGCGTAAGGAGTGATCCGGGCGGTGATGGGGGCGCCGACGCCGGCGACGGGCGGGGCTGGGATCGAGACCTCGGAGATGATCGGGGCGACGGGTCGGAGCTCGGCGTGGTTGGTGAGGAACCGGTAACGGTTGGTGATGAAGGTCCGCAGTCCGCTGAGGTCCGTGTTGTAGCTCGTCATCGGATAGTTCTTCTTCGGGTCCGCCGTGATGGCGGCGAGGCTGAGATTGGTGAACTGCAGGACCAGCGGCGTCAGGCGGTCGGGGTGGAAGGATTCCTCCAGGACCGTGCGCATGTGGGCGAGGTAGCGCTGTTTCAGTTCGGGGTTGGCGATGAACTGACGCAGCACGGGTCGGTTGGTCCCGGTGGATCCCTGCAGTGGCGTCATGTTGACGTCCCCCACGACGAAGGCCTCGTTGCCATCGTGTTCGACCGGATGGATTCGGCCGCTCTCGGCTTCGTAGTAGAAGGCGTAGTCCGCACCCTTGTTCCAGTAGCTGTCGTCGTCCGTGAAGATGTTTTCGACGGCGAGGAACCAGCACCAGGCATCGGTGGCGAGGACGCTGTCGGCCTTGTCGTAGAAGGTGGTTGCGGTCGCGGTGTTGAAGTGGAGGGTGAAGATCGCGTTGGTCAGCCGTTGCCAGGCGCGATTCGTGTCCGAGGTGTGGCGCAGTTGGTAATTCGAGCGGTACTGGGAAAGGTTGGGGCCCACGTAGGTGAGGGCTGAACCGGCTCCGCTGAACATGCCGCCGCCTCCGCCACCTCCGCCACCACCCGCGGGCGCGTTGGGCGCGCGCCAACGGTCGCCGTCCGCGCTCGGGAACCAGTCCTTCATCAGGTCGCTGTCGCCGTTCTGCGCCAGGGAATAGACGCCCCAGTTCTCACCGTTGATGTAGAGCTGGGCGAGGGCCGCCTTCGGACTGGGCGCGTACCGCGACATCACCGTGAAATACGCGGGTTCCCGCAGGATGGTCTCGTCCCCGGCGGCATTGTTCAGGTTGAAGGTCTCGTACCCGAGGAGTTCGGTCGCATCGTTGGTGTAGTTGACGGTGACGTTCAGCGACTTCTTGACCCCCGACATGGTGAACGAGGTGTTCCCCTTGTAGCGGGCTCCCACGCCGGTCAGCGCGGCCCCGTTGTCGAGCGTCAGCGAGCACAGCACGTCGGTGTCCGATGTACGCGCCGATGTCAGGAGCGAAACCCAGTTGGCCTGCGTGAAGTTCAGGCGGAACGTGCGGAGCAACGTTGGGTCGTAGAGACCGTCGGTACGGACAGCCCGGAAAAATCCCGCTTCGCCGGTGGAAAGGTCGCCAACGGCCTTCGCCGGTGCATTGGTTTCGTCCCCGGCAAGCAGCGTGGAGAGGGAACGGTCCACGGACCACGTGATCAGGTCGGTCGAACGTTCGATCCGCCAGTCGTTGTCCGGATTGCCGAGGACCCGGATCCGGGGCGTGGCTCCCTCCGTGAGCAACTGCACGTCCGCCGCGGCAGCGCGGCCCGTGGCAAGGAGGGAAGTCGCGAGGATCGCGACGCGAAGGAAGGCGAAGGGGCGGATCATGACGGAGTCGCGTGGCGTCGGGGTACAGTCGGGACCGGTCGGATCCCCGATTGGTGGCCTGCACCCAACGCCATCGCGATTGTGGCGCTTCGGTGCAGGACGCACGCCAAATGGGAGGCGAAGGGAACGAAAAGGACGAAGCGAGGAAGTGGTGGCTGGGGGCGGGATCGAACCGCCGACACTGCGATTTTCAGTCGCATGCTCTACCAACTGAGCTACCCAGCCACAGCAGAGGGGCAGATGGAACCGGGTGACACGGGGGGTTGGCAAGATGGTTTTTCTGAAAAGCATAAACTCCAGTGAGGTTGGATTGCGGAGGGCAAGAACGGTGGCTTGCCAAGGATATCCCGCATGTGTAGTGCATTCATCTACACCCTCATGAAAACACATGTGCTGGCCAGCGTCCTCCCGCTGCTTGCGATCGGACCCTCCTTCGGGCGCAAACGGATATTTCCACCCTGCCGGACTGGGACGGAACCACCGGGTTTCCGACCTTCGGCGAACCTGACACGGGTTACTTCGGGCAGACGGTGACCGTGCCGTCCGATGGACGGCTGGTTTCCTACGAGTTCCGCGTGGAGCAGTTGTCCGGAGATCCCACGCAATACCAGTCGCTGGTCTATGCGTGGGATGCGGTGAATTCCCGGGCGACCGGCCCGGCCCTGTACACGTCGGCGTCGGGGACGTTCGACAACGTGGGGGGCGATCGGATTGGGGGTGGCCGGGTTGGTCTGGGCGCGGATGCGGGGGCGGAGAGTTTGACAGCGCCGGGTGGGGTCACCCAGCCTTCCGCCTTGGGGATTGGAGGCCGCGTGCCCTCACGCGGCGGAGAGTTGAACGGCGCCGGGTGGGGTCACCCGGCCTTCAGGCCTTCTTGGGGAGCTTGGGGCGGTTCTTGATGCCGGTGTGGATGACGTTCAGGACCTGCTTCCGTTCGGCACCGGACAGGACAAGGCGTGGGGCGCGGGTCCATTCCTTGCCGAGGCCCACCTCCTGCACGGCCAGCTTGATGTACTGGACGAACTTCGGGTGGGTATCGAGGTGGAGCAACGGGGCGAACCACCGGTAGATGTCGCGGGCCTTGTCCCACTCACCCTTGCGGGTGAGGTCCCAGAAATACTGGTTTTCGCGGGGAAACGCGATGCCGGATCCGGCGACCCAGCCGTCGATGCCCAGGATGGCGCACTCCATGGCGAGGTCGTCGACACCGGTGAAGATGGCGTAGCGGTCGCCGACGGTGTTGTGGAGGTCGGTGATGCGGCGGGTGTTGCCGGAGCTTTCCTTGAGGGCGACGAAGTTCTTGGTGGAAGCCAGTTCCGCGAAGAGCTCGGGGGTGATGTCGTGTCCGTAGCTGAGCGGGTTGTTGTAGATCATGATCGGAAGTCCGGTGGACTTCGCGACGGTGCGGAAGTGGAAGAGGGATTCCTTGGGATCCGGCGACTTGTAGACCATCGGCGGCATGAGCATGAAGCCATCGGCCCCGAGCTTCTCGAGGTCGGAGGCGTAGCGGCAGGCTTCCTGGACGCTGGACTCCGCGACGCCGCTGAGGACGGGGACGCGGCCGTAGACGACCTTGACCATCTCGGCCATGACGAGGCGCTTTTCCTCGGCGGTGAGGGACTGGTTCTCGCCGAGCGACCCCAGGAAGATGAGGCCGGTGATGCCGGACTCGATGAGGGCGTTGGCGTGGGCCGCGGTGGCGTCGAGGTCGATCGAGCCATCCTTGTGCATCTGAGTGGTAATGGCGGGAAACACGCCTTGCCAGTAGGGCTTCATGTGGGGTGGATCATGCCGCATGCGCCGGCGGGCGTCTTGTAGCGGATGAACCGGGAAACGGCCGTTGGATCCACAGAACGGCGTAGAAAGAGGGGGGGAGTTTGAAGATTGAGGCGGATTCAAGATGGAAGCCGAGGTTGGGAATTGGCGACTGGCGGATGGCCTCGGCGGCGGCGCCGAAGAAGTTCCCCAAGTCGTCCCTGCTCCAGCCAAATGCCGCGATGAAGACGGGGGAACGTGCGGATTGCGTGCCCTCTCGCGGCGGTGTGTGCGCTACGCCGGAGGCGTTGAAGCGGGTAGCCCGGGGTCTCGAAGCGCACCCCGGGGAACGACGGAAAGGATCAACAACCCTGGAGGGGTTGCCAGAGGGAGCGGGGATCTTCGCACCGCCTTCCGGGTGCGTGCTCCTTGAAGCGCACGCCGCGTGGGCTTGTCGATCTCAGACCCGGAAATTGACCGTGACCCATATTTACGGCAGGGTCACGGGATGAAGACCACCGTGGAAATTCCGGACCGGCTCTTCCGGGAGGCCAAGACAGCCGCGGCCAGCCGTGGTCTCTCCCTGAAGATGTTCCTGACCGAGGCGCTTCAGGAGAAGCTCGCCGGCCCGCGCCGCCCTCGCGCCGACTGGCCGGTGCCGCCTCCCCAACTGGCAAAAGGCGAAATGCAGCGCATCCAGGAGGCGTTGGACGGGGAGTTCTCCCGCGTTGATCCGAAGGATTGGAAATGATGCTCGATACCAATGCCCTCTCCGCCTGGGCCGAAGGGGACGTCGCATTGTTGCGTGTCCTGCCCAAGGACCGGCTCTGGCACCTGCCCGTGGTCGTCCTCGGCGAGTTCCTGTACGGCATCCGCAGGTCGAGGGAACGACCCAAGCTGGATCGGTGGATCGACGCCGTGAAGGCGAGTTGTGCGCTCGTGGTGGTGGATGAGGACACCGCCGATCATTACGCGACCCTGCGTGAGGAACTGCGCGCGGCAGCGACCCCGATTCCCGAGAACGACATCTGGATTGCCGCTCTTTGCCGGCAGCACCATCTGCCGCTTGCCAGCCGAGACGCCCATTTCGACCACGTCCGGGGGCTGAAGCGCGTTACCTGGTGATCCGACCGGGCAGGCGTTGAGGGGGTAGCCCGGGGTCGCGAAGCGCACCCTGGGGACGGGGAAACGGATCACCAACGCTGGAGGGGTTGCAGCAGGGAGCGGGGATCCTCGCACCGCCTTCGGGGTGCGTGCTCCTTGACGCGCAAGACCCCGGGTAGGCGCGGTCGCGCCAACCCGGGGCTACCGGCTGCAACGCCTCCGGCGTAGGGGATGGGCGTGCGGGTCGTGGGTTTCGCCGGGTGAGGGCACCCGGCCTTCAACGTGAGTTCGAAGTTTTCAGTTTCAAGTTTCAAGACGAAGAACGTCACCTTCACGAAGCGGGCGTAGGTGTGGAAGGTGATGATCCAGCCGCGGCCATCCATGCCGTAGAAGGGAGAGTTCCACTTCGCGGCCTTCCGGCTGATTTTCAGTGGATCCTGTCCGTTTCAACGGCAACATCCGCAACCATGTTACGGAGCCTGACCATCAGTGGAATCCCGCCATTCCGGCACGAGACGCTGGAGTTCGGGAACCGCCTGAATCTGATCACGGGTGACAACGGAGTCGGCAAGACGCTGATCCTCGACCTTTGCTGGTACGCGCTGACGCGAACGTGGGTGGATGAACCTGGGGTGATGATTCAGCCAACCCAGGAAGATCTGGAGAAAGGTGAGCCGCCCTGGATGGCCTGGACGCACGCCGGGAGAGCGGAGGGTGAAGTGCAAGGTGGAGCGGACTATCGGCTCAAGGATCAGGGGTGGCACGGCAGATGGTTCCCCGGTGGAGGGCGGCCGCCAATCTCGGGAGTCGTGATTTATGCGCGTGTCGATGGTGGCTTCTCGGTCTGGGATCCCTTGCGCAACCGAAGCGCAGCTGATTCCGATGGAGCGGGGGTGGTGGGTGCTTACCACTTTTCACGGGAGAACGTCTGGCAGGGTCTTCGGGATGCTTCCGCCAAGGATGGACGGAACCTCTGCAATGGCCTTTTGCGCGATGTGGAGAACTGGCGGCTCAAAGGCAATGGAGCCTTTTCAGCCCTGAGTGCGGTTCTGGACCGACTGTCCGTGGATGGTTCGGATCCATTGAGAATCGGTTCGGCGATCCAGATCCGCTTGGGCGACGAAGATTGGATTCCCACGCTGCGGACCCGATATGGCGCCGTCCCGGTCACCCAGGCGGCCGCTGGAGTCAAACGTGTCCTCTCCTTGGCGTATCTGCTGGTTTGGGCAGCGGAGTCACACAAGAGGTCTGCCCGACTGCTGGGTGAGGAACCGGAGGAGCATGTGATCCTGTTGTTCGATGAGGTGGAAGGTCACCTTCATCCGAAGTGGCAGCGGCTCTTTATCCCGGCCCTGATGGATGTTGTCTCCAACCTGCTCCGCGAAGATCAGACGAAGAATTTTCAGATCATTGCGAGCACACATGCGCCCATGGTGACTGCGTCCCTGGAGTCGGTCTTCGATCCTGAAATCGACCGTCTCTTCAATCTGGAATTGGGACGGAAGAACGCTGAGGTCGAGCCGGTCCAGTGGGCCAAGTTTGGCGATGCATCGGGATGGCTGACGTCTCCCATGTTCGACATGGAGAGCGGATATGGGAAGGAAGCTGAAGCCGCGATGAGGGCAGCTGACGACCTGATGGCAGGGCGTCTGGATCGTCTGCCGTCAAACCTTCAGACCATCGACCAGATCCACGGAGAGCTGGGTCGCACACTGGATGCTGCAGATCCATACTGGCCGTTCTGGCTTCCATTCTATTGGCAACAGGGAGGCAAGTTGTGATCCCTGTGCCTGCATTGGACCGCCGAAACGAGCCCGAGCATTTTGAACGCAATTGCCGCCAACCGGGTGAAGCGTGGCTAGCCACGGCCGGGGGCCGAGACCCGATCACCTGTGAGCCGGGTTTTGGCCTCCAGAGTCGACGTCGTCCCTACTCCCAACGCAAGGGGCGCGTCAGGAGCGAGCCCAGTTAACCACTCCCGGCGATCAGCCTCAAATGCAGGTGGCTTGTCCTTCGCTGAACGGGCAGGGTGACGGGTGGCGGGAGCGCCATACTGCATGATGTTTATCGGTGGATTGATGCTGGGGGCGGGATTGTGGTTCGTGATCCGCTGTGTGCTCGGAGGCTTCCACACCGTTGGGCCGAGCGAACGCGCGGTGAAGACGTCGTTCGGTCGGGCCGACCGCATCGAGGGAACGAGCACGTTGTCGGATCCGGTCTCGGAATCGCTGAAGGGCGAGGAGCGGGAACGATACGATTATCCGCAGGTGCGGGTGATTCCGCCGGGCGGACCGTACTTCAAGTGGCCCTGGGAGAAGATCCACAAGGTGGTGGTGGCCACGGAGACGATCAGCATGGCCTTCGATCCGGAGACGCCGAACGCGAACCAGTCGGGTCAGATGCTGGAGGCGGTGACGAAGGACCAGTTGAACACGGGTCTCACGGGCCAGATCCGGTTCCGGGTGTCCGAGCGCAACCTGTATGCCTTCCTGTTCGGGGTGAAGAACCCGCTGACGCACGTCATG
>Ga0172372_10005299_pt1 | contig 17988 bp, 23 predicted proteins | sample LakKiv5m_2_FD_114544 | JGI IMG/M metagenome (GOLD analysis project Ga0172372, IMG submission 114544) | Freshwater microbial communities from Kabuno Bay, South-Kivu, Congo - kab_092012_9.5m | ecosystem: Environmental > Aquatic > Freshwater > Lake | place: Democratic Republic of the Congo...
GACCCAACCCGCTCGATAACTATCACGGGAGACTGACCGCTCCCTACTCTGACCCAGAGGAATGAAGTGGCTGTGGTGGCCACGGGTGGTACGGTTCCAACCGAAACCGCGCTGGCAATGCGACAACGGGCCCTGCCGGGAAGCGGAGGCTTTCACTGCCTTACACAATCCTGCTGAGCGAGACATGCCCCGATGGGGTGCGTGATCAAGCAACCAGGACGCAGTGGAGTGTGAAACACCGCCGGGGGTCGTCAGAGCAGTTTTTTCGAACATACAGGAGCACACATGAAACGAGCATTGGTGATATTGTTGTTGATACCTGTGATAGCCGTGGCACAGCCCACAAGGTATGCCAGCCGCACCTCAGCCGATGAAGCCTTTGAGGCCCGTCCTAAACCCACGCCCAGCGTGATACGGTGGGTGGTGTCAGAAGACCCCGACACCGAATGCCGTGAAGCCTCTGGGCAGAAACTGCAGGACCGCCGCGGTGTGATCCGTGCCTGTGCTGTGTACAACTCCCGGTCCTGTACCATTATAACTGGGGTGGAGACCAGCCATGCCATCCTGGGACACGAACTACGCCATTGTTTCGAAGGCCGATTCCACGACTGAGCCATTGATTTTGTCAATGGCCGCCATAAAAAAATATTCAGGAAAAACCTATGGAAAATCACTAGACCATAGACATTTCCGTGCTATATAATGCTGTTGTTGTGATGCAACAAGATCTAATTTAAAACAAGGAGAACTCAATGAAAGTGTTAGGAACTCGAACAGAACAGCATCTCAAGGATGCATTCGCAGGTGAAAGCAAGGCCAATCGTCGCTATCTCTACTTCGCGAACATGGCTGACATCGTTGGTGCACCTGATGTGGCCAACATCTTCCGTCACACCGCAGAAGGTGAAACTGGTCACGCACACGGTCATATGGAATACCTGATCGCTGGTGGATCGGGCGATCCCGAAACTGGTTTGCCGGCCAAGACCGTGGAAGAAGCCCTGCTCAGTGCCATTCACGGCGAAACCCATGAATATACATCAATGTACCCAGGAATGGCACGTGATGCACGTGATGAGGGCTTTGACGAGATCGCTGACTGGTTTGATACCTTGGCCAAGGCCGAGCGTAGCCACGCTGGCAAGTTCCAGCGTACACTCGACGCCTATCGCAAGGACAACACCTGATAGCCGCAGTGGGGAATTATTGCCCACTGTGCTCCAAGAAAACTTACATGCTTACATCACAAGATCTCTATTCTCTAGAACACTACAGCATCATCCGTGCAGACTTCAAACGTGCTGCCGTGGCACATCGTCGGCAACGCCAGGTCCGCCTGGGTGATCACATGACTCTGCATTTCGAAGACGTCCAGACTATAAAGTACCAGATACAGGAAATGCTGTTCATAGAAAAAACCTTTGACCGGCAAGGCATACAAGATGAACTGGATGCTTACACACCCTTGATACCCTCTGGCCGAAATCTCAAGGCCACATTGACCATCGAATATGGCGACGCCGCAGTGCGTGCAGCGAAACTGCGTGAATTGCACGGCGTGGAACATCGGGTGTATGTGCAGGTGTCGGGACATGACCGGGTGCTTGCCACGGCCAATGAAGACATGCCCAGATCCACGGATGAGAAAACTTCAGCTGTGCATTTCCTGAGATTTGAGTTTACTGATAAAATGATCGGTGATTTCCGAGACTTAGATGGTGCGTTTCGTGTAGGGGTAGATCATCCTGCTTATAACAAGTATACTGAGGTAAATAATGTTACCAAAGAAATACTGACCAAGGATTTTTATGTGAACAGAGCATCGCACTGACACAAAAATACCTTCGATTTATCGTGCTTGTATAAATCCTTATCAACCTTCACAATTTTAATATTATGTCAAATCACTCCAAGACATTGTTGTTCGGATACATAAATGCTCCAAAATTGCCCCAGTACCTCGAAGAATTAGCGTTTACGCAATGGCAATCTCATCAGGGAGATTACTTTGCCAAAAGCATTGGACAAAGTAATGGTTATCTTCACAGAAAAGTTAAAAAAGATGGAAAGATACAAGTTGGCAACACTTGGAAAACGGTCGTGTTAGGCAATGAACTTTTGATCTGGGCCAAGAACAATCTATCACACAAAGTAAATGACATACTACTAAGTTGCAACGATCCCGGAAATAATTACTTGGGATCTCACGTTGACATGACCAGAGACTTTGCTATAATATATCCTGTTAAAACTGGTGGTCCATATGCAACAACTTGCATTTATTTTGATAAAACTTTCAATGGATTGACTCCTCCCAATCTGTCATTTGCCAACAATTACCAGGAAGATTATGATAAACTAGTTACAGTGAGTCAATTACAAATACCTCAACGAACCTGGGTATTAATGAATGTTAAGGCAATGCATGGTGTAGAAAATATTTCAGAGGGTAGGATTATTATACATGCCAGTATTGACGATATTTCTGATCTCGACATCACGCATGCCTCGTATTATGAATACAATCCCCCAATTGGGGTTGATTTCAGTTAGATTGTTTCCATTGGAGACGATAGATTCTGCTCAAGAGTTTATGATGGAACATATCGAAAACAACACAAGAATAACCAAAAGAAGGAAAATGCAAAAGAATATTGACTAAGCAATAAGCACTCGGTGTGTTTCAAACAGCAATTATCATGCAAAAAACACTACATGGTTTATAAAACAAAAAAGACTTACAAGTGGAAATACAATTAGTCCCTGTAGATTATATTGGTTAGATCGCTGCCCTTTCTAGGCAGGGGTCCGCAAAACCACAGATAAGTCAAACTATATCTGACGAGTGCAATAAAGTCTAATAGTTAAATTGTCACGCCGAAGTTTGTAGTTCGATCCTCCTTGGGATCGCCAATAAATATAGCATGCACATGTTGATCGAACATTCCTCGTTTGATCATTTTGCTTCAGTACCTTGGCCGCAGCTCGATCCGATTCAACTGGATTGGATCCAAGGAGTGGAAATGCTGGAGCATTGGCTTTTGTTCAATGTTGGACCAAAACTCAGTCATTGGAATTGGGCAGATTCTGGGTGCTCTCATCGAATAGGTGTGGGATTTCGATGGGATCGAGATCGTTTGTTGTTCGTAATTGCCTGGGCATGACCGTGGTTGACAAACCCAAGCATGTTTTGTATAATAAGCATTCACAAACCAACAAGGAACTGACATGGCACGAATCTCCAGTGAGGTAGCGGCTGCCCAGGTAGGTGGCAGGTATGACTTGATCTTGATCGCCAGCCGCAGGGTGCGAGAACTTTCGGCAGGTTGGGCACCGCTGGTGGAACGAGGGGACAATGACAACATCGTGGTGGCCCTTCGTGAGATCGAAGAAGGACATGTGGGCAGAGACTATCTATTGAAACCCACCGTGGTGGAAAGTGAACGCAGACAACGGAGAACACAGCGATGAAACCCGGACCCAACTACAAGATGAGCCGTAGGGCAAAAACACAATTGGCACGCCTTTGGAATCGACCTTTTAAAAACTTCATCAAACGCACCATCATCGAGGGTGAGTTATATGGTCGTGTGGTCATCAAAGGCAAACGAGATAATTAGGATTAACTGCCGGTTTCGCATAGTGGGATTGCAGCTGACTTGTAATCAGCCGGGAAACCAGAGGGTGTTCGATTCACCCAACCGGCACCATGGGTAGGCCGGTGAGCGAAAGCAGGCTAGCCACCATCCCAACTGTGAGGGAAGCACTCCCACCCCGGGCCTCTGTAGCCGCAATAGGCCGCGCTCTATGGCATGGAGATGAACACGCATCGGGGGATCGCGAGGCTGTGTTGGTAGCCCAGCAAAGGCCGGTTGAGCCGGCATCGTGTATCTTAAACACAGCACAGTCGGCCTACCCATGGACCATCAGTGATACAAGAGAAACATACTAACCGCGTCACTCGCTGCCATGCTGTGAAGGAGAAAAACATGGATGAAAAGAAGAAAAGTACCATGGTAGATCAGATGATGGCTGCCATGGCCCGTAAAAATGCCCAGCACTATCCCGAGACCAAAAATGCCGACGGCACGGTGAAAGCCACCAAACCTCGTCGAGGCACTGGTCCTGTACCTCGACCCATGAAAAAAGTCACCGGTCGAGGCCGTTGACAAAAAACTCTTTTTCCAATATAATAGCAGTATGAAAGTTTGGGAAGCTGTCGTTCGAGAACCCGGTCCGGGCACAGAGGAAAAGCGTGTCCGGATCGGTGCCTCCTCAGCAGAAGAGGCCCGCAAACGATTGCAGGAACTCTATGGGCCGAGATCAGTGCCCTATCTGCCTAGACAGGTACCGAACTAAGTAGTATAGTAGCATCATTGTAGTATAATGCCTTGACAGAAAGGTGTTGCGGACTCGGGGGCAGTGCCCGAATGGTCCACCAAAAACACATTGGATTTGGCGAGCAGAGATGTTTCGCCTCCACCGGATGCCTAGAGTGAGCCAATCCAACTATCTAGTCCAATGTGTTTTTGATGGGCCATACACAGTTTCGACGTGACAACAAGTATGAACAGGATCTACACAGTAGGCGATGACTGTAAATCAAGCAAACCCATAGACGCTAACGCATCTAATGACGAGGTCTTTGCCCTAGCGGCATGATCTCCGGGGCAACTATGCCTTGTTACCAAAAATAGTGATACCCGCTTCGGCGGGTATTTTTCATACCATCAACTTATCTGCTACATATGTTTGGCATGCCGCTATCTCTCAGTGACGTCGGGATCAAATCGACGCTTGACATCGTAATGTCTTTATTGTATTATCAATACAGAATGCCGTCCGAGAGGTTCTGGTTGGTACAATTGATGCTGTCAAACATCAATAATTCTTAAAGGAGATGAATAATGTATTACCGGAAAATAAGTTCTGTATTAATACTATGTTTTTTTACGATTGCTGCCTACGGCAACAATCAGATTGAAATCATTGCCCCGGCACCACCGGGAGGAGCCAATGATTTATTTGCCAGGTATGTTTCACAAGCTTTGAAATCACACAATATAGATGCCATGCCTATCAATCGTCCGGGTGCCGACGGACTGATAGGACTGCGTGCTGGGAAAGACAACAAAGACACACAAACCTTAATTGTGGCTAGTTCTGGACTGGCATTGTATGCACCTTTAAATCCAGACCGCATGATCGATATAGATTTGTTAAAAGATTTCCAGCCGGTGACCATGCTGTACACCAACTATATGGCAGTGGTGGTATCGGCTGACAGCAGGTATCAAAATCTCAATGATCTGGTTGTAGATTTAAAAACCAATCCAGATAAACGTACATGGTCCACAGGATCACCAGTGGTATACTATGGTTGCCTACAATTTTTAGACCGCATCAAAGGACAATCTATCGCTGTGCCTTATGCCGGAGCCGTAAAACAACTCACTGCTCTGCTAACTAAAGAAGTTGATTTTACGTGTGCATTCGAAATCGATCTACAACCGTTTTTACAAGACAAGCGAGTACGGATCCTTGCCTCGGCATCACCATCACGCCTTCGTGGGCATGATACCATTCCAACATTAAATGAGCGAGGCATAGACTTGACAGTAGGATCGTGGGCAGTGTTGTTGGCGCACAAGCAAGCCAGTGATCAATATGTAAGCATGATACACAAAATAGTGACCGAGACCATCGTGAATGACAAGACTTCTTCATTATTGAATGGTCGAGTCACACCCTGGGTCACCACACCACAACAAACCAAACTATTCCTCGAGCAACAGATAGCCATAACCCGACCCTTGGTGGAAAAATATCATCCTAAAAGTAAGTAAGGATATCATCTGTCACTTAAAGGATTTTATCGTGTAGGAGAAGCCTTGTTTGAAAACAAGATTTCTGCCTTGCTGGCAGCATCTACCGCCAAAACCACTGACGTGTCCTGGCATGTGTCAACAGATGGTTATGATGCACTAGATTGGACTATAGATGATACACAACCATTGTCCTGGTTTTATAGTAGCAGAGCTCTACAGTTGAGGGACACCTATGATTGGATCACCTTAAGTTATAGTGGCGGCCATGACAGTAGCAACATTCTAAGGACATTTATTACCAATCGTATCCATCTCGATGAGATTATGGTACGATTTCCCATTTCGGCTGCAGAATCTCATGGAATTCAACCTAATCATAATGATTTACGATCTAGCAATCTCATCAGCGAATGGTATCTCAATGTCAAACCCGATTTGCAAAAGTTATCACAAGAACATCCAGAAATCAAAATTACAGTTATAGATACCAGTGAAATTATCACATCAAATTACAACGACCTCTGTATATCTGATTCGCAAGGAGATCTATATCCGGGTCATCTCAATCGTTGGTCATTGACCACAGAAAAAGCAGAACGCAGTAGTGAAAAAGGCAAAAAGGCATGTTTGTTGACAGGCTTAGATAAACCACAGATCGCGGTAAAAGATCAAGCAGTTTACTGCTACTTTCTTGACAGTCTAGTAATCTCTAACACAGCAAAAACTCTTCATCGAGACATTACGCCAGAAGGGTTCTACTGGACCAATGATTTTCCGCAATTAACCAAGGCTCAGGCGAGGAAAATTTTTCACTGGTTGAAAGATAAACCTTCACGCAGTGAAATGGTGCGTTGGAATCAACCATATGATTCAAATATAAAAAATAAGTGGAATCGAGCCATCAACCCTATTCTGTATCCAGATTGCGATGTATACAGATTTCAAACCAATAAAATGACATCTGCCTTAGAAGATAATCTCAATCCTCATGTAGAATTTTTGGATTTTGATTGGGGTTGGATTATGGGCGGAAAAAATCATAATTGGCTTACACAAAGCTGGAGATATCACACACACTCACTGATAAATTCGCTAAGTGATAATCTTTTGGCCCGACACAATGATAAGATCCAGGGATTGATCAATTTTCCTAGCAAGTTTTATTTTCTTGGCAATATTTGACTAGAGAAAAATTCACGATATTGTGTAGATTTTATCTGAGTTGAATACGTCAATCACAGCAAATACAGTCGCCGGTTCCGTGATGCCAGATGATTACCACCCATGTGTAGAGCCTGTAGCGCAACACAAATGACATGATTTTTGCCCGCTTAGACGGTGTTGCTTTTGCACCACACCATGTTTACAAAGGTGTTGACCACAAAATCCCGTCGTGCTATAATATGGATATTGTGTCAATCATAGGAGCCCTACTATGGATCGTACTTATCTAGCCTATTATCGCGGACGCACCATCCAGGTACAGGCACCCAATTCTTACACTGCCCAGAATCTGGCCGCCATCCAGTTTGGTGCCAGAAAGTCTTATCAAGTGGCTGTAGTCTTGGCTGATCAAGCCACGGACCCAGCCAGCCTTGGTTGACCAGAAAACCCAAGTTCGCTTACAATGACATTTCAATAATTAAACTAGAAAGGCATAGCCCATGTCAGTAGAAAACCGCACCGTTACCGCGATTGGTGCCCGCAGAGCAGTTAAGAAGTGCTTCAACAAAAAGCGTCCCATGTTCCTGTGGGGCCCTCCCGGAATCGGCAAGAGTGAGGTGGTCGCAGACATCACGGCCGAACTGGGTGGCTTCATGATCGACCTGCGTCTGGGACAGATGGACCCCACAGACATCCGTGGTATCCCATTCTATAACAAAGAACTGGGCAAGATGGACTGGGCTCCTCCCATCGACTTGCCTGATGCGGAACTGGCCAGCCAGTATCCCGTGATCGTGCTATTCATGGACGAGATGAACTCTGCGGCTCCTGCGGTACAGGCCGCTGCCTATCAGTTGGTGTTGAACCGACGCATCGGCAAGTATCACCTGCCGGACAATGTGGTGATGATCGCGGCCGGTAATCGTGAAAGCGACAAAGGCGTGACCTATCGCATGCCCACGCCGCTGGCCAATCGCTTCGTGCATGTGGAGATGCGAGCAGACTTTGCCACTTGGCAAGAGTGGGCAGTGAAAAACCAGATCCACAAAGACGTGGTGGGCTACCTTTCATTCGCCAAGCAGGACCTCTATGACTTTGATGCCAAATCATCCAGCCGTGCGTTCGCTACACCGCGTTCGTGGGTGTTCGTGAGTGAATTGCTAGAAGACGAAGATCTCGACGACGTCACTGCCACTGACTTGATCGCTGGCACAGTGGGTGAAGGCCTGGCAGTGAAGTTCCAGGCCCATCGCAAGATAGCAGGTAAGTTACCCCGGCCCGAAGATATCTTGTCAGGCAAGGAAAAGGAACTGGCCGTGAAAGAAGTATCGGCCATGTACAGCCTGGTGATCAGCCTGTGCTATGAACTCAAAGATGCCCTGGAAGTCCGCAAAGTCGCGGACAAAGAGTTCCATGCCATGGCCGACCACTTCTTCGCTTACATGATGAAGAACTTCGAGACTGAACTTGTGGTGATGGGTGCTAGAATCGCACTCACCACATACAACCTGCCGTTCCAGCCCACCAAGCTCAAGAACTTCGACGAGTTTCATCAGCGTTACGGCAAGTACATCCTGCAGGCCAATTCCTAAGAGCCAACAGGGCGGAGTCGTCGCTATCAGCGAGCATAGGGCTATGCCAGACTCCGCCCTTCCTATCAGTTCTTTCCGGATCAGTTTCCGTCCTTATAACCACCAAGAAGTCCAGGAACTGCTTAAAAAAGCAGTCAAGGACTTTGGTCCTTTTGGAAGCAATCGACGCTGGTGGTTCGAATCTGCACAGACCCCCGATGATGAAATCAATGTTTGGATCGTTGATTTTTATTTCCGCGAAGCCAACGATGCCATGATATTCGGTCTTAAATATCAGCGATGAAATACGAAATAGCAAAACTGGATGGTCGCTTCACATATCGCGATCTGTTCGAATACTACATCAAGTTCTCCAACAGCATGACTCGCGGACACGGTCCTTTGCACTTCAACATGGTGCTGGAATGGTTCCGTGATACCTATGGTTGGAGTGCCGAGATCCGCCAGTACAGCAACATGATGAACTGGACCACAGCATCACGAAATGTCATGAACCAGCTCTCCTTTACTCACAAGGCCCATGGTATCCTGAGCGAACTACCGGACTGCTGTAATTCACACTGGTCATGGACCAATGGTTACGATGATCTCCGCATCTATGTGGCCTCTGATCGAGAACTAAACTTCTTCCAACTGCGGTGGCCCTGTGAGCAGTGACCTCTACCGAGACCGTGATGCTAGACTCAACACCGTGGTGGGTGATGGTGCTGCCTACTGGGCCATGCTGGGCCGCATCCTTCAGGATGCCACGGATTGCGATATCCACATGCAAGACTGGTGCGAACAGGAACACGGATTCCGCATCGTGTACGATGATGAAGGCAATATAATCTCCAAACCAGATATCACGAACCCCCAGAAATACATGCTATGTGTGCTGAAATACAGCGGTTGACCAGAAATGCCCATTCTGCTATAATATAGATATAATCAAGGAGCCACTATGACAGCAAAAGCCCAAGCCAACACAGATACAGCCAACAGAGACGATGCCAAACGCTTCGCTGAACTCATAGGTCCCATGGATCCCAAAGTAGATCGCGAAGTACGAGAGATGCTGGTCACTGCCCGTGTGGGCATGTTGCTCCGTGCCAGTTTCTTTGGCAACCTGGCCACCCGTCTCAAACTGGTCAACGCCGATGAGTGGTGTGCCACTGCCGCCACAGACGGTCGCCATTTCTACTACAACACCAGATTCATCAAGATGCTGAAACCCAAAGAGATCGAATTCTTGTTCGGTCACGAGGTACTGCATTGTGTTTACGATCACTTCGGCCGAAGAGGCGATCGTGATCCGCAGTTATGGAACATCGCCAATGACTACTGTGTGAACGGTGATCTAAAAAAACATAGAGTAGGCGAGTTCATCACTTCAGTGCCTTGCCTGTATGATGCCAAGTTCGAAGGCAAATCATCAGAAGAAGTCTACGATTACCTTTACGAGAACGCGGAAAAGATCTCCATCGATGACTTGATCGATCGCATGCTGGACGAGCACATGGACGGCGACGACGGTGAAAGTGGTGGTTCAGGTGAGGACGATGGCACAGGCAAAGGACGTGGTCGGCCGCAATTGAGCCAGAGCGAGCGAGACAAGATCCGTGACGAGATCAAGGAAGCCATGCTGAGTGCCGCGCAGACCTGCGACGCTGGTAACCTGCCCTTGGGCGTGAAACGCTTGATCCAGAACTTGACCGAGCCCAAGATGAACTGGCGTGAACTGCTCCGCATGCAGTTGGAGAGCACAATCAAGAGTGACTATACCTGGCTTCGCTCTAGCCGCAAGGGCTGGCACGTGGATGCTGTGATGCCGGGCATGAAAACCACGGATGCCATCGACATCGCAGTGGCCATAGACACGTCAGGATCCATATCGGACAAACAGGCTCGAGACTTCTTGACCGAGATCCGGGGCATCATGGAAAGTTTCGATTCTTATCGCATCCATGTGTTCACGTTCGACACCCAGTGCTACAACCCACAGCAGTACAACAGTGAGAATCTCGAAGACATCACGGATTATGATATCCAAGGTGGTGGGGGCACAGATTTCGAAGCCATCTTTGGCTATCTCAAGTCCGCAGACATAGAACCCAAGAAATTGGTGGTGTTCACAGATGGATACCCGTTTGGATCCTGGGGTGATGCCAACTACTGCGACACTGTATGGATCGTGCATGGCAACAAAAACCCTGATCCGCCCTTTGGTGTGTGGGCCGAGTATGGCGAAACAGACAACTGATTCATCCAAAATACCCAAAAACCCCTGCAAATAACATTGGAGGGGTTTTTTATTGGCGTAAATATCTGCATGAACGACACCACCCAGTCAGTAAGCATCACTGATCTTGCTGTGATAAAAAAACTCATAGAAGTGGCCTGCAGTCGTGGTGCTTTCCAGGCCGGAGAAATGCAGGCAGTGGGCAGTGTTTATGACCGGCTGTCGGTGTTCTTGGATTCAGTGATCAAACAGGCCGAGCAGGCCACCCAACAAGGAGAACAAAATGATTAAGCATATTGGAAAACACGGCGACCGCAAGGTGGCCATAGTGTTCCGCGAAGTACCAGGTGAAGAGCACATGGCCCTGGTGATCTACCCCGACGTGTTGCAGGTCAGCATGCATGACTCCATCATGAAGGTCATAGAGTCGCCGGTGGGCCAGGAAGCAGAAAATCTTGGCGATGCTCTGTTCCGCAGCCTCCTGCCAGATGGTCGTCCCATGCTTCAAACTCTGCATGCCGAAGGCATGATCAAGAAAGTGCAGGCCAAGCAGGTAGTGGTCACTCCCAACGCATCCAGCCATGTGAATCTGGACGAAATGAACGGCATCATCCGCAAGATGAAGATGGGTGAACAGGCCATCAAAGAAATGGCCGACATTGACGCCAACCGTGGCATCACTGGCAAAGCACGACGCAGAGATGACTTTGGACGTGAAGTTGGTGCACCCGTGGATGGCATCCGAGCCGGCAGTGCTGCAGTGGCAGGATCAGATGCGGCCCGTGCTCTGGATGACGCACAGCTGGCACGTGATAGGCTGGCACAGGCACAACGCATGGAAACTGAAGCACGTGGATTGCTGGCAGAAAGTGCCAGATTAAAGGCCGAAGCAGAGGCCATGGCTGGTGGGCAGCCCAAACCCAAGGCAGGACGTGCCAAGAAGGTCCGTGCCGCTGATGCTGCTTGATGATGACTTCATGACTAGATGGGAAAACATCGTTAACGATGTTGACAAAGATCACTGTCCCATCTCCTGTGTGAAAAAGGTAATATTTAAAACACACGATCGTAGACAAAAAAGCATCAATCTACGCACCCTGCGAAAGCAAGGCATCGATGATGATTCAATCGAAGCTGCTGTGAGTAGTTTTATTTCAGAAAACGAAGAAAACATCGTGAGCATGGAACTGGTCTTGGATGTGGAGGCCATTGCAGCAGCGGTACAACCTGAAACTGACAAACTGTTGAAAGGCATGTGATGCATGTTCGCCTGGTATCCCACAGCCAACCCACACTGGAATACAGAGATCTGGGCATCACAGACGCACAGGAACTCGTTGCGTATTGTGCCCGTGTGTCCAATCCTGCCAATCAGTTCAACACTGAGACGTCAGAACGACTCATCAGATACCTGGTCCGACACCAGCACTGGAGTCCACTGGAGATGGTGTCAGCCTGCTGTGAAATCACCACCACCCGAGACATCGCACGACAGATACTTAGACACAGAAGTTTCAGTTTCCAGGAGTTCAGCCAGCGATATGCTGACCCTACTCAAGAACTCGATTTCGTTCTGCGAGAAGCAAGGCTACAAGATCCTACCAATCGACAGAACTCCGTAGATACTCAGGACCATTTGCTACAGATCGAATGGGAACGTGCCCAGAAACGTGTGTTGTTTGCAGTGAAGGACGCCTATGCTTGGGCCATCAAGAATGGCATAGCCAAAGAGCAGGCCCGTGCAGTATTGCCCGAAGGTCTTACAGAAAGTCGGTTGTACATGAATGGTACCTTGAGATCATGGATACACTTCATTGAACTGCGTTCGGCAAATGGAACACAACGGGAACATCAAGAAGTGGCCAGAGCCTGTGCCCTGGTCATAGCAACCATATTTCCCATGGGTGCCGAATTTGTAGCATCCTAACAACATTTCTGTTATAATATAGTGATGTTGATTACTTTCCATTCCTTTTCCATGGGTGACGTGGATGATGTAGATATCTACGTAGCCCAACCCATTTACGAATGGCAACAGACTGATCAAGGAAAGTGGGTGATGCAACATGCCCAGGATTTATGCTACAATGTATACCCAGACCTGTCCACCTTTGGGCACCGGATAACTATATGTGGCAAAATCGAAGAAAGTGTACAACTAACGGAGTATCTACTGAAATATGGAAAAATCTAAAATACTTGTGACCGGTGGCCTGGGATTGATAGGAACCCATGTAGTAAGACGGTTGTTGGATCAAGGGCATGAAGTGTCAGTGATAGACACGCAGACGGACTACGGCATGATCCCGCAAGACGAACTAAACTATCTCATGACCGAACGCCGGGCACGCATACCCGAAATAGAAAATCGGACACACAAGATCGACATAGCAGATCGCGAAGGTGTGGACTGGGTCATGCGTGAATATGATCCGGCCATAGTGATACACATGGCCAGTTTTCCCAGGCAGAAAGTGGTCAATGTGAACCCGCAGCTGGGTAGTAGAGCCATGAGCGAAGGACTGCTGAATCTCTGCGAAGCAGCCAAGAATCATCGTGTGTGCAAATTCGTCTATATATCATCCAGCATGGTCTACGGTGATTTCACCGACGATGTCACCGAAGATGCACCGTGCCGTCCACAGGGGCAGTATGGCATCATGAAACTGGCCGGAGAGTGGCTGGTACGAGATTACACACGCAGAGGTTGCTTTGATCATGTGATCATACGCCCCAGTGCCGTATACGGGCCCTTGGATGTGAAAGATCGCGTGATCAGCAAATTCATGCTGGCGGCCATGCGAGGACAAACTCTCAAAGTCAATGGTCCGCAAGAAACTCTGGACTTTACCTATGTAGAAGATGCGGCCGACGGTGTGGTGGCTGCAGCCATGAGATCTCAGGCCAACAATCACACCTACAACATAACCAAGAACCATTCATGGAGCCTGTTGGATGCGGCCAATCTCGCGGTGCGCATCGCAGGACGTGGCAATGTAGAAGTGAGAGATCGCGACCCAGATTTCCCCAGTCGTGGAGCCTTGAACATCGACGCCGCTCGCAGAGATCTAGGATTTGACCCCAAAGTTGACATAGAAGAAGGCTTCCAGCAATACCATGAATGGTTTGTCAATTCCGTTTACTGGTCTAAGAAAACAGTATAACAATCTACGTTCAGAGATCCTGGATGCCACCGATGAGGTGTTGCGTTCGGGTTATCTAATGAATGGTAACTATGCCGCAGAGTTCGAGTCGTGGCTGGCCAAGAAGAACGGTGCCAAATATGCCATCACAGTGGGCTCAGGTACCGCGGCCTTGGAGTGCATGGCCGAATACTATGCCGTCCATGCCAGTGCCATGCCACCACGTGTGTTGATACCCAGCCTGACCTATGCAGCCACGGCCAACGCATTCCAGCGTGCAGGCTGGGACATTCACTTTGTTGACACAGATAACCAAGGACTGTTTGACTTCCGTGATGTGCCGCAGGATCTAAGTTTCCAAGCCGTGGTGCTGGTGGGGCTGTATGGTGCAGACATAGCACATCTTGGAGAGATACGCCAGTGGCGCAGATGGATCGTCGACGATCTAGTGATCATCGAAGATGCCGCACAGCACTGGCTCAGCGCAGGCTGTGTGCGCATGGGCCGAGCATCAGCGATCAGTTTTGACCCCATGAAAAATCTAGCAGCCTATGGCAATGGTGGTGCTGTGGTCACCAACGATTCAGACCTCCTACACTTTGCCAGGGCATGGAGAGACAACGGTAAGACCACGCATGATAGCACTGGTACCAACAGTCGCATGAGCGAACTAGATTGCGCCTTGTTGTTGGTCAAGTGCCGGCATCTAGATGCCTGGCAACAGCGCCGGGCAGTGATATGCAAATATTGGATGGAAAGATTACAGAATTCCGGCATACGCTGCCTGATCAACAAAGAAAACTTCGGTGATCATGCATATCATAAGTTTGTGATCGACATAGATCAACGCGACACGGTGCAGAAAAATCTTGCATCAAAGAACATAGAAACCCGGGTACACTACAAACAACCCTTGCATGAACTCGGCGTGTTCCGCCAGTGGCCTGGGCCCGATATATTGTCGTGTTCGTCGGCCTTGAGTCGCCGTGTGTTGAGTCTGCCGATCTATCCTGAACTTACTGACCTACAGGTAGATTATATAGCGGATCAGATCTTGGACTGCGTGAACAGTTCAGGATGCAATACCATGGCATATGATGCCAGCCACGACCATTCATAACTCCGCCGGAGTTCGTTGAAATCTCCGTTGACTCGATCGTAGTATTCCACGGCATCTTGACTGCCTTGCATGCTCCAAGATCCGTTGACACCTTCGCCCTTGTTTAACCACTTGCCCAGACGATACTCGTTTTCCACGTCAGGAAGGCTGTGTCGTAGTTTCAATGCCTCACGGAACGCAGTACGCCAGGTCATCCAAGGATCGTTGTCGTAGTAGGCAGTGCCCGACAACATGGGCACCACTTCATGTGCTTGGTCCAAGGTGAAATCCAGGCCTTGTGCTCCGTTGGTCAAGGTCATGCTGCGATTGTATGCGATCATGGCCTGGTGACCATAGATCAAGTGATTCACAGGATTGTAGGCATGGAAGATATAGTGCTTGGGCTGTTGCAATCTGTCAGGCTGCCATGACCAATCAAAATCCGCATTGACCTGTAGCTTGGCGAAAACAGCAAAAAACCATGGCGTGGTGCTGAGCCGTGCTGCGGCCTGATAAGCTGTCACTCGACCGTTCACTCCATCCACTCTGTGTATGCGATTCTGCTGTGTGGGCACAGATTGATTCAAGATCTCCCAATGATGATCGGCACCGTGCTCGCCGTTGGAAATGAACACGATGTCCAAGGGTTGATCTTTCAGTGTGTCTGTGTGGCTGCGATCGATGTAGTCGTAGTCATAGACCTGTGTTTTCACATATGGAACTGCTGCCCGAGGTACTATCACAGCAGCACCACCCGCATCCAAAGGCACCACGGTCTTGGTCTTTTCACGCCACAGTGGCACCACGGGCAGCAGGCTCTGGTCCACTGATCTATTGGTGAACAAGGCCAATGGTCCAGACCAAGATGATGTTTTTATTGGTTCTACATGTGAGTCATCGTCATGCTGGATCACGGGCATGCTGTGTCGCGGCACCGATGTGTGCGTGATAAAGTTTAAGTCATACCATTCCAGCAGTTGGCAGACGTCGGCTCGGTATTGGAAAGTGGGCACATGCATGAAAAAAGTATCGCCAAACTTTTGATCGCCCGAAGGAAAAACATGCAGCATGCCAGCCTGCCATTGTTCAGGGTGCCAAGAAAAATCAAAGTCGGTGTAATCACAGATGGACGAGCATACCCAGACAAACTCGTGATCTGTTCCAATGTTCTTGGCGATGCGTCGCAGGGTGTCAAGATAGTTGTCAAAATATCTACTGGTACGCACAGTATCCGAGATCTTGCCGGCATTGCCGTCTAGATGATCTATTTCAATGATGGCCGTGGCCACTTGTTGCGTCTTGATGCGTATTTGATCCACGTACTTGATCTCTGTGGCTCCGGGTATGACATATCTGGGTCCACCAGTTCTTTGATGTTGGGTGCCAAACTGATAGATGTATGGAGCATCAGTGCTGTCCGGATGCCAGGTCCAGTCAAATGATTCAATGTCAGCACCTGATGGAATCTCCCAATGATCATCGCGATGGATCTTGCGAGATCTAGGTGCGTTAATGTATTTGATCTCTTCGCCGCCGGGTACAGTATAGGTTGGTCCACCGGTCTTCTGCCACTGCGTGCCAAATTGATACACGTAAGGAGGCTCCGTGGGATCGGGTGTCCAGGAAAAATCAAAACTGTTGATATCTATGTCCGGAGGAATGTGCCAGCGGTCTGTGGCGGGCAACATGCGGGACTGTTGCACTGTGACGAACTTGATGTGTTGAGCTCCGGGTGTTTGATATTCTGGACCACCGGCACGATTCCACTGTGTGGGAAATTGATAACGGTAAGGAGGATCACGATCATCCGGATGCCAGGTCCAGTCAAACGCTTCTATGTTTATGTTTTCTGGCACGATCCAATGTGGATCCTTGTGTATCTTTATGGCACGTTGGAAATTCACATATTTGATTTCGGCAGCACCGGGCATGATATATTTTGGGCCACCAGTGGCTTGGTGTTGCGTTCCAAACTGATAGATGTAAGCAGGATCACGATCATCCGGATGCCAGGTCCAGTCAAACTTGTTGAGATCTAGGCCCGGGGGTATCGCCCAGTGATCGTCGCAGGACCATTTGGTCACACGATCATGATCAACAAACTTGACATCTTGTGCATCCGGTACCACATAGACAGGTCCTCCTGTGCGCTGATGCTGGGTGCCAAACTGATATCGCATGGCAGGTTCTGTGGGATCAGGATGCCAGGAGAAATCAAACTCATGTGTGTCTGTGCCTGCTGGTATGTGCCAGGACTCTGATGCGGGCAATCGCTGTATCACAGGAGCAGGGTGATAATTGGTATCCTGGTAGCCAGATCGAGGTACCAGGTATGTGCCAGAATCTTTTTGATGTTGGCTGGTCCAGGCATGTCGTTGATCAGCCTGCCATGGTGGTGGTTCCCAAAGGAAATCAAAGCCAGTATAATCACATAAGTAATCTACGATCCAGCAGAATCTTGTGCGACTTTGGGCACAGGCATGCTGTATTGAATCCGCTGATCGTTCATGCAGAAACAAACCTGGTTTATTTCCTAGATAAAAAACGTCAAACATGATCCGAGTTGATGAGATTTATAGCAATACCTTTTGGCCTTACATAAACAAAAACATCCCCTTGACCCGACTGTTTTTCTGTGATCCGCCGGGCCGATCCGATCCTGATGCACTGTTCAATTTTGGTCATGATGTCACAGAATCTAATTATATATTCTTGCATGATCAAGAACCAATACATCTGGACATACACAAACCCTTGTTTGATGATGTGATCCAACGAAATCGAGACTTAAATCATAGACGCGGTGTAAATCACAGTGCAATTGTTACCAGCGAATCCGATAGTGAGTTTGTTGAACAAGTATGTAGCCAATATCGCTGGCGACCGTTTTATTATTTTTTCCATGGTTGGGCAGCCATGGATTGGTATCGTGGATACGATA
>Ga0172372_10005300_pt1 | contig 17986 bp, 18 predicted proteins | sample LakKiv5m_2_FD_114544 | JGI IMG/M metagenome (GOLD analysis project Ga0172372, IMG submission 114544) | Freshwater microbial communities from Kabuno Bay, South-Kivu, Congo - kab_092012_9.5m | ecosystem: Environmental > Aquatic > Freshwater > Lake | place: Democratic Republic of the Congo...
CAGATTGCACTGGCCCGGCTGGAGGGTGACGGCTGGCATGTGTGCTCGGGCGCAGAAATCGCCCTGGCGGGCTGGCCGCTGAGCGCGACGACTACGCGAGAAGCTCCGTGCCACAAGCCCTGACAGCCAAGACAGATTTCGGTTCCGGATCAGCGAACACCTCTTCTTGACCTCTACACGAAGCCTCATACTTCTGTTTTTAAGTTCGAACCTCCCCAGAGGACCCTCCGCATGAATCTCCCTCAATACGCCACCCTCGCCCTCGAAATGGTCGAGCCGCATGTGCTTGTCATCAGGCTGAACCGCCCTGAGGTGGCCAACGCCATCAACACCCAGATGGGCCATGACATGCTCGACCTGTGGCGCAGGCTCACCGACGATGCAGGCGACGTGCGCTGCGCGATCCTCACCGGTGCAGGCGACAAGATCTTCTGCGCGGGCGGCGATCTGAAAGAGCGCAACGGCATGACCAGGCAGCAGTGGATCGCGCAGCACGAACTCTTCGAGCGCGCCTACTGGACCCTGGTTGAGGTGCCGGTTCCCATCATTGCAGCCATCAACGGTCATGCCTACGCGGGCGGACTGGAAACCGCACTGGCCTGCGATTTCCTCTATGCCGCCAGCAGCGCGCGCTTTGCGCTCACCGAAGTATCGATCGGCATCATGCCGGGCGGCGGCGGCACCCAGAATCTGCCCCGCGCAGTGGGCGAGCGCCGCGCGAAAGAAATCATTCTTACCGCCAAGCCGTTCAGCGCGCAGCAGGCAGCCGAGTGGGGACTGGTGAACCGGGTGTGCGAACCCGCCGACCTCATGCCGGCCGCGCTTGAAACCGCGCGTGCCATTGCGGGCAATGCGCCACTCTCTGTGAGGCAGGCGAAGAAATCCATTCACTTCGGTCTCCAGATGGAGCTCAAGACCGCGTATCGCTTCGAGGTCGAGGCCTACAACCACCTGGTGGAAACCGAAGACCGCTACGAAGGCATTCGCGCCTTCAACGAAAAGAGAAAGCCCGTTTTCAAGGGCAAGTGACATCCGGAGGAACCATCAATGAGCACGCATCAGGCAAGCGCAGCCGACCAGACAGGGGTGAGCATTCCCCTGGGTGAAGACTATCCCGACATCCGCGAGAGCGTGCGCCGCATCTGCCAGGATTTTCCCGGCAAATACTGGCGCGACCTGGAGGCGCGTGAAGCCTACCCCTCGGAATTCGTTCAGGCCATGACCGATGCGGGCTATCTCGCGGCACTCATTCCCGAGGAATATGGGGGCGCGGGTCTTCCGCTGCGTGCCGCATCCATCATTCTCGAGGAGATCCACGCCGAGGGCTGCAGCGCCGCGGCCGCGCATGCGCAGATGTACATCATGGGCACGCTGCTGCGCCATGGCTCGGAAGAGCAGAAGCGCCGCTATCTGCCCAAGATCGCGAGCGGCGAGCTACGTCTGCAGGCCTTTGGGGTGACCGAGCCCACCACGGGCTCAGACACCACGCGTCTCAAGACCCGCGCGGTGCGTGATGGCGACCATTACGTAATCCATGGCCAGAAAGTCTGGACCTCGCGCGCACTCTATTCCGACCTGATGCTGCTTCTTGCACGCACCACACCGCTTGACGAGGTGAAAAAGAAAACCGAAGGGCTTTCGGTATTCCTGGTGGACATTCGCGAGTGCCTCGGCAAAGGGCTTGAAATCCGGCCTCTCAAAGCCATGACCAACCACAACACCACCGAGGTGTTCTTCGAGGGCGCGCGCGTGCCGGCCGAGAATCTGATCGGCGAGGAGGGCAAGGGCTTTCGCTACATTCTCGATGGCATGAACGCCGAGCGCATTCTGGTGTCGTCAGAATCGATTGGCGATGCGCGCTGGTTTATCCGCACCGCGTCGAAATACGCAAGCGAACGCGTGGTCTTCAATCGACCCATTGGGCAGAATCAGGGAATTCAGTTTCCAATCGCACGCGCCTATGCCGAAACCCAGGCGGCCGATCTCATGTTGAGGAAGGCGGCTGCGCTGTTTGAAGCGGGGCTGCCCTGTGGCGACGACGCCAACATTGCGAAGCTGCTCGCCTCCGAGGCCTCGTGGCATGCGGCCGAGGCCTGCATGCAGACCCACGGCGGCTTCGGCTATGCGCGCGAATACGATGTGGAGCGCAAGTGGCGCGAGGCGCGCATTCAGCAGATTGCGCCCATCTCCACCAACATGGTGCTCGCCTATATCGGCGAGCATGTGCTGGGGATGCCGCGCTCGTATTGACGCGGCCCTGGGCTCGCGCGGCGAGCCGATCGCCTGGCCGCGCAGCAGGCAACGCACGGGCCCCATCGGGCCCGCTGCGTCCGCTCAGTGATGGGCGCTCAATGATGGGGCGCTCAATGACGGGCGCCCACTGAAGTCGGCTCAGTGAAACTCGAGCAGCGATCCGTAGCCTGCCATTCTGTCCTGGATGCCACATGTCCTCAGGGCATGCCAGTAGGTGGCAGTGTTGATGGCGATGACGGGTTTGCCGAGAAAGAGCTCCGCCGCTGCTGCCAGGCGAATCATGGAGAGGTTGGTGCCCACCTGAACGATGGCATCGATATCGTCACCGTCCAGCTCCCGGATGGCCTTGCGACACATTTCGTCGGTGGTGTGTGCGATCAGCACCGGGCTCGGACGCTGCAGACAAATGTCACGCACCACGGTAAAGCCGCTGTCTTCATAGAAGCGGCGCACCTGCTCGTTGGCCACTTCGAAATAAGGCGAGAAAAACGCAATGCGCTTGGCGCCCAGCGTTTCGAGTGCCGCGGCCGTGGCAAACGAACCGCATGACACGCCCACCCCCGCGTGCTCGGAGAGCTCCTTCAGATACGCCTCGGCGCCCTTGCGGCCGTCCCAGAAGGTGGTGGCCGACATCCCCATGACCAGGTACTGCATTTCGCAGCTTTTCAGCACGTCGATCGCGGCCAGCGTCTCGCCCATGATCGCCTTCACCAGGCGCAGAAAGTCTTCGTTGTTGTTCACCGGCATGTTGGGGATGATGATCCGGCTGTAGTGATTGGTGACACCGATCGGGCGCAGATCATCGAAATCGGGCTGGACAATGGTGTTGGTGGAGGGGCCGGTAACCCCAAAAATCTTCCGGTAGCCAAGGTGGTCGGGCATGGTGTGATGCTCCTTGAGTCGGCGCCCTGCTGCGCGCCGGTTGAGAAAGCGGACCGCCTGCCAGGGCGATCCCGGTCGTTGAATCGGAAATCAGCCCTCGGAGTCGGCGTGGGCCTTGTCAAAGGCTGCCACCCAGTCAAAGCCCATCATTTGCGAGAACTCGGGGAATGGATAGAGCGGCTGCGTCATACCAGCTGTTGATCCGTCTGCACGCAGTTTTTCATAAACCGAGCGAACCGCTGCCCCGGTTGCAAGAAAGGCCGACGCCGGGAAGATGGCAAGCGAATAACCAATTTCCTGAAGCATGTCGTAGGTGAGCACCGGCGTGCGTCCGCCATCAACCATATTAGCCACCAGCGGCAGATCAAACGACCGGCCAAGCGTGCGCATCTCTTCCTCGGACTCGGGGCTCTCGATGAACAGCAGATCGGCGCCGGCGCGCGCGTAGACCTCAGCACGTCGCATGGCCTCGTCGAGCCCGTGGGTGGTACGAGCATCGGTACGCGCGATGATGAGGAAATTCGGGTCACTGCGCGTTTCAACCGCCACCCGGATCTTGGCTGCCATTTCTTCGGCACTCACCACCTTGCGACCCAGCATATGGCCACACTTCTTGGGAAATTGCTGGTCTTCGAGCTGAATTGCGCAGGCCCCCGCCGCCTCATAGCCGCGAACCGTATGCATCACATTGAGAAGGCCGCCGTAGCCGGTATCGCCATCGCAAATCATGGGCGTGGAGGTGATGCTTGCGAATTGCCCTACGCGGTTCACCATGTCGGTGTAGGTGGCGAGCCCCGCATCGGGCAGACCGAGATAGGACGCCACCGTGCCGTAGCCGGTCATGTAGAGCGCATCGAACCCCATGGAGTCGGCAATCTTTGCCGAGATCATTTCGAACACGCCTGGAGCGATCGTGAGCTTGCCGCGCTGAATGCGGGCACGAAGCTGCGCCCGGCGCTCAGCATTGGAGAGCGTGTTCAATCCCTGTCTCGTCATGGTCTTGCCTTTCGTTGCTGGTTTCGGTTTATGGCACCGGCTGTCATCAGCTGGCATTCATGGAATGTACACAAAATGGCGTCAGGGTTGAGCCCGGAGGGACGCTCAGCGGACGGGCACGATTCAGAATCAGATACAGTTGCATCAAACGAAACATCGGCTGGAGGAGATCTCGGATGCGCGCACTGTGGTTTGATACGCCGCTCGGAGCCATGGTGGCAATCGGCAACGCACAGGCACTCCGTGGCCTGCACTTTGGCGGCGCGAAGCATCTGCCCGATCTCTCGGCCTGCGAGGAGGGTCGTGACTGCCTGCTCCTGAGACGGGTGCAGCTGCAGGTGGGCGAGTATTTCGAAGGACGCAGAACGACCTTCGACCTCACCCTCGCGGCCGAAGGCACCGACCTGCAGTGCTCGGTCTGGCAGGCCCTGGATTCCATCGCGCTCGGCACCACCATTTCCTACTCCGAGCTCGCCGCGCAAGTCGACCGGCCGCGCGCCGTGCGTGCGGTCGCCCAGGCGGTGGGCCGCAATCCCTGGACGCTGATTCGCCCGTGTCACCGGGTGGTGGGCGCAAACGGTTCGCTCACCGGATTTGCAGGCGGCCTTGAGCGAAAAGCAGCCCTGCTCGCCCACGAGGCGAGACTTGCCCGTGCAGCCGGCCAGGCGGACAACGCCCCGGACAGGCAGCTCTCAAAAGGTGCCGCCGTCACACCCATGCGCGCCGCGCCCCGGCCTGCCAGCTCGGGCTGAGCAGATTGCCTGCAGGCCCACCCGTTTCACGGAGCCAACCCTCATGCTCGATCCGAACGCTGCCGCCATCCTCAGGTTGATTGCCGAAAAGGGCGTGCCCCCCATGCACGCCGAGCCCCCGCCGCTTGCGCGAACCTCTTACCGCAACCGGCGCTTTTTCGCGCAGCCCGAACCCCCCACCGTTTCGCTGATTCACGACAAGCGAATTCCCGGGCCCGGCGGCGAGCTTGGCATTCGCATCTACCGCGGCGCGCCGGGAGATGAGGCGCGCGGCGCACTGGTGTTCTTTCACGGTGGCGGCTGGGTGATTGGCGACCTCGATACCCACGACATCGTCTGCCGCCAGCTCGCGCTCGCGGGCGGGTTTTCGGTGATCTCGGTCGACTACCGCCTCGGACCGGAGCATCGATTCCCGGCAGCGGTCGATGACTGCATCGCCGCCACACGCTGGGTGCGCGAACATGCGCAGGCGCTGCGAATCGATCCCGATCGCATCGCAGTGGGCGGTGACAGCGCTGGCGGCAATCTCGCAGCAGTGGTGTCGATTGCGCTACGCGAAGCTGGCGAGAAGTGGCTGCGCTTTCAATTGCTCATCTATCCGGTCTCCGACATGCGGCAGCTGGCCGATTCGCATCAGCGAAATGGCGAGGGCTATCTGCTCACCGCCGATGCGCTTCGCTGGTTTCGCGACCACTACATGGGCACTGAGGGCAACTGGAGCGACTGGCGGGCCTCGCCGCTTCTGGCCACCGATCTGTCTGGCCTGCCACCAGCCATGGTGATCACCGCTGGCTTCGATCCGCTTCGCGACGAAGGCCGGCAATACGCCGATGCACTGAGCGCAGCCGGCACCAAGGCGCAATACGTCTGCTTCGAGCGGCAGATACACGGTTTCGTGAACATGATGCGGGTGATCCCGGAAGCCAATACCGCCATCCGCATGGCGGCCGACGCCACGGCGCGCGCCCTGGTCTGAGCGGCGCGAATTGCGCACCTCGCGCCGCTACACTCCCGCGAGCCGTACGCGCGCGAGCGCCATGCCGGCCGCTGCCTGCGTGGGCTCAACCACCGGCACGCCAATCGCGTCTTCCAGCGTCTTACGGTACTGCGCCATGCCCGCGCACCCCATCACCACCACGTGCGCGCCGTGCTCATTGACCAGCTGTCGGCCTGTGGCAATCAGCCGCTCGCGCGTGCGCGCCACATCCGCGAGCTCGGTCACCTGAAGCCCCACGGGCAACTCGGCTGCCAGCCGGTCCATCACGCCCATCGCGCCCAGATAGCGAAGATGGCGCGGAATCGAACCCGCGAGAATGGCGATCACGCCAAAGCGGTGACCCAGGGTGAGGGCGGTTAGCACACCGCACTCCGAGATGCCAAGCACGGGCTTGCGCGTGACCTCGCGCGCGCTGTGAAGGCCAGGGTCGCTGTAGCACGCGATCACAAACCCGTCGCAATCATGGTCGCGCGAGGCAATCAGCCGTGAGAGCGGACCCACGACGCCGTCCACATCACGCTGCGTCTGAATTCCGGGGGGACCCTCGGCAAGGGTGGCGCACTCGAATGCCGGCCCGCCGGGCAAGCGCAACGGATCGAGCGCCCTATCGATGCCATCGGTAACCGCCTGGGTGCTATTGGGATTGATGACGAGAATGCGCTGGGACATGGTGTTCACCTTTTCAGCGGATGCGGACCGCCGTGCGCTCGTAGCGGGACAGAAGGCGCACGAGCGGCCATAGAAGGAGCAGATACAAAAGCCCGGCTGCGATCACCGGTGAGGCGTTGTAGGTGACCGACTGCACCTGACGCGCTGCGTAGAGCAGCTCGGGAAGCGCCACCACGCTGGCGATCGAAGTGAGCTTCACCACCTCAAGCGTGTTGCTGATCAGGTCGGGCACCACATTGCGAACCGCCTGCGGCAGCACCACCCAGCGCAGGCTCTGCCAGCGGGAGAGCCCGGTCGAGCGCGCCGCCTCGTGCTGTCCGGTGGCAACCGATTCGATACCGGCACGAAGAATCTCGCCGTAGTAGCTCGAGGTATTCAGAAGAAAGGCGATCGCCACCGCCACGAAGGGCGGAGGCTTGAAGCCCAGAAACGGGAGTCCGAACGCGACAAACAGCAACAGGACCAGCGGCGGAAATGCCCTGAACAGGTCGGTATAGACCACCGCCGACCAGCGTAGCAGGCGCGAACGCGAGGTGGACGCGAGCGCAAGCCCAAGCCCCCCTGCAAAGCCCAGCGGCACGGCAACGATGCTGAGCAGCAGCGTCATGCCCAGGCCCTGCGCAAGATAAGGCAGCGCCTCGCGCAGAATCTGCAGGTTGAAGAAACCTTCGATCAGCGCTTCCACGCAAACCTCGTCTCGACCCAGCGCCCAAGCCAGACCAGCGGGATGAACAGGATCAGATAGGCGATCGCGCCAAGCGTGAGCGGCGAGGGATTGTAGGAAAACGAGTAGCCCGCCTGCGCCTGATAAAGAATTTCTCCCACCGCCACCACCGATGCGAGCGCGGTGTTCTTGGTGATGACAATCGCACGGCTGGTGAGCGGTGCCACCGTGAGACGCACCGCCTGGGGCAGCACCACCAGACGCAGCGACTGCGCAAAATTGAGCCCACTCGAACGGGCCGCCTCCCACTGCCCGCGGGGTACCGACAGAATGCCGGCCCAGACGATTTCCTCCGCGAACGCGGCCAGCACCAGCGACAAACCGATCCATGCCGATGCGAAACCCGAAAAGCGCACGCCCACCGTGGGCAGGGCAAAGTAGACGATGATGAGAATCACCAGCGGCGGCACCGCACGAAACACATCGGCAAAGAGCACGATCAGCGCGTTCAGCACCCGGATCTGCAGGCTTCGCAAGACACCCAGCGCGAGCCCCAGTGCAAGCCCGCTTGTCACCACCACGATCGCAAGCAGAATCGTGACCCCCATGCCCTCGATCACCTTGGGCAGGTACTGAAGCATCACCTGCAGGTTGAAAAAGGTGTCGATGAGGCCAGTCATAGTCGGCACTTCCAGGCCAGGCTATGCATCAGCGGTGTTCCACGCTGGCCACGAATTCCCGGATTCGCGCGGGCGCCTGCGGACCGAAGATCAGGGCGGGCGGACCCTGCTCGATGATTCGGCCGCTTTCCATGAAAACCACGCGGTCGGCAGCGCCGCGGGCAAAACCCATTTCGTGGCTCACCACCATCATGGTCATGCCCGCCGAGCGCAATTCGCGCAGCACCGCGAGCACGCTTCCGACCAGCTCGGGGTCGAGCGCCGACGTGGGTTCATCGAACAGTACGATGGCGGGCTCCAGCGCAAGCGCGCGGGCGATCGCCACGCGCTGCTGCTGGCCGCCGGAGAGCTCGGCGGGCCGGGCATCGCCCCGGTCGGCGAGCCCCACCTTGCGAAGCGCCTCGATCGCGCGCGCATGCGCCTCGTCGCGCGGGCGCTTGAGCACATGAATGAGCGCGAGTGCAACGTTGTCGCGCGCGCTCAGGTGCGGATACAGATTGAAGGACTGAAACACCATGCCGATACGCCGGCGCATGGCGTTGAGATCGGTGCCCGGGGCCAGCAGATTCGAGCCTTCGAACCAGATTTCGCCCGCCGACGGTTCTTCAAGCCGGTTGCAGCAGCGAAGAAGCGTTGACTTTCCCGACCCGGAAGGACCGATGATGAAGACCAGTTCGCGCCGCGCAATCGACAGGTCGATGCCGCGCAGCACCTCGGTTGCCCCGAAATGCTTGCGCAGACCGCGGATCTCGAGGAGCGGCGGGCCCGATTGCTCGGGGCCCTCAGCATCCGTGGGCAGGCCGCGCGCGCCTGCCGCCTGTTTGCTTACCTGCACTTGGGTTCGTGCGGTGTGGCTTCATGACCAGGCAGGCCAGGCACACCGTAGCCAGCGAACACAGTGACCGCCGCCGAACCCGCTTCCGGCTTCACGCCAAACCACTTCTCGTGCAGTTGGGCAAGCGTGCCGTTCTTCTTCAGGCACTCGATTGCCTCGTCCACCTGATTGCGGGTCTTGGCATCGTCTTTGCGAAACACGGCGGCCCACACCAGACCCTCGTCAACCTTGAGCGTGGTGAGCGTGAGCTTGCCCTTGTTCCGGAGTGCCGCATAGGCAGACACGGTGTTGCCGCCCAACGTGGCGTCGGCGCGACCGGAGAGCACAGCCTGAACAGCGTCGGAGTTGGTGGGATAGGACTCGTGACGGAAGCCGTACTTGCCCGCGTTGTCGGCCAGCCACTTGTCGTAAGCCGAACCCTTGTTGGCAGAGATGAGCTTGCCCTTCAGATCATCGAGCGACTTCAGGTCGGGTTTGCCTGCGGGCACCAGAAACTGGTAATAGGTGTTGAGGTAGCCCTCGGTGAAAAGAAGATTCTGCGCGCGCTCGCGTGTGACCGTGGTGGGGGCGCCGACGAAGTCGAGCCGGCCTGCATTCATGGCCGGGATCAGCCCCGAAAATTCGGCCGCCTGAATCTCGACCCTGCGGCCCAGCTGCTTGCCGATTTCCATGATGAGGTCGACGTTGAATCCCTCCACACCCCCACCGAGCTTGGGCATTGCGTGGGGTGCAAACGTTCCGTCGACGCCCACCATCATGGGCTTGTCCTGCGCCCCGGCCACCATCGAGGCTGCGCCGATCGAGAGAGTGAGAAGAGCTTTCAGAGCGAGTCGTTTCATGCTTCCTCCTGGGTAGTCAAGCGGCCCGTGGACAGGCCGGCGGTTCAATCTTGCAAGCGCCGTGCCGCCCCGGGATGGTGCGGCAGGGGCAGGGTTTACTGGTTGGCCGGCGTGACTTCCGCGCCCACCCGGTCAATCAGGATACGGTAGTGCTCGGGGCGCCGGTGCGCCGCGTAGTTGAACATGGTTTTCTTCAGATTCTGCGCGAGATCGAGATCGGCCTCCACGCTGATCAGCTCATCGTCTTCAGTGGCCGACTTCGCCACGATCTCGCCGGTCGGCGCCACGATCACCGAGTGGCCGAACATGCGGTTGCCGTCCTCGAAGCCGCATTTGGCGGTCTCGACCAGCCAGGTGGCGTTCATGAAGGCCATCGCCTGCGCCATGATCAGATGATGGTGCACGCGCAGCGCCGGTGGCTCGGAATAGTGCAGATTCTCGGTGGGCGTGTTGAAACCAAGCGTGATCAGCTCAGCCCCCTGCAGGGTCAGCGCGCGAAATGCTTCCGGCCAGCGCCTGTCATTACAGATCAGCATGCCGATGATGGCGTCCTGCGAACGCCAGGTCTGAAAGCCCAGATCGCCCACTTCGAAATATTTTTTTTCCAGGTGCTGAAAGGCCGCCTGCGGCTTGTAATCGGCGTGGCCGGGCAGATGCACCTTTCGGTACTTGCCAACGATTGCGCCCTCGGGCGACACCAGAATCGCGGTATTGAATCGGCGGGTGAACCCGGCCTCCTCTGTGAGCTCGGCATAGCCCAGATAAAAGCCGATGCGATAGCGACGTGCATCATCAAAGAGCGGCTGCGTGACCGCCGAAGGCATGTCGCGCTCGAAAAAACGCGCATCCACCTCGGCCTGATCGTCATACCACTTGCGGGGAAAAAAAGTGGTGAGTGCGAGCTCCGGGAACACTACAAACTTCACGCCGCGCGAATGCGCCTGCGCGAGAAGCGCACGCAGGCGATCGACCGCCTGCTCACGGGTATCGGCAAGATGAATGCCGCCCATCTGGGCAGCAGCGATATGGAGCTTACGGGTCATAGCGAATCACCCCACCGGGCGAGCTGCGAAACCTCAGGGATGGTTCGCCCGGTCGGACGGAGCGCATCCGAGCGCTCGCGCGCGAGAAAGCGGCCGCGCCCACGCTCGGCGCGAATCGCCCCGGGCGCGGCATCCTGATCGATCAGCTGCTCGCCGCGCGAGAGCACCACAACAGGCCAGCCGGTGAGATCGCGCCCGGTGTAGGGCGTGTATCCCGTGTTGTCGTGAAGAAGCGCCGCATCAACCTTCACTTTGCGCGCCGGATCCCAGATCGCGATGTCGGCGTCACAGCCCGGCGCGATCCGCCCTTTCGCCGACAGACCGTAGATCTCGGCATGCCGGGTGGCGGTGAGCTGAACGAATTCCGGAAGGCTGATGCGGCCACTTCCCACCCCTTCGGAAAAGAGCAGCGGCAGGCGCAATTCAAGCCCAGGCACGCCGTTGGCCATTTCCTTGAAGGTGGTTTTTTCGCCTTTGGGGAGCTTGCCGCTTGCGTCAAAGCGGTAGGGCGCATGATCGGACGAATAGACGGCCAACGCGCCCTCCTTGAGCCCACGCCAGCAGGCCTCCTGAGCGGCCTTGTCGCGCGGCGGCGGCGAGCAGCAAAACATTGCGCCCTCCAGCCCGCGATCGATATCGTCTGCGGTGAGAAACAGGTATTGCGGGCAGGTTTCGCCATACACCTTCACGCCGCGCGCCTGCGCTTCGCGGATGGCCGCCACGCCCTCTATGGTGCTGACGTGTACGATGAGAATGGGCGTATCGACCACTTCAGCCAGCGCAATCACACGGTTGATCGCCTCGGCCTCGGACGATCGGGTGTGGCAGATGGCGTGATAGCGCGGCGCCACGCGTCCCTGTCCCACCATGCGGCCGGCAAGCCAGCTGATGATGCCGTGGTTTTCAGCGTGCACCATCACCAGCGCGCCATGAGCGCGCGCGGTCATGAGCACGTCGAGAATCTGCTCGTCATGAAGCCGCATCCGGTCATAGGTCATGAAGATCTTGAACGAACGGATGCCGGTTTCTATCGCTTCCGGCAGATCGCGCGCGAGCGTGTCGCCATCGGGGTTGGCCACGATCAGATGAAAGCCGTAGTCGATCACCGCCTTTTCGGCCGCGCGCCGGTGATAGTCGGCCAGCACCTCGGGGATACGGTCGGTGCGGTGCTGGGCACAGAAGGGAATCACCGTGGTGGTGCCACCGAAGGCGGCCGATACAGTGGCTGAATGAAAGTCATCCGCGCACATGATGCCGAAGGACGACACCTGCTCGATGTGGCAGTGACTGTCGACCCCACCCGGCATCACCAGGCGGCCGCGCGCATCAATCTCGCGGCGGGCCGCCGGGAGCGCGCTGCCGAGCGCCACAATCTTTTCGCCCGCGATACCGACATCGGCGCTTGATACGCCGTCGGCGTTCACGACGGTCCCGCCACGAATCACGCAATCCAGTTGCATCAGAACAATCCTTTCGCGCGCCAGATCCCGGCGCCGATGACAGCGCCCCGGCTCAGGCCTGACGGGAGCGAAGCGCCTCGAGCTTGGCGTCTATCCTCGCCATCATCCGGGTGAGATCCTCGTGCTCATCGGCATTTAGCTGCACCCCAGGTGCACGCACGCGGGCACTTCGAATGGCTCCCCGGCGACGGAGGATTTCCTTGCGCCAGGCGAGCGACACTCCCGCCTGGGTTTCATAGCGAACCAGCGGCAGGTAAATCTCGAACAGGTCATCGGCCAGATCGCGATTGCCCGCCTGCATGGCGCGATACACCTCGGTGAGCATTTCGGGATACGCCACACCCGTCATCGGACCATCGGCACCGCGGGCCAGTTCAAGCGGATAGAACAGGCCGTTGTTGCCAACAAGAATGGATGTGCGGCGAAGACCCTTTGCTTCGAGGCCGCGGATCCGCGAGATCTTGGTGAGACCCGGGCAGTCCTCGGCCTTGAGCATGACCACCTGCGGCAGTTCCTGCACGATGCGCTCGAACACCGGCACCGACATCCATGCACCCGTCACTGCGGGATAGTCCTGCAGACACACCGGCACATCCGGGCCGAGCGCCCGGCAGGCACCTGCAAAGAAATTGAAGAACTGCTCATCGGTCTTGACGGTAGCGGGCGGCGCAATCATCACGCCGGCGGCCCCGGCGAGCATGGACTCGCGGGCAAGCGACACCATGGGATCGTAGGCGGGCGCTGAGACCCCCACGATCACCGGAATGCGCCCGGCCACCCGCGCCATATAACGCCGCATGACTGCGAGCGACTCCTCAGCGGAGAGCTTCTGGGCTTCGCCCATGATGCCCAGGATGGTGAGGCCATCGATTCCGAAGCTCATGTAGAAATCGGTGAGGGAATCGATGCTTTCGTAGTCGACCTCACCGGCGTCGGTAAACGGCGTGGCGGCGATGATGAATACGCCGCGGGTCTGCGGGCTGATCAGCTGCGCCATCAGTCTCTCACCTCGAAGAGGGCTTCAATTTCAACCGGAATGTCGCGATAGAGCTCGGCCACACCGATAGCCGAGCGGGTGTGCCGACCGATTTCGCCAAACACTTCGAGCATCAGGTCGGAAAAGCCGTTCAGCACCAGCGAGGGCGTGTTGAAACCCGGCGCGCAGTTGATGAATCCGATGGCATGCACCACCCGCACCACGCGATCCAGCGACCCGATGCAACCCTTGAGCGTGCCCAGGATGTAAAGCCCGGTTTCGCGGGCGGCCACCGCGCCCTGCGCCTCGTTGAGTTCGCGGCCGAGCTTGCCGGTGATGACAGGCGTGTCGGTGAGGGGTTCGATCGGCCCATGCCCGCTCATGTGCACATGGATGCCCGAGCGCAGTGCGCGCACGCGATTGGGTTTATCGATCCAGGCCGGCGGCAGCACCAGCCCAAGCTGCTTCAGACGCTCCTCCGGCGAAACGCCGGACGGACAGGGTTGCGCGCTCATCGCACACATCCTGGCAACAGCCGCAATGCTCGAACAAACCAACCCATGAGCAGACACTCCTCTTCAGGTCATTGGATGATCACCGACCGGAATCATCACAACCCGGTCGGGCAACACGGTCACGCACTCGGGGCAGACCGGCGGCAATGTTGCCTGATCCGGGGCAAAAGTGAAATCGGCCCCGTTAGCGGGGTTGGCAGGCGGCAGGCATACTCGTTCCGAAGTCAGAACGCATTCGAAGAGACCCCTGCACCCCGACTATGGCCGACACTCGCGCTATGACCCCTTCCGACGTGGCTCGTGCCCACGCGCGCGCGCTCGCAAGCGAGCACGCCAGGGACTCCCGGTTTCCTCACCTGTTTTCACCCGTGTCACTCGGCCCGCGCCTGAGCAAGAACCGCGTGATGCGGGTGGCCACCACCTCCAACCTCGCCGAGCAGGGTCGGGTGGGTCCACGCATGCTCGCCTTTTACAGGACGGTCGCCGAAGGCGGTGCCGGGGTACTGGTGAGCGAGGCGATGCGGCTTCACCCGCTGGAAGGCGTGGTCCCACACGCGCTTCCGCTATTCGATCCGGGCGTGGTGCCGGGGCTCAGGCAGATCAGCGACGCAATTCATGAGCAAGGCGCGCTCTTCATCGTGCAGCTCAACCAGGGCGGACGTCAGCATCTGGGCCGGCGCGTCGGTACGCTGGTCGCACCGTCCGACATCGCCTGCCCGCGAAGCGGAGGTGTTCCACACGCGCTTTCCACCCGGGAAGTGCGCGAGATGGTCGAATATTTCGTTGCCGCCGCGGTCAATGCGCGCGACGCCGAGGCAGACGGCGTAGAGATTCATGGCGCACAAGGCCATTTGATTGGCCAGTTCGTCTCGCCATTCAGCAACACCCGCGACGATCAATACGGCGGGAGCCTTGAAAACCGGCTCCGCTTTGCGCTCGAGATCATCGAGGGCGCGCGCCGGCGACTGGGCGAGAGCGCGATCATCGGCTATCGAATGGGTGTTGAGGAATTCACCACCGGTGGCGTCACAATCGAACTCGCCTGCGAGGCTGCGGCGCTTCTTGCGCGAAGCGGACTCATCAACTACATCTCCCTCAGCCAGGGCAACTTCAACACCATCGAAACGCATCTGCCCGACCGGCACTGGCCCCAGGTCACCTATCGCGACATCCAGCGACAGATCAAGCAGGCGGTGGGCGATCTGGTCGTGGTGCAGAGCACCCGCATCCAGATGCCCGAACAGGCCGAGGACATCCTCGTCTCGGGCGACGGCGACATGGTGGGCCTGTGCCGTGCGCTGATCGTCGACCCGGAATGGCCGCGAAAAGCCCGCACGGGTCGCGAGCACGAGATACGCCGCTGCATTGCCTGCAACCAGTGCTGGGACTGGATCACCGGACCCGAGCCGGTTGGCTGCGCGACCAATCCGGTTGCCGGTCGCGAGCACCAGTTCGGGCGCCTGAAGCCGGCTGCGCATCGCCGGCGGGTCGCGGTCATCGGTGGCGGCCCGGCGGGCCTGGAAGCGGCCAGAACCGCGGCCGAACGTGGCCACGAAGTCACGCTCTTCGAGCGAAGCGGGACGCTGGGAGGAAAGATGGCGCATGCGCCAGGTCTGCCCCATGGCGCCGAATTGAAGCATCTGCTCGATTTTCTGATCCCGGCGGTCAGACGCCTGCCGGTTGCAATCGAGTTCGGCGCAAGCCCCGACGCGGACGCACTGATCGCGCGCGGCTTTGAGGCCTTTGTGGTGGCGACCGGTGCTGAGCCCATCGCACCGGTGCTGGAAGGCGATCAATCGGTACCGGTGGTGGCTGTGGTCGGGCCCGATGATCTGCACGCGATCAACCGCGAGGGTGGTGCGCTGATCGTGATGGATGAAGACGGCTATTTCTGGGGATCGGCCGCTGCCGAGGCCGCGCTTCAGATCGCCCGCCAGCGCGGCCAGACGCTTCATGTGGTGACGCGCTTTTTCGAGCTGTTTCGCGAGCTTCCAATGGTGTCGCGAATCGCGGCACTGCGAGCGCTCGATCAGGGGGGCGCAGTCCTCCACACATCAATGGCGGTCACAGCCACCCGCCATGGCGCCGCGGTGCTCCGCCACTACCTGACCGGGCGCGAACTCGTGATCGATGGCGCGGCTGCCATCGTGTGGGCCGGCCGCCAGCGGGCGCTCGGCGCGCCACTTTACGAGGACTTGCGTGCCCGCGGCTTCGAAACCACCACCTGGATCGCAGGCGACTCTTTCTCACCCAGAAGGTTGCCGCACGCGCTGACCGAGGCCCACCATGCGGCGCGCCAGATCTGATCACCCCGTCTCCCAAGGAGGTCCTCTGTGAGCATTGTCAAACGTACCATCGACGCCCTGAGCGTTCGCCGCATGCTTGATGCGGCCATCGACAAATCCAATGAGATGAAAAAGGCGATGTGCATCGCCATCACCAATGAGGCGGGACAGCTGAAAGCCTTTCACGCGATGGACGGTGCGCCCCACCTGTCAATCGATATCGCACAGAACAAGGCCTGGACTGCCAGCGCATTCGGTATCGCCACCCATACCTGGTTTGATTTCATCAAGAACGATCCGCCGCTGCTTGCCGGCATTACCCATACGCCCCGACTGGTGGTGTTTGGCGGCGGTTATCCCATTCTTGAAAACGGTCAGCTGATCGGCGCGATCGGCGTCAGTGGCGGCCACTACTCCGAAGACATGGAGGTGGCACGCGCAGCGCTCGATGCCATCAACGCACCGGTTCAGTAGCCACCATGGAACTCACGCTCGCGCCACTGCCCTGGGCCATCAACGCACTCGAGCCGCATCTGTCTGCGGAATCAATGCGCTTTCACTATGGCAAGCATCACCAGAACTACGTCACGCAACTGAACCGGCTGATCCAGGGCACCGAGTTTCATGATCGCCCGCTGGAAACCATCGTGCGCGAGTCGCGCGGCCCGATCTTCAACAACGCGGCGCAGATCTGGAATCACAGCTTCTACTGGGAGAGCATGTGCCCGAACGGGGGCGGCATGCCGGAGGGCGCGCTCCTTTCCTCGATCGAGCAGCAGTTCGGATCGTTCGCGGGATTTCGCGAGGCGTTCATCCTGAAAGCCACCGGAAACTTTGGCGCCGGCTGGACCTGGCTGGTGAGAAGGCGAACCGGCGAGGTCGGAATCATCAACACGGCCAACGCGGAAACGCCGCTCGTATCCGCGCACCGTCCGCTCATCACGATCGACGTCTGGGAGCACGCCTACTACGTCGACTACAGAAACGCCCGCCAGCGCTTTGTCGAAACCTACCTCGACCATCTGGTCAACTGGCGGTTTGCGCAGCGGAATTTTGAATCGGCCTGAACAACGGATCGCGCGGGCATGGCGCGGGTGAAGCGAAGGTGCCGCCCGGGCCCGCACGAGGCGGGCCCGATGCGATGCCGTTCGGCTCAGCGGCCGATCACACCGCCATCTGTACGCGTGATCACCAGCGTCGCTGAACGCGGCCGTCCAGCTGGGCCGTAGCCCGCCACACCACTCGTCACGCCATTGCCTGGCCACTGGCTCTGGAACGTGAAGTTGGCGGCGGCCCCGATGGCAGGCGTGTTTTCGCCCGGGTGCTGAATGTTGACAAGCAGGGCCTTGCCATCAGCGGTTTCGGTGAGACCTGTTACCTCGCTGCCCTTGGGCGCAACGAGGAAGCGGCGCAGACGCGACTCGCCCAACAGCCCGCCCACAAACGTGATCTGGTTTGCCGTGGCACCTGCCATCGAGTTTGGCACCGCCCAGATTCCGCCATCACCCACTGCCCCGGGAACGGAGGCAAGCAGCATGCAATTGGTTTCGTCGGTAAACGCGCCATCATCGGTCTGAATCCAGAGTATGCCGGTCGCGGGGCTGAACCAGAGACCGTCAGGCGACGAGAATGAATTGTTGGCGCTGAGCTGCGACAGGTTGACCGATTCCTTGCTGGCATCCTCCTCGGAACCAAACACGAAGATGTCCCACTGGAAGCTGGTCGCCGTCGAAGCGCTGTCCGATTCGCGGAAGCGGATGATGTGGCCGTTGGGGTTACCCGACCCTTTGTTGCCGTCCGTATCCTCGTAGGCTCGCGGGTTGGGAGCGTTGGTCGTGCCAGGTTTGCGGTTGGTGGAGTTGTTGTTAGTCAGGCAGAAATACACCTCGCCGTTGGCCGGGTTGACCGAACCCCACTCCGGGCGATCCATCTTGGTCGCGCCCACAGCATCCGCCGCATGGCGGGTAAACACCAGCACGTCGGCCTGGTTGGTGAAGGCAAAGGCGGCGTAGTTCTTGATCGCAGCAACCGAGATATCCAGCTCCAGCCACTGGCCCGTACCGTCATCGTTGAACTTTGCGACGTAGAGCTTGCCTTCGTTCAGGTACTTGTCACCAACGGCCATGCCGCCGCCCACATC
>Ga0172372_10005302_pt1 | contig 17981 bp, 17 predicted proteins | sample LakKiv5m_2_FD_114544 | JGI IMG/M metagenome (GOLD analysis project Ga0172372, IMG submission 114544) | Freshwater microbial communities from Kabuno Bay, South-Kivu, Congo - kab_092012_9.5m | ecosystem: Environmental > Aquatic > Freshwater > Lake | place: Democratic Republic of the Congo...
GCCAGCGAATGCATCCAGCGCCTGACGGCCTGGCGCTGGCGCGCGGGCGACCGGCGTTTCTGGACCCCGCCGCACGCCTATGGCGACTACGCCCATGTGGCATCGGCCTGGGGACTGGAGCGGGTGGACCAAGCCGGGCGGGCTCAGCTGGCCTGGCTCTGCGACCCCGGCAGCCCGCTGGGGCAGGGCGAGTCGCTGGATGTGGTGCGGGCCTTGCTGGACCCCACGCCGCGCACCGTGGTGCTCGACCGCGCCTACGCGCCGCTGACGCTGCGTGGCGACAGCGCGCTGAGCGCGGCGCAACTGGACCGCGTCTGGCAACTCTGGTCGCCCAACAAGGCGCTGGGTCTGACGGGGGTGCGCGCGGCCTACGCGATTGCACCGCTGGGTGCCCAAGCCGACATCGCCGAACTGGAGGCGCTGGCCGCGTCCTGGCCCATCGGCGCGCACGGCGAAGCCATGCTGATGGCCTGGGCGCAGCCCGGGGTGCAGGACTGGGTGGCCTACAGCCGGGCAACGCTGGCCGAATGGGCCGAGGCCCTGCGCGACCTGCTGGCACGCCACGGCTGGACCTGCGCGCCCAGCGACACCGCCTACGGCTGTGCACGGCCGCCGCGGCCCCTTGACGCCGCAGCCCTGCGGGTGCGGGGTATCAAGCTGCGCGACGCCACCTCGTTCGGTCTGCCGGGCTGGTGGCGCCTGAGCGCGCAGCCGCCCGAGGCGCTGGCCGCCCTGGACGCGGCGCTCGACGAACTGCAACGGGAGACCTCGCCATGACAGCGGTGTGTGTGATGGTGCTGGGCACAACCAGCGGTGCAGGCAAGAGCTGGCTGACGACCGCGCTGTGCCGGCACTACGCGCGTCAAGGCCTCAAGGTGGCGCCCTTCAAAGCGCAGAACATGAGCAACAACGCTCGGGTCGTGGCCCCCACGCTCCACCGCTTGCGCGGGTCGCTGCCCCCCGAGGGGGCTGATGCGCCTTGGGGCGGCCCGGCGGCGCATCGTGGCGGCGAGATCGGTTCAGCTCAGTACTTCCAGTCCCTCGCCGCAAAAGCCGATCCCGAGGTCCGCATGAACCCGCTGCTGCTCAAGCCCGAGGCCGACACGCGCAGCCAGGTGGTGCTGATGGGCGAGGTCAGCCGCGAACTCAGCGACATGCCCTGGCGCGGCCGCAGCGAGAAGGTGTGGCCGCACATCACGGCGGCGCTGGACGCCCTGCGCGCCGAGAACGACGTGGTGGTGATCGAAGGTGCCGGTTCGCCGGCCGAGATCAACCTGCACGCCAGCGACATCGTGAACATGCGCGTCGCGCGCCATGCCGACGCGCGCTGCCTGCTGGTGACCGACATCGACCGCGGTGGAGCCTTCGCCCACCTCTACGGCACCTGGGCGCTGCTGCCCGAGGACGAACGGGCGCTGATCAAGGGCTTCGTGCTCAACAAGTTCCGCGGTGACGCCAGCCTGCTGGCACCCGCACCGCAGATGCTGCAAGACCTGACCGGCGTGCCGGTGGTCGCGACGCTGCCGATGTGGTGGCAGCACGGTCTGCCGGAAGAGGACGGGGTGTTTGATGACAAGACCCGGGCCGCCGGTGCTGTGCGGAAAACTGTCGCCGTCATCGCCTGGCCACGCATCAGCAACCTCGACGAATTCCAGCCGCTCAAGAACGTGCCGGGCGTGCGCCTGGTCTGGGCGCGCGCGCCGGCCGACTGCGCGGGGGCCGACTGGATCGTGCTGCCGGGATCGAAGTCCACGGCGGCCGACCTGGCCTGGCTGCGCGCGCAGGGGCTGGACCGGGCCGTGGCCGACCACGCGGCGCAGGGCCGGGCGGTGCTGGGCATCTGCGGCGGGTTGCAGGTGCTGGGCGAGGCGCTGATCGACACCCACGGCATAGAACCGATGGATTTGGGCAACGCGCCGGGCCTGGGCCTGCTGCCGCTGGTGACGGCCTTCGATGCCGACAAGACGGTGTGCCGCACCCAAGCGACTTTCGGCGAGCTGTGTGGCCCGTGGCAGGCGCTCTCCGGCGTCACCGCCTCGGGCTACGAAATCCACCACGGTCAGACGGCCCAGCACCCGGCCATGGCCGCCAAAGGCGACATCGCACGCGAAGTCATCCCCGGCCTGGCCTGGCAGAACGTGGCCGGCAACGTGCTGGGTTGTTACCTGCACGGCCTGTTCGAAGAGCCGGCGGTGCTGCGCGCGCTGTTCGGTGCCACCGTCCCGACCCTGGAGACCGTGTTCGACGGCCTCGCCGATTTTCTGGAGCAGCACGTTGAACCTGGCGTGCTCGAATCCCTCATCCACAAGGACTGAACCATGACTTTCACCGTGCCCGCCCTCGACGACATCGCCCAGCCCGCGCTGGCCGCCCGCCTGCAGCACCTGCTGGACAACAAGACCAAGCCGGTCGGCTCACTGGGGCTGATCGAACGGCTGGCGCAGCGCATCGGCCTCATCCTGGGCAGTGAAGTGCCCGTGCTGCAAGACCCGCAGCTGGTGGTGTTCGCGGGTGACCACGGCCTGGCCGCGCGCGGCGTCTCGGCCTACCCGAGCGACGTGACCTGGCAGATGGTCGAGAACTTCCTGGCCGGTGGCGCGGCCGTCAGCGTGCTGGCGCGGCAGAACGGCATCGGCCTGACGGTGGTGGATTGCGGTGTGCGGCACGACTTCGCGCCCCGCGCCGGGCTGGTGATCGCCAAGGTCGCGCCGGGCACGGCCGATGCGCTGGAAGGCCCGGCCATGAGCGCCGGACAGCGCGACCAGGCGCTGGCCAATGGCGCCGCCCTGGTGAAGAACCTGCCGGGCAACGCCCTGCTGCTGGGCGAGATGGGCATTGGCAACACCTCGGCCGCGTCGCTGCTGATGAGCCGCCTGGCCGGCCTGTCCATCGTGGACTGCACCGGCGCGGGCACGGGACTCGACGCCGAAGCGGTGCAGCGCAAGATTGGCATCCTCAAGGACGTGCTGGCGCGCCACCCCGATGCCAAGGCGCCGCTGGACGTGCTCGCGGCCTTCGGCGGCTTCGAGATCGCGACCATGGTCGGTGCGGTGCTGCAGGCCGCCGCCGAGCGGCGCGTGATCGTGGTGGACGGCTTCATCGCCACTTCCGCCGTGCTGGTGGCCAGCAAACTGCAGCCGGTCGTGCTGCAGCGCTGCGTGTTCGCCCACCGCTCGGGTGAACGCGGCCACGCGCTGATGCTGTCCCACCTCAAGGCCGAGCCGCTGCTGGACCTGGGTCTGCGCCTGGGCGAAGGCTCGGGCGCCGCGCTCGCATGGCCGCTGCTGACGAGCGCCTGCGCCATCCTGCGCGAGATGGCCAGCTTCGAATCGGCCGGTGTGTCGCGGCAGGATGAAGCCTCAACACCCGCACAGTCGCAGGCCTGAAACGATGCCAGACGAGCGAGGTGACCCCATCCAGGGCAGCCGTGGAACCGGCTCCGCCGGGCCACAGGCTGCGTCTCCCCTCCCGCAGGAGAGGGGGGAAGACGCGCAGCGGCGCAGGGGGGCGTTCCTTTTCCTTCGCCACTTCTTCATCGCGCTGCAGTTCTTCACCCGCATCCCGGTCACGGGGCGGCTGGCGGACTGGGTGGGCTTCTCGCCGGCCATGTTGCGTGCCAGCGCGGCGCACTTTCCCGGCGTGGGCTGGGTGGTGGGCGGGCTGACGGCGCTGGTGTTCTGGGGCCTGATGCAGACCCTGGCGGCCCAGCCGGCGGCGCCCTGGGTGGCGGCGGTGCTGAGCACGGCCTTCAGCGTCTGGCTGACGGGGGCTTTCCACGAGGACGGCCTGGCCGACACGGCCGATGGCTTGGGGGGCGCGGTCAGCCGCGAGCGCGCGCTGGACATCATGAAGGACTCGCGCATCGGCAGCTACGGCGCCATCGCCCTGGTGCTGGCCTTGCTCGCGAAGGTGCTGCTGCTGGGCCTGCTCACACAGGCGGGTGGGGCGCTACAGGCGGCCTGGGCGCTGTTCGCGGCGCATGTCACGTCGCGGCTGATGCCACTGTTCGTCATCCGCACCCTGCCGCACGTGGGCGATACGGCGGCGTCCAAGAGCAAACCGCTGGCCGAGAGCATCGGCACCGCCGGGCTGCTGACCGGTCTGGCTTGGTGGGCCACCGCCATGGCGCTGGCCGGCTGGATGGCGCCGGGCCTGCCCTGGCTGCCGGCGCTGCTGGGGTCGCTGGCCGGTCTGGCCTGGATGTGGCGGTTGTTGCAGCGGCGCCTGCAGGGCTTCACCGGCGATGGCCTGGGCGCCACGCAGCAGGCCAGCGAGCTGCTGTTCTACCTCGGCCTGGCGCTGGCATTGTGAGGCGCGGTTGAAGCTCTGGCTGCTGCGCCACGCCCGGGTCACGCTGGAGGCGGGGCTGTGTTACGGCGCCAGCGACGTGCCGGCCGACGCGGACCTGACCCGGCAGGCGGCCACCACCGCTGTTGCGCTGCTGCCGCGGGGTGTACCGGTGCGGGTGTCGGGCCTGGGCCGCGCGCAACAGCTGGCGTGCGAACTGTGTCGCCTGCGCCCTGATCTGCCGCCCGCGGCCATCGATCCCCGCCTGAATGAAATGGACTTCGGCTGCTGGGAGCTGCAGCCCTGGGACGCCATCCCGCGGGCGGCGTTCGACGACTGGATGGCCGACTTCGCCCACCACCGCTTCGGTGGCGCTGAAAGCACGCAGCAGATCATCGAACGCGTGGCCGATGCGCTGGACGCGCAGCGGGCCACGGGCGCGCCACAAGCCGTGTGGGTGACGCACGCCGGTGTGATCCGCGCTGTGCAGTACATCGCTACCCATGGCAGGGGACCTATCCGCGACGTCGGCGACTGGCCGCGCGAAGCACCGGCGCCGGGTTGCTGGATTGACGTGAGTCTGTTCTGAAACGCCTGCGCGCGCAGTCGGGCGTGTCGGTCCGGCCGGTCAGTTTCAGGACAACCGCAGCTTGTAGAATGCGCGGCGCTCGAACGGATCGCCACCGCCTGTCGGTTCCATCCATTCCTGCCCTTTGATTGCGTTTTGCCATGGCCTGTTGTGGCCGTGTGTCGGGCCTGCGGCTCGAACCTGAAACGCGAGCCCGATGGTCCACGCTGCCATCCCCCCGATCACCACTGCCTGTTCGCTGGAGCTGCTGCATCCCAACCAACACCATGATCAAAATCCAAAAAGGGCTTGACCTGCCGCTGGCGGGTGTGCCGAACAAGCAAATCGATGTGGCGCCGGCCGCGCGCACCGTCGCGCTACTAGGCCCCGACTACGTGGGGCTGCGCCCGACCATGCGGGTGCAGGAGGGCGACACCGTCCGCCTCGGCCAGGTTCTGTTTGAAGACAAGAAGACCCCTGGCGTGCTCTACATCGCGCCAGCCAGCGGCACCGTGCGCGCCATTCATCGGGGTGAGCAGCGTGCCTTCGAGTCGCTGGTGATCGAGGTCGCGCCCCAGGGGCCGGAACACGATGCCATCCGTTTCCCGGCGCATGCCGTGGCCACGCTGGCCAGCCTGCCGCGCGAGCAGGTGGTCCGTACCCTGCTCGACAGCGGTCTGTGGACGGCCTTGCGCACCCGGCCCTTCAGCAAGGTGCCGGCGCCCGACGCACAGCCGGCGGCCATCTTCGTCAACGCCATGGACACCCATCCGCTGGGTTTTGATCCGCAACCGGTGATCGATGAAAAAGCCGAGGCCTTTGCGGCGGGCCTGGATGTGCTGGCCTGTCTGGCGCCCACGGTGTTCGTGTGCCATGCACCGGCCACCCGGCTGCCCGCGGCCCGTGCCGCCCAGGTCCGTACCCAGGCCTTCAGCGGCCCGCACCCGGCCGGCCTGAGTGGCACCCACATCCACCACCTGATGCCGGCCAGCCGCCAGCGTCAGGTCTGGAGCCTGAACTACCAGGACGTGATCGCCATCGGCCATCTGTTCACCACCGGTGAGCTCGACCTCAGCCGCGTGGTCGCTCTGGCCGGGCCTTCGGTGCTGCGGCCGCGCCTGCTGCGCACGCGCGTCGGGGCCGACCTGGCCCAGCTGACCGCTGGCCAGTTGCAACCCGGTACGCACCGCACCATCTCGGGTTCGGTGCTGTCCGGTCGCACGGCGGTGGGTCACCTGGCCTTTCTGGGGCGCTACCACCTGCACGTCTCGGTGCTGGCCGAAGGCCATGACCGCGCCTTCATGGGCTGGATGTCGCCCGGCATCGACCGCTTTTCGGCGATGCGCATCTACCTGTCGCAATTCATGGGCGGCAAGCGCTTTGCCATGAACACCAGCACCAACGGTTCGCCGCGCGCCATGGTGCCGATCGGCGCCTACGAAAAAGTCATGCCGCTGGACATCCTGCCCACGCAGCTGCTGCGCTCGCTCATCGTCGGTGACCTGGAGGTGGCCGAACAGCTCGGCGCGCTGGAGCTGGACGAAGAAGACCTGGCCCTGTGCACCTATGTCTGCCCCGGCAAGTACGAATACGGCGACATCCTGCGCGACAACCTCACCCGCATCGAGAAAGAAGGTTGAGCATGCAAGCACTCCGCTCATTCCTGGACCGCATCGAGCCCCACTTCCTCAAAGGGGGCAAGTGGCACCGCTTCTACGCCCTGTACGAAGCGGCCGACACGATCTTCTATTCGCCCAAGAGCGTCACCCACAGCGGTGCCCATGTGCGCGACGGCATCGACCTCAAGCGGGTCATGATCACCGTCTGGCTGTGCACCTTCCCGGCCATGTTCTGGGGCATGTACAACGTCGGCTTCCAGGCCAACACCGCCATGGCCCAGATGGGCATGGCCGAGGTGGACGGCTGGCGCGGCGCGCTGATCGGCCTGGCCGCTGGCTATGACCCGGCCAGCTGGTGGGACTGCTTCTGGCATGGTGCCGCCTATTTCCTGCCCATCTACGCCGTCACCTTCATCGTCGGCGGCTTCTGGGAAGTGCTGTTTGCCAGCGTGCGCGGGCACGAGATCAACGAAGGCTTCTTCGTCACCTCGGTGCTGTTCGCGTTGATCCTGCCGCCCGATATCCCGCTGTGGCAGGTCGCGCTGGGCATCAGCTTCGGCGTGGTGGTGGGCAAGGAAGTGTTCGGCGGTACCGGCAAGAACTTCCTCAATCCCGCGCTCACCGGGCGGGCCTTCCTGTTCTTCGCTTATCCGGCTCAGATCTCGGGTGATGGTGTCTGGACCGCCGTGGACGGCTTCAGCGGCGCCACCGCCCTGAGCCAGGCCGCACAGGGCGGCCTGCAGGCACTGGCGCACCCCTCGGGCGCGCCCTTGACCTGGTTCGACGCTTTCTTCGGCAACCTGCAGGGCAGCATTGGCGAGGTCTCGACCGCCGCCATCCTGCTCGGCGGCGCCGTGCTGCTGTGGACCGGCATCGCCTCCTGGCGCATCGTCACCGCCGTGTTCCTGGGCATGGTCGCCACCAGCCTGCTGTTCAACGCCATCGACGGCGGAACCAATCCCATGATGGCCCTGCCGTTCTGGTGGCACTTCGTGCTCGGCGGCTTTGCCTTCGGCATGATCTTCATGGCCACCGATCCGGTGTCCGCCTCCATGACCAACACCGGCAAGTGGCTGTTCGGCGCCTTGATCGGCTTCATGGTGGTGCTCATCCGGGTGGTCAACCCCGCCTTCCCCGAAGGCATGATGCTGGCGATCCTGTTCGCCAACCTGTTCGCCCCGCTGATCGACCATTTCGTCATCCGCGCCAACGTGAAACGGAGGCTTGCACGCCATGGGTAAGCAAAGCGCCAAACAAACCCTGACCGTCGCCCTGGTGTTGTGCCTGGGCTGCTCGGTGCTGGTGTCGACGGCCGCCGTCGGCCTCAAGCCGATGCAGGAAGCCAACCGCCTGCTCGACCGCAACAAGAACATCCTGGGCGCCGCCGGTTTGCTGGCACCGGGGCAGAGCCGGGCCGACATCGACCGTCTGTTCGCCGAGTTCCAGGTGCGCCTGGTCAACCTGGAAACCGGCCGCTATGCGACCGACGACGAGCTCAAGGCCGCCGGCATCGACCCGCGCAGCTACGACCAGCGCAAGGCCGCGCGCGATCCGGCGCTGTCCGTCTCCATGAAGGGCGACGATCCCGCCGGTATCCTGCGCAAGGCGCGCTATGCCACCGTCTATGTGCTGCCGGGCGAGCAGGGCGTGCGCCAGATGGTGTTGCCGGTGCACGGGGCCGGGCTGTGGGGCACGCTCTATGGCTTCCTGGTGCTCGAAGGTGACCTGAACACCGTCAAGGGCCTGTCGTTCTACGAACACAAGGAAACCCCGGGCCTGGGCGCCAAGGTGGACGAACCCGACTGGAAAGCCCTGTGGCCGGGCAAACAGGCTTACAACGAACAGGGCCAGGTGGCGGTGCGTGTGGTCAAGGGGCCGGGCTCGCGCGAGGGTGAGATCGATGGCCTCAGCGGCGCCACGCTCACCACCCGCGGTGTCGACAACCTGATCCAGTTCTGGCTGGGCGAGCGCGGCTTCGCCCCCTTCATCAAGAACCTCAAAGCTGGCGAGGCCTGACCATGTCGGAAAACAAAACCCAAAAGGTGCTGCTCGACCCCATCGTCGACAACAACCCGATCGCCCTGCAGGTGCTGGGCGTGTGCTCGGCCCTGGCGGTGACCAGCAGCCTGGCCACAGCCCTGGTGATGTGCGTCGCACTGACCAGCGTGACCGCCTTCTCCAACCTGTTCATCTCGCTCATCCGCAATGGCATCCCGAGCAGCATCCGCATCATCGTGCAGATGACGATCATCGCCTCGCTGGTGATCGTGGTGGACCAGGTGCTGCAGGCGGTGGCCTATGACATCGCCAAGTCGCTGTCGGTGTTTGTGGGTCTCATCATCACCAACTGCATCGTCATGGGCCGTGCCGAGGCTTTTGCCATGAGCAACCCGCCGTTGCCCAGCTTCCTCGACGGTATCGGCAACGGCCTGGGCTACAGCGCCATCCTGGTGTCGGTTGCGGTGATCCGTGAGCTGTTCGGCAGTGGCACGCTGCTGGGCCTGCCCGTGCTGCCGACGGTGGACGCTGGCGGCTGGTACCTGCCCAATGGCCTGTTCCTGCTGCCGCCCAGCGCTTTCTTCATCATCGGCGGTCTGATCTGGGCACTGCGCACCTGGAAGAGCGGTCAGCGCGAGAAGGCCGATTTCAAGCTTGCGCCGCAGTCCAAGTCCCTGGAGGCCCACTGATGGAACACTACATTGCATTGCTGATCCGGGCGGTGTTCATCGAGAACATGGCCCTGGCTTTCTTCCTGGGCATGTGCACCTTCCTGGCGGTGTCCAAGAAGGTCGAGACCGCCGTTGGCCTGGGCGTGGCGGTGGTGGTCGTGCTGGCCATCACGACGCCGCTCAACAACCTGATGTACCAGTACCTGCTCAAGGGTGGCGCGCTGGCCTGGGCGGGCATGCCCGATGTGGATCTGAGCTTCCTGGGTTTCCTGCTCTACATCGGCATGATCGCCGCCGTAGTGCAGATCCTGGAGATGTTTCTCGACCGGCATGTGCCCAAGCTCTACAACGCGCTCGGTGTGTTCCTGCCGCTGATCACGGTGAACTGCGCCATCCTGGGTGCGGCGCTGTTCATGGTCGAGCGCGACTACAACCTCCCCGAGGCGGCGGTGTACGGCACCGGTGCCGGCATCGGCTGGGCCCTGGCGATCACCGCCATGGCCGGTATCCGCGAGAAGCTCAAGTACAGCGACGTGCCCGACGGCCTGCGCGGCCTGGGCATCACCTTCATCACCACCGGCCTCATGGCGCTGGGTTTCATGTCGTTCGGCGGCATGACGCTCTGATGCCCTTGCAGACCCACACGAACCAAAAGGAATCGACAAGATGGATGTGACCACGATTGCCGGCGGGGTGGCAATGTTCACCGTCGTCATCATGGCCCTGGTGCTGGTGATTCTGTATGCACGCTCGCACCTGGTCAGCAGTGGCGATGTGCGTATCGAAATCAACGGCGACCCTGAGCGCACGATCACCGTGCCGGCGGGCGGCAAGCTGCTGCAGACGCTGGCCGACAAAGGTATTTTTCTGTCTTCCGCGTGCGGCGGTGGTGGCACCTGTGCGCAGTGCCGTTGCCACGTCATGGAGGGGGGCGGCGCCATCCTGCCGGTGGAAGAGGGCCACTTCACCCGCGGCGAGATCCGCGACCACGCCCGCCTGGCCTGCCAGGTGCCGGTCAAGCAGGACATGAAGATCGAGGTCGAGCCCGAGTTCTTCGGTGTCAAGCAATGGGAATGCACCGTGGTCTCCAACGACAACGTGGCCACCTTCATCAAGGAACTGGTGCTCAAGATTCCTGAGGGTGAAAGCGTGGACTTCCGTGCCGGTGGCTATGTGCAACTGGAGTGCCCGCCCCACGTCGTGGACTACAAGGACTTCGACATCCCTGCCGAATACCGCGGCGACTGGGACCGCTTCAAGATCTTCGACAACGTCTCCAAGGTGGACGAGACCGTCATCCGCGCTTATTCGATGGCCAATTACCCCGAAGAGCGGGGGCTGATCAAGTTCAACATCCGCGTGGCTTCGCCACCGCCGGGCCGCAAGGACATTCCGCCGGGCAAGATGTCGTCCTGGGTGTTCTCGCTCAAGGCGGGTGACAAGGTCAAGGTGTCGGGGCCGTTCGGCGAGTTCTTCGCTAAGGAAACCGACAACGAGATGGTGTTCATCGGCGGCGGTGCCGGCATGGCCCCCATGCGCTCGCACATCTTCGACCAGCTCAAGCGCCTGAACAGCAAGCGCAAGATCAGCTTCTGGTACGGCGCCCGCAGCCTGCGCGAGACCTTCTATGTCGAGGAGTTCGACGAGCTGGCCCGCAAGCACGAGAACTTCAGCTGGCACCTGGCCCTGTCGGACCCGCTGCCCGAAGACAACTGGACCGGCCCTACCGGCTTCATCCACAACGTGGTCTACGAGCACTACCTCAAGGACCACCCGGCGCCCGAAGACTGCGAGTTCTACATGTGCGGCCCGCCGATGATGAACGCCTCGGTCATCAAGATGCTCAAGGACCTGGGTGTTGAAGACGAGCACATCATGCTCGACGACTTCGGCGGCTGATCCGCTGCCTGAGACCCAACCGTGATGCGCCGCCGCGAGGCCCTGGGCCTGCTGTCGCTGCTGCCTGCTGGCGCCCTGCTGGGCCTGGCCGGTTGCTCGCGCGAGCAGCCCTACCAGCAGATCGAGGGCGCGACCATGGGCACGCGCTACCACATCCGCTGGCGCCCCGCAGCCGGCGCAGCCGACCCCGCTGCACTGCAAGCGGCCGTGGACGCCCGGCTCGAAGCGCTCAACGCCAGCCTGTCCACTTACCGACCCGATTCCCTGATCACCGCCTTCAACCAGGCGCCGGTGGGGCAGGCTGTGTCCATCGACGCCGACTTCCAGCGCGTGCTGGACCTTGCGCGCCAGGTGCACCGGGCCAGCGATGGCGCATTCGACCCCACGGTGGGAGGCTTGGTCAACCTCTGGGGCTTTGGCTGGCCCAAGCCCGAGCAGCCGCTGACCCGTCTGCCCGATACGGCCACCATCGACGCGGCCCGGGGGCGGTTCGATGCGGTCGAACAGCCGGCACCGGGGCAACTGCTCAAGCGTGCGCCGCTACGGCTGGACTTCTCGGCCATCGCCAAGGGCTATGGCGTGGACCTGATTGCCGACCTGCTGCGCGCACAGGGTATTGCCCACTACATGGTGGAAATCGGTGGCGAGGTCGCCACCCTGGGGCAAGGTCCTGCGGGGGGGGCCTGGCGCATCGGCATCGAGGCGCCCGAACCCGGCGTGACCGGGCAGGTGATGACCCGCGTGCACCTGAACGAAGCCGCCCTGGCCACCTCCGGCAACTACCGCAACTTCTTCGAAGTCGAAGGGCGCCGCTTTTCGCACGTGATCGACCCGGTCAGCGGTTACCCCGTGGCGCAGCCGCCGGTGTCTGTGAGCGTGCTGGCGCCCAGCGTGGCCCTGGCCGACGCCTGGGCCACCGCCTTCATGGTGCTGGACGAGGCCCGGGGCCTCGAACTGGCCGAAATGAACCAACTCGCGGTGTACTGGGTCTACGAAGAAGCCGGTGCCCGGCGCACGCGCCACAGCAGCCGCATGCAGCCCTATCTGGCGGCGCCGGTCACCTGATCCTTGCCTGTCTGAAAGTTCCCGATGGAAATCTTGCTCGCCCTGGTGCTCTTCCTGGTGTTCTTCGGCGCCATGGCCCTGGGCGTGCTGCTCAAGGGCAAGCCCTTGCAGGGCTCCTGCGGCGGCGCGTCCGCGCTGATGGGCGAAAAATCCTGTTCGGTCTGCGGGCGCGACGCCAGCACCTGCGAGCGCAAGGGTGCCGAACAGAAGGTGATCCAAGTGCTGCGCAAGACCTGAATCGCGGGGCGGCCTACACGGTCTTGGGCTTGAAGTCGCAGCAGCCGGCCACGGCGCACTGCGGGCACAGCGGCTTGCGCGCCTGGCACACATAGCGCCCGTGCAGGATCAGCCAGTGGTGCGCATCCACCAGGTATTTCGCCGGAATGCGCTTGAGCAGTTGCTGCTCCACCGCCAGCGGCGTCTTGCCCGGCGCCAGGCCGGTGCGGTTGCCGACACGGAAGATGTGCGTATCCACGGCCATGGTGGGCTGGCCGAAGGCGACGTTGAGCACCACATTGGCGGTCTTGCGGCCCACGCCGGGCAGGGCTTCAAGCGCCTCGCGCGTGCGCGGCACCTGGCCGCCGTGGCGATCCACCAGGATGCGGCAGGTTTCGATCAGGTGTCTGGCCTTGCTGCGGTACAGGCCGATGGTCTTGATGTGGGACTCCAGACCTTCCAGGCCGAGGTCGAGGATCTGCTGCGGTGTGTGCGCCACCGGGAACAATCTGCGCGTGGCCTTGTTGACGCCCACGTCGGTGGCCTGGGCCGACAGCAGCACCGCGGCCAGCAGTTCGAACACGCTGGTGTATTCCAGTTCGGTGACGGGCTGCGGATTGGCGGCTTGCAGGGTCGCGAAAAAGGTCTCGATCTGAGCGGTCTTCATGGCTGCGCAGTGTAGTCAGCTGGCGGCGGTCTGCAGCGTCAGCCGCAGCTGGACGAATTCGGCCGGTTGGCGGGGTGCCAGCCCGATCAGCAGTCGCAAACGGCCCGCGTGGCGATCGGCTGCGCTCATGGTGCTGCGGTCACAGCGGACGAAGAACGCCGCCTCGGGCGTGGTGCCCAGCAGCGCGCCCTGGCGCCATAGGGAAGCGAGGAAGTCCTGCACGGTGGCCGTGACGCGCACCCACAGCCGCTCATCATTGGCTTCGAAGACCACCAGTTGCGCCACACGCAGCACGCTGTTCTCGATGTGCAAGGCGAGCCGGCGTACCGGCAGATCACGCCATGCGGCGCTTTGGCCGTCGGTGCCGGCCAGTGTGCAAGCACCCGTCAGCTGTGGTCCTGTGCCGGCAACACTGCGCAGGGCATTGACGCCCTGGGCTTCCAGGCGTTCGCAGTCGGCCTGCGTCAGCGCCTGGTTCACGCCCAGAATCCCTGCGATGCTGGCCGGGGTGCCGATCGGCGCATGCCAGACGCCACGCTGCGCATCGGTGCGGGCGATCACGCCAGCCACGGCCCCACACGGGGCGCAGTCGACGACGGTGCCGGGGTGCTGGGGGTCTGACACCCGCAGACGGGGGTGCAGAACCGCCACATGGGACGCCGCCAAAGGCCCGACGGCCGCCCGCAGCGCCACCAGGCCCTGCGCGGTGGTGGCGGCGCTGATCCAGGCGGTGGGGGCATCCAGCAACAGCAGCGCGCGCCGCTCCCGGCAATAGGCCGCAGCGCGGGCCCAGGTGGGCAGGGCATGGTCTTGGCCAGGCGCTGGCGGTGGCAGGCAGAGCAGGTTGAACCCGTCAACCGCGTCAAGGGCGCACAGGCCCTGGCGGCGTTGTCGTGCGGTGCGGAGGCTGGGCACCCAGGCGGTGGGCGATACGGCACCGGGGGGCAGCCGCACCACCAGAGCCTGAGCGCCGCCGTTGAGGAAATACTGGTGCACGGCCCGCGCCAGCGAACCGCCTGCGGCAAGGCCGCCAAACCGTTGTTCGAAAGCCGCCCAGCTGTGCACCGGTTCGGCCTGGTGCAAGGGGCCGGTCGGTGTGTGGCCGATGAAGGCGGTCACCGCTGTGGGCGCGGGCACGATCGGTGCCCAGCGGGGGCCGGACTCTTCTGCGAACACACCGGGGAAGGTGACCATGGGCGCTCCAGCGGGCACTACAACAGGCACAACCGGCTATTTCGCCACAAAGCGGGCTCGTGCGGTAGGGGCGCAGAGGGCGGCCGTGAGCGGTTTCAGTGCAGGCGCGAGGCTTCCACGTAGCGCTGCGCCTGGGGCAGGCGCTGTGTCACCCAGGCGGTATCCACATCGAGGGCGGCCAGCACGTCCGGCGGCAGGTCGTTCACCGCGGCGGCGTTGACTTCAGGTGCCGCAGCCAGCAGCTCGGCCACGTGCAGCACCGCGCCCAGGCGCGAGAAGGGTTGTGCGTCCAGCGGTGCGGCGGCCGCGTCCAGTGCCTGGATCATGCTGTCCGGAAAGTTCCAGGCGCGCGCCAGTTCCGCGCTCACCTGGCCCTCGGTCAGGCCCATCAGGGCCGCTTCGCGCTGCCAGCGCTCGCCGGGGGCCTGCGGCTGGCGCTCAAAAACCGACACGACCGAGGGGGCTTTCATGCCCATGAGCAGCTCGCCCACGCGCACCATGAAACCGGTGAGCCAGGCCTGCTCGCTGTCGGACCCGATGCCGCTGGCCAGCCACTGGCTCAGGCCGCCACGGGTCTGGTTGTCGCGCCAGAAAGACTCGCGGTCCAGGCCGGGCGCTACCGGGAACGCATCGTTGAAGCAGGCGGCCAGCGCCAGCGCACGCACCTGGTTCAGGCCCACGCGGGCAATCGCATCGTCCAGGTTGTCCACCGGTGCCCGGTGGCCGTAGTGAGCGCTGTTGGCCAGGCGCAGCAGTTGCACAGCCAGGGCCGGGTCGCGGGCCATCGCCTCCCGCAGTTCGGGTAGGGGTACGTCGTCTTCGTTGAGCGATCGGATCAGATCGTGCGCCACCTCCGGCATGGTGGGCAGGGTGAGATCCTTGAAAAATTCGGCCACGGTCATCGGGGGCTCCGGTCGCAAACAGGGGGCATGCGCCAGATTCTTCCTCCTTGGCGCCTGCGCCATGCCCGGAAAACCCGCCCAAAGCACCGCCATTTCTGTACCACGGCGTACCGGCTGCGCCGTGGTGGGGCGCCTGGCCAGGACCGCCGGCAGGCGTGCAGCCGGGGCGCTACCATCGGCGGCACCCTCTGTTTTTCAATGCCGAGATCCACCATGGCTATTCCGATTCCCTTTGCCGACCGTCTGAACAACGTCGAGACCTCCGCCATTCGCGAGCTCTTCAAACTGCTGGGCAAGCCCGGCATCATCAGTTTTGCCGGCGGCTTCCCCGACAGCGCCCTGTTCGATGTGGACGGCATCCGCGAAGCGGTCAACGCTGCGCTGACCGAAGAAGCCGGTGGCGCGCTGCAGTACGGGGCCACCGAGGGCTACCAGCCCCTGCGTGAGCAGCTCGCCGCGTTCATGACCAGCAAGGGCAACCAGGGCGTGACCGCCAGCGACCTGATCGTCACCACCGGCAGCCAGCAGGCGCTGGACCTGCTGGGCAAGACGCTGATTTCCCCCGGCGACAAGGTCATCGTCGAAGGCCCGACCTTCCTGGCCACCATCCAGTGCTTCCGCCTGTACGGCGCGCAGCTGGTGACGGCGCCGGTGGACGGGCAGGGCGTGGACACCGAGCAGCTGGAGAAGCTCATCGTCGAACACCAGCCCAAGTTCATCTACCTGATCCCCACTTTCGGCAACCCCAGCGGTGCCATGCTCAGCCTGGAGCGCCGCAAGAAAGTGCTGGAACTCGCCGTGCAGCACAACGTGCTGGTGGTTGAGGACGACCCGTACGGCGATCTTTACTTTGGCGACGCGCCGCCGCCCAGTCTGCTGGCCCTGAGCGCCAGCGTGCCCGGCAGCCGCGAGCGCCTGGTGCACTGCGGTTCGCTGTCCAAAGTCCTCAGCCCCGGCCTGCGCGTGGGCTGGATGGTTGGTCCGGCCGAGTTGCTGGGCAAGGCCACCATGTGCAAGCAGTTCAGCGACGCCCACACCAGCACCTTCGCCCAGGCCACCGCGGCGCAGTACCTCCAGGCTGGCCGCATGCCCGCCACGCTGGCCAAGGTGCGCGCCGTGTACGCCGAGCGTGCCGCTGCCATGGGCCATGCCCTGCGCCGCGAGCTGGGCGACGCCATCGAATTCGTGCAACCACACGGCGGCCTGTTCGTCTGGGCCCGCCTGACCGGTGCCGGCGGGAAGTTGGCCGATGGCGGTGAACTGGCCAAACGCGCGATCGAAAAAGGCGTGGCCTTCGTGCCCGGCGCGCCCTTCTACGCCAGCAACCCCGACCACGCGACCCTGCGCCTGAGCTTTGCGACCGTGGGGGTGGACAAGATCGAAGAGGGCATTGGCCGCCTCAGGCAGGCGCTGTGATGCGCCGCCCGGTGGTGGCGTGGTCAGCGGTCAGCCGTGGGTTTCGAACTGGTCTGAGTTTTTGCCCTTGAACGGCGCGTAAAACGCCTTGATGGCGGCCATGTCGGCGTCCACATCCCCGGTGGGCTGAAAGAGTGGCCCCAGACCGCTGCGTTTGGTGCTGTAGTCCATGTAGGCCATGACGATCGGAACGCCTGCGGTCTGGGCGATGTAATAGAAGCCCGTCTTCCAGTAGCGCGTCTTGCTGCGCGTGCCTTCGGGCGGCACGATCAACTGCACCGGGCCGTCCGACTCGCGGATGGCCTGGGCCGACGCAGCCACCAGGTTGTTGGACTGTTCCCGGTTGACGGCAATGCCCCCGAGCCAGCGCATCAGCGGACCGAAGGGTGCCTTGAAGATGGTGTGCTTGCCCATCCAGTAGGGGTTCAGGCGCAGGGCAAAGGCCACCATCAGCGTGTAGGGCAGGTCCCAGTTGCTGGTGTGTGGCGCGGCGATGAACACGCTTTTGGTGGCTTCCGGCGGCAGTCGACCTTCGACGGACCAACCCGCAAGACGCAGGAAGGCGACAGAGAAGCCGCGCAGCAGGGTGTTGACCACCGGGGTGGTGAAGATGGTGCGGTGCATGGGGGCTGAGTATCATGCACGACAGGGGGCATGTAGGTCGGGCGATACCATGGCCGCCATTTCATTTGACGGGAATCAAGCCATGAGCCAAACCCTGGAGGTGCAAGGCCTGACGGTGACCATCGACGGGCAGGGTCCGACGGTCGTGTTTCTGCACGGCTGGCCGGACACGCCCGCCGTGTGGGATGGCACCGTCGCCGCGCTGCGCGACGGCTACCGCTGTGTGCGCTTGCATTTGCCCGGTTACGACCTCGCACGGTCGCCGCGCCCGGTGTCGGTGGACCAGATGTGCGCACTCATCGCCGCCGTGGTGGATGCGGTCAGCCCCGATGAGGCGGTGAGTCTGGTGCTGCACGACTGGGGCTGTTTCTTCGGCTACGAATACGCGGCGCGCCACCCGCAGCGCGTGGCGCGGGTGGTGGGCACCGACATCGGCGACACCAACTCGGGTGCTTATCTCAAAGCCCTGACAACGAAGGAAAAGCTGCTGATCGCCGGTTACCAGCTGTGGCTGGCCGTGGCCTGGAAGCTGGGCAGCGTGCTCCCGGGGCTTGCGGACCGGCTGACGCGCTTCATGGCGCGCCGGGTGGGTTGCCGCACCGAAGCGTCGCGCATCGGCTGGCAGATGAACTACCCCTACGCGATGCAATGGTTCGGTGCCTTCGGCGGCCTGCGCGGTGTGGCGCGGGTGGACAAGGTGTTCGGCCCGCAGATCCCGACACTGTTCTGTTTCGGCAAGCGCAAACCGTTCATGTTTCACTCGGCGCGCTGGCTGGCCGCGCTGGCCACCACGCCGGGCTGCCGGGTGCAGGGCTTTGACGCCGGCCACTGGCTCATGCTGCAGAAACCCGCCGA
>Ga0172372_10005303_pt1 | contig 17978 bp, 16 predicted proteins | sample LakKiv5m_2_FD_114544 | JGI IMG/M metagenome (GOLD analysis project Ga0172372, IMG submission 114544) | Freshwater microbial communities from Kabuno Bay, South-Kivu, Congo - kab_092012_9.5m | ecosystem: Environmental > Aquatic > Freshwater > Lake | place: Democratic Republic of the Congo...
CCGGGCCTTCGGAACGTACGATTTCAAGGTGGTCGACCCGAAGGTCTTCCTGAAGGAGGTCGCCGGCACGGACCACCACTTCCGGCTCGAGGAGTTCCAGGACACCATGCGTTCCCGCCTGGTCTCCGCGTTCACCGACGCGCTGGCTTCCTCGAAGATCCCCGTCCTTGACGTCGCCTCCCGGTACTCCGAGGTCGGCGAGGCCCTCCTGCCGGTCCTCAATCCAGCCCTGCGAAGCAAGTACGGCCTCGAACTGAGCAGCTTCATCATCGAGAACGTCTCGGTTCCTCCCGAGGTCGAGCAGGCGATCGACAAGCGCTCGAGCATGGCGGCGATCGGGAACCTCAACGACTACGTGAAGCTCCAGATGGCCGAGGGCCTTGCGAAGGGTGAAGGCGGCGGCGGTGCCGGCGGGCAGGTCACGCAGTTCGCCATGGGGATGGCGCTGGCCAACCAGATGCTCAACCAGGCCGGCGGTATCCTCGGCCAGGCAGTCCCGCCAGCGGGAGCTGTTCCTCCGCCACTCCCGGGCCAGCCCGCAGCCGCCCCGGCAGCGACCGGCACGGGGCTTCCGGAACTGCTGACCCCGGCAGACACCGCACGCGTGCTGGGAGTCACCGAGGCGGACGTCCTTCAGGCGCTCGGCGACGGCAGCCTCAAGGGCAAGAAGATCGGGAGCGCCTGGCGCATCACGCGCAGTGCCATTGAGGAATTCCTCAAGAACTGATCCCACGCGAGCCTCTCCGGGACCCGATGAAGCCGCCCGTTCCGCCGCCCATCCCTCCCGGAGTCCCTCCGGTGTCCACCCCCGCCGCGCCTCCGGCCACCCCGGAGGCGCGGGCAAGATCCAAGTTCGCCTGCCCCACCTGCGGTGCCGAGGCGGTCTGGAATCCCGGAAAGAAGGCCTTGATCTGCGGTTACTGCGGCACGGAGGCCCCCGCTGAACTGGAGACCAAGCCCACGGGCGAGACCGTCATCCACGAACACGACCTCGTCACGGCCCTCCGCAGCATCCCGGACAGCAAGCGGGGATGGAAAACCCAGAAGACCCAGGTCCGCTGCCAACACTGCAACGCGATCTCGGTCTTCGATCCCGACAAGATCGGCAAGCGCTGCGACTTCTGTGGTGCATCAGCCTTGGTGCCCTACGAGGACGTCAAGGAAGCCTTCCAACCCGAAAGCCTCCTGCCCAAGCAGATCAGCGAATCGCAGGTACGGGACCTGATCCGGCAATGGTACAAGTCGCGATGGTTCGCCCCCAGCGCCCTCGGCACCCGCGCGCTGACGGACACCGTCCACGGGGTATATCTTCCTTACTGGACCTTCGATGCTCAGGCGTACGCCCAGTGGACAGCCGAAAGCGGCTACCACTACTACGTCACCGAACATTACACGGACGCACAGGGCAACCGACAAACCCGGCAGGTCCAGAAGACCCGCTGGCAATTCAGCTCCGGTTCCGTTGAACACTTCTTCGACGACGAACTCGTGGCCGCCACCAAGGGCGTCGACCTCTCCCTGCTCTCCAAGATCGAACCGTTCCCAACGGACAAGCTCGTCCCCTATGATCCCGGGTTCCTCGCCGGCTGGACGGTGGAACGTTACCAGATCGATCTCGTCACCGCGGCCGCCACCGCCCGCGAGAACATGAGTGGTGAACTGCGGTCCCTGTGCGCCCGCGAAGTCCCGGGCGACACCCACCGGAACCTCCAGGTCTCCGCCCGGTGGACCGACCAGACCTTCAAGCACATCCTCGTTCCCATCTGGATCCTGACCTACGACTACCACGGGAAGTCGTACCAGGTACTGATCAACAGCTACACGGGGAGCATCGCAGGCAAGCGGCCCTATAGCTTCTGGAAGATCTTCTTCCTCGTCGTCGGCATCATCGCCGGGATCGCCCTCTTCGCCGCGATCGCGGGAGTCAGCAAGGGTCGTTGACCGGCGAGGACACCTACCGAGCCGGTTTCAAGGCACGCTTCAGGGCATCGATCACCTGTGCCGGTTCCCAACGGTTCCCGATGATGATTTCCACCACCCGCCCCTCGGGGTCGAGGATCACCGTACGCAAGTTGTGGTTCTGGTTGTCGGGGGTCACGTTCCTGCCGAAGTACAGGCCGAAGTGCGAACCCAAGGGCTGCACCTGCTCATAGGCCCCCGTCGCGAACGTCCAGCGATCCGGGTCGTACTGATGCCGGCGGCCATAGGACTCCAGAGCCTTCGGCGTGTCATTCTCCGGTTCGAAGGAGATGGAAAGCAGGTGCCAGTTGGCCGGCATGGTGGCGTCCGCCTTCATCTGCCGCATCGCACGAGACAGGTTGTCGGCTTCCCGCGGACAGAAGTCCGGCAATGGACAACGCGTGAAGAAGAAATTGAAGGCGAGGGCCTTGCCTCGAAACTGACTGAGCCGGATCGGCTGCCCCAACTGGTTGGTCAACACGTAGTCCGGCAGGAAATCTCCGACCTTCAATTCCGGCACATCCTTGTAGAAGGACACCCCGTTCGGATCGTTCAGTACGGGCGCCGGCTTGGACGCCACCTCCTGCGGCCCGATGTTGCTCAGCACCTGAAAGCCCTCCGCCCATGAATCCTTGGGCTCCACCAGAAGCTTGAACCGGACAAAGTCCCCGGACTTCAACCCCACCAGCAACGCAGGATCCTTCACGTCGAAGGGCATCGTCATGGCGTCCATGTACCCCTCGATGCGGTCGTGACGGATGACCGCCTCGTTGTTTGTCGCCCGAACCTCAATGACCACGCCGGTCACATCGTAGCTCTGCCGTCCCGCCGATGTTCCACCATCCCGACAACCAGTGGCCACGATCGCTGCGGCAGCAAACGCAGCCCCCAACCATTTCGCGCACTCCATGCTCAAATCTTCGCCACCGGCCCTCACATGGCAAGTTCCCGGAGCCAACGTCTTTGGACCGGAATTCTTGCAACTCCGGGTTCCCGACCGCTTTCAGCCCTTGAGTGGATTCCCCTAGGTATGTCACAAATTGACCAATGCAGCCCCATCGTGGCACGACCATCCTGTTGCTCGGGATCATCGCGTGCTGCGGCGGATGCATTCTTGCCGGCCTCCCAGCCTGGGTCATGGCAAACAATGACCTCACCCTGATGGAGGCCGGCCGGATGGACGCCGAGGGTCGAGGGTTGACCCAAGCCGGAAAGGTTTGCGGCATCATTGGCACCGGCCTGACAGGCGTCGCCCTCCTCGCCAGCGTCCTGATCGCCTCTTCCCAAGGCAGCTGATCCCTTTCGCCGCTCCCATCCGTCTCAGGCACCGCCGGCTCCCAACCTGGCGGCGACCGTGGTGGCGTCCATCCCCACAATCCGGACGACCTTGTGTGGGGATGTCGCCCCACGGGCCACCGACACCTGACGTCGTCCACATCCCAGGAAATCCGCCAGAAACTCGACCAAGGCCTCGTTGGCAGCACCATCGACGGGAGGTGAAGCGATCCGGATCTTCAAGGCACCTCCATGCATTCCCGCGAAGGCCGTGGAACGGGCCCGTGGCTGGGCCTTGATGGTCAGAAGGCATCCTCCCGGTTCCGACACGACGTAACTCGGTAAACCCATACGTTCAAAAACCGTTCCCGGCGCCCGTCTCCCGCACGCAGATCCCTCTGCCCTCATTGTAGGCCGGGTGCCTCACCCGGCGATCTCCGGTTCCCTCCGCACGCTGCAACCCGCCTTCAACCCCACGGAAGGCTTCGGAAGATCGTGGGCCAGATACCGAATTCCACCCAGGCAGGAATCCCGGGCAAGCCCGACTTCAACCACGGAAAACCTTGCCCCAACAGGGTGAATCCCGCCCAGGCAACAACCATTGCCGGCAACGCGGAAAGGTCCATCTGCCCCAGACGGAAAAGGCCAAAGGGACGGCAGAGGCGTTCTCCCGTCTGTTGGACAAAATCCCAGAAGGCATGGTTGCCAAGGTAGACGTAGAGGTTCAGCAAATGCAGCCCCAACAGCCCCACGATGAACCAGCGGAGAACCGTGTAGTACGACAACCCCACCACCACGGCCTGTTGGACCAGGTGCGAGCCGTCCCGGAGCGCGGGCATGATACGGTATTCCGCCGCCAACCACCCCACCAATCCCCACGCCAACGCGGCCATCAACGGTGGCAGGAGGAACAAGACGGGCGCTGGCAAGGCCCCGAGGAACCCCAACTGCTTTCGGATGGCTCGCGTGACACCGTCACGATCCCGCGGTGGCCGGTTGATGATCAGGACGGCCACCCATGCCGTGTACCAGATCGAAAGAAGCCATCCAAAACTGAGCACCGAGTAGGACAGCATCCGGGCAAAGCTGTCCGCCCGGAACGACAAGGTTACCGTAGGACCTTCCCAACTGGGATGCCATGGAAGGGCTGGACCGACCTGACGGTAGATCATTGCCCGGAAGACAAGCATCCCGATCAAGCCGACCAGATACCCCCAGCGCGGGTCCCGGGCGCGGGATGCCGCGCGCAGGTTGCCCAGGATCGTTCCTGCAGAACCCGCCGCCTCCAGTCCATGGATACCCCGCCACGAGACCCACATCAGCAGGCCCGCGAGGTTCAGGAAGAGATCGACGAATTCCATGGACGGAAGCCGATGGAGGTGGGTGGTCCGGTGGGTTGCCCCGACCCGGCCAGCCCCCACCGGTGATCCGCCCCACGGGACTACATCATGCGCAGCAGCGTGTCCGCCATCTCGCTGGGCGTGGCGGCCACGCCAATGCCCGCCTTGCGGAAGGCATCAATCTTGGCCTGCGCCGTTCCCTTGCCACCGCTGACGATCGCGCCTGCATGGCCCATCCGGCGTCCCGGAGGAGCCGTGGCACCCGCAATGAACCCAGCCACCGGCTTGGTGCCGTAGCGCCCGATCCATTCGGCGGCTTCTTCCTCAGCCGCGCCACCGATCTCACCGATCATGATGATCCCGTGTGTTTCCGGATCGGCCATGAACATCTTGATGACGTCCAGATGCGAGGTTCCGTTGACCGGATCGCCACCAATGCCCACGCAGGTGGACTGACCCACGCCACGGCAGGTCAATTGCCAGACTGCCTCGTAGGTCAACGTGCCGGAGCGGCTCACCACGCCGACATGGCCCTTCTTGTGGATGTAACCAGGGGCGATACCGATACGGCAGCCACCGTGGGATTGTGGTCCCTCACCCGGCGTCACGAGACCCGGGCAGTTCGGGCCGATCAGGCGCGTCTTGGAGCCCTGCATGGCCCGCTTCACGCGGACCATGTCGTTCACCGGAATGCCTTCGGTGATGCAGACCACGAGGTCGAGCCCGGCATCCACTGCTTCAAGGATGGCGTCCGCAGCGAACGGGGGCGGAACGAAGATCGCCGAAGCGGTTGCTCCGGTCTCGCGCGCGGCTTGGGACACCGTGTCGAACACGGGCACCTTGCCTTCGAACAGCTGTCCGCCCTTTCCAGGGGTGACACCAGCGACAACCTGGGAGCCGTAGGCAAGTGACAGTTGGGCGTGGCGGGCACCGAACGAACCGGTGATGCCCTGGATCAACACCTTGGTTTGCGGAGTAACGAGAATGGCCATGGTAAATCGATTTATTGGATGTTTTCGGTTCTTCGACTCAGGCAGCCCGGGTGGCCTTGACCACCTTCTGGGCGGCATCCGCCATGGAATCCCCGGAGATGATCGTCAACCCGGACTCGGCCAACGTTTTCTTGCCCGCGGCCACGTTGTTACCTTCCAGACGCACCACCAGCGGCAGCTTCAGGCCCGTCTCGCGCACCGCTTCCACGATGCCCGTGGCGATCACATTGCAGTCCATGATGCCACCAAAGATGTTCACGAGGATCCCCTTCACCGACGCGTCACTCAGGATGATCCGGAATGCCGCCGCCACCTGATCCTTCGAGGCACCACCCCCGACGTCGAGGAAGTTGGCGGGATCACCGCCGTAATGCTTGATGATGTCCATCGTCGACATGGCCAGGCCGGCGCCGTTCACGAGGCACGCGATATTGCCGTCGAGCTTGATGTAGTTCAGCGAGTACTTCGAAGCCTCGACCTCCAGCGGGGATTCCTCGGCCAGATCACGCATCGCCTGGATGTCCGCGTGGCGGTAAAGGGCGTTGTCATCGAGACCGATCTTCGCATCGACGGCCATGATGGCCTCCTTGCCGCCCGGTCCTTCGACAATGCACAGCGGGTTGATCTCGACCATGGCCGCATCGGATTCCCACGACGCCTTGTAGACGCCAGTGATCAGCTTGCAGGCCTGGTTGAAGAGGTCACCCTTGAGGCCCAGCGCCGCCGCGATCTTCCGCGCCTGATAGGGCATGAGGCCTACCGCCGGATCCACGTGCTCGCGCACGATCTTCTCCGGTGTGTGGGCCGCCACTTCCTCGATCTCCACGCCGCCCTCAGTGCTCGCCATGATCAGCGGACGCGAATTCGCCCGATCCAGCAACACGGCGAGATAGAACTCCTTCTTGATGGTCTCGGCAGCCGCGATGAGGATCGTCTGGACCACGCGGCCTTCCGGGCCGGTCTGCTTGGTGACGAGCGTCTTGCCCAGCATGTTGCTGGCGAAGTTCACGGCTTCGTCCACCGACTTGGCCAGCTTCACACCGCCCTGGAAACCGTGGGTGAAGGTGCCCTTGCCACGCCCGCCGGCATGGATCTGGGACTTGATCACGATCAACGTGTGGCCTGCGGCAAACAGCTTCTCCGCCACCGCCCGCGCTTCGTCGACCGTCTTGCAGGGTTCTCCCGCCGGCACGGCAACCCCGTGTCGCGCGAGCAATTGCTTCGCTTGGTATTCGTGGATGTTCATCGGCTCACTGTGTCTTGAACCCGGAAAATATGCCGCCGGGAACGGCCCGGGGATCCGTGATCCCCGCCAGCATGAAATGGGTTTCGGAACGACACCACGATCCGGACCGCACCAACGGCCCAAACCCCGGTTCATCTTCCGTGAAACGCGCTTGTTCAGCGCTCGGTAATCGGCGCCACCTTCAATCCCTCGGTCCCGGTGTACACCGACTGCGGACGGATCAGCCGGTTGTCCGCCAACTGTTCCAGCACATGCGCCGTCCAACCGCTGGTCCGCGCAATCGCGAACAACGGCGTGAACAGGTCCGTGGGAATCCCGAGCGAGTAGTAGACCGTCGCACTGTAGAAATCGACGTTCGCATGCAGCTTCTTCTCGCGAAGCATGATCTCGGCGATCCGATCGGACATCTGGATCCACTTCGGGTCGCCCAGCTTCGCGGAAAGCAACTGGGCCATGCGCTTCAGGTGCGGCGCCCGCGGGTCCAGGACCTTGTACACGCGGTGACCGATGCCCATGATCTTCTGCTTCTGCCGCAGTCGCTCGGCCACATATTCGTCCACTGCGTCCAGCGAACCGATCGCCGTCAGCATCTTGATCACCCCTTCGTTGGCACCGCCGTGCAACGGTCCCTTCAAGGTTCCGATGGCTGAGGTGATGGCCGAGTACATGTCGCTCTGCGTCGCGATCGTGACCCGCGCGCTGAACGTCGAGGCGTTCATGCCGTGATCGGCGTGCAGGACATAGCACATGTCCATCGTGCTGACCTTCTCCGCCGAAGGCTTCACGCCGTCGATCATGTACAGGAAGTTGGCGGCCTCACCCAGCGTGGGGTCGGGGGACACGATGGCCAACCCCTGCCGCGCACGGTGGAAATACGCCGTGATCACCGGAATCTGGGCGATCAGGCGGAAAGCCTTGCGCCGTTGCGCATCCATCGTCTCGTCGTCCGCGGTCGTATCGTAGCAACCCAGCGCGGAGACTCCCGTGCGGATGGCGTGCATCGGGCCCGTGTCCTTCGGAAGGCGGGTGATGAGATCCGCCACGCCCTGTGGGATCTCGCGGTAACCCGCCAAGGTCGATTTCAACTCGGCGAGCTCACCGGCATTCGGCAGCCGGTTGTGGAACAGCAGGTGCACCACCTCCTCGAAGGTCACCTTTCCCGCCAACTCGTCGATGTCGTAGCCACAATAGATCAACTGCCCAATGTCGCCCCGCACGTCACTCAGACGCGTGTGCGCAGCAATGATTCCATCGAGACCCTTCGCAAAAACAGCGGCGTTATCAGCAGTACTCATGTCGTGGTTGGATGCTTCAGACCAGATTCCGCAAACCCCCAAACTCTGTTGACCCCCCGACGTGGGCGTCAACGGATTTCCCGGATTTGCGCGCCAAATGCTGTCGGAACGTTTGCCAAAGCCCTGCGTCGCCAACAGCCCGAGCCCGGAATCAATCCATACCCAATCCCAAGGATCAGCCGGCTCGACTCCGTTCGGTTCCCCACCTTGCACGCGTCGCGGAGCTTTGCAAACCCGCCCTGCAACACGATGTTGCCCACATGACGCTGTCTGTGGTCATCCCTGCTTTCAACGAGGAGCGCCTCCTTCCGTCCACCCTCGCGGCGTTGCATCAGTCGCTCGAATGTCTCCATCAGCTCGGCTGGTCCACCGAGGTCATCGTCTGCGACAACAACTCCACCGATCGCACCGCCGACATCGCCCGCGCCCACGGCGCGACCGTCGTGTTCGAGCCGATCAACATGATCGGGCGCGCCCGGAATGCCGGGGCCCAGGCCGCCACCGGCGACTGGATCGTGTTCCTGGACGCCGATTCCATTCCTTCCCCCGCCCTCCTCCAATCGATGACCAAGGCCATCCGCACCGGGAACTGTTTCGCGGGCGGGTCCACCCTGCGCCTCGATGGAGGCCCGCCTTCAGCCCATTTCGTGACGGCGGTCTGGAACCTGATCAGCTGGACCGGACGATGGCCCGCCGGATCCTTCATCTTCGTGGAAACCGCGGCCTTCCACGAAATCGGCGGCTTCAGCCTCAAGCAATTTGCCGGCGAGGAACTCGACCTTGCCCGACGCCTGAAGCGCTCCGATCGCGCGCGAGGCCGACGGCTGCGGATCCTGACAGGAACACCCCTCATCACGTCTGCGCGCAAGATCCGCCTCTACAAACCACGCGAGATCCTGGGGTTCATGCTGCGGGCCCTCTTCCGCCCCCGTTCCACCATGGCGAGCCGTGAGGCTTGTTCCATGTGGTATGACGGCCGGCGTTGAGTCGTTGAGGGCCTGGGGGATTTTCGGTTCGCCTCACGGCACGCAGGATGCTTCGGTAAAGCAGTGATTTGCCCACCCACAGGCAGGACGCGGCACACGCCCTTCAGACTCCGGTCCCGGCGTGCGTTCACCCTCATCGAACTGCTCGTGGTCATCGCGATCATCGCGATCCTTGCCGGGATGCTCCTTCCCGCGCTGGGCAAGGCCAAGTCGAAGGCACTCCAGACCCAGTGCCTGAGCAATTACCGCCAGCTGAATCTCGCCTGGCTGGTCTACATCGACGATCACCGCGAGGAATTGCCTCCAAACGAGACCCTCCTTTCCGGCGGCCGCACCGGCGCCAACGCCACCGCGCGCACCTGGGTCACCGGAAACGCGTACACCGACACCACGCCCACCAACATCCAGCGCGGCCTCCTCTTTCCCTACAATCGGTCCGTCGCCATCTACAAATGTCCCGCGGACCGTTCGACCGTCCGCGACGAAGGCAAGGTCAGGCGGGTCCGCAGCGTCTCCATGAACGCGTACATGAACGACGAGCCCAACCCGGCCGATCGTTCCTGCTGGCACAAGCTGAGCCAGATCGTGAACCCCGCGCCTTCGGCCGCGTTCGTCTTCCTCGACGAACACGAGAACTCCATCGAGAACGCCCGCTTCGTGGTCACCCAACCCGGTGATTTCCGCTGGGTGGACTTTCCGGCCTCCCGACACAACACCGGGTTGAACCTCTCCTTCGCCGACGGCCACGCGGAGTCCTGGAAGCTCGTATCCAACGCCTCGAGGCGCATCGCCCTCATGCCGCCATGGATCCAGAACCAGTCCGTCCGTTCCGACGACCCAGACCTCCGGCGCTTCCACAACGCCATTCCCAAAATCCCGTTGTAAGCCCGGATCCGGCGTTTACTCCGGGGGTTCGTTGACCCGCGGCAGCGTGAAGTAGAAGCAGGATCCGCGGCCCGGTTCGCTCTCCACCCGAACGTCGCCCCCGTGCGCCTGCACGATGTGTTTCACGATGCTCAATCCGAGACCGGTCCCGCCCTGTTCCCGCGAACGTCCCTTGTCCACCCGGTAGAAGCGCTCGAAGATGCGGTCCCGTGCTTCCGCGGGAATCCCGACGCCATCGTCCGCCACCCAGGCCTCGACGATGTCCTCATGCAACGAGCGCGCCCCCACCACCACCCGACCACCGGGTCGTCCATACTTGATGGCGTTGTCGACCAGGTTCGAGAGCACCTGCTGCAACCGGTCGCCATCGCCGTGGATGCGGAGCGCCTCCGGGACCTCGTTGCGCAGTTGCGTCGCCCGTTCCGCGGCCTTCACCCGCAGGTCGTCCACCACCTGCGCCGCGACCTCATGCAGGTTCGTCGGTTGCAGGTTCATGATCACTTGACCCGACTCCAGCTTCGAGATCGTCAACAGATCCTCGATCAGGAAGGTCAGGCGATCGGCGTGCTTGTCGATGATCTGGAGGAAGCGGGTCGACGTTTCCGGATCCTCCTTCGCACCACCCAGGAGCGTCTCGGTGTAGCCCTTGATCAGGGAAAGCGGCGTCCGCAATTCGTGGCTGACGTTCGCCACGAACTCGCGCCGTTGTTCCCCGAGTCGCTTGTACTGGGTGAGGTCGTGGAACACGAACAGCGTCCCGGCCAGCAACCGGTCGGGATCCCGCAGGGCGACTGCGTTCACCTGAAGGGTCTTGGGGGAATCCCCGGGCAATTCCAGTTCCTGATCCGTCAATCGGCCTTGGTGAACGGTCCTCTGGGCCAACTCAGCCAACCCCGGCAGGGGCACCGCCTCCGCCACCGGCTTGTTCCGGATCTCGCCATTCAGTCCGAACAGGCGGACCAGGGCGGGATTCATGTGCTCGACCCGCCCCTGAGGATCCAGGAGCAGGACCCCCTCCACCATGCTGTCCAGCAAGGCCTGCTGTTTCGATTGCTCCTCCACCAACTCGAGATGGCGCGTGGTCTTGAATTCCGCCAGACGCAACAAGGCCTCGCGCAGCCGGGCACGCGTCATCTGCTCCTGGCGCACAAGCCAGGATATCAGCGCCACACCGGACGCCCCCACCGCGATCTCAATCCACATGAATCTCGAAGTTCACCCCTCCACGAAACGGTACCCAACCCCGCGCACCGTATCGAGGTAGCGGGCCGCCGCGCCCAGCTTCTCCCGCAATCGCCGCATGTGGGTATCCACCGTCCGGGTGTCGATGATGTTGTCGTACTCCCAGACATCCTGCAGCAGCTGATCCCGGCTCTGCACACGGCCACGCCGCGTCGCCAGGGTCGTCAGCAGCTTGAACTCCGTCGCCGTCAGGTCCACCCGCTGGCGACCCACCGTGACCAGATGCCGGGGAATGTTGATCACCAATTCGCCGAACGTCAGTTCCTCGGGCTGATCCTCGGTTTCCGTCCGACGCCGCAGCAGGTTCTTCACCCGCAGCACAAGCTCACGCGGGCTGAACGGCTTCGTCACGTAATCGTCCGCGCCGAGTTCCAACCCGAGGACCCGGTCGATCTCGGCTGCCTTCGCGGTCAGCATGATCACCGGAATGGAACTCGTCGCCGCATCGCGCTTCAACAGCTTGCAGACCTCGAGTCCATCCACCTCCGGCAACATCAGGTCCAGAAGGATCAGGTCGGGCACGGTTTCCCGCGCCTTCTTCAGCGCCTCCGCGCCGTCGTCCGCCGTCGAGACCTCGAAACCGGCCTGCTTCAGGTTGAAGCCGACCAACTCCAAGGCGTCCGGCTCGTCGTCCACCACCAGAATCTTTGCCATGCTGGATCCTGTCCTAGGCACGACCGCACCCTGAATCAATGGCGGAAGCGTTACAAGGGGGTGACGGCCCCACGGACCCTTCCCGGATCCGGCCCTTGCCCAACCTTGCCGCTCCCACCGACCCGGCATACTGTCCCGCCGCCGTATGGAAAAAGTCGTCATCATCGGGACCGGATGCGCCGGTCTCACCGCCGCCATCTACACCGCCCGGGCCAACCTCAATCCCCTTGTCCTGACCGGTGTCATGCCCGGCGGCCTCCTGACGACCACCTCCACGGTCGAGAACTTCCCGGGCTTCCCCGAGGGCATTGACGGCTTCGAGCTGATGACCCGGATGCAGGCACAGGCCGAACGCTTCGGCGCCCGCGTCCAGTTCGCCACCGTGGAATCCGTCCACCTCGACGAAAGCCCCATCCGGCTCATGGTCGACGGCCAACCGGTCACCACGGAAACCCTGATCATCGCCACCGGCGCCGGCCATCGTCACCTCGACGTCCCCGGCGAACACGAACTCGAGAAGAAGGGCGTGACCTACTGCGCCACCTGCGATGGCGCCCTGCCCGCCTTCCGCAACCAACCCCTTGTGGTGGTGGGCGGCGGCGACTCCGCCTGCGAGGAGGCAACCTATCTCACGCGCTTCGCCTCCAAGGTTTACCTCGTCCATCGCCGCGACAGCCTCCGCGCCTCCCGCATCATGGCCGAGCGCACCCTCGCCAACCCCAAGATCGAACCCGTCTGGGACTCGGTCGTCACCGAGGTCCTCGACGTGAGCGCCGGAAAGGTCACCGGGGTCCGTCTCAAGAACCTCAAGACCGGCGCCGAATCCGTCCTGCCCTGCGCCGGCCTGTTCGTCGCCGTCGGTCACGTCCCCAATACCCAACTCTTCAAGGGCGTCCTCGACATGGACGAGGCCGGCTACCTCCGCCCCAAGGAAGGCACCGCCCTCAATGTTCCCGGCGTGTTCACCGCCGGCGACTGCTCCGACCACGTCTATCGTCAGGCCATCACCGCCGCCGGCATGGGCTGCTCTGCCGCCATCGACGCCGAACGTTACCTCGCCGCACGCCAGCATTGAGGGGCAAAGTTCGAAGTTTTCAGTTTCAAGTTTGAAGCCGGATCCACCGGTCCGCCGGGTGAGGTCACCCGTCTCTGGGAACTGGCATCTGGGCTCTGGAAACTCCCCTCTTGAAGGCCGCGTGCCCCCACGCGGCGTCCGCTTCAATCTTGAAAGCCGGATCCGCCGATCCGCCGGGTGAGATCACCCGGTCTAAAGGTTCGTCTCTGGGAACTGGCATCTGGGTTCTGGAAACTCACCCCTTGAAGGCCGCGTGCCCCCACGCGGCGCTGACTTCAATCTTGAATCTTCAAACTTCAAACTAGCCCCCATGCAACTCTCCCCCAGCGAACTGGCTTCCCGGATCCAATCCGGGGAATCCATCCCCCTGCTCGACGTCCGTGAGGTCGAGGAACACCAGTTCGTCGCCCTTCCCGGGTCCGTCCTGATTCCCCTGGGCGACATCGCCGACCGCCTCGACGAACTCGCTCCCTGGAAATCCCAGTCCTTCGTCGTCTACTGCCATCACGGCATCTGCAGCGCACGCGCCGTCGCCTTCCTCCGATCGCAGGGCTTCACCGCCGCCCTCAACCTCGCCGGCGGCATCGACCGCTGGTCCATCGAGGTCGACCCAGCCGCCCCGCGATATTGAGCCTAAAAGCGGCAGTTGCCTTGACCACGGATTGCACGGATTTCACGGATGGACGAAGCTGGAATGGAGGTTTCACTCGCGGCAGACCGCTCACCTTGCGTGTGTGCGGGAAGCCCAACTCAAGTCCCTGCTTATCCGTGTTATCCGTGCAATCCGTGGTTCCAACCGCCTTTTCTAGGTTGAACGGTTGAGCGCGCTGAAGGAGCACCCCGACGGCAGCAGCCCAACCATCCACCGATCTCTGGTTCACAGCCGCGACCACCGCGATTTGGCCCCATCCGAGGAACCTTCATTCTCTACGCACTAGATATTTCGCGCAGAGGCGCAGAGACGCTGAGAGAGACAGGAAAACGGGAATTTGGGCACCCATGAAGCGACTCACCGCAGGGTGACTCGCTGACGGTGATTGAAAGTCCCCTTTTCTCTCCGCGTCTCAGCGTCTCTGCGCGAATGATTCTCGGTCTTACATGGGCTTGGCACGGCATGAGCCGAAATGCCCAGGGCCACAGCTTTGATCTGGAGGATGTCCCGGAAAGAAGTGGTGCGCGGGGCGGGGGTCGAACCCACAACCTTCGGCTCCGGAGGCCGACGCTCTATCCAATTGAGCTACCCGCGCACGGTCAGGACGGCGACAAGCTAGGAAGCCTGTGCCTCAGGATCAATGAGTTTGTTTGATCGGTTGGGAGAGTTTGAAGTTTCAAGATTCAAGTTTGAAGGACCTGCCCATTGAAGGCCGGGTGCCCTCACCCGGCAAAGGGCCTGACGGAAATTCGGGGGAAATTCGCCACACGGATGGCGGCCGCCGGCTCTCCCTTGAAACTTCAAACTTCAAACTTGGAACTCTCACCAAGGTCCGCATCTTGACGCTGCGGCTCCATTTGGAGTCTTCTCTCCCCCTTTGGAACGTTTCTGAATATGACCACGATCACTGCCATCCAGGCCCGCGAGATTCTCGATTCACGCGGAAATCCCACCGTTGAAGTCGATGTCCATCTGGCCGGCGGCGCCCTCGGGCGCGCTGCGGTCCCCTCCGGAGCCAGCACCGGCGAACACGAAGCCATCGAGCTGCGCGACGGCGACAAGAAGCGCTACCTCGGCAAGGGCGTTTCCAAGGCGGTCAAGAACGTCAGCGACAAGATCGCTCCCGAACTGCTCGGCGAAGACGCCACGAACCAGATCGGCGTTGACCGCATCATGCTCGATCTCGACGGGACCGAGACCAAGTCGAAGCTCGGAGCCAACGCCATCCTCGCCGTGTCGCTCGCGACCGCGAAGGCCGCGTCGGCCCAGCTGGGCCAGCCCCTGTTCAAGTACCTCGGTGGGCCCAACGCCAAGGTCCTTCCCGTTCCCATGGCGAACGTCATCAACGGTGGCGCCCACTCGGACGCCCCGATCGACTTCCAGGAATTCATGGTGATGCCCCACGGCTTCGCCACCTTCTCGGACGGCCTCCAGGCCATCACCGAGATCTTCCACGCCCTGAAGGCCGTGTTGAAGAAGAAGGGCCTCTCCACCGCCGTCGGTGACGAAGGTGGATTCGCGCCGAAGCTCGAAAGCGCCGAGGCCGCCCTCGACGCCATCTCCCAGGCCACGAAGGACGCCGGCTACAAGCTCGGCAAGCAGATCTTCCTCGCCCTCGATGTCGCCGCCTCCGAGTTCTACAACGGCGACGGCTCCTACACCTTCAAGAAGAGCTCCGGCAAGAAGCTCTCCGGCGACGAACTCGTCGACTTCTACGTCAAGCTCGCCAGCGAGTACCCGATCGTCTCCATCGAGGACGGCTGCGCCGAAGGCGACTGGAAGTCCTGGAAGACGCTCACCGACAAGCTCGGCTCGAAGGTCCAACTCGTGGGCGACGATCTGTTCGTCACCAACGTGAAGTTCCTCCGCAAGGGCATCGACACCGGCACCGCCAACTCGATCCTCGTCAAGGTGAACCAGATCGGCTCCCTGACCGAGACGCTCGACGCCGTCCAGCTCGCCCAGTTCAACAAGTACACCGCCGTCCTCTCCCACCGCTCCGGCGAGACCGAGGACTCCACCATCGCGGACATCGCCGTCGCGACGAACTGCGGTCAGATCAAGACCGGTTCCCTCAGCCGCACCGACCGCACCGCCAAGTACAACCAACTCCTGCGCATCGAGCAGTTGCTCGGCAAGCAGGCGGTCTACGCCGGCACCAGCGTCCTCCCGAAGGGCCGCTGATCTTCCCGGGATTCCTTCAAGGGCACGACGCGTCGCGCGCGTCGTGCCCTTTTTCTTTTCCCGGTCCTCGGCGTCCCGCCCCGGCATGGACGCCACCCGCCTGTGTGGTACGGTCGCGCCATGTTTTCGGTCCGACAACGCCCCACGCCGTGGCGTCCCTCCCTTTGCCTGCTCGGGTTCCTGTGCCTTTGGACGGCCGGCGTCCAGGCCCAGACTTCCCTCCTGCCCTCCGGTCGCCTGTTGGGCATGGGCCTTCAGACGCCGGACGCCTCGACGGCTTCGCGGAGCGTCATCACGGTTGCTGGACAGCCGTTCACACAGGGCATCCGGGTCGTCTCGGCCAAGGTTCCGGCCAATGCCTGGAACGTCCAACTCGGCACGCTGACGACCGCTCCGGTGGCCAGCGGGGATATCATCGCGGGCGAGATCTACCTCCGTCGCTTGTCCCCGACCAATGCCCCGGCCCTCGCGGAAATCGTCTTCGAGCAGGCGGGATCGCCGTACACCCAATCGCTCGTCCGGGTGCTTTCCGAGGAATCCGGGACCTGGACCCGATACCGGTTCGCCTTCCCCTCCAAGGCCGCGTACGCCACGGGCGCCGCGCAGTTCAACATCCGGCTTGGATACGCGGTCCAGACCCTCGAACTCGGCGGACTTTCGCTGACGAATTTCGGCCAAGCGAGGCCCCTCGCGGACTTCGCGAACGACCTGACCTACGCGGGCCGCGAATCAGACGCGCCCTGGCGGGCAGCGGCCAACGCCAGCATCGAGAAGATCCGAAAGGCCAACCTCACCCTCGACCTGCGTGATACCGATGGCTTCCCCATGCCGGGTGTTCCGGTCGAGCTGCGCCTCGTCCGTCACGAGTTCGCCTTCGGTTCCGCCGTGGCCGGCAGCCGCCTGCTGGCCGCCGGAGCCGATGCCGACCGCTACCGCGGAGTCATCACCCAGTGGTTCAACACCGCGGTGCTGGAGAACGACCTGAAGTGGCCGCAGTACGAGAGCAACCCGTCCCTCGCCCAACGCGCCGTCACCTGGCTGCGCACGCGCGACATCGACGTCCGGGGGCACAACCTGATCTGGCCGGGAACCAACCAGGCCGCATTCCTCCCAGCCGACGTTCGCGGGATGTTGAACGACGTGCCGCGGCTGCGCACCCGGATCAACACCCACTTCACGAACATCCTTTCCCGCTTCACCGGGCAGATTGCCGACTGGGACGTCGTCAACGAACCCCTGCACGAACGCGCAGTGGAAGGCGTGATGGGCCGCACCGAGGTCGTGGAATGGTTCCGCATCGCACGCAATCTCGAACCCTCCGCCACGCTCTACCTCAACGAATATGTGAACCTCGAGGACGCCACCCGCGCGGGTTCGCTCAAGCTCCGCCAATACGCGGATGACCTGCGGGCCAGCGGCGCGCCCGTCGATGCCCTCGGCTTGCAGGCGCACTTCGGCGGATTCCTGACATCGCCTCCCGAACTCTTGGCACGGCTCGACCTGATCTCTGGTCTCGACGCCGGAATCGGGACCTACCCGCTGCGCATCACGGAATTCGACATCAACGTCGCCGACGAACAGGTCCAGGGCGATTACACACGCGACTTCCTCACCGCCGCCTTCAGCCACCCAGCCGTCAACGGCGTGTTGATGTGGGGCTTCTGGGCGAACCAGCACTGGCTCCCGCAGGGGGCCCTGTTCCGTCCCGACTGGTCCCCCAAGCCAAACGCCATCGCTTGGAGCAACCTCACCTTCCGCGTCTGGACCACCCACACCAACGTCAAGGCGTCGAGCACCGGGAAGGCCACGACCCGGGGTTTCAAGGGCGAGTATGAGGTCACCGTCCGCCTCCCGGGGACGAACGTCGTCACGCAGGTCACCCTGTCTTCGGACGGCACCGTGCGGGCAACCCTTCCTGTGGTACGCCCCCAGATCCAGGTCACGCCAGGCGATCTGTTCACCTTCTCCTGGCCGGGATTCGCCTCGGGATATCGGCTGGAGTATGCGGACCGGATCGATGCCGAACAGTGGCTCCCGATCGAAGGCTTTGCCCAACTCGGGGCCGAAGGCTGGAAGGTCCAGCTGCCCGCCCCCGACGAAACCCAGTTCTACCGGTTGCGCCGCGGTGGGGAGTAATCCCGGATAACCAGGCTCTCCGGCTCAGGAAACCGACTTCGGCAGGCCCGCCTTCCG
>Ga0172372_10005306_pt1 | contig 17967 bp, 13 predicted proteins | sample LakKiv5m_2_FD_114544 | JGI IMG/M metagenome (GOLD analysis project Ga0172372, IMG submission 114544) | Freshwater microbial communities from Kabuno Bay, South-Kivu, Congo - kab_092012_9.5m | ecosystem: Environmental > Aquatic > Freshwater > Lake | place: Democratic Republic of the Congo...
CCCACCGCCCCCCCCCCCCCCCACCCCACCCCCACCCCCCACCCCACCCCCACCCCCCACCCCACCCCCAACCCCAACCCCACCCCCAACCCCAACCCCAACCCTCCGCGGCGAAGCCGCGCCTCACCCCTCACCCCTCACCCCTCCGCGGCGAAGCCGCGCCTGTTCCCTCAAGCCGGCAACGCCGGCGCCCTCATCCCTCATCCCTCATGTGCGGCCGCTACACCACCGTCTCCACCGTCTCCGTTGTTGAACAGCGCTTCCGCGTGCAGGTGCCCGCGGAGCGGGTTTGGGAACCGAACGCCAACGTCTCTGCCGGAACCGCGGCGCCCGTCATTGCCGATGAAGCGCCCGGCGAAGTGCAGCTCATGCAGTTCGGGTTTACCCCCCGGTGGGCGAAGAAGCAGTTCTACACGCTCAATGCGCGGTCCGAGGGCGATTCGAATCCCGACGACGATCCGCGGTATGCCGGGGCGATGGGCATTCTGCGCAAGCCCATGTTCCGGCAGTCGATTCGCGACCGGCGGTGCCTGGTGGTGGCGGATGGCTTCATTGAGGGACCGAAGGACGTGAAGTTGAGCCGGCCGTTCTTGGTGTATCCGCGGGATGGGAGGCCGTTGGCGTTGGCCGGGATTTGGGACGAATGGGCGCATCCGGAGACGGGGGAGGTGGTCCGGTCGTTTGCCATTTTGACCACGGTCGCAAACCCCACGTTGCAGGCCATCGGCCACCACCGGTCGCCCGTGGTGCTCGATTCGGACGACGAGCGCACGTGGATCGATCCCACTGCGCCCATCGCCGAGGTCACCGCGTTGATGCGGCCCTGCCCGGTTGCGCGGTTGAACGCCCATCCCATCGCCCCCACCATCCGCGATCCGCGCGCGCAAGGGTCTGAATTGCTGCGGCCTACCGGCGAGCTCATCCACCCAGAACACCGGTTCATTCCGCACGAACACCTCGCCCTCTTCGGGATGGGGGAAGGCCGGGCGCGCAACCGGCCCCGGCCCGGTGGACCCGAACAACTGCCCCTGTTCAGCTAACCGCCGCGCCGTGCGTTTGGTCAACCACTCCCGCTTCAGCCTGCGGTACGGCGTGCAGTCCGTCGAGGAACTCGTGGCCGACGCCGCACGGGATGGGGTCGAAGTGCTTGCGCTGACCGACATCAACGCCACGTCGGCGGCGTGGGACTTCGTGGCGGCGGCCGAACGGCACGGGGTGCGGCCGGTGTTGGGCATCGATTTCCGCGAGGGCGCGCGGGAGCGGTACGTGGGGATTGCCCGGGATGCGGAAGGGTATGCCGAGTTGTGTGCGCACCTGTCGGACCACCTCCATGCACACCGGGCCGTGGGGGCGGTGGCGCCGGAGTTCCGGAGGGCGGCGGTGGTGTACCCGTGGCGGGTTTGGGCGGACGGGGCGGTGCAGGAGTTGGGGGAGGATGCGTGGATCGGGGTTCGCCCGGGGGAGTTGGGAGAACTGCGCGTCCTCGAGGGGGATGCGGCGCGGCGGGGGCGGGTGCCGTGGGACCGGCTGGTGGCGTACGCGCCGGGGACGTTTCGGGGGAAGCGGGACTGGAACTGCCACCGGCTGTTGCGGGCCATCGGGGAAAATGAGCTGCTGGCGCGGCTGTCCCCGGCCGATACCGGCCATCCGGGGGACCGCGTGATGCTGCCGGACGAAATCCGGGCGGTGTTTGCAGAACGCCCCGAGTGGGTCGAACGGGCAGAAGCGCTGCTGGCGGGCTGCCACATCGCGCGGCCCCGGCCTGCTCCGGGAAGGCGCCACAACAACCCCCACACCTACACCGGCGAAGTGGAGGAGGACCGGGCGCTCATCCGCCGCCTTTGCGCGGAAGGGCTGGCGTACCGGTACCCTGCAGGGCATGGGGAGGCGGTCGAAGTGCGTTTGGCCCACGAGCTGGACGTGATTGAAAGCCAAGGATTTCTGGCCTACTTCCTAATCAACTGGGACATCGTGCACTACGCGCGCCGCAAGGGGTACTTCCACGTCGGGCGCGGCAGCGGGGCGAACTCGCTGGTGGCCTACCTGTTGCGCATTACCGACGTCGACCCCATCGAGCTCGACCTGTACTTCGAGCGGTTCATGAACCTCTACCGGACGAACCCGCCCGATTTTGACATCGACTTTTCGTGGACGGACCGGGACGACGTCACGCGGTACATCTTCGAGCGCTTCCCGCACGTGGCCCTCGTGGGCGCGTACAGCACGTTCCAGCACCGGGCAGTGGTGCGGGAGTTGGGCAAGGTGTTTGGGCTGCCCAAACACGACATCGACGCGCTCGCCGAAGGCCGCTTCGACCTTTCCGCCGCGGGCGAACTCGAAACGCTGGTCCTCACCTACGCCGCCCGCCTACACGACTTCCCCAACTCCCTGACGCCGCACGCCTGCGGCATCCTCATCGCCGACCGGCCCCTCCACCACTTCTGCGCCACCTTTCTGCCGCCGAAGGGCTTCCCCACCACGCAGTTCGACATGGTCGTCGCCGAGGACGTGGGGCTCTTCAAATTCGACATCCTCAGCCAGCGGGGCCTCGGCAAAATCCGCGACACCGTCGACCTCGTCGCCCGGTGCGACCCCGACGCCGCCGCCGCCATCGACCTCCACGACCTCAGCCGGTTCAAGGACGACCCCGCCGTGCGGAGCATGTTGCGGGAAGCCCGGGCCATCGGCTGCTTCTACGTCGAATCGCCCGCCATGCGCATGCTCCTGCGCAAGCTCTCCGTAGACACCTACCTCGGCCTGGTCGCCGCCAGCTCGGTCATTCGGCCCGGCGTCTCCCGCAGCGGCATGATGCGGGCCTACATCGAGCGGCACCGGGATCCGGCGCGGCGGGCCGACGCCCACCCCGTCCTGGCCGACCTGATGCCCGAGACCTACGGCGTGATGGTGTACCAAGAGGACGTCATCAAGGTCGCACACCGCTTCGCCGGACTCGACCTCGGCGAGGCGGACGTGCTGCGGCGCGGGATGAGCGGCAAATTCCGCTCCCGCGAGGAGTTTGGGCGGGCACGCGACGCCTTCATCGCTCGGGCCATTGCCCTCGGCCACGCCCCGGACGACGTGGCCGACGTGTGGCGCCAAGTCGAAAGCTTCGCGGGCTACGCCTTCGCAAAAGGCCATTCCGCCTCCTACGCCGTCGAGAGCTACCAAAGCCTCTTCCTCAAAGCCCACTACCCCATCGAGTACATGGCCGCGTGCATCAACAACTTCGGCGGCTTCTACCGCACGGAATTCTACGTGCACGAAGCGCGGCGCGTCGGGGCGACGGTCGTCGAACCTTGCATCGCGCGCGGCGGTTGGGAGGCGACGGTCCACGGCACCACGCTCGTGCTGGGCTTCAACCTCGTCGCCGGTGCCGACGCGGAGACGGTGCGGCGGGCGGTGCGGTCCCGGGCGGCCGACGGGCCGTTCCGGTCCCTCGAGGACTTCGTCCGGCGGGTGCCCGTCGGCGCCGAGCAGCTGCTGCCGCTCGTGCGGTCCGGCGGCTTCGGCTTCACCGGCCGGTCGAAGCAGCAGCTGCTCTGGGAAGCGCACCTGCTGCTGGGGCACGTCCGCGGACGCGGGGGCGCCCCGACGCTGTTCGCCGCCACCGCCCGCCCCTTCACCCTGCCGCCGCTCGAGGGCGGGACGCTTGAGGACGCCTTCGATCAGCTGGAGCTCTTCGGATTTCCCCTGGCACCGCCCTTTCACTTGCTGACGCCGGAGGCCCGTGCAGCCGTGGAGCGCAGCGTGCGTGCGGGAGAGCTCGCCGCTTGGGTGGGCCGCGAGGTGGACGTCACGGGGTACGTGGTTGCGCTGAAGGACACGGCCACCGTCCGCGGGGAGCGGATGTGTTTCGGCTGCTTCATCGACGCCGCAGGGGAATGGCTGGACACCGTGCATTTCCCCCCGGTGCTCCGGTCCCACCCCTTCCGCGGGCGCGGGATTTACCGCATCCGGGGCACCGTCCGCGAGGAATTTGACTGCCTCCACGTGGAAGCTTCGGTGCTGGAGAAGCTGCCGTACATCGCCGATCCGCGGTTCGACGACAGCGGCACCCCCGACCCGACAGCGCAGCCCCGGCCCACCGTGCCCCGGCGGCGCAGCGCACCGAACGGGCGGAGCGCCACGGCCGCCTGGAAGCGGGAGCGCCCCGGCGGTTGACGGCGGCGCGCGCTCAGGCCGCCGCGGCGATGCGGAACCGCAGTCCCCCGTACATCATGCGGCCGAAGACCGGACCGTAGACCAAACTCGCGTCGAAGTGCCGGTCGAAGTCGGCCGCCGAGACCGGGGGCTCGCCTGGATAGGTGGCGCCGAGGATGGGGCGATTTTGGCGCACGTCCGTGGCATTTTCCACCCCAAGGTACACGTCGAACCGGGGCGAGAACGCCCGCGTCACCTGAACGTGCACCAGCCCGAAAGGGTCTGCCACGGCCGCCCGTTCGAACGCCGCGGGATTCGCATCGGTCCGCGGCAGCCGCTGCCGCCCATAGACCTGGGCCGTGATGTCCGCCCGCCACTGGGCTCCGGCGCGGGTGGGCTTGCTGGCATAGCTCCACTGCGTAAAGGCGCGGTGGCGGGGAACGAACGGGTCCCACGATGGGCTGTCGCCGACCCGGTCTGTAGTGGCCTCGACGTACCGCCAAGCAACCCGCAGGTCCCACCGGCGGTGAAAGGCCCAGTCCCACTCGATTTGGGCCGCAAGGGACGACGAGGCGCGCTCGACCGCGTAGATGTAGACGTGCTGCGGGTCGAGGTCCGTATCGACCACCGTTCTGCGCACGAAGCGCGTGCCGAAGACATCTACGGAGAGCGAGGCGTCGCGGTAGTTGAGTGGAAACCGTGCCGTCAGGCTCACCCCCGCATTGTCCGAAATCTCGGGACGCAGGTCGAGTTGGGCCAGCGGCAAGGCGGTTCCAGTCGCTGGATCCCACGCCGCCCACGTCCGGTTGCTCACCCAAAGCCCCGGATATTCCGCGAACGGCAGCGGCGTGCGGAACCCCCTGCCCACGGAAGCCTTGAGCGCGATTTGCTCGGTCACGCTCCACCGGGAATGCACCCGCGGGGAAACGAACAGCCCGTGCAGGTTGTGGTGGTCCACACGCAGGCCCGCCACCAACGCAAATCGATCCGCACGGTTCCAAGTGTACTCAAAGAAGGCCCCCGGCGTCCATTCCGTTCGTTCCAGCCGGGTGCCCGTCGAATCGAGGACGGACCTCACTTCCTCGTTGTAGGCGTTGAACACCCCGCTGAACCCCGCCGTCCACGCGTGATCGGTCGTTCCGAAGATGCCTTGAGCGAGCAAGTTGACGCGGGCGTAGGTCTCTTCTGCGGTGTAGCGGTGGCGCCCGAAGAGCTGGCGGTTGTCGTGCCGCACCACGGCCACTTGCGATCCGAGGCTGCGCCCCGGCGTGCCGGGCAACACGTACCCCGTCTTTGCCGTGGCTTCGTAGCGCCGGATTTGCTGCACGGCCGACCATGCAGGGCCGCGGTCGCGCAGGAGCGCTTCTGCCGTGGGCCAAATCGGCTCCGCCGACGGAAACGCGGCAGCGGCGCCGGTGGCCAGGTCCGTCCGCACCGCGCCGATGGCATACTCGCCCTCCAAGCCGCGGTCGCCCGCAAACTTCCATTCGTTGCGCACCACCCCATGCCGCTGCAACGGCATGTCGAGGAACCCGTCTGCGTTGCGGTCGTTCGCGCGGTCGTTGTACAGCGCATGGCTCAGGACCGCCGTGCTCCACCTCCGTCCCACGGCATGCCGGCTCACGTGGTTCCATTCGAGCCGCCCGCCCTCGTTTGCATAGAGGTTCACGTGGAGCGGGTCTGCGTTCATGGGGTTCTTCATCGCGAGGTTGATTTGGCCCGCCATGCTCTCGTGGCCGCCCGTCACGCTCCCTGCCCCCTTCGTGATGTAGATCGCTTCAATCCAATCCCCCGGTATAAGCATCAACCCCTGCACCGCGGCCAAACCCCTGGGGCCCGGCAAGTTGTCGACCAGCAGCTGCGTGTACTTCCCGTCGAGGCCCAGCATCCGAATTTGGCGCGTGCCCGTCATGGCGTCCGTGAACGAGGCATCCACCGACGCATTCGTTTCGAACGCCTCCGACAGGTTGCAGCACGCGGCCTTCACCAACTCCTTGCGGCTTAATTGCTGCACATGCAGCGGATTCAAGAGGGACAGAGTCGCCCCGCTCCCGTGCGCCTCCACCTCGGCAGCTTGCAGCGCCACCCCGGCCTCGAGCGCTGCCTCGACGTAGGGCTGTCCCTCCCAAATCAACCCCACGGTGCTGTAGCCCACACTCGAAAACCGCAGCGTATCCCCGCGTTCGGCCGCGGCAATCTTGAAAAATCCGAAGCCATCGGTCACCACCGGCGCCGGCCGGTCCTTGCCCACCCAAGCCACGTAAGCGCCCGGCAACGGCTCAGCCTCTGCGCCAGGCGAAGGCACGAAAAACACCTTGCCCCGGACGGACCCTTGCGCCGTCATTCCCACCGCAACAGCCGTAAAAGCCAGGGCCAGCCCCACGCGCCATCCCCCCATCAATGCGTGTGTTTTCCGTCCGTACACGAGGCGTGCTCCCGGTATTTGCAACATCCGTGAAGCCCGGCATACACCTCGTCCGTGGCCTTGACCCGCTCCGTATCGTGCCCGACTCCAGCCACCAAGGCGTGCAATTGCTCCTCCGAAAGAACCTGCGGCTTGTACACCACCCGCAGGGATTTCGAGTCCACATCCCAATCCGCAACCACCACGCCCTTGACATCCAACGCCGCTTCGATGCGCTCTTCGCACATCCCGCACAACCCCTGCACCTGAAACGTGGTTTCCAACCGCTTCTGCGCTGCAGCGGAACCCGCCACCGCCAGCACACCGAAAAGCACGAGCCCTTTCATGTTCTTAAAGGTACACCGAAAAACGACGAGGTCGGAGCTCCACCCGGGAACTCCGACCTCCTCTGGTCGGGATAGCAGGATTCGAACCTGCGGCCTCTTCGTCCCGAACGAAGCGCGCTACCGGACTGCGCTATATCCCGGTCGGGGCCGGCAAAGGTAGGGCAACTGCCTCTTCCTTCCTACTCCTGAAACCGTCAATCCGCGGAAAGCGAAGCCCCCAGGTAGTCGCGGTTCATGCGCGCAATCGTGGACAAATCGATGCCCTTCGGGCACTCCACCGCACAGGCTCCCGTGTTCGTGCAGTTTCCGAATCCCTCCTTGTCCATCTGCTCCACCATGCGCATCACCCGCTCCTTGCGCTCCGGCTGGCCTTGCGGAAGGAGTGCGAATTGGCTCACTTTCGCCGCCACGAACAGCATCGCAGAGGCGTTTTTGCACGTCGCCACGCACGCTCCGCATCCGATGCACGTCGCTGCGTTGAAGGCCTCGTCCGCATCGTCCTTCGGAATCGGAATGGCATTCGCGTCGAGCGTGTTTCCGGAAGTGTTCACCGAAATGTACCCGCCCGCCTGGATGACTCGGTCAAACGCGCTCCGGTCCACAGCCAAATCCTTGATCACAGGAAACGCCGCCGCGCGCCACGGCTCGACATAAATCGTATCGCCGTCGCTGAACGACCGCATGTGCAGTTGGCACGTAGTCACTCCGCGGTTGGGCCCGTGGGCTTCCCCGTTGATGAACATGGAGCACATCCCGCAAATGCCCTCGCGGCAATCGTGGTCGAACGCCACCGGGTCTTTGCCTTCGCGGATGAGCTTGTCGTTCAACACGTCCATCATTTCGAGGAAGGACATGTGTTCACTCACGCCCTCCATCGGGTAGGTCTCTAACCGGCCCGAATCTTGTGGCCCGTTTTGGCGCCAAACTTTCAATGTCAGGTTCATGGCTGCGGGTTATTTGTAGCTGCGCTGCTTCAACTCGATGTTCTCGTACACCAACTCTTCTCTGTGCAACCGGGCCTCGCCGGGCTCTCCTGCAAACTCCCATGCCGCGACGTAGCGGTAGGCTTCGTCGTCACGCAGGGCTTCTCCGTCTGGCGTTTGGTACTCTTCGCGGAAATGGCCGCCGCACGACTCGTTGCGGTCCAGGGCATCCTTGCACATCAACTCTCCGAGCTCTAAGAAATCCGCCACCCGCCCGGCTTTGTCGAGCTCCGGATTGAATTGGTCCGCCTGGCCGGGCACGCGCACTTCGGCGTAAAACTCCTCCCGCAAGGTCCGGATGTCCGCCATGGCCTTCGTCAGCCCTTCTGCACTGCGGGCCATCCCGCATTCGTTCCACATGATCCGGCCGAGCTTCTTGTGGAATTGGTCTACCGGGGTCCGTCCGGAGCTGTTCAAGAACCGATGAATGCGCTCGCGTGCGGCGGTTTCGGCTTCGTCAAACGCCGGCGTATTCGTCGAAATCGGACCGGTACGGATGTCATCCGCCAAATACTCGCCGATGGTGTACGGCAACACGAAGTAGCCGTCCGCAAGTCCCTGCATCAAGGCCGACGCCCCCAACCGGTTCGCACCGTGGTCCGAGAAGTTCGCTTCTCCTGCCGCATACAACCCCGGGATGGTGGTCATCAGGTTGTAATCCACCCACAACCCGCCCATCGTGTAGTGCACCGCCGGATAAATCTTCATCGGCGTTTCGTAGGGGTTGTCGGCGGCAATCTGCATGTACATGTCAAACAGGTTGCCGTATTTCGCCTTGACCACCGCACGTCCGAGTTCCCGGATTTCTGCATCCGACGGCGAGGTCAATCCCTTGATGCGGGCTTCTGTCTTGCCGTAGCGCTCGATGGCGCTTTCGTAGTCCAGAAACACCGCTTCTCCCGTCTCATTCACCCCAAACCCTGCATCGCACCGCTCTTTTGCGGCCCTTGAAGCCACATCCCGCGGCACCAGGTTTCCGAACGCCGGGTACCGCCGCTCGAGGAAGTAGTCGCGGTCCGCTTCGGGGATGTCGTTGCCCCGCTTGCGCCCTTCCCGGATTGCTTTCGCATCTTCCAGCTTTGCCGGCACCCAAATGCGGCCGTCGTTCCGAAGCGACTCCGACATCAGCGTCAACTTCGACTGGTGGTCGCCCGAGACCGGAATGCAGGTGGGGTGGATTTGGGTAAAACACGGGTTTGCGAAAAAGGCCCCCTTCCGGTGCGCCTTCCACGCCGCTGTGACGTTAGACCCCATGGCATTCGTGCTCAAAAAGAACACGTTGCCATAGCCGCCGGTGGCCAGCACCACGGCGTGGGCCCCGTGCCGCTCCAGCGCACCCGTGACCAAATTCCGCGCGATGATGCCCCTGCACTTTCCGTCCACCACCACCACGTCAAGCATTTCGTGGCGGTTGTACAAGCGGACCTTCCCTTTTGCAATCTGCCGACTCAGCGCAGAATACGCCCCGAGCAGCAGCTGTTGGCCGGTTTGACCTTTTGCATAGAACGTCCGTGAAACCTGCACACCCCCGAACGACCGGTTGTCCAGCAACCCGCCGTATTCCCGGGCAAACGGCACGCCCTGGGCCACACATTGGTCGATGATGCTCGCACTCACTTCGGCAAGGCGGTAGACATTCGCTTCCCTGCTGCGGTAATCCCCCCCCTTGATGGTGTCGTAGAACAAGCGGAACGTGGAGTCCCCGTCGTTTTGGTAGTTCTTCGCCGCATTGATGCCCCCCTGCGCGGCAATGGAGTGGGCACGCCGCGGACTGTCCTGAAAACAGAACGCCTTGACGTTGTAGCCCATTTCTGCCAGCGAAGCGGCGGCCGAACTTCCCGCGAGTCCAGTTCCCACCACCACGATGTCAATGCCGCGCTTGTTTGCCGGGTTCACCAGGCGCACGTGATTCTTGTGCCATGACCACTTGTCTGCCAGCGGTCCTTCAGGGATGTGTGCGTTCAGCATGGCTTCAGAGCTGGATCAGGTAGAGGAAAATGGGAAGTGCCGCGAAGCCCGCTGGAACCGCGAGGCTGAACACGCGGCCCGCCGATTGGATCCACGGGGTGTACCGGGCATGGCGAAGGCCCATGGATTGGAAGGCGCTTTCAAATCCGTGCAGCAGGTGCAAAGCAAGTGCCACCTGTGCAAAGACGTACAAAGCGACCGCTGCCAGCGCCCAACTGTTCTGGGCCGGGTTGAAAAAGGCAAGAACCACCGTGTGCAAGTCTTTCAGCTCCTCGCCCTCGACCGTGTACATCACCGGCACTTCGCCGAAGTGCATCACGTACCAGAAGTTCTGCATGTGCGTCACCAGGAAGACCAAAATAATGGTTCCCAGAATGCCCATGTTCCGGCTGTTCCACGCCGAGTTTGCGCTTCCCCGCTCCTTCGCGTACCGCACCGGTCGTGCGTTCCGGTTCGCGCGGGTGAGCAGGATGGCGTCCACGAGGTGGAGCAGCACACTGAGGTAGGTCACGTAGCTCAGCACTTTGACCGCAGGGAAGGTGGTCATGAACCGCGCGTACTCGTTGAATTTCAGCGCTCCATCCGGACCGGTGTTGAACAACTGCAGGTTGCCCGCAAGGTGTCCTGCCAGGAACAGGCAAAGAAAAAGGCCGGTCAGGGCCATGGCATATTTCCTTGCTAAGGATGATCCAAACACGCCGGGATGCGCCATAGTTTCAGGTGTTTCGCCGCGAATTTACACCCTGAAAACCCCGACTGATTCGGGAATGTTCGCCGGCAGGCAAAGGCGGGGCACCGGAACCCCGGACCCCGCCTCCCGTTGCCAGCCTTCGTCGCCTCAATCCCCGGCCGGCGCCGGTACCCTGCGCTCGAGCATCACCAGCTCTTGCAAAACGATTTCGGTGATGTACCGCGTGTGTCCCGCAGCGTCCTCAAACGTGCGGTAGGACAAGCGGCCCTCGACCACGCATTCCTCGCCCTTGTGCAGGTGCTCCCCCACCACGTCTGCAAGCCCGCCCCAGGCCACGATGTCGTGCCACTGGGTCTTCTCCTGCTTTTCGCCTTCTGGCGTTCGGAACACCTCATTCGTCGCGAGCGGGAAGGCGGCTTTCACTTTCCCTTCTTCAAATCGGACCACCTCCGGGTCCTTTCCCAGCCGACCGATCAGCTGGACACGGTTGCGTAAATTGTTCATGGGTTTGTGTGTTTGAACGGGACAAACTTCTCCCGGCATCCCGCGGCGTTCCGTTTCAGAAACGGCTGGTTTTGCAGACGAAGCCCGCTGATTCACCGGCGTATCTTTGCACCCCATGAATGCTCGCCGCGTCCGCGTCCGCTTTGCCCCAAGTCCCACCGGCCCCCTGCATTTGGGCGGCGTGCGGACGGCCCTGTACAACGCGTTGTTTGCCCGCCGCCACGGAGGCGATTTCTTGCTGCGCATCGAAGACACCGACCGCACGCGGCTGGTTCCGGGGGCAGAGGAGTACATCGTCGAAGCCCTGCGTTGGTGCGGAATTCCTCCGACCGAAGGGTTCAGTGTCGGTGGCCCGTGTGGCCCGTACCGCCAATCGGAACGGACAGCCGTGTATGCGGAGCACGTCGAGCGCCTGCTGGCCGCGGATTGCGCGTACCTCGCGTGGGACACGCCGGAAGAAATCGAAGCACACCGAAAGACCGCCGAGGCGGCCGGAATGACGTGGCAATACGATGCCTCGACCCGGGGCGGGATGCGGAACAGTTTGGCCCTCAGCGCGCAGGAAATTGAAGCCCTCCAGGCCTCAGGCGTGCCCGCGGTCGTCCGATTCAAAACGCCAGAAATTCCGCACGACGTGGTATTCACCGACCGCATCCGCGGGGAAGTATCCATCTCCACTGCCGTACTTGACGACAAGGTGTTGATGAAGGCCGACGGGCTGCCCACGTACCACCTTGCGAACGTGGTGGACGACCGGCTCATGGACATCAGCCACGTGATCCGCGGCGAGGAGTGGCTCCCCAGCGCCCCGCTGCACGTGCTGCTCTACGCGGCGTTCGGGTGGGAGACCCCGGAGTTTGCACACCTGCCGCTGATTCTCAAGCCGTCCGGCAACGGGAAATTGAGCAAGCGCGACGGCGACCTCGGCGGGTTTCCGGTGTTTCCGCTCACCTGGCACGACCCTGCCTCTGGCGCAACTTCGGTCGGATACCGGGAAGCGGGCTACCTGCCAGAAGCGTTTTTGAACTTGCTGCTGATGCTCGGATGGAATGCCGGCGATGACCGGGAGATTTACCGCATGGACGAGGCGGCTGCGGTGTTCGATTTGGACCGGGTGGTGCGCAGCGGCGCCCGGTTTAATCCCGAGAAAGCCCAGTGGTTCAATGAATTGTACTTACGCGCCTTGCCGGCGGACGCGTGGCTCGAGGCCGTGAAGCCCTTCTTGCCCGAAGATGCCGTTTCGGGTGCACGTGGCGCGTTGATTGACCGCATGTTACGCGAACGGATTGCCTTTCCGCACGACGTGTCCGCGGCCACTTGGCTCGTTCAGGCGCCGGAGGCGATGGACGCCGGGCTGGTGGCCAAAAAATGGACGCCGGAAACCGCGCCCCACCTCAGCGCCCTCGCAGAACGCTGGTCTGCCCTCTCCGACTTCACCTCCGCAGCGCTTGAATCCGACTTCGCGGCATTTCTCGCTGAACGGGGGGTGGGCATGGGCGCCGTGATGCTCCCCTTGCGCCTTGCGCTCACCGGCGTGGGGGGCGGGCCTTCGATGTTTGATTTGGCGGAATTCCTCGGAAAAGCGGAGACCGTGCGGCGAATTCAGCACGCCGTCGTACAGGGTTGACTTTGTCGAAGGGTTTTCCTATTTTGGCGTTCTAATGCAGCGCTTTTCTCGCCCGTTGGCTTGTTGTTGTTGTCTGTGCCCTCCGAGGTTCGGACAGGAGACGCTGTATTCGTGCTGTAGGCAATAGGATTTTTTCCTGGCTTACTGCTGTACAACGAGGCCTTCCGGATCATCCGGGGGGCCTCGTTGCATTTCCCCCCGTTTCATCGATTAAAATCACCTAAATCCCTTTTACCATGTCCCATCATTTTGAAACGCTCCAACTGCACGCAGGTCAGGAGCCTGATTCCGCAACGAACAGCCGTGCTGTTCCCATTTACCAAACATCCTCCTACGTCTTTAATGACTCGGAGCATGGAGCCAACCTCTTCGCGCTCAAAGAGTTTGGCAACATTTATACGCGAATCATGAACCCGACAACCGATGTTTTTGAAAAGCGTATCGCGGCACTTGAAGGGGGAAAGGCGGCATTGGCCGTCGCCTCCGGTCAAGCCGCTCAGTTCATTGCGTTGAACAACATCTTGCAAGCGGGCGACAACTTCATCACCACCAGTTACCTCTACGGTGGGACCTACAATCAATTCAAAGTGGCCTTCAAACGGCTCGGCATCGAGGCGCGCTTTGCAGACGGGGATAACCCTGAGAGTTTTGAGGCCCTGATTGACAGCCAAACGAAAGCCATCTACCTCGAAACCATCGGAAACCCCGGTTTCAATGTGCCGGATTTTGCGCGTTTCGCCGCGCTCGCCCGGAAGTTCGATTTGCCCCTCGTAGTAGACAATACGTTCGGTGCAGGGGGCTACTTGTTTCGACCGCTCGAACATGGCGCGCACATTGTCGTTTCCTCTGCCACCAAGTGGATTGGTGGCCACGGAACAAGCGTCGGGGGGGTGATTGTGGACGGGGGGAACTACAACTGGGGGAACGGGAAATTCCCGCAATTCACTGAACCTTCAGAGGGCTACCACGGGCTCCGTTTTTGGGAAGTATTCGGTTCCGACGGCCCCTTTGGGAACATTGCCTTCATCATTCGGGCCCGGGTAGAAGGGCTTCGTGACTTCGGGCCTGCGTTGTCTCCCTTCAACAGCTTCCTGTTGCTTCAGGGACTTGAAACCTTGTCGCTCCGCGTTCAACGAACGGTGGAGAACGCCCTGAAGCTCGCAACTTGGTTCGAGGCTCATCCCAAGGTGGAGTGGGTCAATTACCCTGGCTTGCGCTCGAGCCCCTCGTATGATCGGGCTCAGACCTACCTGCCTCGTGGAGCTGGCGGGGTGTTTAGCGTCGTGCTCAAGGGAGGAGGCGCCGCGGCGACCGCCGTCGTGGACCGCGTGAAGCTGGTGAGTCATTTGGCCAATGTTGGAGATGCGAAAACCCTCATCATTCAACCTTCAGCGACCACGCATCAACAGCTTTCTGAAGCGGAACAACGGTCCGCAGGCGTCGTCCCGGGGCTGTTGAGAATTTCAGTAGGCCTTGAGCACATTGAAGACCTGATTGCGGACTTCGAACACGCCTTACGTCCTGTAGCTGTTCCTGCGTAACCCAATCAGGATGCCCACCTTCCACGACACTGAACCGCTCCCACTGGAGGCGGGGGGCCTGCTCCCGGAACTCACACTCGCATACACCGATGAAGGGCCCTTGCACGCTCCGGTGGTTTGGGTGTGCCATGCGCTTACCGCAAATGCGAATGTGTTTGAATGGTGGCCGGGGCTTTTTGGTCCGTATGACCTGTTTCGCCCCGGTGCTTACCGCATCCTCTGTGTGAACATCCCCGGGTCATGTTATGGATCCACGGGGCCCCTGTCGCGACATCCTGCGACGGGGGCCCCGTACGGGCACGATTTTCCTACGTTGACCATCCGCGATTTGGTATCCGCACTCGAACGCCTGCGTTGTCACCTCGGGATTGAGACCATTCACCTGTTGATTGGCGGCTCGCTCGGAGGGCAACAAGCCATGGAGTGGGCCTACGTTTTGGGTTCACGGTGTGAGCACTTGGTCCTCATTGCGACAAACGCCCGGCATTCCGCTTGGGGCATTGCGTTCAATGAGGCCCAACGGATGGCAATTGAAGCGGACGCCACCTGGAAGTCCGCCGCCCCGGATGCAGGAGAAGCTGGCATGCGGGCCGCACGCGCCATGGCCTTGATTTCTTACCGCCATTACGACACCTATTGTCGCTCCCAATCCGACCCCACACCGGTGCTCAGCGGATACCTTGCCCAATCCTATCAGCGCTATCAAGGCGAGAAGCTCGCACGGCGCTTCAATGCTTTTTCCTACTACCGGCTTTCTCAAACCATGGATTCTCATCACATGGGGCGCGGTCGCATTTCCGCCGCCGACGCACTGGGCCGCATTTCAGCCACTGCCCTTGTCATCGGGATTGACACGGATGTGCTTTTCCCTCCGCATGAACAGGAATTCATCGCCACATGCATCCCGAAAAGCCGGTATGTGTGTATTCACTCCGATTACGGCCACGATGGTTTCCTCATCGAAACAGCCTCGTTAACCGACGTTATTGGTGCTTTTTTAAGCGCTCACGCCGTCGGCCTCAAAGCTGCATCTCCGGAACCTCTTCCGGAATGACGAGGCGGCCGGCGGTCGCGGCCTGAATCCGCTCCACCGACACCCCGGGCGCACGCTCCAACAGGTGGAACGCCCCGTCGCGGATGTCGAGGACGGCGAGCTCCGTGACCACCCGCTTCACGCACCCGACCCCCGTCAGCGGCAGGGTGCAGGCGGGAAGCAACTTCGACTCCCCTTCCCGGTTCGTGTGCATCATCGCCACAATGATCCGGTCGGCGCTGGCCACCAGGTCCATGGCGCCGCCCATGCCCTTGACCATTTTGCCGGGGATCTTCCAGTTCGCAATGTCCCCGTGTTCAGACACTTCCATCGCGCCGAGCACCGTCAGCTGCACGTGGCGGCCGCGGATCATGGCAAATGACGTGGCCGAATCGAAGAACGCCGCGCCCGGAAGGGCCGTAATGGTCTGCTTTCCAGCGTTGATGAGGTCCGCATCTTCGGTGCCTTCGATAGGGAAAGGTCCCATGCCGAGGATGCCGTTTTCGGATTGAAATTCCACCTCCATCCCTTGCGGAATGAAGTTCGCCACAAGCGTCGGAATGCCGATGCCAAGGTTGACGTACATGCCGTCCTGCACTTCTTGGGCGATGCGGCGCGCGATGCCGTTCTTATCAAGCATGTCCTGAAGCAGTTGCCGGGCGCACGGTCCGCTGTTCGATGCGCTTTTCGTAGTGCGCACCTTGGAAGATGCGTTGGACGAAGATGCCCGGTGTGTGGATTTCGTTGGGATCGAGGGCGCCCGCGGGGACGAGCTCTTCCACTTCCGCAACGGTGATGCGGCCGGCCATGGCCATCATCGGGTTGAAGTTGCGCGCGGTGCCTTTGTAGACCAAATTCCCCGCCGTGTCGCCTTTCCACGCCTTTACGAACGCGAAATCTGCGGTCAGAGCATGCTCCAGGATGTGCGGCTTGCCGCCGAACACGCGGACTTCCTTGCCTTCGGCCACTTCCGTGCCATAGCCCGCTGGCGTAAAAAAGGCCGGTATGCCCGCCCCGCCGGCGCGGCACCGCTCCGCGAGGGTGCCCTGCGGAATCAGCTCCACCTCGAGCTCTCCGCTGAGCATTTGGCGCTCAAATTCCTCGTTTTCGCCCACATACGAGCTGATCATCCGCCGAACTTGCCGGGTTGCCAGCAATTTCCCCAGGCCAAACCCGTCCACCCCGGCGTTGTTCGAAATGCACGTCAACCCCCGAACCCCGAGCCGCTCCAGCTCAGCGATGCAATTCTCGGGGATGCCGCACAGCCCAAACCCTCCGAGCATCAAGGTCATATCGTGTTCCACACCGGCGCACGCTTCCCGCGGGCCGGCGACCACCTTCGTTATCGCCATTATTCGAAAAGTTCCTCGTCGTCGACAATGATTTCCTCCTGCTCAATGGCGCGCACCATCCTGCGGCAGTCCACGGAATCCGCCCCCAATGAAACCGTGTAGCGGAAGTCGTTCCGGGGGAAATCGATGTCGTCGTTGTCGAGGACACCGCGCATGAAGTAGCCGAAGATGGGCAAGGCCGTGTTCGCGCCTTGGCCGAGGTGGATGGAGGAGAACCGCACCGCCGGGTCTTGCGCCCCGACCCAAACGCCGGTCGCGAGCGCCGGCGTCATGCCGATGAACCAGCCGTCAGTGTGGTTTTGGGTCGTGCCCGTTTTTCCCGCCAGCGGAATGCGGATCCCGTCGTACCCCCGCTCCGCCCAATCGCCCCGGATGCGCATCGCCGTCCCGCTCCGCTTCCCGGTCTCCAAATTCACCGCGCCGTCCACCACCCCTTTCATCATCTCCACCACCACGGCCGCCGTGCGCGGGTCGATGCCTTGCCGGATTTCAGGGTCGGGCGTGTAGATGGCGTTGCCGAACTTGTCCTCGATGCGGACGATGAAGCGCGGTGCCACGTACACCCCTTCGTTCGCAAAGGCGGACAGCGCCGCGGTCATTTCCTTCAGCGTCAACTCCGCCGAGCCCAGCGCAATGGACGGTGCGCGGGGAATCTCGCTTTCAATGCCCAAATCACGCGCCACCTGAATGACCGCATCGGGGCCGTAATCCTTGATGAGTTTCGCAGAAATCGTGTTCATGGAGTTCGCCAACGCGTACTCCAAGGTGACCATGTTTCCGTAGGAGAAGTCGGCGTTGTCCGGACACCAATCCGGATACCCGTCGCCCATGGGAATGCAGATCTTTTGGTTCGGGAGCTCGGTGCACCGGGTCAGGCCGCGCTGCAACGCCGCCGCGTAGACGAACGGCTTGAAGACGGATCCGACTTGGCGGCGGCTTTGGCCCACGTTGTCGTACTTAAAATTCCGGTAATCGATGCCCCCTACCCACGCTTTGATGTGCCCGGTCACGGGCTCGATGGCAATGAGGCCCGCGTGCAGGATGGCTTTGTGGTATTTGATGGAATCGAGCGGAGACATCACGGTGTCGAGGGGGCCCGCGTGCGAGAACACCCGCATGGCCACCGGCGCATCGAACTCCCGGTCAATTTCCGCCTCAGTCAACCGCGGCCATGTGTGGCTGCAGCCCCCTGCGTCTTCGTTGCAATGCCAAACCCGGGCACCGTCCTCCTCGCCTTCCTCGATGTAGTGCTCCGGTCGGTGGCATTCCGGGCACATCTTTCCAGAGGCAAACTGGTAGCGGTGGCTTTCCTTGATCGCCCGGCGCAGGTTTGCCTCGCGTTGATTCGGGTCAATTCCCTTGAAAAACGGGTAATCC
>Ga0172372_10005307_pt1 | contig 17965 bp, 15 predicted proteins | sample LakKiv5m_2_FD_114544 | JGI IMG/M metagenome (GOLD analysis project Ga0172372, IMG submission 114544) | Freshwater microbial communities from Kabuno Bay, South-Kivu, Congo - kab_092012_9.5m | ecosystem: Environmental > Aquatic > Freshwater > Lake | place: Democratic Republic of the Congo...
AAAGTTAGCGGGCTTGTGCCGCATGCCAGTGACCGCTGTACACGGCGCTGGTGTGGAAAGTCTGCCTGGCTCGGAAGGTTTGGGTTCGAAGGGTCTAAACGGGCAAGGCGCCCTCCTTTCGAAGAGCGCCTCCCCTATCGCCACATCATCGAGGTGTTGTTCCGGAGCAGCTCGTACGCAGCCCCGGAAGCGGCCATTCGGCTGAAGGTCAGCGAGCGGCCAATACTTTGCGCGAGTCCTGCACCATTTTAAGGAAGTCGGCCCGGTAGCCTTCCAGGTCTGCCCCCTTGGCGCCGGAAGCGAGTTTGTGCACAAGCTCCAGGTCGGCACTGCCTTTGTGTTCCGAGTTGCGGAGCACCAGACCATAAGCGGCCACGGCAGCGGACCAGCGGAAATTGTCCGAGCTGGCCTGCAGGGGAATCCGCTCGTCGCGCAAGGGATGCACGATGAGCCGGCTCGTGGCCTCATCCGGTTTTTTGTAGCGCAGGCTGAGCGTCAGGATTTCATCGCTGTGGTAAGCCTCGCGCTTGATGGTGGTTTGCTGGTAGCGGAGTTCTTCGACGGGCTGTACCGGTTGCGTGTACTTCTGTTGTTGCTGATCCCCTTGGAGGAACCGTTCCGCCGGGGGAAACAGAACCACTTCGTACAGGGCCGTAACGGTATGTCCGGCACCCAGCTCTCCAGCGTCTTTCGTGTCATCCGCAAAATCTTCTTTGGCCAGCATGCGGTTTTCATACCCGATTAGCCGGTACGATTTCACCACCGTGGGGTTAAACTCCACCTGGAGTTTGACGTCTTTGGCAATGGTGAACAGCGTGCCGCGCATTTCCGTAATAAAAACTTTGTCGGCTTCCTGCTCGCGGTCAATGTAGAAGTAGTTGCCGTTTCCGGCATCGGCAATTTTCTCCAGTTTGCTGTCTTTGTAGTTGCCCATGCCAAAACCGCACACGGTAAGGAAGATGCCGGACTTGCGCTTTTCTTCGATGAGCCGGACCATTTCTGCGTCTGAACTGGCGCCGATGTTGAAGTCACCATCCGTGCAGAGGATGACGCGGTTGTTGCCTCCCTTCAATAGGTTTTTCTCTGCAATGGAATAAGCCAGTTGAATACCCGCGCCGCCTGCCGTAGAACCACCGGCGCTGAGCTGCGTGAGCGCCTGTCTGATGGTTTGCTTCTGGCTTGCCGCGGTGGACGGGAGCACTTCGCCCGCAGCTCCGGCATACACGACAATAGCAACGCGGTCCTGGGAACCAAGCTGGTCAACCAGTTTGAGCAATGACGATTTGACCAGGCCGAGTTTGTTGGCGGCTTCCATCGATCCGCTGACGTCGAGCAAAAAGACCAGGTTGGATGGTTGCAGGTTTTCGCGGTCAATGTCCTTGCCCTGCAGGCCGATGTGAATGAGCTGCGTTTCAGCGTTCCAGGGCGTTTCGGAGATTTCCGTCACAACCGAGAACGGATGTTCGCCGATGGGCTTGGGATAATCGTAGGTGAAGTAGTTGATCAGCTCTTCGGTGCGCACGGCATCGGCGGGCGGTTGCTGGCCGTAGTCCAGATAGCGGCGCACGTTGGCGTAGGAGGCGGCATCCACGTCAATGGAGAAGGTGGACAAGGGGTTGCCCATCGTTTCCAGAAACTGGTTCTCGACAATGGGGTCGTAGGCTTCGGTGTTGTGAACAACGTCGGGCTGTTTTTTCTGTTTGGGCTTGTTCGGGGCAACAGTCACGGCGTCAAAGACATCCACTTCAGCAATGCTGTAGCCATAGCTGGCATCCACACCGCCCGTGATGACCTGGATTTTTTCAACGGCATTTTGGGGCAGGTTGAGGCTGCCGGACACACGTACCCCATCAATGACGTATTCGGTGGCGTCGCCCCGGGAGCCGCGGATGTTCAGGCCAGCTCCTTCGTCCGATTGGTACACGCCAACTTGCGTGGTGGAAAGGCTCTGGATGTTGCGGCTGGGCATGTTTCTAATGTCTTCTTTGGTGACAACACCACCGGTGGTGGTATTTTCTGCGTCCATCAGCGGCATTGAACACTCGAAAACAACATTCCCTAACTGATTGACTGAGCTCATCGTCAGGTCCACCACCACCGTATCCTGCAAAACCGCGATGTCCGTAACCCTGCTTCTGTTTCCCGCAAAGGATGCTTCCACATCGTAGGTTCCCGGGGTAAGGCCGCCAACAAAGTATCTGCCGTCAAAATCGGTGGCCGTGCCGGTAAGCAGCACACCAGCCTGGTAAATGGCAACATTGGCAAATACAATTCCTTCACCCTGTTCATCCGTCACCGTTCCGGTAAGGCAGACCGTGTCGGTTTGGGCGAAAAGATGCAGGGGGTTGAGCTTCAGCGTGCTGGCTATGCCGCTGGCAAAAAGCGCGATAAGGACCAGCGCGAGGGCGGGTCCACGGTAGGAAAAAAGCCGCGTGGAGGTATTCATGGGAAGGTGTTTTTGCGAAGTAGATGCAAAAGCACATTCGATTCCACACGGAAAAGTCAGCTTTTTTATCAGCGCGTCAGCGCCGCGTCATTCATTGGATTCCACGTTCAAACGGAAGCCGTTTCCGTGAATATTGACGATTTCAATGCTGGGATCGTCCTTGAGGTACTTGCGAAGTTTGGTGATGAACACATCCATGGAGCGCGCGGTAAAATAGTCGTCGCGGCCCCAGATGGATTTGAGCGCGTCTTCGCGGTACGTAATGTCGTTTATGTTGTTGGCCAGCAGGCGAAGGAGTTCTGCTTCTTTGGGCGAGAGTTTGTTTTCGACACCTTCCCGGCTCAATATGCGCGATTTGAAATTGAACTGGTAGCTGGCAATGCTGTAGATCTTGCGGTCGTCCGGGCGCTTGACTTTACCGCGCTTGAGCACGGCCTGGATTCGGAACAACAGCTCTTCGGAGTTGAAGGGTTTGGTGATGTAGTCGTCCGCGCCCAGCTTAAACCCTTCGAGTACATCTTCCTGCAGCGTCTTTGCGGTCAGAAAGATGATCGGCACATCCTGGTTGATGCGGCGAATGTCGCCGGCCAGGGTAAACCCGTCTTTTTTGGGAAGCATGACGTCCAGCACGCAGAGGTCGTAGGGACTGCGGCCAAAAGCGTTCCAGCCCTTCTCCCCGTCATTGGCCAGTTCTACCTCGTAGTCGTTCATGTTGAGGTAGTCTTTGAGGACGGTTCCGAAATTGGGGTCATCCTCGACGAGCAGAATGCGGGTCTTGATGGGACTCATAGGCTTGAGGGTTAAGGCGGATTGAAGGGTGCTGGTGGAGATCGCGGGTGCTGCGGTGGTGCTGGTCATGATGCGGTGGGCAGGTAGATGATGAAGCGGGAGCCTTCCCGGAGTTGAGACTGGACGGTGATGGAGCCGTTGTGTGCGTCGAGCAGGGCCTTGACATAGCTCAACCCCAGGCCAAAGCCTTTGACATCGTGTACGTTGCCTTTGGGCAGACGGTAGAATTTTTCGAAAATGCGGCGCTGCGTTTCGCGGTCCATGCCGATGCCGTTGTCGGCTACGGACACAAAAACTCCGTGCTTGTCGTTCCAGGTTTCCACGCGAATCAGCGGATCGGTCGGGGTGTACTTGTTGGCGTTGTCCAGGAGGTTCTGGATCACGTTGATCAGGTGCACCTCATCGCCGCTCACCGCTGTTTTTTTGGCCCGCAGATCGGTAACGATGCGTCCATTGTTGTTTTCGATCTGGATGGAAATGGCTTCCACGGCTGTCTGGATGATCTGGTGCATGTCCAGCCGTTCTTTGTTCAGCTTGACTTCGTTGCGATCCAGCAAAGCCATTTGCAGCACCTTTTCCACCTGGGCATTCATGCGTTTGTTCTCATCGCGGATAATGCCCGTGTACTGGGCGATGCGCGCCTGGTCGCCGATGATCCGCGGGTTGTTGATGGCGTCCACGGCCAGCGATATCGTGGCAATAGGCGTCTTGAACTCATGGGTCATGTTGTTGATGAAATCCGTCTTGATGTCAGACAGTTTCTTCTGGCGGAACAGTGCGTGAACCGTGTAGGAAAAGCCCAGGATAATGACCAGCGTGAACAGCGCTGAGCCGCTCAGCAAGGTCCACAGGCTTTTGAGGACGTAACCCTTTTCCTGCGGAAAGCTCACGTACAATTCATCCGGACGGGTAAAGATGTTGCCCGGGCTCATGCTGACCCGATGGGAGCTGGCCAGCAAAGCTTCTTTCTCCTTGTCGTCTTCTGCCGTAGTCAGCAGTTTTTCTTCGGCAATCAGGACGCCAAACATGTATGGCGTATAAATGCCCTTTTCTACAAACTCTACGGTCAGCAGAGAATCGAGGAGCTCCGGATCGATGCTGCGCGTGGGTCCGTACTGGCCGCGCACCAACTCCACCAGAACCTGATCCATGACCGAGTTGAACTGCTGGATGTTGGCCAGAATCTGTTGCTCCACATTGAGCAGAAGAGCCGGCAGCATGCGCGCGTCTTCTTCGCCCTGCATTTCATACACGGTACTTCCAATGCCAAAGGGGTCCGTGGCCTGCCGCCGTGGCATAGATGCAGGGGCCAATCCCGAGGCTTCCGGATAAGGCTGCTCGATGCCACCGCTGAGCGAAATCGGCTCACCAGAACTGAGCAACTCCTCGACCAGCGTATCCGCCATGCCAGTGTTCAACAACGAGGAATCCGTGCTGATGAAAGACAGGTCCTCCAGATCCAGGAGGTTGATGTGCTCATCAATGACACTGGCCGCCCGGTGGCGCTGCATTTTGTCGACCACGGTATGCAACGCTTCGTTGACCTGTTGATCAAATATGGTTTTTCTTAGTGTAATTGCGTTGTGAACCCAATAGGCTTGCACCATAATGATGCCGATCAGGGCAGCACTCATCAAGACAACAATCAACCAGATTTTGAAGACATTCATCGGGGGAAGGGGCGCAACGCTCCGGGCGGCCTCGGTTCAGGCTGTTAACGAAATTAACTTGCCAAGAGAGCCCATTTGCATCAATTAACATTTCATTAACCAAAATTAATCAACGTTAACGGTGCAAATAGAGGCACTGACCGATTTAGCCCAGGCGAAGGCTACTGCACCTGAAAAGTGAGGTCCAACTGGATCAGAAAGCAGTCATCCACCTTGATCAGCCCCATCATGGCGCTGGGGGCTTCCAGGCAATAATTGGACAGCTTGATTTCGTGGCTGCCGGTTACCCGGTAGCGCCCGGGACCGAGGCGCTTGCCCTGAAAGATAAACGGTTCACTCCGGGTAACGCCAGCCATCCGCACCCGTGTTTCCGCCTTGCAGGTTTGCCAGGGCAAGTCTAGATCGCTTTTGCCCACCGGCAGCTGAACGCTCAGGATGTCCATGGCGATCTGCGGGAATTGCTCGGCTTTAAGCGTTTCGCGCATGTCCTGGTTAATGACGCGGGCACCGCAATCCAAGGCAGCAACGTCTAACAGGATTTTGCCTTGATGGAGCCGTAACACGGAGCGTTCAGCATCAAATTCCGCCTGGATAGAGCCCGGGTAGCGGACAGAAGCCGCCACACAACGGATGGCTTTGAGGTTGCTGGAGCCTTCGATGGCCACCTGCGAATCCGGGTGAACCTGGAGGTTGACTGTCCGCTGCTCCCAGGCAGGAGACCCGGTCAGCGCCAGAAGCCATGGAAAAACCAACAATAGGGTGATTTTCAACGACATAGCCAACATTTATGGCTCTAAAAATGGGAAGGACGTTGGCCCGATAAACTGATGCCGCCGAGCGCTTGCCGGTGACTTTAATCACCGGGAGCCAGCCGGGTCGTGCAACAATGGCCATTTGTGCTTATCTTTAACCCGCCTTTATGCGAGGGGACCCCATGGTCCCCTCTTTTATTGCCCCTATAGCAAGCATGGAGGCCCCCGGTAGCGGCGGTGTGCGGTTAGAACGGAAAATTGATCATGGAACGTCTGGCGGACCAAATCGCCGAATGGCTGGAGCCCAAGCTCGAAGAGCTGGGGGCATTTCTGGTGGATGTCAAGCAAAACCCTGCCCAGCATCGCATCGAAGTTTACCTGGATCGCGATGCGGGCCTGCCGGGCATTGACATTGATACCTGTGCAGTCGTGAGCCGTTACCTCCAGTTCCAACTCGACCACGGCGAAGGCACCCCCAAGAATTACATCCTGGAGGTGTCATCGCCAGGCATGGACAATCCGTTCAAAGTGCTTCGCCAGTACAAAAAGTACCAGGGAGCCCGGGTGGAAGTATTGTTGCTGGACGGCCGCAAACTGGAGGGCATCCTGGTGGAAAGCAGCGAGGAGGGCATCGTTCTGGACCGTTTTGTAGGGAGTACGCAAGGCCCTTCCCCCGCTCATGCTCCGGCCCGCAAAGACCCCAAGAAAAAAGGAGAGGCGCCTCAAACCGAGCGCATGACCCTGGTTTTCGCTCAGATTAAATCAACCAAGCGCAAATTTGAATTCTAAGTGACGTGCAGACTGTAAACAAGCAAACACCATGAACAGCACAGAGCTAGTCAATTCCTTCGCCGAATTCAAGGAGTTTAAAAATATTGACCGCCCCACGCTCATGCGGGTGCTGGAAGACGTTTTCCGTACTCTGTTGCGGAAAAAGTACGAGTCAGACGACAACTTCGACATCATCGTGAACACCGATAAGGGCGACCTGGAAATCTGGCACCGCCGAATCATTGTTCCGGATGGCGAAGTGGAAGATCCCGTCAAGGAGATTGCGCTGGCAGATGCCATGAACATTGAACCGGACTTCCAGGTCGGGGAAGAAACGTTTGAGGAGATTACCATCGAGAGTTTTGGTCGCCGCGCTATACTGGCTGCCCGGCAAACGCTGGTCAGCCGGGTGTTGGAGCTGGAAAAAGACGAGCTCTACAAGAAATACAGCAAACGCGTCGGCGACATTGTAACCGGCGAAGTTTACCAGGTCTGGAAGAAGGAAATTCTGCTGCTGGACGACGAGGGCAACGAGTTGGTCATGCCCAAAAAGGAACAGATTCCCGCCGACTTTTTCCGCAAAGGCGACACAGTTCGTGCTGTGGTGAAGGCTGTGGAAATGAAAAATGCCACCACGCCGCAGGTCATTCTGTCGCGCACGGACAACGCCTTCCTGGCCAAATTGCTGGAATTGGAAGTGCCGGAGATTTTTGACGGCCTGATCACCATCCGCAAGATTGTGCGTCAGCCCGGCGAGCGCGCCAAGGTGGCCGTGGAGAGCTACGACGATCGCATTGATCCGGTGGGTGCCTGCGTGGGCATGAAAGGCTCGCGTATTCACGGCATTGTCCGGGAACTGCGCAACGAAAACATTGACATCATCAACTGGACCAACAACATCCAGTTGCTGATTACCCGCGCGCTGAGCCCGGCCAAGATCACCAGCATGGAGCTGAACCAGGACACCAAGAAAGCCAGTGTATTCCTGGCTCCAGACCAGGTTTCGCTGGCTATTGGCAAGGGTGGCCTGAACATCAAACTGGCCAGCCGCCTGACTGATTACACCATTGACGTGTTCCGCGACTCTAACGACGAGAATTACGATGTGGATCTGGAGGAATTCACCGATGAAATTGATGCATGGATTATTGACGAACTAAAGGCCATCGGATGCGATACGGCCCGCAGTGTTTTGTCGCTTGCTCCCGAAGAATTAGTGCGCCGCACGGACCTGGAGGAAGAGACCGTCAAGGAAATCTTGCGCATTCTCAGTGCTGAGTTCGACGACGAACCCTGAGAAATTGATAACTTTGTCAACCTTTTATGCCCGAAATCAAGACCATTCGGCTCGCTGAAGCAGCCAAAGAGTTTAATGTGGCCACGGCCACCATCGTCGAACACCTGAAGAAAAGCGGGTACGACGTGGAGAACCGTCCCACCACGAAACTCTCGGAAGATATGTACGGCGTCCTGCTCAAAGCCTTCCACAAAGACAAGGGAGTGCGCGAGCAAGCCGATCAGATCTCCATTGGCACCCGCAAGCGGGAAGAAGTGGCCTTGGATGAACGGCAGGCGCATGTACCGCACAAGCGCGAAGAGCAGAAGGAGGACGTGCTGATTCAGAGCCGCCTGGTGGGCGGTTCCGTTGGCAACGCGACTACTGCTGCGCCCGCTCCCCCAAAGCCGGAAGAATCGCCTGCACCCAAAAAGGAAGTGGTGGCAGAGGTGCCGCCGGCAGCGCCAGCGCCCGCTGCGGCTCCGGTGGTGGAAAGTTCCCCTGTGGCGGAAGCAGAGACGCCAACCGAAACTGCGGCTCCCAAGGCCAGCCTGGCTGGACCCAAAGTGGTGGGCATGGTAGATCTGGACGCCGCCAAGAAGAAGCCAAAGGCTGGCGCCAGCAAGACCGAAAAGGTAGTGGCACCGGCTGCCCCGGAAATGCCTGCGCAGGACGTACCCGAAGTTCCCGCTGCTGCCAGTCAGCAAGCTCCGGAACCCGAAGCCAGTAAACCCGGAGCGGAGCCCGGTGCGGAAACGGTGCGTCAGCTGGAAACCCCGACCGATGACAGCGACATCATCCGACCGGAGAAGGTGACCCTGGGTGGTCCCCGAATTGTCGGAAAGATCGAATTGCCTGTGGACCGTCCGCGCGAGTCCATGGACCAGAAGCGCAAACGCAAGCGCATTCAGCGCACGGACAAACCGGCCGCCGGCGGGCAACAGCCCGGCACAGGGGCTCGTCCTGGCGGAGGTCAGGGTGGAGGACAAGGCGGAGGCGGAGCGGCTCGCCCGGGAACGCCGCGTCCAGGAGCCGGTGGCGCCGGAGCCGGAGGCGCTCGTCCGGGGGGGGGAGCAGCCCGACCGGGTACACCTCCCGGCCGCAAGACCGGCAAGCCGGGGGAGGCGGTCAGCGAGAAGGAGATCCGCGAGAAGATCAAGAAAACCATGATTCAGCTGGGGGGGGGGGCCAAAGGCAAGAGCACCCGTTCCAAGCTGCGCAAAGCCAAGCGCGATGACCACGCTGTTCGCGCTGACGAGGCCGCCTCGTCTCAGGATGAAAGCCTCCTGCAGGTAACCGAGTTCATTTCCGTGGCCGAATTGGCCAGCCTGATTGGCGTGTCGCCCACCCAGGTCATTTCCACCTGCATGGGCCTGGGCATTTTCGTTTCAATCAACCAGCGTCTGGACGCCGAAGTCATTGAACTCGTTTCGGATGAGTTCGGTTTTCAGGTGGAATTTATTGATGCCTCGGCTTCCGGCGATGAAGATGCCGAGGAAGAGGAGGATGATCCGGATGATCTGCTGCCACGGGCTCCGATCGTGACCATCATGGGTCACGTGGACCACGGTAAGACCTCCTTGTTGGACTACATCCGCTCGGCAAACGTGGTCGCAGGCGAAAAAGGCGGCATCACGCAGCACATCGGAGCCTACGAGGTCACGACCGAATCGGGGCAGCGCGTGGCCTTTTTGGACACGCCGGGCCACGAAGCCTTTACCGCTATGCGCGCCAGGGGAGCCAAAGTCACGGACATCGCGGTGATTATCGTTGCCGCCGACGACGCCGTGATGCCCCAGACCAAAGAAGCCATCAGCCACGCTCAAGCCGCCGGTGTGCCCATGATTTTCGCCATCAACAAGATCGATAAGCCAGGCGCAAACCCGGATAAGATCAAAGAGCAATTGGCGGGCATGAACATCCTGGTCGAAGACTGGGGAGGCAAGTTTCAGGTTCAGAGCGTATCCGCCAAAACAGGCGAGGGCATCAGCGACTTGTTGGGAAAAATCCTGTTGGAGTCCGAGTTGCTGGAGTTGAAAGCCAACCCCAACAAGAATGCGATGGGCTCCATTGTGGAAGCTTCGCTGGACAAGGGCCGCGGCTACGTATCCAATGTTATGGTTCAGGACGGCACCCTGCGGGTGGGTGATATGGTGGTTGCCGGGTCGCATTACGGCAAGGTCAAAGCCATGTTCAACGAGCGGGGCAAACCCGTCACCGAAGCCGGACCTTCCACCCCGCTGCTGTTGCTGGGTCTCAACGGCGCTCCCCAGGCCGGTGAGCGATTCCGGGTTTACGAAGACGAACAGGAAGCGAAAGAAATTGCCGGTCGCCGCGCGCAAATTCAGCGCGAGCAGGGCATTCGCACGCAGAAACACCTTACGCTGGACGAGATCGGCCGACGCCTGGCCCTGGGCTCGTTCAAGGAACTCAACATCATTATCCGCGGCGACGTGGACGGATCGGTCGAAGCGCTTACCGACTCCCTGCTCAAGCTGACCACCGAAGAAATTCAGGTCAACGTGGTGCACAAAGGGGTAGGCCAGATTACCGAGTCCGACGTGTTGCTGGCCACCGCCTCCGATGCTATTATCCTGGGCTTCCAGGTGCGTCCTTCGCAAGCTGCACGCAAACTGGCCGAGAAGGAACAGGTGGAAATTCGCCTGTACTCCATCATCTACGACGCCATCGAAGAGATTCGCGCGGCCATGGAGGGCATGCTCGACGCCAAGATCGAAGAGAAGATCATCTGCAACGTCGAGGTGCGCGAGGTGTTCAAGATCACCAAGGTGGGCACCATTGCCGGTTGCTATGTCCTGGAAGGCAAGATGAACCGCCAGAGCAAGGTGCGCCTGATTCGCGATGGCATCGTGGTGTACAGCGGAACGCTGGCTTCGCTCAAACGCTTCAAAGACGACGTCAAGGAGGTTTCTGCGGGCATGGAATGCGGGATGAACATCGCCAACTACAACGATATTCGCATCGGCGACATCATCGAAGGCTACGAAGAGTTTGAAGTCAAGCGCAAGCTCGGGTAGGTTTTGCGGTGTGACTGGCTAAGTCCCCCCCTTCGCCCGTGAAAATCCTGTTGATTCAAACCGCGTTCCCCGGCGACGTCATTCTGGCAACAGCATTTCTGGCTGACCTGGCCGAGGCTTACCCGCATGCCGAATTGCACATGCTGGTGCGCAAGGGCTGTGAGGACCTGCTGGCGGACAACCCGCGCCTGAGCTGCCTGTGGTCCTGGGACAAACGCGAGGGCCGCTACAAGCAATTGCTGTGGCTTTCCGGTCAACTTCGACGCGCAAAGTTTGACCGTGTGTACAATTTGCAGCGCTATGCTTCTTCCGGGTTTCTCACCTGGCGAAGCGGAGCACCCTACCGCGCGGGCTTTAGGCAAAACCCCTGGTCCTGGTGCTTTTCGCACACGGTAGAGCACCGGATCCCGCAACCCTGCGATCAGGTCCTGTACCTTTCTAATCAAGAACCGCACCTTTGCGAGGGTCGGTTTCTGCATGAGGTTCAGCGCAATGCGTTGCTGCTGCACCCTGAAGTAAGGCCGGCTCGCCGACCCGAATTGTACCTGGGCGAGGCTGAACATTCGCGGGCAGAAAGCTTTGTGGCTGGTCGGCGGGCCGTGGTGGTGGCCCCGGCTTCGAATTGGTTCACCAAGCAATGGCACGAGCCTGGGTGGGGTGCTTTACTGGCGCTGATCCCTGCGGCTTGGACGGTCTTTCTAGTCGGGGGAAAGGAAGACGCCGCGCTGTGCGAGCGCATCGGGCTTACCCGACCGGGCAGTGTAAACCTGGCGGGCGCGCTTCGCTTCCGGGAGACGGCCGCCCTGATGCAGCGGGCTGAGCACGTGTTTACCAACGACAGCGCACCTTTGCACCTCGCCTCCGCGGTCAATGCTCCGGTAACTGCTGTGTTTTGCAGCACGCGTCCGGAGTTGGGCTTTAGTCCCCTTTCTGACCAGCGGCGTGTGGTGCACAGCGAAGGCCCTTGTTGTTCCAAAGGCATCCACGGTGCCAAAGCCTGCCCGGAAGGCCATTTTTCCTGTTCGCGCAGCATAACGGCAGAAGCGGTGCTGGGCGAAAACTTTTCTACCTGAGCGTACAAAGGTTCAGCGGTGCCAAAGGCCTTTCGTATCTTTATTTTTCTTCTACTGATGAACCTTTCTCACTTTTTCCTGGTGCTCGCTTTCTTGGGCGCCACTGCGTTTCAAGGACGGGCCCAATATTGCGTCGAGGGTCGGTATGGCGCAGAGGATACCTTGTTTTTGCAGGATGATGTAAGGCTGGAGGTTGATCTGGAGTATGGCCGGGCTGTGGATTGGCTGGGTGACACGGTTTCGCTGAAGTTGGATGTCTATTACCCGGACCCTGCACTGGACACCGCGGCCCTTCGCCCGGTGATTTTGTACCTGCACGGCGGCGGATTTCACGCCGGGTCCAAGTCCAACCAGAAGGGCCGGGAATGGGCCATTAGTTTTGTTCGAAGGGGCTACGTCTTTGTGGCCGCCGATTACCGGTTAGGCTGGCCTGCGGTAGATTCCTGCGCGGCGGACACCAGTCTGTACATGCGGGCGGTTTACCGGGCCACGCAGGATGTGCGCGCCGCGTACCGCTGGATGGTGGAGTTCAGCGAATCCTGGGCCATGGACACCAACCAGATTGTGCTGCTCGGCACGAGCGCCGGGAGCGGCGCGGCGATGTTTGCGACCTATTCCGTAGAAGGTGATCTTGGGGCCTACCTTTCGGAGGAACTGGGTCCCCTCGATGGATCGGGCAACGAGTACCGGCATGCTTTTAATCCGGTAGCAATTGTTACCAAATCAGCGGCTCTGGATAACCTGGAGGTGCTGAGCCGCAGAAACATACCTCATCTTATGTTTCACGGCACCTGCGATCTTACCGTTCCGTACACCAAAGGGGCCATTTTTCACTGTTATGCGCCCAATAAGTTCATTGATGTGTACGGGTCGGGCGACATCGCTGCCGAGTTGAACCGCCTGGGTCGCTGCAACACCCTGTACAAGAACATCGGCCAGGGACACGGAGCGGTATCGGATGACACCGTAGTTGTTTATATGGCGGAGTTCATGCAGTCGCTTTTCTGTGAGACGTGTGAAACCGAATTTATAGAGCGAGTCAGCAAAACGGATGTCTGCGCAGACCGATCCGGAAAGAAAAGTACGTTGGAGTTTCTTTTTCCCAATCCGAGCAACGGCCAGTTTCAGGTCATTCTTTCGGGTCCCCGCGATGAGATGATTCCCATTGAGCTGTACAATACGGCGGGGCAACGGTTGATTCAGGAGTACCGGGAGTTTTTGGCGCCGGTACAGCGCTGGTCAATAGACTGGAGCGGGTTTAACACCGGGGTCTATTTCCTGAAAATCGGCAATAATGACCGCTCTACCGTGAAGCCGCTGCTGATTCAGCCCCAGGCTCCTGCGGGCCTCTAACGCGGGTTGCCGGGACGGGCACCGGCTTCGGCTTCGCGCCACATTCCCCAGAGGTAAAAGTAGCGGAGCAACACGCTGCTGCCTTCGAGCCCGCATATGACCAGCCCGGTCCAGCCGTCCAGTATGCCTCCTTGAAGCAGGTACTGACGCCAGAAACGGAAGGGCGGTTCCAGAAAGAATTGCACGAAGCCCGGTTTGACCCCTCTGGCGAAGGCGTCTTCTGCCTTCCAGCGGGCGTAGCGTTTCCATTTTTCCAGGTACGCCTCCATGCTCCTGGCCGTATGGTGGAGAAGCGGATTTTTGAGCTGCCCGGCGTGCCCCTGAACCTGAATTTCGCTGTGCACGCGTTTGTCTTCGTAGCGAAGGTCGCGGTGGAAAAGCCGAATGACGCGATCGTTTTGCCAGCCACTGAACCGGACTTTTTGGCCCAGAAACCAGTTTTGCCGGCGAATCCAGTAGGCTTTTTCCGGAGCCTCTTCCCCGTTCAGCAACGCCTTGATTTCTGCCTGGAGTTTTTCCGGAACGCGTTCATCCGCATCCACCAGTAAAATCCATTCGTGGCTGGCCTGGGGAATGGCCCAGTTCTTCTGGCTGGCGCTGTTCTGGTATTCGCGCTGGATGATCCGGTCGGCCAGCGATTTCGCAATCTCCAGGCTACCGTCGGTGGAAAAGGAATCCACCACCAGTACTTCGTCGGCAAAACGCGCCGAAGCCAGCACGTCGCGCAGGTTGTGGGCTTCGTTGAAGACCGGAATGAGCGCGGTCAGGCGTCTTTTTGTTGCCATTTTTTCTGCCATGGAGGCGCAGATGCCGAAAGGGTATCGCGCGATGCTGCTGCTGCCGGTAAGGTCTCTTTTGCTTCCGCGGTGGACCAAAAGCGGAGAAACAGCAAGGTAAAGAACAGGTAAATGGTAAGTCCGTACTGGGTTTCCAGGGTTGCCTCGGTGAACATGGAAGGAAGCATGACCAGCTGCAGGGAAACAAAGAGCGTGTGCCTCAACATGCCCGGTGTAAAAAAGGGCGCGACCAACGCCCAAAGCAGGGCCGCGAGCCCCAATAGACCCGTGGATGCAGCGACCAGCACAAACTGGTTATGCGGCAGCGGGTTGTTTTCTACCAGCCCAGGGAATTGTTTTTCGTAAACCTTCTGCATGGCGGGCTTGATGTTGCCAATGCCCACTCCGGTCAGCGGATTTTCGGCCAGCAACTGAAGACCCGCCTGAATGGAGCCTATTCGTTTGGCATCGGACAAGTCGGGGTTCACCTCTCCGTGGAAGTATTGCTCCAGATCGTAGCGGGCATACGAAATGCGGTTGCGCAAAGTGGGCACGTAGTGCTGGGCAGCCCAGCCGGCCGCCAAGGCTACGGCCAAAAGGAGCGCCCCGAGTGCATACTTCTTTTGACGCAAAACGGCATGGATCAGCAAATACCCAAGCACGAGGTAAGCGGCCAACAGCCCGCTGCGGACGGCCAGGATGTGCAGGAACACCAGCAGAAAAAGGGCGGGCAATGCCCAAAGCAAGCGCAGGGGAAGGGCCTGGGTGCCAACGCGCCACATTCGCGGGGAGGCCGCGGCCGAAGGACGGATCAACCACAGCGAAACGGCCATGCCAAAAGCGACGAGCAGGCTGTACCGGATGTGGTTGAGGGGCGTGGGCATGACCATTCCCTGGATATAGGGTTGGGCGTATTCTGCCGGCTGGAGGGCGTAGCGAAGCAACACCACCAGAACGCTGAGCACCGTGACTCCAACAAAGGCCGCCAGGAGTTTTCGGAGCGTTTTCTCGGGCAGATCCGGAAGCGCGACGAAAGCGAAGGGCAAAATGGCGAAGGGAAGCTTGATGCGGACTTTGTCCAGCCAGTAGGCGGTGTCCTGCGAGCCCAGGCCGCCAACGACGTAGAGGAAAAAGAAGGCCGTGAGTCCGACCAGGGCCGGATTGTGGATGAATTGGCGCCATTTCTGTCCCAGATCGAGCTGCAGGAGGGCCAGCAGGAACAGACCAATGGTGCCCATGCTCATGAGCAGGTTGGAACTGACCATGCCCACCAGCACAAAACTCATGGCGAGCAGTGCAAGCGTGGTGGCCGAAAAAGGGAGAGGCAATCGCAAGGGGAGAGAGGAAGATAACGAGAGAAAGCTAAACAGGAGGCGTTGCCCGAAATGCGGAAAAGCCGCATGTCAGCACCTGAAATGGGATTCGAACGAAGGTTGCGGAGCGAACGGAGCCCCTTCGCCCGTTAAAGATAAGCTTAGTGCCTCAGAGCCGCCGATTGTTTGGCGGGAATGCCCGTGTGTCTGACCTATCTTTACCGCTCTTTGCCCTTAGACCTTGGAAACGCCACTGATTACCCCAGCGGAGAAAGCACGCCGCGACGCGCTGTTTCAGCGCGAGTTTGTTCCCCAGATGGACGCCCTCTACAACTTTGGGTTCCACCTGACGTACAATGAATCCGATGCCCAGGACCTGGTTCAGGAGACCTTTTTAAAGGCCTACCGGTTCATTCAATCGTACGAGGAAGGAACCAATGCGAAGGCTTGGCTGTTCAGAATCCTGAAGAACGCTTTCATCAATGAATACCGCAAAAAGGTTCGCCAGCCGGATCTGATCGATTACGAGGAGGTTGTTCACTACCAGGACCGGGAAGATGCCAGTTACAGCGGCTATGTTGACTTGCGGCAGGAGATTTTTCAGGGTTTGATGGGAGACGAGGTAACCACGGCTTTGAATAATTTGCCAGTAGAGTTCAGAACTGTCGTTTTGTTGTGTGATATTGAAGGGTTTACGTATGAAGAGATTGCCAGCATTATGGACATTCCCATCGGAACGGTCCGCTCCAGGCTTCACCGGGCCCGGAATATGCTCAAGGAGGCTCTTAAGACGTACGCCGCCAGTCAGGGGTTTAAAGAAAACAGATGAGGGATGAGTAATGCCATGACACCGCACGATTGCAACAAGGTGGTCCAAAAAATGTACCTGGCCATAGACGGGGAACTGACCACGGACGAGATGAAAGAATTCTTATTTGAACTGGATCGCTGTTCCTGTTGTTTCAGGAGCTTCGAGCAGGAGAAGGCTTTCCGCGCCTACCTGACCAGCAAAATCGAGCGGCGCTCCCTGCCCGATAGCGCCCTGCAAAAGTTGAGGGATACGCTGGGTATGCCAGACCTGATTCGCATTGGTTAGCGCTGTTTTTTGGGTTTTTAGAAGTACCCTTTAATAATGTTTTAAAATGGACATGTCTGATCAACCCAAACCGGTGATGGCCCAGAAGGCCCCTTATAAAATGGACGTGGAAGCCGGCAAAACGTATGCCTGGTGTGCCTGCGGTCGAAGTGGGAAGCAGCCTTTTTGCGACGGATCGCACCTCAATACAGGTTTTAAGCCGGTGCTGAAGACGTTTGAGACGGATCAGCGTGTGGCGTGGTGCGGTTGCCGCCAGAGCGCTAAAGGTTGTTTTTGCGATGGCACCCACAACCGGATTGAGGGTTAGGAGTTGCCTTATCGAACACTCCAAAAAGCCTATTGGGCTGCCTTTACTTGAATACGTAGCGGACGCTGAGGGCTCCGCATAACAGGCAGACCCCACTGGCGCCTGAAAAATTGATTTCAGGTTTAAAGTCAAGCGCGATGTTGAGGGGAATGGGCTGAAAGGTGTATTCGGCCCCGATCATTCCGTCGATGCCAACCGTAGTTTGCGTCCGATCCAGCCCGGATTCGGTGTCTGTGTATTCGGAAAAGCCGACGTGGGCCCCGCCCCCGTAGAACCAGTTAAAGTCGCGGTGCCAGCCGATGTCGCGGTGTTTGAGGCCGAGGGCAGTGAGTTCGTACCCCCGGCGCCGGCTGGTAAAATGCCCTTCCAACGCTAAATCCCGGTTCAGAAAGAACTTGCCGCTCAGGCCGAACCCTGAGCCCGCCCGCAAACCAAATGCGCCGTTGTAGTCCGATTGCGCGGAGAGCAATAATCCGGTAAAGAGCAGGGAAACCAGGAGGATCAGGCGTTTCATGAAGCGGTGATTTGGCGTTCGGCAGGCAACCGGGTGGACGAATACGCCCGGTGCTCTGCGGGGCATCAACGCCAAAATCGTGCCGAATAGTACGTTTTTTATACGTGAGTGGCCTAAAAAGACAAAGCCCGACCGCGAGGGTCGGGCTTTGCCTTTGTTTAGGGTTAGGCGGGTAATGCCGGTTTTTGCAGGCAGTTTGTCTGCGTTTTTGTTGCTTAGCGGGCAATCAACAGTCGCTCGGTGCGGCTGCTCTCGCCGTTGAGGACATGCAGCAGGTACATGCCGGCAGGCAGTTCTGCTACGTCCAGACGAAGCGCTTGCTGCCCTTCTCCTGCCTGATTCATGGCTACTACTCGTCCGGAAAGATCGCGGAGTTCTACCATCGTGTTTCCTTCGGCGCTGCTCAGGTTAACGAAAACTTCATGGGCGGCGGGGTTGGGGTAGATTTCGGCCAGCACAGGCTGTATGGTCTCGGCTTCACGACCCATCACCGGGTAGATAGTATCGGCGGGGCTGTATTCGCTGATGCTGCCATCGGCGCACATGACGCGGACAATCAACTCGTGGCCCACACCGGGAATCATGTTGAAGAATCGTTTGAAGTTGACCGTACGGGTGTGGCAGCGCCATACCGAGCTGCCCACCGGGCGGCCGCAAACTTCGTAGCGGATGGCGCCGGGAATTTCCTCCCAGGTAACAATGGGAGAGATGGGGGTAACAAAGTTGTAGTCGGTAAAGGCCGGAGCTTCGCAGGCGCTGCCGCAGTCGGCTTGGACCACCACACCAAAGAT
>Ga0172372_10005308_pt1 | contig 17965 bp, 16 predicted proteins | sample LakKiv5m_2_FD_114544 | JGI IMG/M metagenome (GOLD analysis project Ga0172372, IMG submission 114544) | Freshwater microbial communities from Kabuno Bay, South-Kivu, Congo - kab_092012_9.5m | ecosystem: Environmental > Aquatic > Freshwater > Lake | place: Democratic Republic of the Congo...
ACCGCCACCACACAATACGTTATGTTTTCAAAAGGATTGGCCACGACCACCCGCCCCGTATTGCTGCTCAGGCTGGAGTCGGGCACCCAGGTGTAGCTGACCCATAGGGGGTCTTCGGTAGCTTCGAGCACCACGCTTTGGCCGGGCGCAATCAATCCCGCGGGATCGGCGCTGGCCTGAACAGGGCGGCCTGCATTAACCGTGATGGATCCGGCAATGGAACAACCGCGCTCGTCAAAGAGGGTAACGGTGTAGGTGGTGGTGGCCTCGATGGGTCCGGCGTAAATCAGCGCAGTAGTGTCGCCGGTATTCCACAGGTAGCTCAGTTGGCCGCTGCCGGTGGCCTGCAACACACCAATCAACAGAGAATCGGCCGGACAAACCAAGGTGTCCGGGCTCAGTTGCATGGTCAGAGGCTCAAAAAGCAGGTCAGAAGCCACCATCACCAGTTCGCGCACGGTGTCTCCGGGGGAACCGTTCGCGGCTCCGTTGCGACCGCATTCCGGAGGTGCCGACGCGTTCAGCGTATTGCCAGCAATTCCCCCCCCCAGGTTCAACGCGATGGCTGCGGGAAACGCGGCGCCGCTGAGCCACAATGCGCCCCCGCTTCCCCCGCCCCCCGGCCCCGCGCAGACGGTCGCGTCGTTGCCGTTGTCCACGCTCCCGCCGTCGCCCCCCCGAAGGAACACCGACACCGGGCCTGTATAACTGACCACTTCGAGCAAGGCTGCTCCCCCCGCTCCCCCGCCCCCGGCGCCGTCGGCCCCGGCGACAAAAGGCGGTGGCAGGCCGTTGCTGCGGATGCTGAAGCCGTTGCCGGCCAGGGTTCCGGCGCGTAAGAAGATGAGGCCGCCGCCGTTGCCGCCGGGGCTGGCTGTGCCGCCCTGGTCATCGCCGGCGCCGCCCCCGCCCCCCATGTACGCGCGGTTGGCCGCGTTGCTGTACGAAAGCGTGCGCCCGCCCAGGCCGGGAAAGGCCCCCGGACAATCGCCGGGACCCACCGCCAGTTGCAGGCCGCCGACTCCGCCGACGGCGTAGTTGCCACCGCCCCCGCCACCGGTGAGGTGGTCGTTGCCGCCCCCACCCCCGTTCGTCGGCCGTCCGCGCCCCAGCCGATCGGTGCTGATGCGGGCGATGCTCTCGCCTTTCTGGCCGCCGCAGCCGCTGGCACAGCGGTAGCCGTCGTAGCCGGTGCTGCCGCCGAAGCAGCCCGCATCCGTGGCCACGGCACCGCCGCGAAAGCCCAGCCCGCTCACGTCCACGTTGTCGTTCAGGGTCAGGGTGCCGCTGACTTCGAGCGCCAACACCCCGCCGACCGTTCCATCCCAGGGCTGCGCCGTCAGGGGGCCGCCATCCACGGTCACATCGACAAACTGCGGAACCGTAACTAATTGTATGGATTGGCCATCGTATTCATTGACCATGGCCTCTTCAAAGAAAATCAGGTTGACGTCAATATCCGCGATGGTGAGCCATTCGTACTTACCCGTTTGCCGGAAGTCGCTGATGTCGCCGTAACCGGGGGTATCGCTGGAATCCATGACCACGCCTTGCATCTGAATGAGCAGCACGCGGTCGCCCACGTCAAAAGGACCGGCATCCGGAACCACCACCAGGTTGTTGCAAAAATCGGCCAAGGTTACGGGCGAATAGGTGTTAATCACCCCGCTGATTTGCGCGCGCAATAGCCCCGGCATCGCACTGAGCAGGAGCAGGGGCAGCAGCAACGTGAACGCAAAGCCCTTCGCCCGGAAGGCAATGCGGGCCGCCGCAGATAAGTTTTTCGAAGGAGGGAACGCCATATACGATAACTTGAGGGCTTGCCGACTCGCTCTGCCCCTTCATAACCCTCAAAAATACGGAATTGTCAAGCGTTCTGCCGGAGCGGAGTAACGGCTTAATTAGGGTTCAAGCAAAGCTTGACAAATCGCTGACGGTTCGGGCGTCAGAGGCGTTTCCACAGTGCCCCGGCTGCAAACTCACTGCCCCCGCGGGTGAAAACGCTCGATTGTTTCTCGCAAGTACTTGCGATCCAGATGCGTATAGATTTCAGTGGTGGTAATGCTTTCGTGCCCCAGCATCTCCTGCACGGCGCGCAGGTCGGCGCCGCCTTCCACCAGGTGCGTGGCAAACGAGTGCCGGAACGTATGCGGCGAAATGCTCTTGCGTATGCCCGCAAGCGCCGCGGTTTCTTTGACGATGTTGAAAATCATGACGCGGCTCAGGCGGCTTCCCCGGCGGTTGAGGAAGACCAGGTCCTCTTCGCCCGGCTTGATCGGCACGTGCACGCGCGTAAACTGCAGGTAATCGCGGATACGCCGAATCGCCGCCCCGCCCAGTGGCACCAGCCGCTCTTTGTCGCCCTTGCCCGTCACGCGCACGAAACCCAGGTCCAGAAAGCACTGGCTGATCCGCAACTCTGTCAACTCGCTGACCCGCAGCCCGCAGCCGTACAGCGTTTCCAGGATGGCGCGGTTGCGGATGCCTTCTGCGGTGGAAAGATCCACGGCCCCGAGCAACTTCTCGATGTCGGCCTGGCTGAGCGTGTCCGGGAGCTTGCGCGGCAAGCGGGGTCCATCAATGAGTGCCGTCGGGTCTTCCGCAACCAGATCTTCGAGCAACAGGTAGCGGTAAAAGGTCCGGATGGCGCTGATCAGCCGTGCCTGCGACCGCGCGCCGATGCCGAGTTCGCCAAGCTGGATTAGAAAGTTCTCCAGATGCTCTCGGGTAACCCTTGCTGGCAGCACGCCCGCCGGCTCCAGGTACGCAATGAGTTTGTCCAGGTCATTGAGGTAGCCGTCCACCGTATTGCCGGAAAGCGAACGCTCCAGCATCATCCAGGCCCGGAAGCCTTGGCGGGTTTGTGGCCAGGTCATGGGTGGTATCGTCCCGCAAGCAACGTCCGTCTCTTACAACGTCCGTCTTTTACAATGTCCCTCTCCTTTCCTGCTCGCGCTCGATGGCTTCAAAGAGGGCCTTGAAGTTGCCCTTGCCGAAGCTCTTGGCGCCTTTGCGCTGGATGATTTCGTAGAACACAGTCGGGCGGTCCTGCACGGGGCGCGTGAAGATTTGCAGCAGGTAGCCTTCGTCGTCCCGGTCCACGAGGATGTTGTTGGCGCGAAGGGGTTCGATGTCCTCTTCGATTTTTCCTACGCGATCCAAAAGATCGTCGTAGTAGGTTTCGGGAACGTAGAGGAACTCGACACCGCGGCGGCGCAATTCGCCGACTGTTTTGAGGATGTCGTTGGTGGCCACCGCAATGTGCTGCACGCCGGCACCGCGGTAGAATTCGATGTACTCCTCGATCTGGCTTTTGCGCTTGCCATCGGCGGGCTCGTTGATCGGGAATTTGACGTAGCCGTTGCCGTTACTCACCACCTTGCTCATCAGCGCGGTGTATTCGGTGGAAATGTCCTGGTCGTCGAACGTGATGAGCAGCTTGAACCCGAGCACTTCTTCGTAGAAACGGACCCACTCGTTCATCTGGCCCAATTCCACATTGCCGACGCAGTGGTCCACGTATTCCAGGCCAATGGGCTGGACGTCCAGGCCGCTGGACGCCGGCTGATAACCCGGCAAAAAGGCGCCGCGGTAGTTGCTGCGCTGCACAAATTTGTGGATGGTATCGCCGTAGGTTTTAATGGCCGAGACGACCACGCTGCCGTGTTCATCGGTCATTTCGGTGGGCTCCATGATGCTCACGGCTCCGCGACGCGTGGTTTCCTCCCAGGACTTGCGGGCGTCGTCCACCCACAGGGCCAGGACCTTGACGCCGTCGCCGTGCCGGGCTACGTGGCGGGAGATCTCCGATTCGGGGTCGAAACTGCTGGTCAGCACTAAGCGGATTTTTCCCTGCTGCAGCACATAGCTGGCGCGATCCTTCACGCCGGTTTCCAATCCGGAATAGGCCACCAGTTTGTAGCCCCAGGCCATTTGGTAGTAGTAAGCGCTCTGCTTGGCATTGCCGCAGTAAAACTCCACGTGATCCGTACCGTTCAGGGGCAGAAAATCCTGGGTTGCGGCGGGATTCTTCAGCGTTTGCGTTTCCATAACTAAACTTATGTTGGGTCAATGAGGATGAAAGACAGGAAAACTTATGCTCACGGATGTGCGGGGCTGGCCACCGGCAGGTCTTCTTCTTCCAGCCAGCTGCGGTAGTACTCGGGGTCTTCTACCTCCAGCGCCTGCCGGGTCAGCTGCAAGGGTTTGAAGGTGTCGATCATGACGGCGAGCTCGCGGGTCTCCGCCTTGCCAATGGAAGCTTCGTACGTGCCCGGATGCGGGCCGTGCGGAATGCCACCCGGGTGCAAGGTGAACATGCCCCTTTCGACATGCTTGCGGCTCATAAAATCGCCATCCACGTAATACAGCACCTCATCGGAATCGATGTTGCTGTGGTTGTAAGGCGCGGGAATGGCCAGCGGGTGGTAGTCAAACAGGCGGGGCACGAAGGAACAGACCACAAAGCCTTTGGCGGCAAAGGTCTGGTGCACCGGCGGCGGCTGGTGCACGCGGCCGGTAATGGGTTCGAAGTCGTGGATGGACATGGCCCAGGGGTAGTGGTAACCGTCCCAGCCCACCAGGTCAAAGGGGTGGTTGGCGTACTCGTAGGGGTAAATCATGCCCTGCTTCTTGATCAGGAAGCGGTACTCGCCCTTTTCGTTGTGGGTCTCCAACGAGTTGGGGGTCTTGATGTCGCGCTCGTAAAAGGGCGCGTGTTCCTGCAACTGGCCGTTGGCGTTGAGGTAGCGTTTGGGGAAGGTCAGCGGGCTGAAGCTCTCCAGGATGAGCAGGCGGTTGGCCGCCGTGTCAAACTCGATCTGGTAAAGCGTGCCCCGCGGCACGACCACGTAGTCGCCATACTCGAAGGGCACTTCGCCATACATGGTCTTCAAGCGGCCCGAGCCTTCGTGAATGAAAATCATTTCATCCGCGTCGGTGTTCTTGTAGAAATACTCGGTCAGGCTCTGCGAGGGCGCGGCAACGCTGATGATGCAGTCGCTGTTGACCATCATGGGCACGCGGCTTTCCAGGTAGTCCGCAACCGGGGCCACACGGAAGCCTTGCAGGCTGCGGTGCTTGAGTTGCTTGGATACCACCACCTCCGGAGCGATGGAATAGGGCTCGCCCACCTGGCGGATTTTGGTGGGCGGATGGACGTGGTAAAGCAGCGAATAGTTGGTGTCGAAGCCCTCTGTGGAGAACAGTTCCTCGTGGTAGAGCTTGCCATTGGGCTGACGAAATTGGGTGTGGCGCTTTCTGGGCACCTGACCCACGCGCAGGTAGTGCGGCATGATCGAGGCTTTGGGGCAAAGGTACTCCTCCCCGGCCATTCCGTTTGAAACGGGGCGGCAAAAAGCCCGGTACGCAGTCCGACTGGCGGATCTGGAGAGGCCATTCTGCACGGGCAGATCTGGAGGCAAGTACGGGGTTAAACGGCCTGGCTGCGCCTGCCCGACCGGGGGCTGCTTGTCCACTTTTTAGTATTACTATCTAATTATGTAGCTTTGCTCCCCAATTATGGACGTGCAAATTTTGCTGACGAACCTCAGCAACCCGACCCTCCTCTACTTTGTGTTGGGCGTGGTGGCCTGCCTGGTTAAGAGCGATCTGGAAATCCCTGCCACGACCACCAAGTTTATTGCCCTTTACCTGCTGTTTTCGATCGGTTTTCGCGGGGGTCAGGAACTGGCCCATCAGGATCTGAGCCGCGAAGTCCTGTTCTCGCTGCTCCTTGGCGCCGTGTTGGCCAGCGCCATTCCCCTGTACACCTTTTTTCTGCTCAAGCGCAAGCTGCAACTGGCCGACGCGGCAGCAGTGGCAGCGGCCAACGGCTCGGTCAGTGCGGTAACCTTTGTGGCCGCCTCTGAATTCCTGCACGCCATGGGCCTGGACATGGGCGGCCATATGGTGGCCGTTATGGCGCTGATGGAAGCACCCGCGATCGCTGTTGCGGTATTGTTGCTGCGGCGCTACGAAGAGCCCGAACCCGGCCAGGCTACCGGCCTGCGCCACACGCTTCACCACGCGCTGACCAACGGCAGCGTGCTGATGATTGTGGGCAGCCTGGTCATCGGCGCGATTGCCGACAGCAAACAGGCCGAAGGCATCGCGCCCTTTACCACCGACATCTTCAAAGGCTTTCTGGCCATCTACCTGCTGGAAATGGGCATGATCACGGCGAGGCGCTTTGCCGCTTTTCGCCAGTACGGGCTGCTCGTGCCGGCCCTTGGTGTGGTTCTGCCCCTGCTGAATGGCTGCCTGGGCGTTTGGCTCAGTGGCTGGGTCACCGATGACCCGGCCAACCGCTTCATTTTTGCCGTGTTGGCGGGCAGTGCGTCCTACATCGCTGTGCCCGCGGCACTGCGCATTGCGGCCCCCAACGCCGACCCGGGGCTGTACATTCCCATGGCCCTGGGCGTAACCTTTCCGTTCAACATTGCCGTCGGGTTACCCCTGTACTGGGGGCTGGTGAATGCCTGAGGTTATGTTAATCTTTAATCTACCCATTCGGCCAGAAACACGTTGGTGTCGCGGGTTCCGCCGTTGTTCCGGTTGCTGGCAAAGACCAGGTAGCGCCCATCGGGGCTGAACATCGGGAAAGAATCAAAGGCCTCGTCGTAAGTGACCTGTTCCAGCCCGGTTCCATCCAGGTTGATCATGAACAGGTTAAAGGGGAAACGCCCGGTGAGGTGGTTGGAGCAGAACAAAATGCGCTGCCCGTCCGGGTGAAAGAACGGGGCCCAGTTGGCGCCGCCGAGCCGGGTGATCTGGCGCAGATCAGAGCCGTCCACCTTGCAGGTAAACAACTCCATGGCGGTTGGCCGCACCAGCCCTTCGCCCAGAAGGCTCTTGTACTCCGCCACTTCTTCAGGCGTTTTGGGGCGAGAGGCCCGGAAGATCAGCCGGTTGCCGTCAGGCGAGAAAAAAGCGCCGCCGTCGTAGCCGAGCTCAAAGGTAATCTGGCGCACGTCGCTGCCGTCGGGGTTCATGGTGTAGAGGTCCAGATCGCCGTTGCGCGTGCTGGTGAAGACCACTTTGTCGCCTTTGGGGGAAAGCGTTGCCTCGGCATCGTAGGCCTTGTTTTCGGTCAGCCGCACGGTGTTGGATCCGTCGCGACCAGCCACGTACAGCTCAAAGTCGGCGTGCAGTGGCCAAACATAACCTTTCGTACGGTCTGGTTCCGGCGGGCAGGCGGCGTCGCCGCTCTGCGTAGACGCGTAAATAACGCGCTCATCGCCCGCCAGAAAATAGGCGCAAGTGGTGGCTCCCTGACCGGAACTGACCCGGTTCAACGCGAGGGGCCTGGGATATTTCGGATTAAGCGGACTCCAATAAATCTGATCGCAATTTAAACCTTCGGCCTTGTTGCGCCGCTGCCAGACCAGGGCCTGCTGCCCGTAGGCCCAGTAAGCCTCGGCATTTTCGCCGCCAAACGTGAGCTGACGGACATTGCGCAGGTGGTTCTCTCCGGCAAAGCGGAGGCTGTCGGTCAGGGGATCGTAAGGCGTCTCCCGCGCGCTGTCTTCGGCGGCCTGCTGCTTGTCTGCAGGGCTGCAAGCGGTCATCAGGGCGGCCAGGAAGATGGCCAGCAGGGTATGGAACGGTCGTGTCCGGGCGTTGGTCCAACGCAACCAAGGCATTTTTCGGGCGAAAGGGGCCCGAATCCCTGTGCAGGAGACGTTCATGTGCGCGGAATCCGGCGGTCAAAAAGGCCGGTTTTCCACGCGAAAATAGATTGGCTGGCGTTAATGTCCGCAGCCGCCGAAATTGCCGAACTTTGCCCTTCGAAATGATGAAGGCAAACGCTTCCATAATTACCGGGATGCCGTTGCGGCGCTGTCTCCGCTTCTCGGCCCTTTGGGCCCTGATTCTGCTCTGGTCGGCGGGGTGCGGCGGTTCAGGCAAGACGGAAGAGGCTGCGGAAGACCCGCTCAACCAATCCACGGCGGAAATCACCCGCCTGTCGGAGCGTATTCTGGCGGAGCCGGACAACGCGGGGCTTTACTTTTTGCGCGGTTTGGAATTTCGGAGTTTCAACAACCTGGCTGCGCTCAACGATTTCAAGCAAGCCTGGCTGCTGGATTCGGCTAACGCCAACCACGCGCTCGGGTTGTCGGAACAGTACTTCCTGATGAACGACAGCCGGGCCAGCATGGGGGTGCTGAACCGATGGCTGAAAAACAACCCCACGGAACAGCGGGTGCTCTGGGCTCTGGCGCGCCAGGCTCTGCTGCTGAAGCAGTACGATCTGTCGCTTGGGGCACTCAACCAGATTCTCCGCCAGGACCTCCGAAACCCCGAAGTGTATTACCTCAAAGGGCGCAACTTCCGCTTTAAAGGCGATACGGCCGAGGCAATATCCAGCTACCAGACGGCGCTGGAAATGGATCCCACCTACGAGCGGGCCCACCTGGAACTCGGGGTCATGCTCCTGGCCGGGGGCGACGAAACCGGTCTCCGTTACCTGCGCAACACCCTTTCGCTCAACGATTCCAGCACGGCTGCCCGCTACCAGCTGGCCAAGTACCACCAGGATCGCGGAGAGTTTACCGAAGCGGTGGACGCCTACGAAGCCCTGATCGTCCGCGATCCGCAGAACGGCGATGCGCTGTACAACCTGGCCACCATCTGGTACGCGGCTGATTCGCTCGAAAAAGCCCTTCGCCTGTTTGACATGAGCATTAAAGTGGAGCCGACCCGAGCCATGGGTTACTATGGAAAAGCCCTGTGCGCTGCGCAGCTGAAACGCCGGGAACAGGCGCTTACCTTCGTTCGACAGGCCCTAAACTTAAACCCCGATCTCGCAGAAGCCCAAGCCCTTTCCGATTCGCTGGAGGCGCTTGTGCCCTGACTTTCGTTTGCCTTGATCACCAATGCGATTTGCACCGCTATGATTAACATTACCTTCCCCGATGGCCGCCAACAGACGGTAGCTCCCGGGAGTACGCCGCTGGATATTGCCAAAGGCATTTCCGAAGGCCTGGCGCGCAACGTGCTGGCCGCCGAAGTGAACGGAGAAGTCCGCGATGCCTTTCGTCCGCTGACCGAAGACGCGACCCTTCGCCTGCTGACCTGGGACGATCCCAGGGGGAAAAGCACGTTCTGGCACTCTTCGGCGCACCTGCTGGCCGAGGCCCTGGAAGCCCTGTATCCCGGGGTCAAATTCGGCATCGGACCGGCCATTGACGGCGGTTTCTATTACGACGTCGATTTGGGCGAGCGCGTGCTGCGCGAGGAGGACCTGCCCCTGGTCGAAGCCAAGATGAAAGAGCTGGGCAAGGCGAAAAATGCCTATCGGCGGCGAGATGTCAGCAAGGCCGAAGCCCTGGCGTTCTTTGAAGCCAAAGGCGACGAATACAAACTTGAGCTCATTGACGGGCTCCAGGACGGCCAGATCACGTTTTACGAACAAGGCAATTTTACGGACTTGTGCCGGGGCCCGCACGTGCCGGACACGGGGGCCATTAAAGCGGTAAAAATCCTGAACCTGGCCGGAGCTTATTGGCGGGGTGATGAAAAGCGCAAGCAACTGACGCGCATTTACGGGGTCAGCTTCCCCAAGCAGGCCCAGCTGGACGAGCACCTGGCCCTGTTAGAGGAGGCCAAAAAGCGCGATCACCGCAAACTGGGCCAGGAACTGGGCTTGTTCACGTTCAGCCAAAAAGTGGGCGCGGGCCTGCCGCTCTGGCTGCCGAAAGGCACGGTGGTGCGGAGCTTGCTCGAGGACTTCCTGAAGAAGGAGCAGCTGAAGCGGGGTTACACGCCGGTGGTGACGCCTCATATTGGAAAAAAGGAACTTTACGTCACCTCAGGCCACTACGAGAAGTACGGGGCAGATTCGTTCCAGCCAATCCGCACGCCGCGCGAGGACGAGGAATTCCTGCTCAAGCCGATGAACTGCCCGCACCATTGCGAGATTTTCAAGCACCGGCCGGTTTCGTACAAGGACTTACCGGTTCGGATTGCCGAATTCGGCACGGTGTACCGCTACGAACAGAGCGGCGAGCTGCACGGATTAACGCGGGTACGGGGCTTCACGCAGGACGATGCGCACATTTTCTGCACCAAGGAGCAGGTCAAAGCGGAGTTCAAAGACGTCATCGACCTAACGCTGATGGTGCTTAAGAAACTGGGTTTTGAGCATTACACCGCCCAGATTTCGGTCCGCGACCCCAAAACCCCGGAAAAGTACATCGGCGATCCGGCCAACTGGGAGCGCGCAGAACAGGAAATCAAGGAAGCTGCAGACGAAAAAGGCCTGGTTACCACGGTGGTGGAAGGGGAAGCTGCGTTTTACGGCCCCAAACTGGATTTCATGGTGCAGGATGCCCTGAAACGCAGCTGGCAGCTGGGCACCATCCAGGTGGACTACAACCTGCCGGAGCGTTTTGAGCTGGAATACATCGGGTCGGACAACCAGCGCCATCGCCCGGTCATGATCCACCGCGCCCCGTTTGGATCGTTCGAGCGCTTCCTCGGGGTCCTGATCGAACACCTCGCAGGCAACTTCCCGTTATGGCTGGCGCCGGACCAGGTTGCCGTGCTCCCGATCTCGGACAAATACACTGATTACGCAAATGAAGTGTCGGGATTCCTTAAAACACGCGGATTTCGTTCCTTTGCAGATGACCGGAACGAAAAAATCGGCAAGAAAATCCGCGACAGCGAAATGCTGAAGGTTCCATACATGCTGGTGGTAGGCGAAAAAGAGGCTGCTTCCAGAGAGTTGTCGGTGCGTCGTCACGGAGCGGGTGATGTGGGAATCCTGGATTGGGAATCCTTTGCCCAGCGCCTGCAAAACGAAGTAACCGAAGGTCTTTAATCTTAAAACCCAACCTGTCCTTGCAAAAAAAACGGAAAGGCGTACAGCGAAAGCCAAACCTGAAATTTCAGTACAAAGTCAATCGACTGATTCGACACAATACCATTCGCCTGGTCGGCGATAACGTGGAAGCCGGTGTGTATGATATCCGGGATGCCCAACGCAAGGCCAATGAACTCGGTCTGGATTTGGTAGAGATTTCTTCCAAGGCAGACCCGCCGGTATGCACCATCGTGGACTTCAATAAATTCCTCTACGAGAAGAAGAAGAAGGAAAAGGAACTGAAGGCCAAGCAAGTCAAAACGGTCATTAAGGAAATCCGCTTCACCCCGAATACGGACGACCACGACTTTGAATTCAAGGCCAAACACGCGGAGAAGTTCCTGCAGGAAGGCTCCAAAGTCAAAACTTACGTTCAGTTTAAGGGCCGAAACATTGTGTTCAAAGACCGCGGCCAGATTATTTTGCTGCGTTTCGCCCAGCGCTTAGAAGAGTGGGGTGTTCCCGAGCAGATGCCGATGTTGGAGGGCCGCCGCATGTTTCTCTTTCTGACCCCGAAAAAGACCAATAAAGTCAAAAAAGCCGCTGCTCCAGGCGAAGGAGCTGCCTCCAAGCCCAAAGTCAGCCTTAAAGACCTGGCGCCCCTCCCCCTGGAACCCGATACGGACGAGCCGGATGACGAGGATGATGACGACACCGGGCTCGACGATACCGATATCGCGGCCATGGAAGGCGACGGCGAAGACATCGGCTTCGATGATTCCGAAGAGGATGTGGATTTTGACGTTGATTTGGTCGGCGACGGCGAAGAAGAGGAGGCTTAACCGGCCACAAAAAGCCGATAATGACCCTTTAAGGCCGATTTGGGCCCTTTTGAAGGTCATTTTTCAGGATTCCTTCCGGGGGCTTTCCTGTATTGAACCATTTTTCTTACCTTTGCCATCCCCAAAACGGCGTCTTATGCCCAAGATGAAAACAAACTCGAGTGCCAAAAAGCGTTTTAAGCTGACGGGCTCGGGTAAAGTCAAACGAAGCCACGCTTTTAAGCGTCACATTCTGACCAGCAAAACCAAAAGCCGTAAGCTCCGGTTAACGCATGCCGCCTTGGTGCATCCCAGCGATGAAGCCAACGTGAAGCGCATGCTGGTCCAGTACTAATGGCGATCTTTCCAACCGTTTGATTCCCTAAGATCGTTTCCCGTAGAATTGTTCGCAATCCCGTAGCCCATGCCCAGATCAGTCAACGCGGTAGCCGCCCGTCAAAGACGGAAGAAAATTCTCAAGCAGGCCAAAGGTTATTTTGGTCGCCGCAAAAACGTTTGGACGGTCGCCAAAAACGCCGTCGACAAAGGCATGGCCTATGCCTTCCGCCACCGGAAGTCCAAGAAGCGCGAGTATCGCCGTCTTTGGATTGCCCGCATCAACGCTGCGGCCCGTCTGGAAGGCATGAGCTACTCCAAACTGATCCACCAGCTGGATCAGCACAACGTCCAATTGAGCCGCAAAGCCCTGGCTGACCTCGCTGCCAACAACCCCGAGGCGTTCAAAGCCGTTGTGGCCAAGGTCAAAGCCTAAAGCCCATAGCCCATAGCCGGTAGAACCGGGCTAAATCGAATAAACCCACCCTTGAAAGCCCCGCAAGCGCGGGGCTTTTGCGTTGGCGATGGGGGGCTTTTGCGTTGGCGATGGTTTGGCCGCATCGCGGCAAAGCAGGAGGCAGCTTGTCGGAGCGGCTACAAGGCACCGCTAGAAGCGCTCCTGCGGCGGGTAAACGGCTACTTCCAGGCCTGTGGCGGCTGAAAAATCGCCAGCTCCGCCCACCGAAGGGGCAGATGCGTTTCCGCCCCGGGCATAGACGAACTCCAGATGGGGATGGCGATAGGCCGACCGTTGGCGCTCCTGGTCGGACTCGTGGTGTAGGATCCATCGTGCGGTCAGGAGTTCCGGGGAGCGCAGGTCAGGGAGGGGGTTGCCGCTGGCATCCAGGTACTGGACGCGGACTTTGTACCCTTCGGGCAGGCGATCCAAGGTCTGGCGGACGAGCAGGCTGGCACAAAGGGCCTGAACGGGACTGTCCGATCCTGGGCAGAGCCCCGTTTGCCAAAAACGGCCGTTGCGCAGGGTTGCCTTCGGCCCTTCGCCCGGAAGAAGAAGCGTAAATCCGGGCGGCGTGAGGGGAAGCAACGACTCTGGCGACTCCGGCCAAAGGTCCCAATCCAGGCCGGCGTTCCAGAACAGGGCCGCCAGTGCCCTCGGGGCCTGGTCTGTTTTGGCCACCGGAGGCAACAGTTGCGGCGGGTTCAGCCCCTGCATGAAGGGCTGATAAACCAACGTTAGGCCGGTGAGCACGGACGAATCCGCGGACTGGGTCAAGATGAGTGCAAGCCCAGGTAACAGTACCGTGGTGTAGATGTGATTACGTCCCGCCGGACCGCCATCCTGGGTCTGGAGGTAGCCCCAGTAGCCGGGCAACAAGCTTAAGGCGGAATCCCAGGTACTGCCCAAGGCCATACCATAGGGTATATTACTTTTCTTATGGAATCCCTCGTCGGGACTGTACGCCGCAGAGGCCAGCGCGATCCAACCCGAACTGGCGGCCAGCGAAATACCGAGGTCAGGCGAGACCAGCGCGTAGTTGCCCGACAAGAAACTCCCCTCCTGCTTGCGGGCCACCGAGGCCCGGAGCTGGTTCCACCACTGAGCCGGGCGCTCATCAAACGCAGGGAGCCCCAACAGCGAAAAGGGCTCTGGCCAGTCGGGCTTCAGGAGTTCCACGGCCGCCAGCGGACGGGGGCCTTTAAAAAGCGAGGCCACCAGCAAATCGGCGTACTGGACGGCGGCCGTCTGCGGAGCCTGCTCCCAGGCAATCTGTTCGAGCCCTTTTTGCTGCTCCAGCATGGTCTCAAAATGCAACAACCAGGTCTGCTCGGGGGCGAAGGAACGGTAGTTCTCCGCGGTCAGCGAAACACCGCCAGTTCCCGGACCGGGCAAATCGGCAGAGGGGTCCAGGCCGTTGACCAGAAGCAGCCGGCCGGAGGGCAACCATGCGTACTCTGCCTGGAAGGCTCCCCCGGGGCGCGATAGCGTCAGGACATAGCCCTGCAGGGCTAACTCAAAGTCCATGTCGAGGTCGGTGTAGCGCAGCTGGTAACCGGGTTTTCCATCGCTGCGCAGCCGCAGGGTGTATGTGCCCATGTCGCTCGGGCCGCTAAGCCCTTCGCCCGAAACTGCGGCCAGGTTAGGGGTAGATCCCGATGCGGCACCAGTGGGCTTCGCGGACGGTACCTGGGTCAAGGCTGGTTGCAACAAGGCAACAAAAAGCAGGCATACCAAAGAAAAACATCTCATGGGTCTGGGAGTCGGTTAAAATCGGGCTAGCTCCATACGCTCAGCACCAGCTTGCGCCCGGCGGCGCGGTTGCGGAATTCACAAAGGTAGATACCCTGCCAGGTTCCGAGCAGCAGGCTGCGGTCGGCGATGGGACAACTGACGGAACTGCCCACCAGACTGGCTTTGATGTGGGCAGGCATGTCATCCGGGCCGCTCCGGAATGGCCTCCACCACGTGTTGCGTAATCAGGTGAAAGCCCCGCCGGAATGGGGGCAAGTGCAGGGATGCCTGGCGAATCACCCGCACAAAATAGCCAATTGGTCCCTACCGTTCAGCCTCCGGTTCAGTTGCTCAGCAGAAAAGTCCCGGTCAGCAACCCAAGTCCGGTAATGGCCACCCAAAACCGGCCTTCTTGCCAGATTTTCTGCCGATGCTCCAGCACCAGGAAGCCCAGGTTCATGCCAAAGGCCAACAAGATGGATAAAAAGAGCAGCATAGTCTCTTTAAGGTACGGAACGCTGTGCGAAGCTCCAAGCATTTTCGCACTTAATTTCCTGACAATCAGCAACATATGGCAATAAGGTTACATACTATAAGGCTTTCGGGCGAAATGGCCCCGTCGGGTCTGGCAGGCCTCACCTTGCCCCGACAAGGGTTAACTTTGCCGGGCCCAATCTGTTCCGTTCGTTCTCACGGATCGCTGCATGAAAATTTCCGCATCCATTTATTCGCGCAATGGCCAGGGCCTGGAAGAAACCGTGCGCGCGCTGGATGCCCACCGCGTGGATTACATCCACGTGGACTGTCCCGGCGATCTGGCTGTTTTTGGCGACATCGCCCGGATGCGGCAGGTCAGCAGCACCCCGATCGATCTGCACCTGATCACGCCAGACCCTTCGCCTTTCTTTGAGCCCATTCGCGCGCATCAGGTTGACCTGGTTTGCGTACAGCAGGAGAACCTGGCCTCACCGCTGGCGGTTCCCGATGACCTGGTTAGCCGTTTTGGCCTGGCCGTGACCGCCGACACGCCGCTCGAAGTCTTCGCCCCACTGCGCGATCGTTTGCGATTTGCGCTGTTTATGGCCACCACGCCCGGCCGCAGCGGCGGCCGCTTTGACCGGGTAAACTTCCGGCGGATCCGGCGCTTCAAGCGCCTGTATCCGGAGTTGCGCATCCACGTGGACGGCGGCGTGGACGAAGAAGTGTCCTTCATCCTGCGCAACATGGGCGTGTACGCCGCGGTATCCGGTTCCTTCCTGCTAGACGAACGCCTGGACAAAGGTCCGCTGGGGGCGCGGTTGATGCGGCTCCTGCACGGAGGGCATGCGGCAGAGGCCGGTCTTTCGGGCGAAGGGGGACATTTCCAGGTGGCCGATTTTATGATGGAACGCGGCGAAATCCCCGTGCTCAGCGGTCCTGACCCCGGATTTGCCGCCTTGCTGCAGTGCATCGACGATTACAGCATGGGCTTTGCCCTGCTGGAAGACGAGGAGCAACGCCTGATCGGCCTGGTCAGCAACGCCGATGTGCGTCGCGGGCTCCTTCGGCACCTGGATGATCTGAACCGGGTCAAGGTCTCTGATGTTATCAATCGGCAGCCTTTGTTTGCCCGCGAAGAGGATTCGGTACACACGCTGCTTCGCCGGATCAAATCCTGCCCCTTCCCGGTCAATTACCTGCCTGTGCTGGACCAACACAACCGGGTTACCGGAGCGCTTCAATTCCACAACCTCATCAAGGGAGAATCATGATTGTACACGTGCACAAAACCATTCCGGCAGCTAGCCTGGAAATGCTGGGGCAACAATTGCAGGCTGCCGTGCTGCACACGCCGGACCGCCACATTCTGGTTACCCCTTCCAGCCTGCGTTCCCTGAATGGTCAGGCGGCTGGGCTGGAATCCTACATCGAAGAGACGTTTGTGTTTGCCGATGACCGTCAATTATCGGCCCTGGAATACACCGTAAAAAAACGTACGGTTAACATAGGAAGTGTTACACTTGGTGGATCATCGGATCAATGCGTCATGATCGCAGGTCCCTGTTCCATTGAGTCGGCTGAGCAGATTGACCAGGTGGCGCAGTTTCTGGTGGCGCGGGGCATTAAAACCCTTCGCGCCGGGTGCTACAAACCCCGCACTTCGCCCTACAGTTTCCAGGGCCTGGGCCTGGAAGGGCTGAAAATGCTGGCCGCCGTGCGCGAGCGCTACGGCTTCTCCATTGTCACCGAGGCCCGCGACGCCACACACATTGACGAAATCATTGAGTATGCTGACGTGATTCAGGTGGGCGCCAAGGCCATGTACGACCAGGGCATTCTGCGCCGCTGCGGCACCGCCAACAAACCGGTGCTGATCAAGCGCGGATTCGGGAGCACGCTGCAGGAGTTTGTGCAGGCGGCTGAGTTTGTGCTCTCAGCCGGCAATGACCAGGTTATGCTCTGCGAGCGCGGCATCCGGACCTTTGAAACCAAAACCCGCTTTACCCTCGATTTGTGCGGGGTGGCCTGGCTCAAAGCCCATACCAACCTTCCACTGATCCTGGACCCGAGCCACGCCATGGGCTACCGCTATGGCGTGGCTGATTTGGCGCGGGCCTGCGTGGCCATGGGTGTTGACGGGCTGCTGATTGAAACGCATCCCCAGCCGGATCAGGCCAAATCCGATGCCTCGCAGCAGCTCAACTTTGAGCAGTTCAGCGCCATGCACGACTCGCTGGTGGCCCTGGCACCGGCTGTTGGAAAACGCATGGTGTAACCCTGCTAAAGAAACACACGGTGTAGTCCCGCCGGAAAAGTTGCCCGGCGAACGCTGACCCTTCCCCCGACCTTGTTGCCTTACGCTTATGCTTCCATTCCCTGATCCTGCTTCTTCGCTCCGACCAGACATCCGTTTTCTAGTGCTCGACGTGGACGGCACGCTGACCGATGGCGGCATGTACATTTCGGAGAACGGCGACGAGTTCAAGCGCTTTAACACCAAAGACGGCATGGCCATCAAGCGGATGACCCGCGCGGGCTTTCCGGTGGCTTTTCTGAGCTCCGGGCTGGGCAAGGTGATGGTGCAGCGGCGGGCGGATATGCTTGGGGTCACGCGTTGTTTTGTGGGCGAAGGGCGCAAGTTGCCTGTACTCGACCGTTGGCGCCAGGAAATCGGGCTGGAATGGTCCGAGATTGCCTACATCGGCGACGACGTGAACGACGAAGAGTGCCTGCGCCAGGTGGGTTTGAGCGCCTGTCCGGCCGACGCACATCCGCGCATCCGCGCCATGGTGCAGGTGGTGTTGGCACAAGCTGGCGGCGAGGCTTGTGTCCGGGAATTCATTGACCGATTTTTAGGGGAGTAAATTGCCCAAATGAGCATTAGACGCAGAGGACTGGACGCCCCGGATGAGCCAGTGAAGAAAAGGCTGGATCGCGACAGTCTGCTGGCGTTGCGCCGGGTATGGCACTACATGCGCCCCTACCGCGGCTGGTTTGTGGCGGGCATGGCGGCGCTAGTGCTGTCCACCCTGACGATTCTGACCATTCCGCAGCTTGCAGGCGATCTGATCAACGTGGCCACCGGGGCCGATCCGCTCATTCCGGGCGACCTGGGAACGCTGGGCCGGATTTTTGTGGCCATCCTGATTTTGCAGGCTATCCTGAGTTTTGTGCGCATCTATACGTTTGCCAAAGTGAGCGAGTACACCTTGTCGGACATCCGCAAGAGCCTGTACGATCGCATGCTGGGCCTGCCCTTCCCATTCTACGAGAAGCGACGGGTCGGGGAACTTACCAGCCGCATCACCAACGATGTAACCGAGCTGCAGG
>Ga0172372_10005310_pt1 | contig 17957 bp, 15 predicted proteins | sample LakKiv5m_2_FD_114544 | JGI IMG/M metagenome (GOLD analysis project Ga0172372, IMG submission 114544) | Freshwater microbial communities from Kabuno Bay, South-Kivu, Congo - kab_092012_9.5m | ecosystem: Environmental > Aquatic > Freshwater > Lake | place: Democratic Republic of the Congo...
AAATTTCACACGCTCGGCACATAGGAGTTTGTTGTCTTCTACGGCGCAACTTGGCTACGCCAAGATTGCGCTCGCCCAGCAATTCTCATTCATTTTTTTCAAAAATGAATGAGGCTGGGTTTAGCTTGAGGCCCATACGACCCCACCAGCATCCCCGTGATGGCCCCCAAAAGCCCGGCTAACTGCGCTGGAAACTCCTCGCCTGCGGGAGTAAGTACAAAAAATAGCCACGCCACAACACCGAATACTATCGAGAACACTGCCCCTTGCGTCGTTGCTCGGGCCCAATACAAGCCACAGAGAAGTGGCACAAAAGCTCCCACAAGAGTCACTTGGTACGCACCTGACACCATTGCGTAGATCGATGTTCCCTGCATTACTATCGCATACATAAGCACAAGCGCGCTGAACACGAGCACCGTAACACGCATGGCGTAAAGCTCATTACCATCCTCTTTAAAAGGCCGAAATCGTCTCCAGATATTTTCAGTAAATGTCACACTCGGTGCCAGCAGGGTTGCTGATGCGCAGGACTTAATAGCTGAGAGCAGCGCGCCGAAAAAGAGCACCTGCATAATCATCGGCATCTTGGTCATAACCAGGGTCGGGAGCACTTTCTGTGGATCGTCCTGAATAAGCTGATTGGCCTGCTCCGGCATAATTATCAATGCACTTACCACGAGGAACATCGGAACAAAGGCAAAGATGATGTAACACACACCACCGATAACTGGCCCGCGAGTAGCTGAGTACTCGCTATCTGCCGACATAACGCGCTGAAAAACATCCTGCTGCGGAATCGACCCAAGCATCATCGTTATCGCTGCCGCTATAAAAAACAGCACCTCTTTGAGTTCCGGCTCTGGCAGGAACTTAAACATATCCCTACTCACCGCGAATTCAATAACTTTATCAGCGCCACCGGCTTGGTGCCCGGCGAATACCGCCAAGATCCCTAACCCTGAGACGAGTACTATCATCTGGATAAAGTCAGTGATCGCCACTGACCACATCCCACCAAAGAGTGTGTACGCCAGGATTGAGATCACTCTTCTTTACTCTACGGGCGGCAAAAAGGCCAATAGCGATGGTGACAAGGAGATATCCAAGAACGAGCGTGAGGAGCATCGATAAAGATCTCTTTTAGATAGGCCTCTGCGAATTCATACCCCGGAATGAATTCGGTGTCGATACGGGGGCCGTGGTGCTACCTCAATTCACGACGCCACGGCTCACATATCGCAAAGCGGTGGTCGTAAGCCATGATTAAACTCTTTACTAGCCCCCCGGTTCTTCGCTAGCCTGCCGACAACTAGCGTAAGGGAAATGACATTTCCAGGATACATCTTTACGGGAGAGAATATGAGTAGCTGCAATACCTTTGTTCGAATAATGGCCCGATGTCTCGCCAGTTCAGGTATACTCGTAGCCACCGCGTTAAGCTCTAGTGCGGCGCCGACCTCATCTGGGCGCATCCTGATGGACGGCTCGAGCACCGTGTTCCCAATCTCAGAGGCCGTAGCCGAAGAGTTTCAACACGCCAATCCTGGTGCTGGGGTCACCGTTGGTGTGAGCGGTACCGGTGGAGGTTTTAAGAAATTTCTTGCGGGAGAGCTCGATATTGTAAACGCATCACGTCCGATAAAGGCCAGCGAACTAGAATTTGCTCAGAAGACCAACATCTCTTTCGTTGAGCTTCCGATCGCCTACGATGCGTTATCGATTGTAGTAAACAAGAAGAACACCTGGGTCGACCACCTCACCGTCGCAGAGCTGCGGAAGATCTGGAGCCCAGAGTCGCAAGGAAAAGTGACGAAGTGGAGCGATGTTCGCCCAGGGTGGCCGGATAAGCCGCTTAGGCTCTTTGGCCCTGGCACCGATTCAGGCACATTCGATTACTTTACCGAGGTAATCAACGGCAAAGAGGATGCGAGCCGTGGAGACTACACAAGTAGTGAGGACGACAACGTCATCGTTAAAGGCGTTGAGGGAGACGAAGGTGCCCTGGGGTACTTTGGCGTGGCATTCTACGAGGCCAACAAAACGCGGCTTAAAGTCGTGGCAATTGACGACGAGAAGCCAGAGAACGGAGCAGGCCCACAGCTTCCAAACGCTCAAAACGTGGTCGCTGCCACGTACAGCCCACTTGCTCGCCCGCTTTTCATTTACGCCCGCACTAGCTCGCTTGAAAAGCCTGAGGTTGCAAAACTTGTATCGTTTTACGTGAGCAATGCTAAGACCCTCTCAGCAGAGGTGGGGTACATTCCTCTTCCTGACGCTATCTATGCCCAGGTCCAGAGCAGACTCGACAAGAAGATCGCTGGCTCTTTGTTTGACGGAAAGGCTGCGCAGGTTGGAGTAACGCTACAGCAGCTCTATAGCGAAGGGGCAAACGGTTAGACTCTCACCACAGGATCTCTGTGACTCGGAATAGTCGAAAAGCGTTGCGTATCAAGGAAAAGATCATCGAACTGCTGCTCTCATTATGCAGCTCGGTATCGGTGCTCACCACCCTTGGCATCATAGCGGTCCTCTCGATTGAGAGTATCTTTTTCTTTCGAGAGGTATCGCTCACGCAACTGTTTTTCGACACCGAGTGGACTCCGCTCTTCCTCGACAAACACTTCGGCATCTGGCCCCTTATCGCCGGAACCATTCTAACTTCTGCAATCGCCCTTGCACTCTCAGTCCCAGCGGGGCTGGTGATCGCAGTGTACGTGAGTGAGTTCGCTCACGAGAGGACCCGCGCCTTCCTCAAGCCGATACTAGAACTCCTCGCGGGTATTCCAACTATCGTGTACGGCTACTTTGCGTTGCTCGTCATCACACCAGCTTTGCAGATTATCTTCCCGGAGATGGGGTCTTTTAACGCGCTGAGTGCTGGGATAGCCATGGGGGTGATGATCCTGCCGATGATGGCGTCTCTAAGTGAAGATGCGATCTACACCGTTCCCAAGAGCCTGCGTGAGGGTGCGTACGCCCTTGGAGCATCAAAACTTCAGATGATCCTCGGAGCTGTGTTGCCGGGTGCTGTGGGAGGAATTACCGCCGCGGTGATCCTTTCAGCCGCACGCGCCGTTGGCGAGACGATGATTGTGGCTATCGCCGCCGGCCAGCAACCACTCTTTCACTTTAATCCACTCCAACCCGTTGAGACGATGACGGCATACATCGTACAGGTTTCCCTCGGAGACACCCCACACGGAACGCTTGAGTACCACACGTTATTCGCAGTGGCGATGATGTTGTTTCTCTTAACAATGGTGCTCAATATCGTGAGCTTACGAATCGGCGAGCGCTTTAAGAGGATGTACCGGTGATGGAACTGACTGACAAGCACCACCCTCTCGCTCGGAGACCTTTTGAGCAAGATCGAGAAACCACGCGCCCACTGCTTGCGCGCCCGGGCAGCGAAGCGTCGTTCCTGTTCTTGGCTCGATTCATAATCGCTTCTGCGCTGTTGGTTCTCTTAGTTCTCGTTGGCAGTGTGGTGTACGACGGATTTTCTCGGCTGTCGCTCAGCTTTTTAACCTCATTCCCATCACGAAAGGCCGAGAACGCAGGAATCCTTGCCGCGTGGACCGGAAGCGCCTGGCTGCTGTTCTTAACGATCATCTTCGCCTTGCCCCTGGGAGTCGGTGCCGCGGTGTACCTTGAGGAGTACGCCAAAAAGAGCCGCGCAACGAGGCTTATCGAGCTCTGCATTGCGAACCTCGCTGGTGTGCCTTCGGTTATATATGGACTCCTCGGGCTTCAAGTCTTTGTCCGAGCATTGAGCTTTGAGCGCAGCGTTCTCTCTGGCTCTCTAACCCTCGCGTTACTGGTGCTCCCGATTATTATTATGGCGTCGCGCGAAGCGCTTCGCACTGTGCCAAAAGGCTATCGCGAAGGGGCGCTCGCTCTTGGAGCCACACGGTGGCAGACAACGTGGACGCAAGTTTTGCCGGTTGCACTTCCAGGGATCGCAACTGGGTGTATCTTGGCGTTCTCGCGGGCTATCGGCGAGACTGCTCCACTTATTACGTTGGGGGCCCTGACGTACGTAGCGCAGGTACCGGACTCTATGTTTGCGCCATTTACTGCCCTTCCGATACAGGCATTTAATTGGCTATCGCGACCACAGCCGGAGTTTCACGTTAACGCTGCAGCCGCTATAACAGTGCTCTTAAGCTTTATGATCGCTCTTAATCTCATCGCAATGGTGCTACGATCGAAGTTTCAAAGACGGCAGAGGTAACGAGTATGCAAAGTACAACAGTATCCGATGTGCAGACTACGACGGGAGACACCACAGCGCGTGCGAGTTCACACGAGGTAAAGATTGAGATCCGGGACGTTGAGTTGTTCTACGGTTCGTACCAGGCGCTGCACGGAATAAACCTCGCTATCCCTGCTGGGCAGGTCACCGCGTTTATCGGGCCCTCAGGGTGCGGCAAATCAACCCTACTCCGCAGCATCAATCGAATGAACGATCTGATCGATGGAGTTACCATCAGGGGTTCGATTCAGATCGATGGTCACGACATCTACGCCCCCGGGGTCGATTTAATCGAACTTCGTAAACGCGTTGGCATGGTGTTTCAAAAGAGCAACCCGTTCCCAAAGAGTATCTTCGATAACGTGGCGTACGGGCCGCGCATCCACGGCATCACTAACCGCGAGGCGCTCGAAGAGATCGTGAGTAAGAGCCTAACTCGCGCTGACCTGTGGCGTGAGGTGCGCGATCGCCTCTATTCGAGTGCGTTAGATCTCTCAGGAGGCCAACAGCAACGTTTGTGTATCGCCCGCGCCCTCGCGGTCAATCCAGATGTACTCTTAATGGACGAACCAGCCTCGGCGCTCGACCCGCGCTCCACCTCGAAGATCGAAGACCTGATCGGCGAATTACGCAGTGACTACACAATTGTGATAGTCACTCACAATATGCAGCAGGCAGCCCGCGTATCAGACAGCACCGCGTTCTTCTATGAGGGACAACTCATCGAGCACGGCGCCACGAAGCAGCTCTTTACCAAGCCACGCGAAAAACAGACTGAGGATTACATAACAGGACGATTTGGATAGGAGCTACGCTGTATGTCGGTACATCTTCACAAAGCGATTGAGTCCCTCAAAATGAGGATCCTCGAACTGAGCGCACTCGTCGAAGAGAGCGTCATCAAATCGATAAAAGCGGTAGACACCCGTGACGCTGTACTCGCTCAACAGGTAATCGATGGTGACAATCGTATCGATCTTGTGGAGGTCGAGGTAGAGGAGGAGTGCCTTAAGATTCTCGCTCTTCATCAGCCAGTTGCAACCGATCTTCGTTTTATCGTCGCAGTCCTTAAGATCAACAACGACCTCGAGCGAATCGGAGACTTAGCGGTCAATATGGCGAGCAGAGCGCGTAAGCTAGCCGAAATAAAAACCCCGCCCCTCGTGCGAATCGATTTTCAAGGGGGTGAAAATCGCGTCCGTGAGATGCTTAGAAAGAGCCTTGAATCCCTGGTCAATCTCGACGAAAAAACTGCTAAGTGGGTGTGCGCCGTCGATAAGGAAATTGATGAGGTAAACAGGAGCGTTCACAAGCAGGTTCTTGAAGGTTTAAAAAAGCACCCCGAAGAAGTTGAGAGGCTCATCCTGCTGCTCTCGGTGTCCCGCAACCTTGAACGAATCGGTGACCACACCACGAATATCGCCGAAGATGTTCTGTATATGGTGCGCGGGGAGATCGTCCGGCATACGAGGGTTGAGTAGCGCACCGAAGCGGCACCCCTAGAGACTGGGCGTTTTAACAACTACTCCCTGCGCAAGGTCAGCAAATGTGATGAGCGCCTTGATGCGTTCCTCGAGGGATTCGTGAAGCTTGACTGCTCGCTCTAAGTACTCCGTATCCTGCCTTTGCAAATCCGGATCGTTCGCGCGCTCATATACGGCTCTATCCGCCTCGTAAAACTGCTTCATCCGTTCCACATAAGGAAGAGCGAGAGAGATAGCTTCTCGAAGGCTCTTGGCGTTTGTGAGGGTATCGGACAAGTGCGGTTGAAGCTTGTCTGTACCAACTCCTACTGGCATATCGCTCTCACTTAGCGGGTCCGGTATCGAGCCCTTAAAATAAGACGCCGACGAGAAACGGCACAAATCGTCCATTACCTTACAGATATTCGCAGGGTCCTGATTGAGCTGCTCACGAAGACTAGCGAAGGCTTGCAGCAATCCATTCTTCGGGCCTTCCGGCGATGCCGCACAAGAATCGCACACTCGACTAGTCAACGTAGAGATACCTTGCTGACTGCGATCAAGCTGCGCCTTGGCTTCAGACAGCCATTCTGCGAAATCAACTCGTTCCAACTGAAAGCTTTGCCGAACGTCTGGGTGCAACATATGCCCCTCGGCAGGCACCATATTCTCCGCTTTCTTTGCTTGATACTGATCTTCGGAGGCCACCCCCCGCTCCCAGAGGTATAGCTCCCTTGGCCAAAGCAACCATCGCAACCCACAACAATTACTGCGCAACCCACGCCTGATCTCCGACTTTACCTCGAATTTGATCACTAACAAAGAAAATTCGACGTAACTAGCCGAAAATGCAAGTGTAGTTGCGCCGTCGGATGGCCACACCCCTGCGCCGGGGGATTGCGTCTGTGGCGAATTCATCTACTATGACGGCAGACATGTCTTTCGTGTAGTAATCACTCATGAGCACCACCGGACAACCGCTCCACCCTTACAACTTAATTAAGCAGACAGCCTTCTGGGGAATCCACCTGGGGTGCCTTCTGGTATTCATCTCCGGATTCAGCTGGGCGGCCCTCGCTGTGTGCTTGGCGCTCTACGTTATCCGCATGTTCGGTATCACTGGGGTCTATCACCGCTACTTTTCACACCGCACATACAAGACCAGTCGCCCGTTTCAATTTGTTTTAGCGTTTCTCGGTGCAACATCAGCACAGAAAAGAACGATCTGGTGGGCCTCACACCACCGCCACCACCACCAGCACTCAGACACCGAAGAGGACATCCATCCGCCACGTATTTACGGCCTCTGGTGGGCGCACGTTGGTTGGGTGTTAAGCACTCAGTTTATCGGCACACGAGATGAACTCGTGCGAGATCTGATGAAGTTTCCAGAGCTACGGTGGCTCGATAAGTACCACCTTATCCCCCCGGTTATCTTGATAGGTCTTGTGACCGGCTTCGGGTACATCTGCCAGGTCTACTGGCCAGAGTTACACACCGGCCCGTTGCAGATGTTTGTCTGGGGCTTCTGTATCAGTACAACGCTACTCTACCACGGCACGTTTTGTATTAATTCGTTAGCTCACATCATGGGACGCGCCAGATTTAAGACCGGCGACGACAGCCGCAACAGCTTTCTGCTTGCCCTCATTACCCTCGGCGAAGGGTGGCACAACAATCACCACCGCTATCCGGGCTCTGAGCGACAGGGTTTTTACTGGTGGGAGATCGATATCTCGCACTACATCCTAAGGGTACTCTCGTGGTTCGGGCTTGTATGGGAGCTCCGCACCCCCCCCCAGAGGATCTACGAAGAGGCTCGGGCAAGCTCCTAGACCGCCCCTAACCGACTGTTTTGTCTACTTATTTTAGCGCTTAAGAGCGCTACATCCAAAGTGCTGCCGGTATCATCTTACCGTCTAGATAGTAGTGCGACAAAAACAGCGTATGCGCATCCTTCTTATCAATCAGAATTGGTTCGCCCCGAGCCTACGGGCGATGGGCCACGAAGTGCTCACCTGCGGCATGCGACCGCACGTCGAGTACGTCATCGACCAGCCGATTATTCATATCGATGAGCTCCTGCACCGCCTGGCAGACCGCTTTGTTCCTGACTGTATCGTGTGGCTCGATCACAGTGGGCCTATCAGCGTCTTAGGCTTTGAGGACTGTCATATACCATGCGTCCTGTATTCTGTTGACGCACACCACCACCATGCGCGCCACGCGGCCATGGCGGGGTGCTTTGACCATATCTTTATCGCCCAGAAGGATTTGATCCCCCACTTTCACGAGTACGGCACCGAGACAACGTGGCTTCCACTGTGGGCCTCTGAACACATCGAACCCTCAAGCGAAAAGAAGTACGGTGTTACCTTCGTAGGCACTCTCAACCGAGCCCTCAATCCAGCTCGTGTAGATTTTTTTGAAAAGATGAAGGAGCTAATTCCGATTGAGGTGATACAGGGACACTTCCCCTCGATCTTTCCGCACGCTGAGATAGTCCTCAATCAAACCGTAAAAGGAGACCTTAACTTCCGTGTCTTCGAGGCAATGATGTGCGGTGCGATGGTATTAACCGAGCGGACTGGCAATGGATTGCTCGAGCTATTCAAAGATGGACACCACCTTGTCACCTACGAAGCGCGCAATCCTCACGACGCAGCTCAGCAAGCTCAAAGACTGCTGAGCGACCCGGCTCACATGCGAGCAATCGCCGCAAACGGCAGAGCTGAAGTGCTTGCCCAGCATACAGAGCATCATCGCGCTGTTGTCGTTGAGCACGTTCTTTGCACTCTCACGAAGCGCTCGCGTGATCCACGGCGCCACTTTGGTGCCATGATAAATCTCCTCTGTCTCAGCATGAGTTGTGAAGATCTCCTACCAGTTCTAAGTCACCATGCTTCATGCCTTGCCATACAATCAGCAGAGTGCGCACTCGTTGAGGGGTCAGCCCTCAGCGACTTTTTCGCTATTCAGCTAATAAAGACCTGCCTACGACACGACATGCGGTGGCAAGATGGTCTAGGCAGCAAGACAATCGCAGCCTTTGCCGAAGCATTTCCGCACGCCTCAATTTTTTGCCTTCTAACAGTGCGCTCCCTGCTGAACTCCGGTCAAACGACAGAAGCCTACAACTTCACACAGCGCTTTGCGCCAGGCCTAGCCCCTGAAGAGGCCCTTTCCGTAGCTGACCGCGCAGCGAACGCTATTTTGCAGCAGCTGGGGCCTTCGACGCCGACGACGTAGCACCCTGCTTCGAGCGCTGCAGCACCTCTTTGGTGGTGTTGATAAGAAGATTTCCTACCACAACCCGATCGTCTTTCTCAGTGATAAGATAGATCACAAAGGGCTTCTTTTCTCCGCCCTTAGTTGTAAAGCTGCGGGCGATCGCAATCCCTGCGCTACCGCTGACATCATAAGTCGGGGCAGTTGAGATCTCATCTGTGAGCGCCGCAAAATCAGCGAAGAACGGGATAAAGGCGTTTTGGATCACCGCATCGATAGCCCCTGGCCCACGGGTCTCTTGCAGCACCGTCGTGCTACTTAACATCGCTCTAAAAGTCGCAGCATCACCTGCTACCAGGGCAGAGATAGCCTTATCAAACGCCCGACTGTGGCGGTCTGAGCGGGCACCTAAGCGGTCCTCCTCGCGGATGGTATCAGCGGTCGCAGGGTCAGTGCACCAGCCAGGCGTAAGCGGCACAGCAACACCAATGAGGGCTATAGCAGCAAACGAAAAAGCGAGAGATCGTGGTAGTCGCATACCTTTAGAGCGTACTGCTCTTTGACCAACGAGACAAGCTAACCCGCCTCACCTACCAGTGCGCTCTCTAGCGTCCTCGACTCTTCGTACTGTACGACTGTGTTCTTTTCCAAGCCGAACCAATCAAACAGGGCAAGCGGCACGCGCATCGATGCCTGTACTTTCGCCTGAGTGCCATTCGCATCAGGACCAGCCTGAATCGCAATACAGTCATCCTCTGTGGGCTGACCATCAGCCGGTTGGCCGCACGCAAGGTCCATCCGGGCTGGTGGATAGGCTGCCTGTACTGTTTCAAAGGTACGCTGACGCGCCCCCTCGATTAACTGGTCAAAACCGCCGCCGTTGCCACCTCCGCCACCTAAGGTGATCTGTTCAAGCGAGCATCTTTCCGGACCGTATTTTTTGCAACAGTTGTTAGCAACGGCGTATGAACTCGCCTCTGCACATACCCAGGTACCACGGGTATCCTTCGGTATTTTGTTGTGCTTCCAGCATTCATTCGGCTCTTGATCGGTAATAATTGGCTCCTCCGCTTTTCGTACCGGAGATATTGTGATTGGCCCAGGGACTCTATGTTGCTTGCGGTACTCTTCTATCAGCCCCGGAAGGAGATCCTGGCAGGTGTTAAGGAACATCGGGCCGTAGAACGCAGGCGCTGTATTAACCGGCTGTGCTACTGCACATCCGTTACTAACAGCTCCGAGAAAGGCTGGGGATTTTTTGGCTAGATATGGCTTTGCACACTCCAGAAATGGCTCACCAGTGCATCCACCGCGAGCTTCTTTCTTTTGTAGGTCGACGCGCAAGAACTGAGGGTTTGATATCGTATCTCGACCTGACTGGTAGTCGTTCAATGTACAGCGACCGACCGCATCCGCAGGAAATGTATACTCAGGCTCACAACCCTTCATGTGTTCTCGCGCAGTTTCATTGCACGGCGCCTGGGAGGTGTTTGGCGAACACGTATCACTCGAAGTCCCGTTAGACCAAAACGCTATCGGCTGAAGTTGGCGCGCCCCTGCTTGAATCTCACTGCGGAAACCTTCCAGCGCACTCGGAATCGATGGTTGGTATCCATCCGGGTTCTTCCGGCCGCAGGTGTCTTCCGTGCGGTTACTATAACTAAACGCCTGGTCGAGATTCGTCGTTCTAAACGACGTCTGCATCGGGGCGACTGATGTACCGCACGAGTTCGGGGATGCGGAGTAGCCGCAGGAGCGTTGTTCGTGGGTGGCTTGGAATTTGGGGTAGAATATTCGGACTGTTGCCGGAGCGCCAGGACCGTCCCTACTCTTACCCCAAGACACCTCTACATCGTTGCTGGGGGCGGTTCCACCTATCAGGTAAGTAGAAAATGTAAATGTCAAGGTCACCTCGGTGTCTACCTTCACCAACGGTAGGTTCACGTACCTAGGATTCATGCACTCCGGGCAATCTGTGCCGTTGTTAATGCAACTCACGCTACGGGATGCCTTACAGAATTCTTCGTACTTGTCACCAGCATCGTAGACTACTCCGTCAACAATTCCAGCGCCGCGAACAACAAAATTGCCCCATTGCTCAGAGTTGCGGGAGTCCTTTGACCGCTGAAACGATCTGCCCCTCAGATCCCGCTTAGTCGCTCCCTGCTTAAGCTCGACAACCACGTCGCCCCCTATCTTTGCCCAATCAGAGGATGATGTGCCGTCGATGTATGCAAAACCACTGACATGAATCATGATTGGAACCATCAAATCTTTACCGTTGTAGAATAAGTCGGGCTGATTGTGGTACGAGCAAGTAGCCGGACTCCCACTCGGAGGCCACTGAATGCCCTGGCTTCCGCCCCCTAAATCCTGCTGAGCACCTTGATAGCAGGGTGGGGTAAATCCGTAAGCTGCTTGATACGCTTTGAGGGCATCAAGAGAAATCGTGCTGGCGCCATCTTTAGATAACACTCCTGAGCTCGGGATCGTAAATTTTACCTCTTTAGTGATTGTTTGTGAGCCCTTCGTTTTTACTGAGAAATTGGGAGCTGTGTGCGTTTGATCTGGCTCGCGGGCAACATTCCGACCCCCCGGCTCAAAAAATCGTGGATGTAGAAGACTCTCTGTGGCGGTAGTTTTCGAGCCCGGCGCCACCATCGGCAACTCCTGAGTCTTCAGCAAATACACCGCATGCGCTGTCCCTGGGAACAGAACCTGATACTGCCGGTAGGCGTCTCGTGGTTGGGTCAGGGTTACCCCTGTTAGCTGCTTGGTTGCAAACGATGCCTCTGAAACCGGTTCGTTAAACCAGGCGCTAGTGAGGTTAATTGACTCTCGCGGCAACTCGTAGAAGTTCCCTTCAGGACTACTAATCCGCGCCGTGAACCGATCGTTCGGAAACCACCCGTTCCCCATGCTCTGGCCGTTACACCCAGCGTCCGTTGGATAAAGACACCGCAGCCCCTCGGTTACTCCGGCGCGTACAGCACCCCTGGCGTGAAAGATTCTTGAGATATCAGAGATACCGACGATGAACACCGCCGTGCTGAAGAGGACTATAGCGAATTCGAAGAGATACCAACCACCTTGAGAACGCTCCGCTCGGTAAGTCTCGGTATCCCCCATACGCCCCTTCTCCACTTGCGAACGGTTACTTGCAAACGGTCAGCGTCTAGCGCGCCTCTGTTCATAGCAGGCGGCTACTAACAGGACTAACTATCCGCAGGACCTCGCAGTCCGCTACTAGTACTATCGAAGGATTCTTGCACAAAGTTGCTTCATTTCAAGATAATTCTTTGCCTCCACTGAAAAAACCTGCTCGATTCAGAACAGGGGTGCCTTGCAGTTACACTCTCGTTGGCAGTATTGTTTACCGTCTATGGCACCAATTATCTTCTCAATGCACAAAGTCAGCCGGGTTCATCCACCAGGCAAACAGGTTCTCAAAGATATATCACTCTCATTTTTTGAGGGGGCCAAGATAGGCGTCGTGGGCCTAAATGGCTCGGGAAAATCGAGCTTTTTACGGATCGTTGCTGGTCTCGATAAGGAGTACAACGGGGATGTCACGTTCCGCCCAAACCTGACCGTGGGCTACCTGGAGCAGGAGCCAAAACTAGACCCGACCAAGACCGTTAAAGAAAACGTCATGGAGGGGTGCAAAGAGGCGGCCTCGCTGCTCGCTGAATTCGAGGCTGTCAGCGCAAAGCTAGGCGAAGATATCACCCCTGAGCAGATGGAGGCGCTGATCGACAAACAGGCTTCACTGCAAGATAAGATAGACGCGATCGGCGCGTGGGAGCTCGACCGCACCCTAGAGATAGCCATGGACGCCCTGCGCTGCCCGCCAGCCGATGCCACCGTCGATAAGCTCTCAGGTGGAGAGAAGCGCCGGGTTGCGCTGTGTCGTTTGCTTCTTGAGAAGCCGGAGCTCCTGCTCCTCGATGAGCCCACCAACCACCTCGATGCTGAATCGGTGGCGTGGCTTGAGCGGCACTTGAGCGAGTACCCGGGTGCTGTTGTCTGCGTTACCCACGATCGTTACTTCTTGGATAACGTCGCCAAGTGGATCCTTGAGCTAGACCGCGGCTACGGGGTTCCGTGGGAGGGTAACTACTCAAGTTGGCTTGAGCAGAAGAAATCACGCTTAGAGCTTGAAGAGAAATCTGAGTCGAAGCGCCAAAAGACCCTCGCGCGCGAGCTTGAGTGGATTCAGCAGTCGCCTCGTGCACGACAAGCCAAATCAAAGGCGCGCATTAAGGCCTACGAGGAGCTACTTAACGTAGAGCAGGAGAAGCAGGTTGAGGAGTTAGAGATCTACATCCCACCAGGACCGCGTCTCGGAGAGGTGGTGATCCAGGCAACCGATGTGGCGAAGAGCTACGGCGATCGGGTATTGTTTGAGAACTTAAATTTCAATCTCCCTCGCGGTGGTATCGTTGGGATAATTGGGCCAAACGGCGCGGGAAAGACTACTCTCTTTAAGCTGATTACCGGCAAAGAGCACTCCGATGGCGGCGCGTTCAAAGTTGGCGACACCGTGTCGCTCTCGTACGTCGATCAGAGCCGTGACACACTCGACAACAACAAGAGTGTGTACGACGAGATCTCGGGCGGCGATGAGATCATCAAACTAGGCACCCGCGAGTTTAACTCGCGGGCGTACGTGGCGCGCTTTAACTTTGCTGGCCCCGACCAACAAAAAAAGGTGGGCGCGCTCTCTGGTGGTGAACGCAACAGAGTGCACCTGGCGAAGATGCTGCGCTCTGGTGGTAACGTGATTCTGCTCGATGAGCCGACAAACGATCTCGATGTAAACACCTTACGCGCGCTTGAAGAGGCGCTCCTTAGCTTTGCGGGCTGTGCCGTCGTTATCAGCCACGATCGGTGGTTTCTCGACCGCATCGCGACGCACATTTTAGCATTTGAGGGTGACAGCCAGGTCGTCTGGTTTGAGGGGAACTATCAGGACTACGAGGCTGACCGCAAACGACGCCTCGGTGCTGATGCTGAAACGCCGCACCGAATTAAGTACAAGAAGTTAACGCACTAGCGTCTCAGAGATGGCAAGCTCCATCTTCGCGCCTTGAGCGCATACTATCGCGATTGACAAAAGTCGGGATCTTGCCGCGGGCTTTTGGAGAGCACTGTCGATTCGCGCATGCGAATCAAAACACCAACTATAGTTCAAACTGCTGAGCAGTTTTTGAAAAACTGCACCGCAAACTGTGGATGGTATTTCATCCTAAATTCGGCAGTTAAGGAGGATGAAAATGGTGCAGATGGCTAAAAGCACGCAGTATTTTGAACTTTTCGGAGGCGCAACCTTGGCACCGTCAGGGTGAGCACCGAAAATTCAAAAGACAAAGTGATTTTAGTCAGATGCGCCATTTTCAGCCCCGCAACTGCCGAATTTAGGGTTAATGATTTCCACCCCGCCTTGCGCTACAAAGCCGCCCCTTCATAGGAGCCTATGCGATAGTTGCTGCATTTGCTGAGTGGTTACTATAGTTCTTTACAGCAAAGTGCTAAACAGCAATAATTCCGGCATTTTAAAGGATGACACCAACTGGGTTGACTCTTGTGTCATAACAGCTACAATCCCTCAGCTTGTTGTTTCAGGCACTTATAACCCTAGCTGTAGCAATTTAAGAAATTATGGACCAAACATTACTGTTGATACTCACCTGGGCCGCGCCGATCTTCGGAGTGGTGGCCTTCGCTCTGGCGTACAACCTGTACGCAACCGTAAAGGCGATGCCTGCTGGCACTGCTCGCATGCAGGAGATAAGCGGCGCTATCCAAGACGGCGCTATCGCGTATCTCAAGCAGCAGGCCCAGTACCTGATTGTTTTTATTGGCTGTGCGTTCCTGCTGATCTGGGCGTCGCTTAGCCTGCCAACGGCGATAACATTTATCTTCGGCGCTGGAAGTTCGCTGCTCGCTGGGTACCTCGGGATGCGCTCTGCCACGATCTCAAACGTGCGCACTGCTCAAGCCGCTTCTGAGAACAATCCTGGTCAGGCGCTCATGGTAGCGTTCCAGGGCGGTGCCGTAATGGGGCTTACCGTTGCAGCGCTTGGTCTGATCGGCGTAGGAGTTCTTTTCCTCGTGTATGGCACGCCAGCTCACCACGAGCCGATTATCGGTTTTGCAATGGGTGCGTCATCAGTTGCGTTATTTGCGCGCGTTGGTGGCGGAATTTACACGAAGGCTGCTGACGTAGGTTCTGACCTCGTCGGTAAGGTCGAGGCTGGTATTCCGGAAGATGATCCTCGTAACCCTGGCGTTATCGCTGATAACGTTGGTGACAACGTAGGTGATGTGGCCGGAATGGGCGCTGATATCTTCGAGTCGTATGTAACTTGCCTGATCGGCTGCTTGGCTCTTGCTGCTACGCTAAGCGTAGACTGGATCACCAAGATTACCAGCTACGTACCGGGACAGGGCGTAATGACCGAGGAGATGGCTCGTGTATGGCTCATGGCTACTCCCCTTATCTTGGGCCTACTTGGCGCGATTGCGTCGTACATCTCGATTAAGTGGATGTCGTTCCTCAAGGACGGTGATCCTGCGACGGCACTCAGAACTACGATCCTTTTGGCTTCGGTGTTCTTTGTGATCGGGTGTTTTGGGCTTTTCTTAATCACCCCAGTAAATCTTAACCTTTGGTGGCCAGTGGTGTTCGGTACCTTGTGCGGTATCGGTATCGGACTCACGACCGAGTACTATACGTCTTCCAAGCCAGTGTATGAGATCGTAACAGCATCAAAGACCGGTCCTGCAACGTGCGTTATCAGCGGCATCGCCGTTGGATTCCGGAGCGTTGCCCTTCCGCTGGCGATCATCGTCGTGGCGGTGCTCGTATCAAACTACTTTGCTGGTGTGTACGGAGTTGCTCTCGCAGGTGTTGCGATGCTCTCGACAACCGGTATCGTTATGACGATCGATGCCTACGGACCAATTGCAGATAATGCGGGTGGCATCTCGGAGATGTCACAGTTAGGCCCCGAGACGCGCGCTATCACCGATAAGCTCGATGCTCTCGGTAACACAACTGCTGCCATAGGCAAGGGATTTGCAATCGGATCCGCTGGCCTCACGGCACTTGCTGTGTTTGGTGCGTACACCCAGACATTTACAGCGAAGAATATCGCTATCGACCTTAGCATCACCAATCCGATGCTGGTCGCTGGTGTGTTCATCGGAGCGATCCTTCCAGGGCTTATCGTATGCTTTACGATGCAGTCTGTGGGCAAGGCGGCGTCGCTGATCGTTACTGAGATCCGTCGTCAGTTCCGTGAGATTGCGGGGCTTCTCGAGGGTCGCGAAGGTGTTAAGCCAGATGTATCGCGCTGTGTTGAGATCTCGACCAAGGCAGCGCTCTCAGAGATGCGTACGCCGGGTCTCATTGCAATCATCACTCCAGTTCTGGTCGGTCTCACCATGGGACCAGCAGCGCTGGCAGGATTGTTGCTCGGCACTACGGTAGTCGGCGTTGTGCTCGGGATCTTCATGTCAAACACTGGTGGCTCTTGGGATAACGCCAAGAAGTTTATCGAGCAGGGCCTCGTAGAGGGTGAGAAGAAGGGATCAGACGCCCACAAGGCGGCTGTCGTAGGTGATACCATCGGCGACCCGTTCAAGGACACCTCTGGTCCATCGCTTAATATCCTTATTAAGCTCGTGTCGATTCTTTCTCTCCTTATCGCACCACTTTTGGCATAAGGCGTTAGAGAGATACGCACAACAATGCGGCTGGTGGGAGTATTCCCATCAGCCGCATTTTTTTATGGCACATCGTCGACCGCCTCATTGATCGCTTTCAGCATCTTCTTAACGATATGGTCAACCATATCTTTAATCGAGACTATTCCTATCGGCATACTGTCCTGATCAACTATCGGGATGTGCCGAAATCCCCCGTTTGACATCAGGTTAAGTGCAAAGGCGATTGAAGCATCGGGTCGCTCGCACACAGGACCTGGAGTCATAAAGTCGCTCACCGGTGCTGAGAGGTCGCTGATCTTGCCGGTAACCTTCATCAAACAATCCCGCTCGGTAAAAATTCCGATCACCTTGCCTGAAGGGTCAAGTATCAAGATGCTCCCTATCCTTCGGGTACGCATCGTCTCGATACACTCCTGGAGGGAGGTTGACGGCGCCACCATACACGGCTCTTTGAGTCCGATCGACCCGATACTGTCGCACAGCAGTGTTGGCGATATCAGCTCAACACCAATAGTGCATGCCGTCTGAATCGTATGCATGAGATCTCGCTTTTCCATTCGCTTTTCCATGGGACTTATCCTCTCCTTACACTTTGAAATTTCTCTGTCTGCCACTCGGCTTGATGCTCGGGACAGCGAAAACTTATCGGGCCTTTTATCGTCTCTTTGATCTCTAGCCGCCTCTCCCCGCACGTTAGCACGACTCCTGCATGAACCTCTCCCGAAACACTGATCCGTGCATCGCTCTGCACCGGTTTTGATTCACGCATCTCGCGCTCCTGCTCTCGCAATCGAGAGAGTGAGGTCACAACTCCATCGTACTTATCAAGAAGCACTGCTATCTTGACCCTAAATTCCTTCTTGAGCAGCGGTACTCGCCCCCTACTCTTGAGATACGGACCGATGTGTAGTTCGAGCGCCGCAATTGCTGTCTCATGCTTTTTGATCGATGCGGCAAGTGCTCGGTACTCCTTTGTGACCTCAAGTTCATTCTTCAGCTCTATGAGAGTCGACACTCCAGCCTCGTTCCCTAGCGTTTTCACCTCAAGTCCTCTCACGCACCACACGCTACCTCCAACGATCGTCGCTTTCGTTGCAAACACCGCGACTCCAGCGTTTAGCGAGCAATCACGCGCTTCACGCTCGATAAAGATATTTCCACCAATCGTTGCCGAGACGCCCTGTGCCATTCCGACAGAGTAGTCCCCTACTGAAGAGACCGGGGGAGCGTCTACTCCGAGGTGACATCCTTTGACTGATATCGAGCCCTTACTG
>Ga0172372_10005312_pt1 | contig 17957 bp, 20 predicted proteins | sample LakKiv5m_2_FD_114544 | JGI IMG/M metagenome (GOLD analysis project Ga0172372, IMG submission 114544) | Freshwater microbial communities from Kabuno Bay, South-Kivu, Congo - kab_092012_9.5m | ecosystem: Environmental > Aquatic > Freshwater > Lake | place: Democratic Republic of the Congo...
GATTGGCAAACGTCCTTTTGAGGAAAAAAAGCCGGTGAGCATCGAACCGGAATTGGTAAATGATGAGGTCTTAGGTGAGCATACCATCGGCCCCAATAAACCCAATCCGGAAGAGTCTTCCAATATTATCTAGTGTTTATGCCGAATAGCGCACGAGAAAATATTTTAAAGAAAATCAAACAGGCACTGAAGCAACCGGTGCCTGTTCCCTTTCCGGGAACTTTACCCGGCGACCATTTTCATCCACTCTCACAGGAACCTATTCTTGAATTTGCCCAGCGGTTCACTGCTTTACAGGGAAAGTTCTGTTACTGCTCCAGTCCTGCCGAGCTGGCAGAGCAACTCAGGTCATTGGCTGAAATGAGGGAATGGAAAAAGTTGTACTGCCGTGACAATGATATTCGCCATCTGCTACAATCAAGTGGTTATGCCCCGGAGTATCACGATGGTTTAGCCAGTTGTGATGCTGCCATTACCGGATGTGACTACCTTGTGGCAAGAACCGGTTCTATATTATTGGGCAGCGGAAATGTCAGTGGCAGAACAGTGAGTGTCTATGCGCCGGTTCATATCTGTATCGCTTATGCCCATCAAGTGAAGACTGATATTGCTGATGGTCTTGAAGCATTATTTGAACAGGGGAAGAAATACCCTTCTATGGTAACCCTGGCAACCGGTCCGAGCCGCACTGCTGATATAGAAAAGACATTGGTAGTGGGTGTTCATGGTCCGAAAGAAGTATTTTGTTTTTTAATAGAAGAATAATTGCGCTGTCATGGCATCGCCGGATACACATCTTTTGTTTGTTTATGGTTCGCTACGCAGCGGATTTCATCATCCTGCCTATCAATACATCAGCCGTTATTTTCATCCGCTTGGTCCGGCTCGGGTAAGGGGAACGTTGTATGATACCGGCGATTACCCTGTAGCCCATCCGGAGGGTCCGGGAACATATATTGTTGGTGAGCTGTATCAAATCAAAAATACAGATGAATGGGATTGGGCCATTGCACAGCTTGATGACTATGAGGGCGTTCAGGCAGAGGAGGGAAAGCCGGCGCTCTATCGGCGTGATTTGATAACAGTAGAGCAGGGAGAAGTTTTTTCGACCGCCTGGATCTATTGGTATGCGGGTGATGTGAGCGGCAATCCTGTCGTTTCCAGCGGTGATGTATTGGAATATCTTCAACGTAAAAAAAATTAAAGGCATGATACCGGCACCGGGTAAGAAAATATATTTTATTTCCGACTTTCACCTGGGTGCTCCCAATTTTGCTCAGAGTCTCCCCAGAGAAAAAAGGGTAGTTGAATTTTTACATGCCATCGAAGAAGATGTAGATAGTTTATTCATCCTCGGAGATATTTTTGATTTTTGGTTTGAATACAAACAGGTAGTTCCTAAAGGCTATACCCGGCTGTTGGGAAGATTGGCAGAGATGAGTGACAAAGGCATTCCCATCCATGTTTTTACAGGCAACCACGATCTTTGGATGCGGGGTTATTTTGAAAATGAACTTCGCATTCGGGTATATCACGAGCCCAAGATTTTCGAGTGGAGCGGCAAAAAATTTTTCATAGGGCATGGAGATGGATTAGGTCCGGGTGATCATGGATACAAAAGACTCAAAAAAATTTTCCGTCATCCGGTTTGTCAATGGATGTTTCGGCAACTGCATCCTGATGTAGGTATTGGCTTAGCCCAGTATTTCAGTCGCACCAGCAGAGAGGCGACCGGCAGTAGTGACCAGCATTTTCTGGGAGCCGAGAACGAATGGCTGATACAGTATTGCTACAGAAAACTTGAGCAACAATCCATTGACTATTTTATTTTTGGTCATCGCCATTTTCCCATTGACTTTTCTTTGAAAGAAAAGAGCCGATATATCAATACGGGGGATTGGATTCGTCATTTCTCGTATGCAGTATTCAATGGTGATGATGTTCAATTGATACGTCCGAACGCTCTTTAATTCCCTTTTATGCGCCAACTTTTTAATCAGACCATTCTCAGCAATGCGGTGAGTGATTATTTATGGGTATTGTTGGTTTGTCTGGTTGCCCTGTTGCTGATTCGATTCATATCGTCTTTCTTCGCGAAATCCTTGTACCGGGGTTTATCAAAAAATCTTCAGCAAGATGCAGCGAGGCAGTCATTCCTGGGTTTGGTTCTGAAGCCCCTCGATTATTTTCTCTTTTCGGTAGTTGCCTTTATTTCATTGGCTCGATTGAATTTCCCAGCTGCACTTAACATCAAAATATATCACACTACCACAAAGGATATGGTAGAGACTGTATTCATTGGCTGGCTCATCATTGCCTTTATTTGGCTGTGCAGAAGAGGGGTTGACTTCATAGCGCTCATATTGGAAGAAAAAGCCAGTAAAACCTCCGATCTATCCGACAACCAGCTCATCATATTTTTCAAAGATTTTTTCAAGGTTATTTTATTGCTCATCGGTATTCTCCTCATTCTCCGGTTTTCTTTCAACAAAGAAATTGGAAGTATTTTGACCGGACTAAGCATTGTGGGGGCGGCCATCGCATTGGCAGCCCGTGAAAGCATGGAAAACCTGATTGCTTCATTTATCATTTTTTTTGATAAACCATTTATTACCGGTGAACAAGTAAAAGTGGCTCAGTTTACCGGAACGATTGAAAAAATCGGCTTGCGCAGTACCCGCATTCGAACTCCCGACAAAACACTGATTACTGTACCCAACAAACAAATGGTTGATAACATCATTGATAACCTGACCCAGCGGAGTCAGCGTAGGACAGAGATACGGCTTGAATTGGATCTTTCGGCAACTACCGGACAGCTGGCTCAATTTACCGGTACCCTGCCGCAACTCATACAAGAGAAGGGAATTGAATTGTGTAATATGTATGTTACAGATACCGGAAAAAATGCCCATGTGATATTGGTAGAATATTTTAGTTCTGCAGAAGAAGCCATTGCACTGTACAATCAAACCAAGGAAGTTGTACTGCTTTTGTTATTAGAAGAATTAAAGAAGCGAGGTCTTCAGTTGGCTGCTGCCAGCAATCGCTTGACAGTGCAACTAATGAATGAATCAAATGGCTGATTTAGGGCAACTTTGCTACAATTGCCGCCAATTCTTTTTCTATGTTGCCGGTGGTTCCATATTCTACTACCCGTCCGGCTTCTTTTCCGTTCTGCAATACGATAAAGGTGGGCACATTCGTGATTTGCCAAATTTGGTGCCAGTTATGGGGAGCAGTCTTGTTTTTGTCCACTCCAACAATTTTGATGCGGCTATCGGGGAATCCGCTTTTATCTGTCAGACGGTAAAGAACAGGCAATAAGTTTTGAGAATCGTGGCACCAGGTGCCGATGAAAATCAACAGCGTAAATTTTTCTTTTCTTTCACCGAAAACCTTTACTGCACCAGCATCAGCGGATCCGTATTTTCTGTTTTCCGCCATCCATGTAAAGGTAACCTCTTTTTCCAGGGTTGTTCTGTTGAGTACGCCTTTCATTACGACTGTTTCTGAATCCGAAACAATTTGGTAAGAGGGTCGAGAGGGAATGGTTGTTGAGGAGCAGGCTGACATCAATATTCCAGCTGCGATTAAGAAAAGGTTGGATATAAAGGTTGTGAGATTATTCATGCTTGAGAAGAACTAAATTTGGTGAACCTAACTGATTAACCTGCTTTTTAATTCCAGTAAAAGAGAGCGAAATCGATTCAGGGATTGAATCAGCTGATACTGTTTGTCAATCTCTTTTTTGTTCGCTTCCAGGTATTTTTTCGCTCCGTCAATTGAAAATTTTCTTTGACGCAATAGGTAATAAATGAGCTGAAGATTTTTTATGTCCTCTACCCGGAACAAACGATCGCCTTTGCGCGTCTTTCTTGGTTGAATGATGTCGAATTCATTTTCCCAAAAGCGAAGCAGTGAGGTATTCACCCGAAACCACCCGGCTACTTCACTGATTGGATAATACAATTTTTCCTTTAACACGTCATCCGGTGGAACTGCAATCAGATCAACTTCCGCATCCATGTCCCGAAAAGATTTCCGTCCTCTTTTTCCCGTACTGATGGGTAGGGGTCTTTTTTTGATCAATCTTGGAGCAACTTTTTCTTCTACCATACTTTCCGCATATACCTGGGCGGGTGGAGTAGGTACTTTTAGAACCACGGTACTGGCAATATTAGTCGGAGCCGGGGGTAAGGGAGCGACTTCTCTCTTCTTTTCGGGTTCTGTTCCGGCCGCATCAAATAAATCGAGCTGTTGAGGCTTCTTTCGCATGGTTAAAAATACAACAACTAATTACATCTCAATAGCATAGAAAACGGGCGTGGAAAAACTCTCTTTTTTTGTGTGAACCCAAATCATTTGAATTATTCGGTAACCTGGGTGTCTGGAAGTACTTTTGTGCCATGAGGATAGCGGTAACAGCCATTTTTCTGAACAGCGGTCCGCTGGAGGGGTATGGACATTATTCGCTTGAGTTGTTGCGAAAGCTGGTGGAGCAATCCTCCCAACACAGTTTTTTGTTTTTATACGACCGGCCAATTAAAGCATTACCTCTGCAACATCCCCGTATCACCCATCTTTTTGTAGGTCCAGCAACCAGACATCCCCTCTCTCAGGCAATTTGGTACCATTTCACAGCTCCCCGACAGGTTCGAAAATGGGAAGCAGATATCTGGTTACAACCCTATGGCTTTTCTTCTTTTTGGGTGAAAACCCCCCAGGTTACCATCGTACACGACCTGGCACCCTTCCGTCTTCCGGATGCCATTCCCTGGTACCATCGCTGGCATTACCGGCTGTTTACAGGCAAGGCACTACAAAAAGCCAACTTATTGGCTTGTGTTTCTTCCGCCACGCGGAATGACCTGCGACAGATTTTCCCTTTTTTACAGTCCAGACAGATTTCTCTCCTCCCCGGGGCTCCCCGCCCGGGATTTCAACCCCTGATATGGGAGGAAAAAATCGAGATAAAAAACAAATACACCGGAGGAAATGAATATTTTTTAGTCGCAGGAAGCATTCACCCGAGGAAGGATTTGATAACAGTATTGAAGGCGTTTTCATTGTTCAAGAGCTGGCAAAAAAGCAACATGAAACTGGTGATTGCCGGCAGATGGGCATGGCAGAATGTATCGCTGCAGCAAAAAATCAGCACGTATAAATACCGGGATGAACTCATCATTACCGGATATGTGCCGGAGGATGCATTGTATCAACTTACCGCAGCAGCCTATGCATTGATTTATCCTTCCCTGTTGGAAGGTTTTGGATTACCCATCGTTGAAGCCATGCAGGCGGGGGTTCCGGTTATAGCGAGTCGACAACCCGCTCTGATAGAAACCGGGGGAGCGGCGGCGTTGTATTTTGAAGCCGGAGATCCGGAGGACTTGTATCAAAAATGTCTGCAATTGTACAAAGATGAATCATTGAAAAGCAGGAACATTCTTGAGGGGTGTCATCAGGCGACACTTTTTAGCTGGCAGCAGACTGCAGCCGAATTGAACAGGCTTTTGGAAGCGAACATCGCCTCCAAAAGAATCGAGGGCGAATCAGCCAAATCGTGACAAACCATGTACTTTTGCCGGTAATTTAATTTTATGCCAACATCAACCATTCAAATAGAGATTGACCTGGATGAAAATAAAGTTCCCCAGCACATAAGCTGGAAAGCATCCGACAGTACCGCCAATATGGACCAGTCAGCCAAATCTTTGATGGTTGCCTTTTGGGATGGTGCAGACAAGTCTGCCCTTCGAATTGACTTGTGGACGAAAGATATGATGGTAGATGAAATGGCTGATTTTTTTTATCAAAATTTGATGAGCATGGCTGATACCTACCTGAGGGCAACCCGACAGGAAGAATTATCCAATGACATGAAAGATTTTGCGCGGAGTTTTTATAAAAAATTCCGTGCCACACAAATTGCCGAAAACAAATAAAATTATCAGATATGAATTTGGAAGCACAAGTGATGGAAAAGATGAAGGAGGCCATGAAAAGCAAGAATGAAGCCATGCTTCGTGGACTTCGAGCCATCAAAGCTGAAATCATCAAAGCCAAGACAGAGCCGGGTGCTGGCGGTGAACTCACAGAAGAAGTAGCCTTGAAAATGTTGCAGAAAATGGTAAAGTCTAGAAAAGACTCACTACAAATTTTTCAGGAACAGAGCAGGACTGACCTGGCCCAAAAAGAACAGGAAGAAATTGACTTGATCAACCAGTTTTTACCTGCTCAGCTTAGCGAAGAGGAGTTGGTGGCCAAGCTGAAAGAAATCATTGCACAGACCGGAGCAGCCGGAATGCAAGATTTGGGCAAGGTGATGGGGTTGGCTACCAAGCAACTTTCCGGACAAGCAGATGGCAAAGTGATTGCATCGCTGGTAAAGAATATGCTGACAAATTCTTAACGCATGGTCATCGATGTCCTTCTAGCCATTGTTCTGATCCTTGCGATTTACAGAGGTTACAACAAAGGGCTTATTGTAGGCGTTTTTTCATTTCTATCTATTCTCATTGGCCTGGCGGTTGCCATTAAGTTATCAGCATGGGTCGCCCGGAAGGCAGCCGTTCAGCTGCAATGGCAGAGTTCCTGGCTTCCCTTCCTATCTTTTCTTGCAGTATTGCTGGCGGTTATACTGGTTGTAAGACTTGTAGCCAACCTGTTACAGACTTTTGTAGAGGCATTGTTGCTTGGCTGGCTAAATAAAGTAGGTGGCATATTGGTATTTTGTTTGTTATACGGCACCTTATTCAGTACCCTTTTGTTCTACCTGGAAAAAATTGAAATGATAGGACCAGATATGATCAAGGGGTCATCTAGTTACCCTTATATCCGGCAACTTGGTCCGTTGATATTGGATTGGCTGGGTAAATTGTTGCCCTTTTTCAAAGGAATCTTCATTGAATTATCAAACTATTTTGATCAACTCAAATCTTCCGCGAACTGGCGGGAAGTTTAGGTTAATTCGACTCTGGGATACCACCAGGTTAACTATTCAACAACATTGGTGCGCTTTCCTTATATTCAAGTAAAATACACTATTTTCGTTTGAATCCCTGCTGTTGGCAACAACGCTGTTATGGCAGGTTCATCAGAACCGGCAATCATGACATACGAGATCAAGGAAAAGAATAAATTCCACTTTGTGGAGGAGGGGGAAGGAGAGCCGCTGATCCTTCTGCATGGTCTCTTTGGCGCACTGAGTAATTTCAGCCACCTCATCGAAAAATTTCGCCATACCCATAAGGTGGTGATACCATTGTTGCCCTTATTTGATCTGGATATCTTTCATACTACTGTTGGCGGTTTGGCCAAACATGTACACAAATTCATTGAGATGCAGGATTATCAGCGAATTCATCTCTTGGGGAATTCTTTGGGTGGTCATATTGCATTGGTTCATGTTTTAAAGCATCCTGAAAGAATTGCTTCTTTGATCTTAACCGGCAGCAGTGGATTATTTGAAAATGGAATGGGAGATAGTTACCCGAAGCGGGGGGATTATGAATACATAAAAAAGAAAACGGAACTTACTTTTTATGATCCCTCTGTTGCTACCAAAGAGTTGGTAGATGAGGTCTTCTCCATCACCAACAACCGGCTGAAGGTAATTAAGATCATTTCTTTGGCAAAAAGCGCCATTCGCAATAACCTAGGTGATGAATTGAAGCAAATCAATCAACCTACCCTTCTCATTTGGGGCAACAATGACATTATTACCCCACCTTTTGTAGCCCAGGAATTTCACAAGTTGATCAGGAACAGTGAGCTTCATTTTATTGACCATTGCGGTCATGCGCCCATGATGGAAGTACCGGGAGAATTCAATACAATCCTGGAACAGTTTTTGAACAAAATGAAAATGTCGCACTCCTCTCCTTCTTAATGTTGATAATATTGATTTGTATTCATGTTGTTATCCCAAATTCTTCAAGCCAATTTTCCGGTTGCCCGCACAACCGATTCAGTCGAAAAAGTTTTGGACTGGATGGAGGAGATGGAAATAAAACACATACCGGTAGTGGGGGAAGAAGGTTATCTGGGGCTGGTTGATAAAGAATGGCTGGAGGATCTTCCATCAGATGCTTGTTTGTCAGCAATCCGCCAACAGCTGTTAATGGTTTTTTGCAGGGAGCAAGATTTTATTACCAATGGGTTACAAAAGTTGGCAGCTCATTCACTTTCACTTTTACCGGTTGTTCATGAAGGTCAACTGTGCGGAGTTGTCACAGCAGAAGAAATGGTCAGGGTATTGGCTGTCTGGTTAGAAGCGGGTGAGCAGCAGGGAATCTTGGTGATTGAGTCAGACCCGGAAAAATTTTCTTTGGGAGAGATCAACCAATTGCTTGAAACAAATGATTTGTCTATTCTTCACCTGAATACCCGGCTCGAGGCAGGAAAATTAATTGCTTCCCTTCGGGTTAGTCGAACCGATGTACATGCAGCAGTCGGTACCCTGCAACGATATGGATATATTGTTTCATACCAACAGGGTTCAGATGATGACCAGCAGGAGCTTCAGGAAAATTATCAGCACCTCCTGTCATATCTGAATGTATAATTGTCAGAAGGATTCAGCCGGCAATTCCCCTTACATGATGTAATTTGCTATGTGTCGCCTGCTTCTATATTGTTGTTTGATTCTCCTCTTTTGTCATTTCCCCTTTCATCTTTTTGCACAGCCAAATGCCACAGAGAAAATTGAGATTACCTCTATGGATTCAGTGGCGGAGCCTGCTTGGGTAACGATCAATGACGTAATGATTACAGGCAATGGAAAGACAAGACCCATGATTATTTTTCGGGAGGTTCCCTTTCAAAAAGGGGACTCGCTACTTGCGAATGAGCTGCCGGAGAAATTAAAACTGGCGAGGGACTTGTTGATGAATACAACTCTTTTTGTAGATGTAAAAGTATATGTGAGCACATTTATTCGTGAGGCAGATCGCCGACAGGCTATGATAACTATTGATGTAAAAGAACGATGGTATCTTTTTCCGTTGCCCTATTTTAAACTCATTGATCGAAATTTCAACCAGTGGTGGGTTGATCAAAAACGCAGCCTTGATCGCGTGAATTACGGATTGAAATTTATACAAAACAATTTCACCGGGAGGAACGACAACCTTGATATATGGTTGATCACCGGATACAATCAGCAAATAAGTTTCAGGTACCAGCTGCCCTTTATCGATAAAAAGTTGACCAAGGGCATAAATATCGGTTTGCAGTATTCTACCCAAAAAGAACTGAATTTTATAACGGAAGACAACAAGCAGGTATTCGTTAGAAAAGACAATGTTATCAGAGAAAACTTCCGGGTTGAAGCCACTTATTCTTATCGGCCCGATGTTCGGCAGCGACATTATTTCAGAGTATCCTATAATCGTGAGCACATCGATGATACCATACTATTACTGAATCCAAGATATTTTCCCTCCAGTAGAACCGGTGCACAGTTCGTAGATTTTAATTATCAATTCAAGTATTACAATGTAGATTATATTCCTTACCCTACCCGGGGCTGGATGCTTGAGGCGAATCTCTACAGTAGGTTGATACAGAAAAACCTCGATCTATGGCAAGTTTCTGCCAGAGCGGTTTATACTATCCCTTTTATGGCAGAAAAGCGTTTTTTGCACCTGGAGGCAGTTGGTATTTTTAAAGCCCCGGTCAACGATGCTTTTTTTAATCAACGCCTGCTCGGATATCATTATGCACAAATGAGGGGGCTGGAATACAATGTAATTGATGGTTCAGCTGCCGGTATGTTGAAAACTACTTTTCATCAACATCTTTTTTCTGTCGTGTTGAAAAATCCGGCCAATTGGAAAGCCCATGAACGAATTCCCATCAGAATTTTTCTGAAAACTTTTGCCGATATAGGTTATGCATACAACAGGTATTCCCATCCCACCAACACCCTTAACAATACCCTGCTTCGCAGTTGGGGCATAGGAATAGATATTGTTTCCATTTATGATTTTGTATTCAAAATACAGTTCAGCATGAATCAACTGGGCACAGATGGTGTATATTTACATAGTCGCAATGATTTTTAATCGGTGGGTAGGCTGTCCGGAAAAAGTTTTCCGCTCTGACGATACCCCGCTTTAATTTTTCTCTCATGCAAGTAGCGATATATAGCCGTGGGCTTGACAATGAACTGGGATCGCACCTTGGTTTCTTGCTGGAAGCACTAACCCGGTATGCTGTCCGCATCCACATTTATCAACCATTGTTGGTTCAGTTCAATGAGGTGACTGCCGGTTATGGCAAATTGATTCCCTTCCTGCTATCGGAAGATCTACCCTCAGATTTAGAGTGCCTGATAAGTTTGGGAGGCGATGGCACCCTGCTCGACACGGTCAGCCTGGTGCGGGATAAGAAAATTCCTGTTCTCGGAGTGAATTTTGGCAGATTGGGCTTTCTGGCCGGCATTAGTCGGGAGGAACTCTCCTCGGCAGTCGAAGCCCTGGTGAACAGAACCTATATCATTGATAAGCGTACCTTGATTCACCTGGATTCAGATAAACCTCTTTTTGGTGATACCCCGTTTGGATTGAATGAGTTCGCCATTCATAAACGTGATACCTCACCCATGATTAAAGTGCATGCCTACATCAATGGAGAGTTTCTGAACACCTACTGGGCAGATGGATTGATTGTCTCGACTGCAACCGGTTCAACCGGCTACAACATGAGCTGCAACGGTCCAATTTTGTTTCCGGACTCCTCCAGCTTTGTCATAACCCCGGTAGCTGCCCACAACTTGAATGTTCGTTCAGTAGTGGTTCCGGATACCAATGTAATTTCCTTTGAAATTGAAAGCAGGGCTGAACTATTCATTTGTGCTTTGGATGCCCGCAGAGAAATTGTTGATAAGAACATCCAACTGGCAGTAAGAAAAGAAAAATTTTGCCTTCATCTGGTGAGATTGAGTGAAAACACCTTCCTTTCTACCCTGAGAACCAAATTGGCTTGGGGTCTGGACAAGAGAAATTAACATTTATCGTAACAAAATTTGCTGTTTTTTTACAAGAAGTATTAAGCCTTTCCGGCATGATGTATCAAAAAATTCTTTTCCCTGTTCTATTCCTGGCAGGAGCATTTACTGCAACTGCTCAACCTTATAGCAGTTTCGTGCACCAGGGAGAAGTTGGCATACACGTAGGTGCAGGACATTATTTTGGTGATATCAACTCGAATGCCGCTATTAACCGACCCAAACTTGCTGCCGGTTTCTTTTTCAGGAAACAATTGGGAGGGTATATTAGCCTTCGGCTTTCCGGGGAGTACCTTCAACTCGGGTATTCGGATGTGTACAGCAAAAACTCGATTCAACAAATCAGAAACCTTAGTTTCAATTCAGAAGTTTGGGAGGGTTCCCTGACGGGGGAATTTAATTTTTTCAATTTCCGTCCCGGTATTGAAGGGTATTCCTTCACACCTTATTTGGGACTTGGAATCGGGGCTTTTTCATATGATCCGTATGCATATTTGGGGGGACAGAAATTTTTTCTTCGTCCGCTGGGAACTGAGGGACAAGGAAGCACGCAGTATCCGGATCTGCAGTTTTACAACCCCATCGCTTTGTGTATTCCTTTTACAGTAGGGGTGAAATATGCATTTGATACCCGTTTTAATGTGTTTGCTGAATTCACCTATCGGTTTACCAATACCGATTACCTGGATGATGTAAGTGGGGTTTATGCCCCGGATGCCTTTTCCCCCTTACCCGATGGCACTCCAACGCCTGCCTTTCTTTTGCAAGATCGGAGCTACGAGTCGGGGGTCACCATTGGAACCAAGGGTCGTCAACGGGGAAATAGTCTTCAGCCTGATTCTTATGCCAGCTTTAAAGTGGGTATTTCATTTAACCTCGAAACCTACCGCTGTCCGCCTTCCCCCCGCAACCGCTAACGGATTACCTCTGTTTGGATTTCATTTATATGGCTTTGGTAAGACCTGTTTTTGTTAACTTTGCACCCTTAAACTTTTTTGATCATGGAAGAGGGGCTGAAGGGTCAGATCAACCGGCAAAAGTTGCCCAAGCACATAGCCATTATAATGGATGGCAATGGAAGATGGGCTGCAGAGCAGGGGAAAGACCGACTTTACGGCCACTACCACGGAGTAGAGAGTGTTAGAAATGTAGTGGAGGGTGCAGCAGAACTTGGGGTGGAATACCTGACCCTGTATGCCTTTAGCACAGAAAATTGGGATCGACCTGCTCAGGAAGTAGAGGGGTTGATGCATTTGTTGATTGAGACCATTCGCAAGGAGGTGCCCACATTGAATAAAAACAACATACGCCTTCATGTTATCGGCGATCTCTCTATGTTGCCTGAAAAAGCAAGGGCTGAAATGCAAGAGGCACTTGACCTGACCAAAACCAATACCGGACTGAATCTGGTGATGGCATTGAGTTATAGCAGTCGGTGGGAATTGACAGAGGCGGCCAAATCCATGGCTATTGAGGTAAAAGCAGGGCGGCTGGCGCCGGATGAAATCAACCAGCAGGTATTCCAACAGCACCTTGCCACTCATTCTTTTCCCGATCCTGAGCTGATGATCAGAACCAGCGGAGAGTATAGAATCAGTAATTTTTTGCTGTATCAGCTGGCCTACACTGAACTTTATTTTACCCCCACCCGTTGGCCTGATTTCAGGAAGGAAAATCTGTATGAAGCCATCATAGATTATCAACAGCGGGAGCGCCGATTTGGCAAAACCGGCCAGCAGGTACAGCAGGAGGCTGGAACGCTATGATTTTTAGCCCAATAACTCCGTTTATAGGGGGGGTTTTAACAAAGACTTTTCATTATTCCCGTTATCTTGCCCCGCCTAAATCTTTCAACTAACTGCCGTACCCGGTGTCGGACCACAACCCGACACGGGAAAAAAATGTTCTGATGCCCAGACCCCTCCGATTTTTATTACTGGTGATTTTGACCTCCCTGGGTAGTTTATCCGTTCAGAGCCAGGAAACCTCTGGAAAAGACACTTCCATCACCAATATCAATGCAGACCTGCTGAATATTTTTAATCAGAAAACCCCCAAGCGGTATAAAATTGCCAATGTACGGGTTTTGGGCAACCGGTTTTTCGATGAAAATCTGCTTATTTCAATTGCCAACATCAATCCGGGAGACGAAGTAACCATCCCTGGCGGAGACAATTTTTCAAAGGCCATCAATAAACTTTGGGCCCAGAAGTACTTCAGCAACGTTGAAATTTTTATCACCCGTTTGGAAGGAAAGAATATTGACATTGAAATCGCCGTTACCGAAAGACCCAGATTATCCCGCTTTTTCTTCAAGGGCGTGCGCAAAGGCGAGACCGATGATTTATCGGGAAAAACGGGTCTGGTTCCCAATCGGGTGGTCACCGAGGATATGAAGATTTCAGCAGTGGAAGCCATCAAGAAGTTTTATTCAGACAAGGGTTTTCGAGATACAAGGGTAAAAATTGTGGAGAACAAAGACAGTGCAATGGAAAATACCCTCGTGCTTGACTTTGTTATTGATAAGGGCCCCAAAGTAAAAATCAACAACATTAATTTCGGAGGCAATACAATTGAAGACGCTAAGCTGAAAAAACAGCTCAAAGACACCAAAGAAAAATCCAGGCTCACCTTATTCCCCGTTCAGGATAAGGGTCAGATAGTTGTGCCCAAAAATTATACGTTTGAGGCATACCTCAAGGAACAAGGGTTCCTCTCTTTCTCTAAAACAAAAAAAGTATTGGATCCGTATGTTCGTATCAAGCTCAGTTCTGCAAAATTTGATCAGAACAAATACTTCGATGACAAAGGCAAGATCCTTGATTATTACAACTCCCTTGGTTTTCGTGATGCAGTGATTGAACAAGATACTGTCTATTCCACAGGAAGGGGCAATATCAACATTGACCTGAAGTTGAATGAAGGGAGAAAATATTATTTCGGAAACATCAGCTGGCGGGGTAATACCAAGTATTCAGATTCCCTGCTTTCATCGGTATTGGGTATCCAGAAAGGAGATATCTATAACATGGAGATCCTGAATAAAAAGCTGGGACGCGGTGGCGGACCTGAGTCAGGCGATATCAGCGGACTTTATCAGGATGACGGCTATCTGTTTTTCAGAACAGAACCCGTGGAAACAGCTGTTTACAATGATACGATTGACTTTGAATTAAGGATCATCGAGGGTCCCCAGGCCACCATAAAAAACATTCGCATCACCGGAAATGACCGAACCAAAGAATATGTTATTCGCCGTGAGTTAAGAACGGTACCCGGTGAAAAATTCCGTCGTACCGACTTGGTTCGCTCACAGCGTGAGATCGCTCAATTGAATTACTTCGATCAGGAAAAGATTAAAATTGAACCGGTACCGAATCCTGATGATGGAACGGTGGACATCAATTATGGGGTAGTGGAAAAATCAAGCGACCAGCTCGAGTTAAGCGCGGGCTGGGGAGGCTTCATTGGTCTAACCGGAACACTAGGCGTTTCTTTCAATAATTTTTCATTAAGAAACATCTGGAAGAAGACTTCCTGGGATCCATTGCCCATGGGAGACGGACAAAAACTAAGTTTGCGGGTTCAAAGCAATGGTAAGGCATTCCGCAGTTATAACTTCTCTTTTACTGAACCCTGGTTGGGAGGTAAAAAAAGAAATGCACTTACTTTCAGTGTATATAATACGCGCTTTGGACAAACATTCGATCCGCTGACAGGCGTATTTAATCAGAATATTGCCGATCAGCGCTATCTCTCTACAACCGGAGCTACAGCTTCTTTATCCCGTCAGTTGAAGTGGCCGGATGACTACTTTTCTTTGTCAACAGGATTGAACTATACCCGGTATAAATTGAAGAACTATGCCATTGACCCGACCAATCTGCCCGGATTCGATAATGGTATAGTTAACAACCTGAACCTGCGTATTGCCTTGCAGCGTTCATCTGTTGACTTCCCAACCTTCCCGCGTTCCGGTTCTAATTTCATGCTGAGTCTGGCGCTGACACCTCCGTATTCATTGTTCAACAAGAACATCAACAAAGACCAGCCGTATCAATGGATTGAATACCACAAATGGCGGTTCAACGGGGAGTGGTTTATTCCCTTTGGTCGCCCGCACGGAGAAGAGCGCAACAAGCAACTTGTGATGCGGCTTGCAGCTAAATTTGGCTTCTTGGGAAGGTATAGCTACTCATCTCCCTCATCACCCTTTGAACGTTTCCAGGTGGGAGATGCCGGCTTAAGCAATCAGTTTGCTTTGTTGGGCTTCGACATTATTGCTCACCGCGGTTATCCGGTTTACGATAATTCCAACCCAACGATTAATCCCGACAGGCAGTTTGCTTCCCAATACTTTACCATCTTCAATAAGTACACCATGGAGATGCGTTATCCATTGAGTCTCAATCCGAGTAGTACCATTTTTGTGCTTGGATTTTTCGAAGCAGCCAATGGTTGGTATTCCATGAAAGAGTACAACCCCTTCCGACTCAGAAGGTCGGTTGGTCTGGGCATGCGCTTCTTCCTGCCCATGTTTGGTCTGCTTGGATTCGATTATGGCATAGGATTGGATAGGATAAGACCGGGGGGTGCCCTGAAAGATGCAGCCCGGTTTACATTCATGCTTGGATTTGAGCCGGAATAAAATTAATTTACTGTCTTCCTTAGGTCAACCAACCGCTTTCTTCACACTAAAAAAAGGTTATGAAAAAATCATGGTTGCTTTTTTTACTCCTGGGTGCTTTTACACTTTCTACCCAGGCACAACGGTATGCCGTTATTGATACCAAGTACATCCTGAATAAAATTCCTGAATACAAAGAAGCCGACAAGCGATTGCAATTGATAGGAGAGCAATGGCAGAAGGAAATTGATGACAAACAGGGCATTTTAGATAAAATGTACAAGAACTTCGAAGCGGAGCAGTTTATGCTTACGGAAGAACTTCGTAAAAAAAGAGAAGATGAATTATTTGTTCGCGAAAAAGAACTTCGGGAACTCCAAAAAAAGCGTTTTGGATATGAAGGAGACCTGTTCAAAGAGCGCCAGCGACTGGTAAAACCCATACAAGACAAGCTTTATAACGCAGTTCAAAAACTGGCCATCTCAAAATCTTATGATTTCATTCTCGACAAAAGTGAAGGAATAACCATTATCTTTGCCGACCCCAAGCTAGACAAAAGCGATGAGGTTTTGAAGGAGCTTGGTATAAAATAAATGCACAAATTTTTCATAATCAATCATTTAAAAATGAAGCAGTTTTTTACTTTGTGTCTGGTGGTATCAGCCGCCCTTTTTTCTGCCGCCAGAGCGGAGGCACAGCAGCCGGTTAAAATCGGTTATTTCGATGAGCAATTGGTTTTGGGTCTGATGCCCGGTATTGATAAAGTTTCTCAGGAGCTTGAGTCTTTCCAGCAGGATTCGTTGAAAGATGAGTATGATTATACGTACAAGACTTTCATGCGTCAGGATAGTCTTTTCAAAAAGGACTCTGCCACCATGCCTCCCAAGGCACGAGAAATGGCTTTGGCTGACCTTAATAAGAGCCGCCAAAAACTATTGTACTGGCAGCAATATTCACAGGAGGTAACCGGTCAGAAACAAGAACAATTGTTGCAGCCTTTCCGTGTAAAAATCTTAACCGCTTTGAATGAAGTGATTGCTGAGCAGAAGTACACCCTGGTATTGAAGAATGATGCGCTCTCTCCTTATGTGAACCCCCCCTTGCTCGATAACCTGGCCATTCGCGTTGCCATCAAACTGAAATTGCCATTGCCGAAGGAAGCAGAAGATGCCTGGAAAGCTGCCGGTGGTGCCGGGTTGCCTTATGCTACACCAGCTGCCCCCAAAGCACCTGCAGCTGCACCCAAACCGAAGTCCTGATTTTTTGACTTTATTGAAAATAGTTAATAGAGAGCCCCTTCTTAACGGAGGGGTTCTTAATTTTAGCAAATGAATGTTCCCGGACCCATAGGAGTATTTGACAGCGGTTATGGTGGTCTTACTATTTTGCAGTCACTGATCAAAGAATTGCCTGAACAGGATTTCCTCTACCTTGGAGACAATGCTAGAGCCCCTTACGGCCCCCGATCATTTGAAACTGTTCATCAGTACACCCTCGAAGCCGTGAAATGGTTTTTTAATCGGGGTTGTCACCTCGTAGTCCTTGCCTGTAACACTGCTTCCGCCAAGGCATTGCGAACCATTCAACAGCGGGACTTGCCTCAGCTCGGTGCCGGTAAAAGAGTGTTGGGCGTTATTCGTCCTACTACTGAAATGATAGGAAAGATGTCTCGAACAGGTGCTGTAGGTATATTGGGTACCGCCGGAACCGTGAACAGCAATAGTTATCCAATTGAGATCAGTCATTTCTATCCCGGCTGCCGGGTATATCAGGAGGCATGTCCCATGTGGGTTCCGCTCATAGAAAACGGTGAGTATGATAAGCCGGGTGCAGATTATTTTGTACAACAGCATCTCCTGCACCTGCTAAGTCTTTCACCAGATATAGACACATTGCTTTTGGCGTGCACTCATTATCCATTGCTTTTAGATAAAATTCGACAATTTCTTCCTGCTTCTGTTCAAATAGTAACCCAGGGAGATATTGTAGCCCGTAGCCTGCGCAATTACCTCGACAGACATCCGGAAATGGCCCGGCTTTGCAGCCGTTCTTCCAACCAGAGCTTTTTTACCACCGATGACCCCGCAGATTTTGACAGGCAGGCGACGATTTTTTTTGGTGCTACAGTAAAGGCCGCTCACACGGAATTATAGATTCCCGACCCTTGAAAACGGATAAAATGGCCTCGGCTCTTGTAGAAAAGATGGATTTACCCTACCTTTGCCCTCCTTTCACAAGCAGCAGTATGGTGACTGCAGGCATGAAATGAAACCAAATTTCGAGGCTGAAAAAACAAATCAATGAAAAGGACTTTCC
>Ga0172372_10005313_pt1 | contig 17954 bp, 15 predicted proteins | sample LakKiv5m_2_FD_114544 | JGI IMG/M metagenome (GOLD analysis project Ga0172372, IMG submission 114544) | Freshwater microbial communities from Kabuno Bay, South-Kivu, Congo - kab_092012_9.5m | ecosystem: Environmental > Aquatic > Freshwater > Lake | place: Democratic Republic of the Congo...
ACAAGAAGCACATTCAAACCCCTATTTTTGAAACGGGCTATCGCGTTCTTTCGGGCTATCGCTCAAGACCACCTAACCCCTTCCCCCGGCCTATGTCCCATTATGCCATCACGGTACTGCTGCTCGTCTGCAGCAATGTGTTCATGACGTTTGCGTGGTACGGCCACCTGAAAAGCCTGTCGCATAAGCCCTGGATCATCGCGGCGCTGGTCAGTTGGGGCATTGCCCTGTTTGAATACCTGCTGCAGGTGCCGGCAAACCGCATCGGACATCAGGTTATGAATGTGGGGCAACTCAAGCTTATTCAGGAGGTGATTACCCTGATGGTTTTCGTGCCGTTCAGCCTGTTCTACCTGCGCGAAAAAATCACGCTCGACTACCTCTGGGCAGGCCTCTGCCTGCTGGGGGCGGTCTTTTTTCTCTTCCGCAGCAAGCTCATGGGCGGATAACGAGGGCTTGATGGTTAGTTTTATCGCGCTTCCAAAGCCCGTGTTTAACGACGCATAACAGCCGTGCCCAAAGACCTTCACGTTACCATAACCGCGGCCCTGCTCCGGTTGGACTCCGGGCTGAAACAACACTTTCTGCCCGTTCCTACGGAACACGCCGAAGCATTCGATAAAGCCGGAGTGCGCCGGCTGATCTTGTCCGTACCCCCGCACCGTTGGCGGCGGGCACTGCTCAGCACCAAGGAGGGGGAAAGGCTCATCATGATGGGGCAGCCGATTTTGCGCGAACTCGGACTGCGCGCCGGCCAAACCATAACCTTTACCCTGTATCCTGATCCAGACCCCGATGCCGTTGATCTCGGCGAGGAATTCGAGGCAGTGTTGGATCAGGACGCCGCAGCGGCCAAGCGCTTTTTCAGTTTCACGCCGGGCATGCAGCGCTCGCTGGCCTATTACGTGACCAGTGCCAAACGCGAGGAAACCCGCATCAAACGCGCGCTGGAGCTGGCGCACAAGATCAAAAACCGGCAGCTTTACTCCGATCTGAACCCGGATTAGCCGGGCATGCGAATCTGCTTAGGATTGGTAAACGGCAGAGAACACGTGGGCGAAATCCTCGATGGAAGTCGGCGTCGTGCTCTCGGGATTGCGCTGAGCGGCGCCGGTTATTCCCCCGGCATTCATGCAGGCGATGAACTCCAGCATCAGGTCGGCCGCACTTTCCGAAGCGCCCATCTGCTGGATCATGGATTGGCGAAAGTCGGCGGGTGCGAACTCCACATAAGGCAAATCAGGATTGCCGATGGCCTTGCCGTAGGTGCGCGCAATTTCCAGGTAGCTGACATCGCGGGAGCCGAGCAGGTCCTGGGTCTGGTGGCCGCTGAAGTTCAGGGCCAGGAGGCGTTTGCTGGCGTATTCGGCAATGTCGCGGGTGGCAATGGCGGGGAAGCGGAGATCGGCGCGCAAAGGCGAGCCCATGATGCCGGCTTCTTTGACCAGACCGACCATGCCCAGGCTGTTCTCCATGAAGTAGGTGGGGCGAAGGTGCAAAACGTTCAGCCCAGGGATGGCGTTGAAGGCCTGCTCCATTTTGTAAAGCCCCAACACTACGCCCGAGCCTTCCGGGAGGTGGGCTCCCTGGCTGCTGAGGGTCACTACATAAGGAACATGATTGTGCCGGAGGCCTTCGGCGATGGCCTGAACGTGGGCCAGTTGCGCCTCCCGGAATTGCGGAGCGGCGTAGTCGCCGGGCACGAGGGCGTAAACGGCCTGAGCACCGGCAAAGGCCGCTTTGGTAAAGTCGGCATCGTCGGTGGAACCGATTCGCGGCTCCGCGCCGGCGTCCACTAAATCCTGAATGCGTGCGGCGTCACGGCTGATGACGCGGACCTTTTTGCCGGCTTGCAGCAGGCTTTGAGCAATGCGCTTTCCGGTGTTGCCGGAAGCTCCTGTGATAACGTACATGGTGTTATGTTTTAAGGGGTTGGTTAAAATGGATACCAGGTGCTTCTTTAGCCACAACGACGTGGCATAACAAAGCATATGATGCTCTATGGGGCGCCGTTAAGCCTGGGGACGGAGCAATTTGAAGGCGTGGTTCCACTGGTTGTTGCGGAAGCCGGGAATGCACCACAACATGCAAAGGGGCTCAATGGCGCGGGCGGCTTCGGCGCCGCCCATGTCTTCGGCGTCCCAGCCGAGCTGGTCGAGCAAGGCACTGACCTGGGCTTTGGCTTCGGCGTTGTTGCCGCAGATGAACATGGTCGGGCGATCGGGCAAGTTGGGGTTAACCATGTTGTAGGCCCCCACGCTGTTGAAGACTTTCACGAAATGGGCTTCCGGGTGCGCTTGTTGCAACTGCTCCATCAGCGACTCGTTGGGGCCGGTAAAAAAGGGGAGCACTCCACCCACCGGCGGCTTGTCCGCAATAGGATTGGCGGCGTCCAAAATGATTTTGCCCTTCAGGTTGTCCGCACCAGCCAGCGCGAGGATGTCCTGCGCGGCGGAGCCTTTGCCCGCCAGCAAAATGGTGTCGCCGAAGGCTGCGGTGCTGGCAAAATCGCCCACGCTTGCGCCAGGATTGGCCTGTTGCCAATCAGCCAGTTTTTCCGGTTCGCGCGTGCCGATTTGCACGCCGTAGCCGAGCTGGAGGAAACCCGTGCCCAGGGTCTTGCCCACGACTCCGGATCCGAGGATGCCTATATTCTTCATGGTGTTGGAAAGTTTTGAGTTGCTTGTACAAGCAAGTGTTTAAAGAGTTGTTGATCCGTGTTTTACCAAAAATTATTTCTCTAATGCATCGGCTGCCTTGGCGATAGTACCGGTCAGGTTGCGCGTCGTGGCATCGCCGAGCTTGTCCTCAAACCGCGCGCTCATGGCCTGCCAGGCCTTCAGCAACTCGGGGCCAAGAGCCTCTCCCGCCGGTGTGGCGTGCAGCAACGTGTACTTGCCTTCGGTAGTGCGCGTCATCAGGCCCCGCTCCAGGCATTTTTCGGCCAGGCGTGTTACGGTGGAAGGGGTGAGCTGCATCAGGGCAGCCGCATCGCCGGCCGAGAGTCCCGGCTGCCGGATCACCGACATGAGCAGAAAGGCATGTGAAGGCGACAGACCCGTCGGGGCAAAATGCTCCTCTGCCAAGCGGGTGACAATGCGCGAAAGCGCATTGGCCGAGTAGTACAGGCATCCGCAGTAAGGAGAGTCGCTGATTTGCATGAGGCCTGGGAGATTTTTCCCCTGCTGTGGACAAAGCTACAACACTTGTTTGTACATACAAACAACGGAGGCCCTTTGGTTGAAAGAAAAAGGTGGAAAGGAGAACGGCCTATTTCCACCGAGCATTCGTGTATTTTTGCCGGATATCCGTCTGCGAACCGAACTCAGTGGGGCCGGACGTTTAAACCTACCAGACGATGGAAAAGAAAAACATGGCTATTCTGCCGGGTCAGGGCCTGGGCATCATCAAATTTGGCATGAGCCGAGATGAGATTCGCAGCATTCTGGGCAATCCCGATGAAGTGGACCAGTACGGATACGAGGACAGCGACGATGACGACGACCAGACCGAAGCCTGGCATTACGACGAGCTGAACGCCTCGTTTTCTTTTGATGCCCTGGACGACTGGCGCCTGAATGCCATTGCTGTCAGCGATCCGGAATACCTGCTCAACAACAAGTCGCTGATCGGGCTGTCGCGGATGGAGCTCCAGGAAACGCTGAGCGATTTTGGCCTGGGCGAAATCAAGGCTGAAGAATGGTCGCACGAGGAAATGCCCGACGACCGGTTGCTGAGCATCGACGAAGCTTCCATGAACTTCTGGATGGAAGACGATCAATTGGCCGAAATTCAGTGGGGTCCACTGATTGACGAGGACGACAACGTCCACTGGCCGGAGTAAGCCTACACCTCAAAGCCGGGATCCTTCTTGTAGGCCGCGCTGATTTGCGTCATGCGTTCCAAAACGATCGCGAAAAGGGCAAATAGACTTCGCAGTTCATCCAGGTTTTTCACGCTGCCCTGGCGCATGGCGTAGAGCACGTCCACGTCCTTCGGGTAGCGCTTTCGGAAAATGCCTTCGTGGTCTTTGATGCCCAGGGTAATGTTCGCGTGGTTCATCAGCAGCTGCCGAAGGGTTTCATCGCGCAGCAACTGGATTACAGGGTCTTTGCGGGTGGCCTGCACCACAAACGCTTCATCAAAGTCCTTGAAGCCGGTTTGCACGTCCTGCATGCCCAGTTTCTTGCTGAGGCGGGTCAGGACATTCTCCGGAAAAATCTTCATGCCGAAGGGCTCCTTGCTCAGAAACGGCGCGCGCAAGCGGGTGAAGGTCTGGTGCTGCTCCCCGCCGCTCTGGTAAATGTCGAGTACAATTTCCCAGGGACCGGACTGGCAACGCACTTCCGGGCTGCTGAACAGCCGGCCTTTTTCGAACGTGCCGCCGAGTTGAGCCGCCAATTGCGCCCAAATTTCATCCCGGTTGTTGCTGAACAGGTCTTTTAAGCTCATTCGACGCCAAGTTCGCGAATAATCTGCTCCTCCCAGCCCCGGGTGTCGGCAATTTGCTGGCGATCTACCCAGACCACCTGCCGGCCCAGCGCATCCGTGAGGGTGATGTCGGGCATAGAGCCGCCGACATACCCCTTGGATCCGGCATCGCTGCGGGTTACGACGGTGGTGAGCCAGAAGAAGCGGCGCTTGCCGCCTAAGTCGCGGATGAAGGGTCGGGATTCCACGGCGGCACTGGCACTCCAGTCGTATTCCTTTCGGCTTTCCCGCACCTTGACAGGCACGGCGCTGGAGCCGAAGAGCCCACTTTCCAGGCGCGCGTGATCCATGAAGTAAACCTCCGGACTGCCGTCGCCGGGAAGGAACAGGCTCAAGTTGAGCCCGGATTTGCCTTCGAGGTAGGGCTCCAGGCCGTAGTAGTCGTAGAGCCCGTTTTCAGCCGAAGCGGCCACCCCGTCAAAATTGAACCAGGTCACGTAGGGCATGCCGTTCTGGTCGTTGGGCAACTCGGGAATGCGGACATCACCTTCGTGGTAGCCCGGAAAGGGGGCCAGAAAGCCGCGGTGAAAGCGAAAACTCTGCGCGGTGAAGCGGCTGGCGCGCTCGGGCAACAGGTTCTGGCCTTTGAGCCAGGCCTCCTGCGCCAGAGCCTGCGGCGAGTAATAGCGCCCTCTTCCCAGGAAAATGCGTTCGGCGGTTGCGGCGGCTCCGGATGCGCGTTGTTCGATGACCAGCACCCCGCCGAAAACCGGCCGCGGGAACAGGAAGCCCTTCCACCGTACCAGACTGACCACCTGCACCCAGCGACCCCGATCGTCTTCCATAAAACGCACCTGATCGGGCTGGCAGCTCAGGAACTGCCCGAGCGAAAACCGGCGGATGGCCACCCCGCGCACGTTGCGGCCGAAGAGGAGTTGTTCGCCGACGTCGAAATGGACGGTGTGGCGGTTGTCGGCGGAGAAGTCGGGCGCCGGGGAGGTGGCGCTGACGGAAATGATCTGATCGACGGGCCGGGTGAGCCGCTGCAACGGGTAATCCGGCGAGGGACCCACGGCCATGGAAAAGTCGAAGCGACCGCTGGCGCGCCGAATGAAATCGGGCGAACTGGCGCTTTGCGTTTCGTTGAGGGCCTCCTGATCGGCCATGGTGGCCACGCTGTTGAGCGGTTGAATGCGCTCGTGCCCGGTCAGCGGCAACTCGGCAAGCTCTACTTTGTTGAGCGAGCGGTAGTGGTAATAAGAGGCCAGGTAATTGACCATGGGCGCGCCCCAAAACCAGATGCCCGCCGCAAGGCCGATCGTCCCGAGCCCTACCATAATTTTTCCTGTGTTCTTGCTCCGGCTAAATATGCGGTACAGCAGAAAAAGCACCAGGCTCAGGAACAAGGCCAGCACAAAGTACTTGCGCAGGAACAAAAAAGCGGGCTGGTAACTGGCGCGAAAGGCGTAGAGAAACGCCAACAACAGCCCATAAGTTAGGCCACCGAGCAGGGGGTTGCGCCGCGTCCAGGCCCACAGCGCACCGAAGGTGCGCCGCCTTAAATGAAAGAAAAACCAATAGACGCGACTGCGCTCCTGGGGGGTGGGGGGTGGGGTTGTAGCGCTCATGGTTTGTTCAAAAATTCGTCCACGCCTTTGCGCCAGTGGGGTTTGGAGTCGGGGTTTGAGCTAGGGTTGGGGCCGGGGTTGACGGGCTGGCCAGCCGGTGCCTGGAGCATTCCGGGCGAAGGGTTATCGCGGCTCGTGGCGGTGTCTTGGCTGGCCGACGGGCTGGCGGGTCTGGCGTGGTTGTCACGCGCAGACCGGGTTTGAACGCGGTCATCTGCTGGTGCTTGCGGGATTCCGGCTGCGGAGGCCTTCTCCGTTTCTTCGAGGTAGCGGGAAGCCTTGTTCCACTTGTCGGGCAGGGCAGCCAGGATGCCTGGGGCCAACAGAAAACCCGCGGAGAGCCCGACGAGCATGGCCAGCAGATTGAGGAGAATGCGCGTAGTATCCTGAAAAAAGGTTCCGCTGCTGAGGACGGCCACTGCCGCCACCGCGGTGATGGCTAGCGCCCAATACAGCCGAATCCGCAACGGCTGTTGCTGGAGGAAGCCCCGCCTTTCGCCCGAAACCAGGGGATCTTTGTGGGTCATGTTGTACCAGGCCCGGTACAGGGCCGTGCCGGCCAGGCCATCCACGAAATGAAGGACAACGCCCAGAAGCAGAAACAGCGCTATTTGCAAGAGAAGGTCCATGCGTCGTGAGGGTTAAGGTAACGATTCGAAGGCAACCTCGGGCTGGTGCGCGGGCTGATGCCCATCAGGAACCCGGGCGATCGAGCACTTCGCGGCGCACAAAGTCAGCGGCCCAGCGCTGAAAGTTGGGCGGCCAGGTTTTGTACTGCTCGAAAAATCCGGGTTTGTTGTATTCGTAAAGCCGGACAATGTCCAGCGAGGTCAGGCTGACGAGCATTTGCCGCACCACGTTCCAGGTGCTCTCGGGCAGGCTGCGATGCGGGTGGGTTAACGCCTGCATCAATTCGGGGCTGGCCTGGTCCGATTTTGGGGTCTGGTTGCGCTGCAACATCAGTTGCAGCCGGTCTAACTCATGGTAGAGTTCCGGGAGTTTGGCTTCTGCCGTCAGCTGCAGCATGAGCCGGCGCAATTCGCCCTCGTTAAAGGCGAGCAAATCAGCTTCAGGGCGGGCTTCGGCCAGCGCCCGCATAAACACGGCGGTCTGCAACCGGTGGAGGACCTGGGGGTTTTCCTGGTAAATGGCCCACTGTAGGTCAACCAGCTTTTCGCGGTTGAGCAGCGCCATGAGGCCCGGATCGCGGAGGTGCAACTCCTGGTGCCCGTGGTGGCTCTGTCCGGACAGCGGCGCCTGCGCCGGGTCTTCGGCGACGATTAGCGGCTTGCCACCGGGCAGGTCGCGGAATATGTACAGGCCCCCAAAGGCGCGGGTGTAAAACGACCGGGTGTTGGTGTAGGGAATGTCGGGGATGGCCAGGCTGCGGAAGCGCAGGTCACCGTGCTGGCGCACGCTGTCGGCGATGCTTTGCAGCAGGTTGCGGTCTGCCCAGGCCATGCGCTGGTTGTGGAAGCGGTGCACCATGTCGCGCTGGGCACCGGCGTGCACCATGAGCCCGCCCGCCGCGTGAAAACGCAGAGTGATGGCTTCAATCATCAGCAGGTCGGCGGGCACGCGGTAGGCACTCACTTCCTGATCCACGTCAATCCAGATGGCCGTGCTGGTGGTCAGGTCGGCTATCTGCGCTGCAGCCGTCTGATAAACCACCTTCATCAGGTGCTTGTCAAAGCTGTGGAAGGGGAAATAGACGGGCAGGTCTTTTTGGGCCGGGGACAGGATGATGGCGTAGGGGTTGGCCGCCCCGCCATGGCTCAGGTAGAAGGGGTCGCGGCGCTCTTCGGCAATGTCCGGGCTCCAGCCCCAACCGTCCACCCGGAATTTAGGCAGGTAGGTCTTAGGCAGCCCGATTTCCTGCAGGCAGGCATTGTAGCGGTCAACCAGCGAGAGTTGATTCACCGCCATGAGCCCCTGGCCGAACAGTCCGGTTTCCATCAGGTGTTCCATGGCTTAGCGCGGCTTGGTTTGAGGGTCTGGTTGGGTGCCCGGCGAGCCATCCGTCCTGTGCTCTGCCAGCGTCTGCTCCAGCCGCTCCATGGCTTCGCGCTGGATAAGCATGCGCTCGCGGGCCTGCTCGATGTCGCGCTCCCGTCCGGAGGCGTGGATGCGCAAGGCAGTCTCCAGGTAGTTGAGCGCCTCGCGCAAGCGGAGTTCGGCAAAGCTCAGCGAGCCCAGGTTGTACCGGATCAGGTCGCGCAGCATGTGGAGTTTGCTGTCGTAGTCTTTGCGGAAGAATTCCTCCGGATGTTCCATCCAGGACTCGGGAAAGTCCACGTCAATGACCCGGGCATCCACAGCCTTCTGGATGTTGCGCAAGTCGCGGCTGGAGAAAAAGGGATAGCGCGCCATGACTTCCGTATAGAACAGGCCAAAAAAGCGATGTTCGTTCGGATCTGCCTGGCGAAGGGTCAGCTCGTACACCTCGCGGATGCCGTCTTCCTTAAACGAGTATGGGCCGCTTTCGATGGCTCCGAGCGAGCGGACCGGCTCCTGGGCCGCCAGATAGCGGTAGCCTTCCGGATCCTTCATGCCCACAAATCCCGGCATGAGCTGATCGAATTTTCGCCACCAGAGGTAGTCCTGGTCTAAAAAGTCTTCCTGGCTTTTGGCGCCGTCAATGGCCACCCGGTACTGGATTCGCGACAACACGGCCTTGTCCAGTTGGTCCGGGATGTTCGTGAACAGGCTGATCAGCTTGTTGCCGTGGTTGACCGCATAGGCCCCTTCGGTGTTGCGCAAAAAGACCCCGATGAATTCGCGCACGCCGGCGGAAACGCCCTGGCGGGTGCGCTCTTCCAGGTTGTTTTCGGCGTCGTCAATGGGCGCAAACACAATTTTGGTAGTGTCCTGCATGGGCCGGAACCACTCGGCGGCGCGCTCGGCAGAACCGCCCTGGTAGGTGGAGATAATGTTCTCCGGCAGCGGCCAGAACAGAAAATTTCGGCCGATGCGCTCGCACATGTCCTGGAGAAAGGTGGCGGTGGCGGCAATCAGCATGGATTTGCCGGTGCCAGGCCGACCGTCGCCCATGGTGATGGCCGGAAGGCCGCCCAGCTCCAGCATGGGGTTTCGCCGGGATTCCGGGTCGTAGCAGAGCAGGCGCTCCGCAAAACGCCGGAACATGTGCTTGGCATCGCGGTTGGCGACGATGTCGCCCCAGGCCACCCGGTTGAATTCCACCGTGTGAACCTTGGCGCCGGAAACGGTGTCCCAGCCCTGAACCACAAACTCCGTGTGCTCGAGGCGATAATGGTTGTTCGTGAAAAACTCGGTGTAGCGAAGGGCGTCTTTGCGCAGTTGCACCTCTTCGATCATGCGCTCAAAGTAGAGCAGGCTCAGGGCGAGCATTTCCAGCTCGTTGTTGACGGTACCGGAGCGCTCCAGGTAGGCCCCGTAGTAGTACAACATGCTGCTGGTGGCCGAGCTGGGCCGTTGCAGAACAACTTCGGGTATTCCCCCGAATTGCATTTTGATGGCGCTGGCTTCTTCGCTGCGGTGCTCGGCCAGGCGCCAGTGCGTGTAGGCGGCCGTGGCGAACACGGTGATGGCCGCGGCCGTTTCGAGCTTGTCGTGGAATTCCGGGAGCTCGCTCTGGTGCATGCTGCCCTGGCGGTTTCGGAGCAGAAGGCCTTCCAGACCGGAGGCCTGCTCGTAGAGTCGGGACAGGTGCTTGCCCAGGCAAAGGCCGTCGCGGAGGCTGTTCAAAACATAGGAAATAGTATGGCTAAGCAGCATCCGGTCGTCGGAAATGCGCACGGCTTCTTTCATGATGCTCGTGCTGTCTTCCTGCTCAATGCCCAGCGCCTTGTTGTGCAGAAGAAAACTGAGGTCAATATCCTGCTTTTCGGCCTGCCGGCGATCGGGTTTCCAACTGCTGATTTTCAGGTATTGCGAGACCTCTTCGCGGTAGCGGCGCAGGTCGTCGTTGCTAATGGGCAACAGGGGCGCTTCATTTTTTTGCATGGCGTCCCGGGCTTGAGGGGATGAGGGTAATGGGGGGCAGCGTGAGCTCGCGCACTTTCTCGGGGAAGTGATCGTGCAGGTATTGCACGACACCGTGCGTGGCCATCATGTAGGTGTGGAACTCGCTGACGTTTCGCTCCATGGTGCCTTTGGCGGTCTTGTCCACGAAGAAAATCTGGCGCAGCTCTCCGCCGGACAACAGACTTTTAGTTTTGGTCTCACCGATGGAAAAAATGATCTCGGTGTTGAACAGGAAAATCAGGTCATCGGGACCGAAGTTCTTGCGCAACAAGAGCGAGAAGAAATGCTCGTCGCGGGCGTAACGGCCAAACAGGGGGCCCAGTTCAATCCGCTTGAGCACTTTGGGGGAATGGTTGCGGAAGGCGGCATCCAGGTCGGTGGCTATAACCTGGAGGGGAGCGGTGTTGTTGCTGATTTTGCGGATGGTCTGCTGGTAGCCATCGAGTTCGGCCTTAACGTAACTGGATTGGAATCCGACGTGCTCCTCCAGCACCAACAGGTACACGTGTGGCCTGTTGCTGAGCACATCAAACGCTCCCCAGGAGTACAACAGTCGTTGAGGTTGCCCCGGGGCCGCCGCTGGAAACAGCTCCCATTCCCCCGGAGTAAACTCCCGGAACAGGCCGCCCATGGTGGAATAGCGGCTCAGCAGCAGGCAGTACTCGCGCAGGCCGAGTTTTTGCAGCAGGCCATCTGGGATTTGCTGGTGTTTGAACAGGGCGTCAAGGATGGCCTGCTTGAGCACGTCCACACTGGGAAGTTCGCGAAGGTTCTGCTCGCGGGTTTCAAGGTCGTGCTCCAGTTCCTTGAATTCGATGAAGGCGGGAAAGCTGGAATCCGTGGGATCATAGCGCAACTTACGCTCTGTTTCGCAGAGGTATTTCATGCGCAGGCACTCCACGGTGTTCAGGAATTGGCCGGCGAACTTCTGCAGAATAGCGATCTCCATGGGATCGTCTGAACTCCGGGTGCGAAGCCACTCCAATAACCGGTTAAAGACGCCTTGCAGGTAGTTGAAGTAGGCGATGTACTCGTCTCCGCCTTCCAGCGTGGTTTTATCCAACGCGGTAAGGTGGCGGAGCATGTCTGACTCTTTCACGGGGTGGAATTATTCCGGGACGGTTACTCCATCAGGCTGTCCAGCCCGGCGCCGGGGTTTGCGGGCGGTGTGCTGGCCGGCTTGGGAGTGGGGTTCGAGGATGGCGTTCCGGACGAAGGCGATTCGTACTGAAAAGAGAATTCTCTGGATACGTCAATGCCGTACTTGCTCCGGTGCTCTTCGGCCAGTTTGGCGTCTTCTTCTTTGTAGCGCTGGGTGGCCTGGGCCATGGCCACGAGGACCTGGTGCAGCTGCGCCATGCGCGACGGGTGCTTCTTGATGCGCTCAATCCGGTCGCGCTCCGAGGAGACAAAGACCTTGGCAGCGATTTCGCTGATGAGCTGGTCGGTTTTGACGCCTGCATCTTCGTAGATGGACGCGGCTTCCTGCGCGGTGGCTGACTGAATAAGCTGCAAGCCCGACTCGTAGGTGGTAATGCGCTCTTCGGTATCCGAGCGCAATTGGCCGATGAGCTGCTTGAGGTTGTTTTTGGTGGTGGTCTGCGCTTCGAGGTGCACCACAATCTGGTCGACAAAACGCTCTTTGCTCTGGAAGATACCTAAGGCTATGTTGTAACGGCCTTTGAGTTCGGCGCGCTGCTCCCGCAGATCCGCGATTCTCTTCTGCTGTTCCGTGTGCTCCGGCGAAGAGTTCTCAAATTCTTCGAGCTGCAGTTCGGCCTGCTTTAACCGGGCTTCCAGATCGACCAGGTCTTTCTGGCGCTCTTCCATGACCTCAGCGGCCTTTTCTTTGGTCTGAAAGGCCATGTCTTTGCGGTGCTTCAGGGCTTCTATCTGGCCCTCGACTTCGCCGATCATGCCTTCAATGATCTTGATCATGCCGCTGACCTGGCTGATGATGCGGTGCAGCGAATCCTTGATGTCCGCGTTCTTGAGGCGATCGCGGTACATTTTGTTGGCCTCTTCTTCCGAGGTTTTGATTTCTGCCAGGGCCTCTTCCACTTCTTTGGACATGCGCTTGACCCGTCGGTTCTTCATTCCGAACAACAGGTTGGCCAGGTCGGGCAGGTCTTTGGCCTTGGCCAACGCTTTTTCGGCATTGGTGAACGCAGCTTTAGCCCGCTCCACGATGGCTTCTTCCTGGTCATTGAGTTCCTGCAACTGGGCGAATTCGCCGCCGCAGGAATCCAGCATGGCGCGCAAATGAAGCATCAGTTCGTTCAGGTCCTTTTCGGTGCTCTGAACGTCCTGGTTCAACGAGCCGAAGTTGGCCTGAATGATGTTGCGGACCACATCTTCGGTGCTTCGGTTCTGGTTGATCGCCTTTTCGATGTCGGCCTCGATCTGGTCCAGTTTCCCGGCGATGTCCACTCCTTTTTTTTCCTGAATGTTGGCTTTCAGGGTGTTGACTGTCTTTTGGTCGCCGAGTTGTTCCAGCAGGTCGTAAGATTCGTTTGCCATGTTGGGAAAGGGGATTGTAGGCTATTTCGGTCCAAGTTAAAACTAAGTTCCTTGCTTTACAAGGTAGTGTCTGTTCTTTAACTGACTTTAACTTAAAGGGCATCTCTAAAAACCCCATATCCTGCGTTACGCCCAATTTTTAACATCCTCATTTACAGGAGTAAACTCCGGTGTTAAAAATTGGGCAAGCCTTGTCTCTGGGGTTCTTAGAGATGCCCTTAAGGTATTTCTTCCTTAGAGTACTTCTTCCGGGTACCGCTAAAATCGTTGGTCACCAAATCGCAATAAACTAGTAAAAAAGCCAGGATTCCGGCACGCTTAATAATTTACAACAATGCAAATTTGCATGGGATTGAAAGAATGTAGAATGCGTATAACGATAATACCACTAAGAATGCCAGTTTTTAGGAGTTCCGGCCAGTAAAGCGTAAATTCAATGCTTGTTTCCAAAAACAGGTTTTCGTTTTAAAAATTAAGTTTACGCTCTCCCTCAACTGTTCTCCCATGCATCGCTTTCTTTCACTTTCTCTGATCCTTGTACCGTTCCTTGCGCTGCACGCTCAAACCCCACCTCCGCAAAAACCCAACGTTTTGTTTCTGGTGGTGGACGATTTGAGCGAATATGTCGGCTTTTTGAACGAGCATCCGCAATCCATTACCCCCAACATGGATCGGTTGGCCCGGCGAGGTACCGTTTTCATGAATGCATTCTGCAACTCACCCCAGTGCTCCCCTTCGCGCACCAGCATGATGAGCGGCAAACTGCCCGATTATACCGGCATTTACGAAGGTGGCCAATATGAAGACGGCGACTTCCGGAGCAATTTCCACGGCCAGCCGGTTTTTACCCTGCCTGAAGTGCTCAAGGATTCCGGAGGATACTTCACGACTGGCGTGCGCAAGGTCTTTCACGGCCGCAACCACAGCCTTCCGGCCAACGATCTGGACGTGGACGAAAGCACTTCTGACGATTGTGTGCGGGGCAAGAGTTGGAGCCGCTGGAACAATTCGCCGAGCAGCGAGGTAGAGCCTTCTCCTTCGGATACTTATGGATGGGACTCTTACGAATGGGGAGGCTACGCCAACAGCCTGGAAGTGAATGCTCCGGATTATCGGGCTACCACAAAAGCGATCGAACTCCTGGAAGATTACGTGGCTAATCCGGGCAACTTCTGCAACAGGCCTTTGTTCCTGGCGCTGGGCATCTTCCGGCCCCACATTCCTTATTTCAGCCCCGAAAAGTACTTTTCGGATTTTTACCAGCCGAATCCCTACCAGCTTCCCTTCCGGAAGCCCTACAACGACCCAATCAATGCCTTCCCGCCAAACGGGAATATTCCTGCTCCCTGGCCAGATGCGGTACCCTCCGATTACGCTAACCTGCCGTTTATCGGGAAGACCAATGCCAAAGGCAATTCCGATGCGCCCTACCTTTTCTTTAAAAATTACCCGCTTACGCTCAGCCCATTACCGCTGGTGGAAGCCGGGTTATCCGATTCTGCCCGGGAATCCATTCTAGGCAGATCGTTTGAAGCCAATTCCATGATCGCCTATCTGGCATCCATCCGCTTTGCGGACGCGCAGATCGGCCGCATTCTGGATGCGCTGGAGTCGCAGCCCGGCGTCATGGAAAACACGGTCATCGTCCTGGTCAGCGACCATGGGTATGCTTTTGGCGAAAAACTCCACCACGGAAAAGTGGCCCTGTGGGACCAGGTCTCGCGCATACCCATGATCGTGGTTGATCCCCGCAAACCCGGCAACCGGGTCAGCTACCGTCCGGTAAGTTTGCTCGACATCTTCCCTACCCTGCTTGAACTGACGGGCACTCCCGAGCCTAAACTGCCTGGTGGGGGCCGCTACCTGGATGGGGTTAGCTTCGCCAACCTGCTCGACGATCCGGAAGCCCTTCGAACCAAACCCGTCCTGGTGGCAACCGAATTGAGTCGCTCGTATCCGGATGGTTATTGCTACCCGATGCACTCGGTTTTTGACCAGCGCTTCCATTACATCCGCTACATTACCAACGGTCCATTTAACGGTTCCGATTGCGATTTGGACGAGCGCCGGTTTCAGGAAGAGTTGTACGAAATCGGAGAGCGCCGGGACGTTGACCCCAACGAGTTCGTGAACCTGGCCAATCAACCTGCATATCAGGGCATTAAAGCCTACCTGGCCCAGTACCTGCCGGATGGACCCCTGTACAATGACGGCGGGGGAAAGGCGGAAATTCTGCTGGGCAACATGGATTGTATCCAAAGCCTGAGCAGCAATTACGTGGTGAAAGGCCAGTTCACGCGCAGCAATGGAACCGTGTTCACGAGCCCGCCAGCTGGATTTGTCTTTGAATGGAGTTCGCCAGCGTTTATCGCCCCGGTTTATGGCGACTCCGTTGTGCTGGGGGCATCGACAATCAACACGGCCGCCCTGCCTTCGCTGAAGCAATTGCCATTGACTTTGAAAGTCGTGGACACCGCAACGGGCATCTTCTTTGAAACCCTGGAGCAAATCAACTTCAAGTCAATCAGCGTCCCCTCGGCGCTGTTTACGCCGTCCTTTCCGGAGCCCGGTGTAGTCCATGTAAGCCTGAACAGCTTAACAGGGGTTGCCACCAGCAGAATTTGGGATTTTGGCGATGGCGTAACCGTGACGGAGACCCATCCGGCACCCCACCGATACAGCCGCCCGGGGGAATACCTGATTCGTCATACCGCTACCTACGGCAACAATCCCGACAACTTCTGCACCAGACGCGAAGAAGTGTTGGTCACGATCGATACGGCGGACTTTGTGGGGCAACCTTGTCCTACCCCGCTCTACCTCTCGGTATCTAACGTTGCCAGCAACAATGCCAAGTTGAAGTGGGAGTCTGTTTTTGGCGCCAACCGCTACGAGTTTAGGGCGCGTTCGGTCAAGTTTCCGGATGAAGCCTGGCTTACCGGCAGCAAAGCGGACAATTTTATCGTGATCCCAGGTCTGGACCCCAACGAGGAGTACGAATACCAGGTCCGCGCTATATGCCCGGCCATGGCAACAGACACTAGCGAGTGGTCTTACCCCTATTTGTTCAAGACGCCGACCTGCTTCGCCCCAATCAACCTCGCGGTTGATGCAATTACCGCAACGACGGCCGCCGTTTCTTGGGACAACCAGAGCGAAAGCGTGAGCAACCACGAGGTGCTTGCCCGGGCAATCGGTGGTGGACCTCTCTTTCGTATTCCGGTTGCCGGTGGGTCTTCTGCTCTGTTGACCGGGCTGACCCCTTCCACCAATTACGAATTGGCCGTGCGACCGCGATGCCCGAATGCCTCCGGCGGTCCAGGGGTAGCCGGTGATCTTACGCAGAAAAAGCTGTTTACCACGCTGTCTCCCCGCGAACTGCAATCACTGACGGATGAGACGGTCATGCAGCTCCAACCCAACCCGGCCAGCGACTTTGTGCAAATTCAGCTGCAGGACCAGGGAGGCACCGTACGCATTTTAGACGTAGCCGGTAAGCTGGTGCACCAGCAGGGCGCCCTTTCCCCGGTCATTGAACTGAATGTTCAAAACTGGGAAGAAGGTTATTACCTGGTGGAATGGCTCACGGAAAACGGGCAGGCTTACCACAAAAAACTGCTGATTCAGCAGGACTAGCCAGTTCTGCAGGCTGGGCCCGTAGGGCGCTTGCAGGTCAAACGCTCCTGTCCGGAAATACCCATTTGGGGGGATTCCGGACAGGGGCGTTTTCATTCGGCAGCATTTGACAAGGCAGTCCCCCCCGGATTGTCGCGTTCATGGCTATATTTACGGACTCAAGTCCCTTCAGGGTGCTGCTCAAAAACCCTTCATCCGCTTGGTGAACGCTATGAATTCTCCGCTTACCGATCCCGATATCAAGATCAAGAACAAGGGACATGTGCGCATGTTCCGCAACCCGGTACTGGAAGTACTCAGCCTGAGTTCTGCCACCCTTACCGTGGTCTCCTACGGAGCCATTGTGTTGAGTTTTTTGGTGCTGAACCGGTTCTTCGGCAGCGTCGATAGCCTGGGAATGGGGTTGGCGGTTTACTTCGGTGCCGTAGCTTGCTGGACATTTTTTGAATATATTTTACATCGCTATGTTTTTCACTTTGTTTACGAGTCCAAAGCGGGCAAGCGCTTCCATTATGTAATGCACGGTTACCACCATGAGTACCCGCGCGATGCTCACCGGCTGTTTATGCCCCCAGCCGCAGGGGTGATCATTTCGTCCATGTTCCTCGGTATTTTCTTTTTGCTGATGGGTCGAAGTGCCTTCGTTTTTACCGCAGGCTTCGTGAATGGGTACCTGTTGTACACCATGATGCATTATTCCATCCACCGGTTCAAAGCCCCGCGCGGTTTGCGTAATTTGTGGAAGCACCATGCTATGCACCACTACAAGCACAACGACCGCGCTTTCGGGGTTAGTTCCACCTTCTGGGACCGCATATTCGGCACCATGCCGAAAGGTCAGGAAGAGGGCAGCCAGGCCTGATGGGTTGTCCGGTATTTACACTCTTGCGCTAATTCTGCACCGTGTCCTGCTGCTGGCATTTACCCTCTTTGCAGGGCATTACCTGTCGGCCCAATGGGTCTGGCAGCCTCAGTTTCACACGGAGAATCGGCTGCGCGATGTGCGCCTAACACCCGACGGAAGGGGAATTGCCATTGGCGAAGGTAATGTCTTGCTCTGCACCACCAACGGTGGCGAGACCTGGACGGGTACAGGGTCGGCAGATCCCGATCTGAACGCTGCCTCCCTGGTGGGATCTACTTTTTTCTTCGGGAACCTGCAAGGAGGCATCTTCTCGCTGAGCAATCCCGGGCTTTGTCTGAGCGACCTGCTGGCCATTGCCACTCCTGCGCTTTCGAACTTAAGCGATTTGCATATGCTCAGCGCCAGCAGCGGTTATGCGGTGGCAAATGGCTTTTTGCGCTACAGCAACAATGCCTGGAGCAGTTCCACAGCCGTGACCAATCTGAACTGCCCCACTGACGCCCAATCCATATGGTTTGTTACGGAAGACGTCGGGTTTGCCGTGACGAACTCCGGAAAAATCATCCGCATCCGGCAGGATGCAGGAACTTTCTTGTGCGACCAGGTCGCTGCATCCGCGTCCCCGCTCCATAACATTCATTTTGTTGGTGCCCAGTACGGGTACGCAGTAGGGGCTTCGGGAACGGTGCTGTACAGCGACGATTCCGGCCTGAGCTGGCAAAACAGGTCATTGCCCGAAGAAGATGACCTGACGGCGGTTTTTGCCACCGCCGCCCAAACCGTGCATGCAGCCGGCAACCAGCTTTACCGGTCTGCAGATGGCGGAGTAAGCTGGGAAAGGCTTCCCAAACCCTCCCCCATGACAAGAG
>Ga0172372_10005314_pt1 | contig 17953 bp, 11 predicted proteins | sample LakKiv5m_2_FD_114544 | JGI IMG/M metagenome (GOLD analysis project Ga0172372, IMG submission 114544) | Freshwater microbial communities from Kabuno Bay, South-Kivu, Congo - kab_092012_9.5m | ecosystem: Environmental > Aquatic > Freshwater > Lake | place: Democratic Republic of the Congo...
TACGCCCTGGTATTATGTTTTCGATAACGCTGAACAATTTTTTGATAGCCGTGCTTACCATTTGGATGATCCCAAACTCAGCAATCTAAACTTTGTAGCACAGAATCCCTCACTGACATTCCAAGTGAGTACATCATCCTACTATATTGAAAAAATAGAGACGGGATATAGACTCCGTATTAGCGTTATGTCGGATGATACCTATAAGGCTATTCCTGATAGTTACTTTAATATTCAGCTAGCGTTTAGACCTAAGAATGAATCAGGGTATGCTTATCTAAACGGCACACTAGTAGGTAAGACCAGCGCCAACGAACGTGTCTACGAATTTATTATTGCTACTAACCACGATATCACTAAAGCTAATAACTTAGTGCTAACCAATTTTAAGATTTACACCGATAGTTATATTCAGATAGAAACGCCACTAACAAACGTCTTTACTATTTTCTACACGACGTCTTATGTCGTAAGTGAAGGGTATGTGGCAGACCCTATGGATTCGTTGATAGGTGATTTCTTATTACCTGTAGGATCTTGTGGCATCACTCAGGAAACTTTAACTATTTCGTTTGGTACGGCGTTAGATAATCTTTGGACACAAGCTCGCTCTTATATCCCGGCACCTGAATACGAAACGTATCCTGAAGATGTTCCGATGCTCTATGCTGAGGACGTCTACGCTATTGATCCAGTCACAAAGAGTATATTTAGCTTTGATGAAAATGGACAAATAGTGTATACGTTGCTCCACGTGAAAGGCGAAATAGTCTATAACGATGTTGGTGAAAAAGTACTGATTCATCGAAAAGGCGATACTAAATGCGACGAGCAAAATAAACCTATCCTCACTGTCGGAGACGATACCGTCCGAGCTATAGACCTAATGTTAGTGGAAGGATCTTATTATTTCGCAACAGACACTGCTTATGTCGATTACAAAAAAGAAATAGCAGCCATACTCAACACCTGGATAGCCGAGAATATCTCAGCTATCTCAGATGTTTTATTAGAACAAACGCAAATTTATTATTATCCAAAAAACGCTTGTGGAAACATTGATGTCGCTATCAACGATACGGACGTTGTGTCCATCGAGGCAGAACAATCTTTCATTATTAATGCTTACGTCGCAGCTAATGTATATCAGAATAACGCCATTAGAAACAGCATAGAAACTGTTTCGATTAAAACCTTAGAGAGCGTTATCAGTAACCGAACTGTATCGCTCAATGACCTTATGGAGGGCTTAAAAAGCGCATACGGAAGCAGCGTAATTAGTTTTGATATCTCTGGATTAGGTGGTAGCAAGAATTATACCGTCGTGTCCCTAGTTAATGGTCACGAACAGCTCTCTCTACGTAAAACTCTCGTTTTGCAAGACGATGGTAAATCTATCGTTAAAGAGGACGTTAAAATCAATTTCATCAGCTATCAGGCGTAAAAGAAAAACAGAAACATAACTCCTCCGCCAACTAACGCCGGCGGAGGAATCTATTCTCACTGAGACTCAACCATGCTTATGGTGTCACGGCGGAACTGCGAGTCCCTTTTTTGTACTAGACACGCGTACCTATGTACTAATGTCTTTCCCTCTTCAGAAGAAGCCTCGTAATTCAAGGCATTACTTTCTTTCACCCACGGGAGACAAAGACCAAGCACCTTGGTTTCGTGACCGAGTATCTCCGCGTGTAGATTAGCCAGTGCTTGGTCTATCTTTAAACATTCCTGATGATACAAATCTTCGCAGCCAGGAGTAAACCCTACGTCACCGACTAGTCCCTGCATTTTCTCAACAATCTTAAGAATTTCCCGCATCTTGGTTATAGCGTTAACTTTGACGTTCATGTCTTTCTCCAGTTAAATTGTAAGAATAAATCCAGGCAATCAACCTGAATTTAGAGCTAAGTATGTTTTTCCATCTTAGTCTCATCATTAGCACATATGGCCATAAAAATCTGGAATCTAAAAAAAAAAGCCATCCTTGGCTTTTCTTTTGCTAGAGGTATTTAGATACTCTAGCTATTTTTTCCATCAGGACTTTGTCCGATGGCACTAGTTCCAACCCGTGTTTGTTAAGCATAACTATGATGCTTACCACATCGGCCCATTCCGACTGAATCCTTTCAATGTTATTCTTCCTGGACTCCTCATCCATTATTTTTTCAAATCGTACTAACTTACTCACTCTCTGCTGCATCTCCAACGCAGCCATTGCGAGCTCACCTAGCTCTTCTTGTAGTACGATTAGTTCCTCTCTCATGTCTATTCCCCTATCAGTTATGGTTAATTGTCATTATTAGCACATATGACCATAAATAAATAGAATCCATATTAGCCAGGATAGCTTTTACGCTATCCTGGCTATACTGTTTTAAGATAATGTAATTAAAGCAGGAACAATATCTATCACGCCATTATTCAATAGCGTGATGTGATGCGTTGATTCTCTCACGTAGTTGTAAGTAAAAATTACGCTATCTATCATTAATTTTTTCTCAGTTAAGAAAGCGTTCAGTGCTGAGTAGTCGCTGTTTTGTATAGGAGCTATGGTCTTGTTATCATCGTTTCCACTTACATTAATAAACCCACGCTGACTCATTTCGTTAGTGAGATTCTCAACCGCGTCCCCACATACTTCAATGAGTTTTAGAAGATCTCCCAATCTCTCTTTGACACCATTGGAGTTATAGAACATAAAGATGTCTTTCAGTGAGACCTCATTCATCCTAGGCTTTTGCGCATAGACTAATTCCTTAGAAATCAGGCTATCATTTAAACCGTAGTCGGTGGATATAAAGTATAATAACTCAGGTGCCATGATAGCTGGTTTAATGTCATACATACCGGACATAAATCTAACTAGCTTATATCCAAAAGCTTTAAGTTTTGGAACTTCAACAATGTTGTGATCAAAGTCATAGATAGGAAACTGTAGGAGATCTATGAACTGAACCTTATTCAGTTGATGTCTTTCTACAGTATTTTCTTCAGGATCTTCATCTGGTTTAATCTTAGTCACAGGTACTAAGATTTTAGACTCAGCATTTACCCGAGCTATAAAGTCACCGTATGTCGCATTAATGATTTCTAGTTGATTTTCAATATAGGGAATAGCCTTGTCTTCTAGATAATCCTCATAAGCTTCAACTGCGTTAGACATTGAAATGATGAACTCCGACGATAGAGTACTCACTTCAGTCTTAGCGGCACCGATTGCTTCTTTGGAATACTGAAGAAAATCGCCATAATGTACCTTTGTAGGCAATTTAGTAAAGCGGTTCAAAGGTATCTTATCTAAGAAGCCTGGAAAGTATTGGTTAAAATGCTCAGCTGATTCTTTAGAGATTCCATCACTTCCAATGATGGCAGCTTCGACTTCCTCTAAGTTAACAATTTTCTGCTGGTGTTCATCGATAGTTTTAAACTCAGCTTCGATATTGGGGACTTCACCTGGCTTTACATTAGGACCAAAAAGCTCTTCAGCAGTGGGAGGTCTATCTTCTGTGAGTCCGTTGTTTTTATCTGGTATGACCAGATCAAGATTAGGTGCATTGGTGTTAGATGTTTTAGGTTCCACAAACTCAAAATCTTCAGCGTGTTCACTGGAGTCTATGTCGTCTAAAACACCTTCGTTGAGATTACTCATATTTACACCTTACTGTGCACCAGGCTGTTCTTCCGACGTACCCGACATATCCTGAAAGAACTTAACAGCGCCGTTGTGGACTTTAGATAGCTTGACGGGATCTCTTTGGATAATTTCTAAGGTAGCTTGATCTAAACCCAGACTGATAGAGAATAGATCCACAATAGCGGTTTCTGGACTCGGGCACCAGCAAAGTGTGGGGGGATTCAAAACATAGTACCGTGCTAGATAAAACTTTCTCACGGTGTCAGAGAGATCGTTAACATTGACGATAACGAATTCATTGATCTCTGAAATCTTTTTCATGACTGTAATACCGTGGGTTTGTTTAAAGAAACCCTCGATATTTTCTACCTTAGATGACGGCAGAGGTAGTTGTTTAGCAATAGCGTAGGCTACAGCTACTGTAGTAATAGGGCATTTACCGCTATTGTTAGCAGTCAGATAGTTGATGAAGTCCATCGATCCACTGCTGAGTTTAGATGCATTAAACATGAGTATATATCCTCTAAGAAACTAAATGGTGGAGAGTTCAGAGCTCTTTAAAAAGAGATCGTTGTGGGCGAGTTGTTCTAGCATTTTTTGGAGTTCTATATCGGCTTTGGTATTTCTGTTCTTTGTAAATATCCAGTTAGAAACTATAGTTTTCAATGTTTTAAAATTACGAGTCCTATCAATGATTTCGTCTAACTGCTTAATAGCATCTATAGCTCTCTTTTTATTCTCTGCTGGAATATCTCCATATTTTAATACATCGATATATTGCATTCTAACTCGCTTATATCTGTCTTTCAGATCGTCATATTCCATATGGCGATAGGTATCGCCGGCTCTCTGTGTTCTTTTATACGTGGACAACACTATGAAGAAAGTAGTAACGATGTCTACCAAATAACCAAAAACAGTCAGAGGAGTTAGGTTTTCTTGAGAAAAATTGACTAATTTAAAAACAGTTTCTATAGTTCTGATGACTTCCAACATCTCTAAAAAATAAAGCATCGTCATTACGAAGTCGTTGTTTTCAGGTTCTCCCTGATACGCTTTATCTAAACCAGTCACCAATTCTAAACCGTATCCAAACTTTGATGCAAAATTATCTGCTAATTGCTCAGTCGCTGTTTCGTCATACCGGCTATTTGCTATACTCGGAATCACGGCTCCGATATACCGAACAAAGAAATAATAGCCAGCCATGACTCTATTTTCACTATCGACAAATTCCAGAAACGTTTTTTCATCTAGTCCATTTCTAGTCGCCAATTCTTTAAATACATACGTCATCTCCTTCTTGTCATTTGTTTTTAGAGCTTGTGATAGATGCATCAATATTTGATTATTGGTCGATAATCTATCGCTAAATTCATAAAATGTAAATGCGTGACCTAATTCGTGTAGAAATGTAGCCACTATTTCCCTAATGCTCAGCTTTTCTATTTTTATAGCTGCCGGTATATGGAAAAATATAGATATGGATATCTCTGAAAATATGCCTGAAACTTTAGCTCTCTTTAAATCTACCGTGCCTTTTTGATTAGCTAAGTTTTTAGTGACTACTTTCTCAACCTCATGTCTATATGCTCCGCTGGCTGCGTCTATCCCTAGTATATTAAAAGGTGACACACATACAGGGTATACAAAATAATAAGATCCCCTACTAAATAGCTTATTAGGCGTAGTCCCATAATGCATATCTAAGGGTATACCGAATCTTTTCTTTACGTAATTACAGAGCCTCATATCGTGCTCTGATCCTTCTAATATGTATTTAGGGTTAAATGTCAGCTCATCCACCATTTTCTGAAAAATGACTTCTAGCTGACTGCCCGTATCATCATGTTGAAAATCAATAATTTCTAGCCCTAACCGTCTCCTAGCCACACCTATTGCTCCTGATAAAAAATCACAGCCATCTGCTATTAAATGACATCATAGAATAAAAACTCTTTTTCCTATCCATTTGATTAGATCTATAGGTCATTATGGCACCCACACTCATAGGTAAGGAATGTCGTTTCGCTACCCACGTTCCGCATAATAGGTCTGACCTAGATGACGTACACGTCGTAAAAGAAGTCCTCCATTTCGATGACGGTACCACAAAACCTAACGTTACGCTCATCAGAAACTTCGAAAGACCTTTCTACATTACAAAACCAGGACATAGAAATCACAAGCAAAAGAAAGAATGGGAAAACTTAGATAAACTCTCTCAATACCGCTGCACGCAATCGCAGCTCAGAAACAGCTTAGCTAATGCTCTCGGTAAAAACTGGTCAAAAGATACAGTAAAGCAGCTCTGTAGTGAACCTTATGTTTACGGTGTAGATATCACTGCATCCTCGCTCATAAAGTATCACTACAATAAGAAATACCCTAACCTCACGACACCTTTTACAGTAGCTGCCCTCGACTTTGAAACCAACGTCTTTACAAAAGAAGGCGAAATCATCGTAGGCACCTGCTGCTTCCAGAATAAAATTCATCTAGCCGTTTGTAAAGACTTCATCAAGGACGTGACACTTTTTGATGAGAAGATTAAAAGTAAATACCAGCGATACATCTCAGAGTTCATCGATATAGATCAGCATGAGTTTACATATGACGTCTGTGAAAATGAAATGGAAGTCATCATATCATGCTTTAAACACATCCATAGCTGGAAGCCAGATTGGTTAGCTATATGGGGAATCAGTTTTGACGTACCTAAAATACTAGATGCGTGTAAACGCTATAACGTAAATCCAGCTGACGTCTTCTCAGATCCTAGTGTGCCTAAAGAGTATAGGTATTTTAAGTATAAGCCAGGCCCTACAAAGAAAGTGACATCATCTGGCAAAGCTATGCCTATTCGACCCGCTGCACAATGGCATGTATGTTATTCAGCATCGTCTTTTCACTTTATAGACGCTATGTCGTGTTTCAAGTTAATAAGACTGGCTAAACCAGAAGAGCCTAGTTATGAATTAGATGCTATACTCAAAAAGAATAAAGTACCGCCTAAGTTCAGAATACCTGAAGCTGAAAAATACGTAAAGCTTGCATGGCATAAATTCATGCAGACCTACTATAAAGTAGAGTACTGTATTTATGGTATTTGGGATACTCGGTCGATGCTAATGCTCGATGAAAAAACCAGAGATCTCTCTTACATCGTTCCTATGTCGTCGGATTTTTCCGACTTCGACGCATTCAAATCACAGCCAAAGCGATTAGCCAATGCGTTGTTTTATGAGGGCATACAAAAAGGCAGAGTGCTGGCTTCTACAGGAGCTACAACATCAGAACCTATGCTGGAGTTGGAAGAAGACGAAGAGGATCTTCTAGAAAACTATGCGCTTGAGGACGAGGATAAAGAAAACCAAGTAGGCATTGCTGAAAATCTTAAAGGCTGGATAGTTAATTTAGCTAGCGAGAACATGTCTCTCAAAGGGCTAAAATGCATCGAGGAAGATCCTAACTGGACTACGAATTTTTACATAGGCGTAACTGACTTAGATCAACTTTCTGCGTACCCTTCAGTCACAGAATGCGCAAATGTCTCTAAAGAAACCTGTGTAAAAGAGCTAATTTCGGTTAAAGGGCTACCGAACAGACTAGTTAAGCTCAACAATATTGACTTGATGTCAGGTCATGTAAATAGCATTTCTTACTGTGTAAATATGTTTGGTTTTCCAAATTACGACCAGCTTTTGAAATTTTATAAAGAATAACTTCATTAGCTATCAAGCGTAGACAAAAAAGACCATATTAGCCAGGATAGCTTTTACGCTATCCTGGCTAATTATGCCTCGGTTTATTAAATAAGGTGTCCGCAATTGGTATTGATGACTGGGTCTTTAAGTAATGCGGAGTCATGTTTTCTACAGCCCGTGACAGAGACGGCATCATTCCGCCTCATAACGAGCATATTGGTATCGACACGTACGCCGTACATGACACGATTATAAACTGTGGTTTCGGCGATGAGACTACTGCCTTGAATGCTTTTACTGCCACCAAATATACTGAGTTTATAGCTGGTTTGCCAATTAGGATTGTCGTGAGGTACAATACCTAGGCAAGTTTTATAGCCTGCTAACGTAGCCACAGCCTGCACACGATCGATGGCAAGCTTTCGATTATTCCAATACACACAACAAAAATGCTCACTCTCTGGAATGGTGCTATCCCAATGACTCAACTCTTCAATGTATTCCAAGCACCAGAGCCGACTGACATGAGTCAAATCGAGCCAATTAAAATTCTTTTCGTAAAACCCAGGAGGTGCTGAGAAATTAAACCGAGTTTGACTGTCTTTTTGTAGGCGTGTAGTGTAGTGGATATTGGCGGTTTTTAATAGAGCCTCTAAGCGCTCTATTTTGCGTTCTTTAGTAAAATTAAACCTAATATAGTCCGACGTAATACCGCGTCTCTTAATATACCCATCGGCCTGGAAAGCGATTCTTAAGCGATCTACAGGTGATAGAGTCGTAATAGACCCACCTAGGAGTATGCCGGTATGGAGGTATTTTCTTTTCCAATTGCGCGTCACCCGCTTAGCCGGCATCACCTTAAACTCGCCTGTCGGAGTATAGATGTAGGGCACTGCATGATCTATGCCTACGAGCTGATCATAATGGCCTTCTTTATTATAGATATGAACTGCTTTCTGTGGCTTTTCTACCCTAATGTAATTAGGCCGAGTAAAGCTAATATGGCCATCTATTGAATATTGAGCCACCAGAGTCTCCTCTGTGACTTTAGATATATTCAGCCACCCTGTGGGTGTTAATAATTCTGTATCGCTAGACAGGGCACCATACCCTAGTCTAATTTTTTCTGCCATAAATGTGCTCCTATTGTATTGATATCACTATTAGCACATATGGCCATAAATAAATGGAGTCCATATTAGCCAGGATAGCTTTTTAGGCTATCCTGGCTATGCCGTACTATGAGAAATTAAATAGTCAGAGTCGATGGAAATACGAAAATTAAAGTATTCCCAGTATTGTTACCAGACATTTTCCTACCTTCCTTACCCAAATACAAAGGCATGTGGAAAACCTTGTCGGTAAGATACTTAAGAAATTCCATTTCTTTTTTGTGATACTCTTTAGGGCCGTAAGTAAACCTGAACACCACGTAAGCTGGCACAGATTCTAATGTTTTAAAGTCTACTATTTCAAAAACACGACTGCGCATACACTCAACATGATTTTTGCCTCTAGTCTTATACTTATAAGTGCCATATAGGCACTCTAATGCGGGTATAGGAATATTTCTCATGCCCCAGTGAGGATCTATAAACCAATCACAGATATCGGCAGTGTCCACTGTATCTGGATTTCTTTTAGTAAAGCACATGTTGTGGTGTTCGTTATCGTTAATCGATCTGACATGTTTTAGTAGTATTTCCGATAGCGGAGCTTTTTTGTTTTCCATCATTAGTCTAGACACAGGGATGACTGTGCTAATAGGTTTAATTTCGACATATGTATTATCTAGCATATTTTGGTACTTCCTCATGCGTTGGTGTTATTGGAACCTAGTGTTCCATCATTAGAATATAAGGCTATGTTATTTTTGAATAAAAAAAAAAGCTTGGGTGGGGATGAGGGAGCCATCCGAAGATGGCTCCCTGTGAGTGAGGTGGCTAGTTCACAGCACTTTTTGCTTCGGCCAGCGAAGCAAACTGATACGGAGCACCGCTATTCATGATACGGAGTTCATTATTTTCGTTGTTTGTTGTTTTAGCCATTATGTCGCCTCTTATCGATTTTGGTTTCCACAGCTCTCAGTTTTTCAGAGAATTGCTTTAGGTTGTCGTATCTTTCATCCATTAGTTGCACGAGTGCTCCTGGGATTGGGATGTTATGGCCGCCGTATATAGCGATGATTTTATACTTAGCTTGACCATCTACTATAATGGTGATACGATAATTATGGTTATTTATTTTTTTTCTGATGATTAGCCTTTCTGTTTCCATTGTACTCAGTATGTTGTTGATTGGTGAATTAGCTATAACTGACTCTTTGACCATAGCCTATCGTTATTAGAATATAAGGCTATGTTTGCTTTGAATCCAAAAAAAAAACAGCATAGCCAGGATAGCGTAAAAGCTATCCTGGCTAATTCAGTATTAGTTTATTAGTAGTCGTAGAACTGGATTATTTTTTGTCTGCCAGTTTCGGTGATCATGTCTTTCAGTGTTTTTTCCATACTGACCTGTCTTAATGCTGACTTTCTATTTGCCGGTTTACAAGTCAACACAATTAGGTTCAAAAGCCTTTGAAAGACTTCCAACTCCTTAGCACCTTTGGTCCAGTACTCTGAGTACCGATAGACCATAATGCTATTCAGTGGTTGTCCTCTCTCCGAGTACCTATCAAAGTACTTGAGGATGAGGGACCAGCGCGATTTGAATTGGTCCTCAGGACATTTTTCAATAGTAGCCAAAATAGTAGACCACAGGCCATATTGCAATCTCGCTGCTTTCTCGAAAGAGATGGGTTTTCCTTCGGCCATATCGACAATATAGGCGTTCATTTTGTCGACGATCAGTTTCTCTTCTAGAGTACCGCTGTCTTGAATTTTCTTAATGGATTTCTCGAAGTCATCTGGCGGCACAACTTTATCCACAGTATTGACGATAGGTTCCTTAGGTGTTTCCTGAATTTTCTTAGCAGTTTTGAACTCCTTTTTGATAGGTTCAGGTGCCTTAGGGGGTTCTGGCAATACTTCGACAGTGACGGTAGGTTCTTCAATTGGTGTTTCTACAGTGTCGCTCATAGGTTTCATCCTAATAAATGAATTAAAGAAAAGGGTCTCAAACAATATGGTATTGCGGTATTATTCGCCTGGTCCAGTACTCTGAGTACCGATAGACCATAATGCTATTCAGTGGTTGTCCTCACCTACCGTAGTCACAGCCATGGGTAGGCTCCATTTGGTATATCCTATATTTTCGCTATTATATCTAGCTCGTACATAAAAAACAGACTGCATAGGAAATATGGCGGGAGATAGATAGGTTTCTTTTTGCTGAGGGTCGTTGGTGACGCTGGCTAAAATATTTGTAAACTTATAATCACTGGCTATTTGCCAATCGGTTCCTATGTGGTTCTGAGAATTAAAAGGACTCAGTGTTTTAATGTGGATGTAGTTGTAGCTATTATAATAGGCATCGGTGTATTTAAGGCTCTGCACTAAACGGGTTCCAGATCCAGAGATAGCATTAGCTTTAGTATAGATCCTACCGAATGTAGTAGAATCGATATCTTGGAGAGGTTCCGTTGAATTTAGAATATAACCGTCGTCTGTTTTCTGATAAATAAATGTTTTGTAGTCAGTAGCTACGGTGACCATAAATCCCGTGTAGTCAACTGACAGTGATTTACCGAAGTATTCTTCAGCTACATAATGTATCCATTGTTCTGAAACATACCAATCTTGGGTGATTGGGTCTTTTTGATAGATATAAACACAACCTGCATTTGTCAGAATATTATTAGGATCGGCACTATTGTCGTAATTAGGAGCACCGACGTATAGTATATTGCTATCACCCGAAAGCGCTACTGATTGTCCAAACGATATATCGAGATCTGTATCATGCGGTAATACTGTTGTATCTATAGACCAATTACTGTCTGCATAATAGAAAATATAGGCTTTACCTAGATTGTAGTTATGCCTAGGTGCACCCACTGTCAGGGTATGACCATCGTCACTCATTGATAGCGATAAACCAAACCCGCTGTCTAATTGTGGGTCGTTGGCGACTAAGTTTTTAGGATCACTCCATAGACCATTTAATTGTAAATCATAAACATGCACGCTACCGTTAGTGGCGAGCCCTGTGTAAAACGCGCCGTTCACAGCGCTCCTACCGACAGCCAGTCTATTACCTTCGGCATTGCACGCAACAGCGCACCCAAAACATTCCGAACCACCACCCTCATCGCTACCACCTATAGGGTCTTCGAAGATGTTAGATTCATACCAATCAGTGCCATCTCCCTCGTAAAAATAAACAGTCCCGTAACTGCCGTCAAATGGCGCACCTACAAACAGTTTATTACCGGCACGATTCATGGCCATAGATAAACCGTACTGCGTAATGCGGGGAATGGTAAATTCGGTGTCTCTTGACCAATGACCGTTTACCTTCTTATAGATGAAGACTCCGGCATCGGTGTCTACGTAACCTTCATACTGTACTTCAGTAAAACCTATGGCAACCACTGTTCCGTCCAGATTACTGACCACACTGTGTTTGATTTCGCCAAGAAAATTAGTTTCTTGGTTACCGAATATTAGATCATAAAAATCGTCATTCCCTATAGTAAAACTATTGAAAGTAAAGGAATAAGCACTAGACCATTCAGAATCACCCCATATTGACCCGGTATGCTTTATCCTGGCATAATACGTTGTATCAGGTACGAGACCGGATAGTTCGATATTAGTTTTATAGACAGTGTCTTTATCTGATTCGTAGACGACATTATGAAACTGGTTATCTACCGCTATTTGCCAGCTAGATGAAACATGGTCTTGTGGTCCGCCAATTGACTCAAAGGCACTGGACCATAATGCATGTTTATAGAATATTTCGCCCATGAGAGTTTTATCGTCGTAAATGGGTACTCCATCCATACTGTATCGCCCTAATCCATTCTGGACAGGTATATAGCCATTGACCCAGTTTATGTGTGTGTACAAAACATTATTTAGTACAGCCATGCTGGTAATCTCACTGAGATCGTTCACTATTAAGTCGAATGTGTCAGCCCCATTGGTCTGTTTATAGATGAAAGCATCTGATGTCCTGACAAACATATGGTCATCAGAACCAGCCAGTTGTATAAAATTAGTCTGTGTGTCATCCTCTATGCTGAACGTATGGGGGGTATTAGTTTCTTTATAAATATGGCCGGCTGTAAAATAAAGTTTATTATCGAGGGTAGCTAAACTGGAATATGTCCCTACATTTGGACTAGAGTCATGAATGTTTACGGCTGTTCCGTCTATGGTATTGACAGCATAAACGCCCAGAGATGATTCGGATGCGTAGAGTGTGCCGTTAGAGGAACATAGATCAGACCACCGTGCTCTCGTTTGCCCTATAGGGTTTAGATCGCTGACACCGTTTGTAGATGAATGTATTGTCGTACTCGTAGAAACATAGACGGTAGAGCCGTCCATATAAAGGTGAGTAATAACAGTATCGCTATCTGCTCCGCCCTCATTGAGAGTGGTTACTTCAGTAAAAGCCGTTTCATTGGGTTGTTTTTTATATATGGCATATGTGCCTGAAACATAGAGATCATTTCCGGATTTAGAAATACAGCTAAAAGGCGCTGTGTTGTCAGGAGATACTGCTATGAAACTCCCTGCGCCATTAGTTTGTTTATACAGCACATATTTATATCCGCCTGAAATATACTGCCATGCTGTGGCATAAACATCGCCGCCATCTACGAACATTGATGCCCAGAGCCTAGCTGTCTGACTAAGGGATGTAAAGTTTCCGCTCCCTGTTTTTTTGTAAATCCCACCACCTCCCGACGTAGAAGATACGCAGGCGTAGACATTACTCCCTACTGTAATAATGTCTTTAAATTTAGAACCTGAGAGTATGAGGTTAAACGTACCTGTTGCGTTCGTTTGTTCATATATGCCTGTCTCATAGTCTACGGCATAGACATTACCGTTACAGTAAGCCAAGCCTTGCCAGAATCTTGAAGAATCGTTAAGTGGTTCGAACGTACTATTACCTGTATTTAAAACATAAATATCAACGTATTCCACACAAGCATAGATGGTGGAACCCACTGTAGCTAAACCAGACCATTTTTTATTTCCTTGACTTAAGGAGACAAAATCGCCAGTTCCGTTGGTTTGTTTATAGATATCTCCGTCATATACACAGGCATAGATGTCGTTACCCAAGACAGCTAAACTATGCCAGGCCCTATTAGTTTGATTAAGAGGCAGAAAATAATAACTACCTTGAGTTCTAACATATATATCGCCATTCTCAACGCAGCCGTATGTGTCGCCATTACCCAATGTCGCTAATGACATCCATGGATGCTGCGATAATGTCAGTGAAAAGAAAGGTCCTTTAGCATTATATTGGATATAGATATCATAATTATAATCGGTGGTTCCGTATAAATGAGTGCCATCGGAATAAATAGATCCCCAGTACTCTTCGTGATCCGTGACGCTTACAAAGTTTCCAGTTCCATTGGTCTGTTTATAGATATATCCCCCATATACTGAGGCATAGATATCAGTACCTAACCATGTCAGTCCTGACCAATATCGGTTACCTTGACCCAATGCGTCAAAAACGTGTGTAGTTTCGTTGTACTTATATATATCGCCACCATGGATAGCTGCATAAAGTACACCATTTATGTCAGCGATCGTAGACCAATTATTCGTATCATCTACGTGTAGTTCAAAATTGTCTAACCCACTGGGTTTTTTATAGATTCCACCATATCGGCCACATGCGTACACATCCCCGTTCGAGACAGTGACACCTGAGTAGTCCAAAATAGGTAAACCGCGTCTAGCTATTGGTTTAAATTCGGGAATGGGTTCTATGTCGTAATATTTATAAATATATTCCAACCCTCTACCTATGGCATAAATATCGTTACCATGCTGACAGACTGTTTTTAAACCATAGACTGGTGGAATGAGGATATCTGTGCCTCCTAATAATTCCGTAAAACTATCACTAGCTGGATTATATTTAGCTATACCTTGGCCTACTAACCACAATTCACTTGGCATAGACGCTATGGCATTAACACTTATACCGTTATCGTAATAAGTACCAACACTAGGATAGTTAATATAGGGATTTTTGATATGTTGTACGCTATTTAATATAGCCGTATGACTTAAGCTACAGGCACTGGCATACCCATCAGTACCTATACGAATGGATCTATATGTGCCCATAGAGTTAGGATCTATATCAGTACCATACATAATGAAGGGTGGGTGCACTAACGAAGTATTAGTAGGAGAATAACTCACTATACTAGGTGTTTTAACATACGGTAACTCTGTCTGAAATTCTTGTTTTACTTTGAATTTAACAAATGATGACCATGTTGAGTTGCCTGTCAAATTCCCTGTGTGTCTGACTCTGATATAGTAGTCAGTATCGGGTATTAGAATAGCTGTTTCTAAATCCGCTAATTCCCACGCTGTTTTAAAGTTTTCACTATCTGTTACAGATGTAATGGTGTTTGTAAAATCAACATCGCTCGCAATTTCCCAACTGGATGAAGAATGATGCTGTAATGCACCTACGTATCTAAATTCAGTAGACTCAAATCGATAGAGTGTTTCACTATACTGAATAGTTGCCGTATTAGGTATTGTAATGCTGGGTTCTAGTACTTGATCTATAGCGTCAATAGTTATTACGTTAATTGGAAAATCGACTCCGTTAATGATAAATCCATCACCATCATCCGTGGGTTCATTGGGAGCTGTGTAGGTGACTATGCTGGCATTAAGTGTGGCTAGGCCGTCACCTATTACAGATACTGTGTATTCCTTATTATAATCATAGTTAGTGATTAAATAATGCGCTTTGTGATTGACATAAACAGAGGCAGGACCTTTAGCTTTTGGAATAGGAAAGAGTGTATTTAAGTTAGCATTTTCAAAAAACAGTCTACCATCGTCATTGAGCCCCAGTACGCCTTCTGGTTGACCTATCGTATCTATGTCGATACCATGTAAGTTTTGTAACGCTTTAGGTGGGTTTTGTGCTTCCGTACCACCCACTACTATTCTAGATGTTCTATTAGGTAAACGTCCGTTTACCGGATCAAAAATATGTCTCATGTTTCACCTATGGTCTCACGCAGTCGAATTGATCGTCCATCATAGCATTTTGAAATGAAGATATAGTTACTAGACACATAATAGTCAGTTGAGCCCACAAGCTCAACTGACTATACCGATGTTTATTTGAATTGAGTAACGTTACCTACTTCTAGATAACCTAAAACTGTTTGTTTCGGGAAACCTACAAAGAGGTGGTCAGAGATATCTGGATCACTACTACAAGCGATTTTGTTATTCCACTGCAACGGGAAACTAGGATCGCTCGGTACTCCTGTCATTTCATTTGGTTTATATTGACTCATGTATGTCCAGGTATTGTTTATATACCCATACTCGTTACAAACGCAATTATCCAGCAAATCGCCATTATGTGCATAGATATATAGCTTTGTACCTAGTCCATTAATGGCTACGTTAGTTCCGAAGTAATCATTGTCGAGAAGATCGCCATCTCTTACAAACTCAATAGGAGTACCCCATTGACTTAAGTTATTGTCGTATTCGTAGAGATACGCTTTATTAGCCCCTGGACAACCTACTAAGAGTTTAGTGCCGTCATCCGTACAGGATATAGATTGTCCAAAATACGTGTTTATAACAGCTGGACTCTCTAGGATAGTTTCTTGGATATAACTAGATCCGTTATGCTTGTAGATATATACTACACCTGTATCACTGTTTCCGCTAACATTAGTCAGTTTAGCACTGATAAACAGTCTATCGCCGGTATTAGCAAACGCTATAGTGCCTGGATAGTTACCAAAACCGTCAGTTAATCCAGTATAAGTTTCGTGATCTCCTTGCAACGTCTGCGACACTGTCCATAAGTTGTTATCAGTGACATAGATAGTTACTTTACCTAGGTCTGTATTTTGCCCAATCGCTATGTTGGTTAGTGGACCAAAAGTTACTGATGATCCAAACATCTGGTTTTCTACAGGAGCAGTAGGCTCTATGGTGTGTATTTTAACCCACTCACCTATGTCTGGCCAAGCGACGATATTAAAGTGATAAACATAGACTGCGCCAGCAGAAATAGTCGCACCTATATTTAAATTAGGAGACCCCACAGCTATATTTTCTACATTATTATCAATGCATACGGCTGATCCAAAATGCTGGCTATCAGTAATAGAGGAGTTAACTCTGTATATATCGCCATTTTTTTCACCGAAATATATAAGGTTATTATCACCATAAGAAGCAGTTATATTTTTAGGATTATTTCCTACACTAGATAACACTATACCCAATGTGTCTAATTTAAACACAGTATCTGTATAGGAATTGGTTGTTAAATAAACGTCCGTGTTAGCGCCAGCCATAGATGCCCAGTTATTTGTCGTTAAGCCTAGTGGATTAAGATCGACTGTCGGGTTGACTATAATATCTATGCCTTTGTATATATTTCCAGATGACATGTACGCGTATGTATATGTACCATCACTGAACATGCCGTACCATCCACGCACGTATTGTCCTAAAGCTACAAAATTCCCGGTGCCATTGGTTTGTTTGTAGATATCACCGCCTGTTACACAAGCGTAAACATCACTACCCAACGATGTCATCCCAATCCAATTCCTACTGGTTTGGTTTAGAGCTACAAAATCACCTACTCCATTAGTCTGTTTGTAGATATCGCCGCCGTATACATAGGCATAAACGTCGTTACTATTACTGCATAATCCATACCAGGCTCTGTTAACTTGGTTTAGAGCTACAAAATTCCCGGTGCCATTGGTTTGTTTGTAGATATCGCCGCCTGATACGCAGGCATAAATGTCATTGCTTAGTGTCGCTAATCCAGTCCAGTTTCTACTGGTTTGATTGAGTGCTACAAAGTCACCTGTTCCGTTGGTTTGTTTGTAGATATCACCGCCTGATACACAAGCGTAAACGTTAGTACCACTGGATGTTAAAGAATAATAACTTCTGGATGTCTGATTTAGTCGCACAAAAACATTAGTAGTTGTGTTGAGAGTATATATGTCACCAGTATCCAAACTAGTGGCGTATATGTCAACACCGTTACTACACATTGATTTTAAGCTACCTAACCGGCTATAGGGTAATAGCGTATATATGTACTTGAATTCTAGTAGTTTATAAATGCTGGCATTTTGGACAGCTATATACATTACACCGTTTAAGAAAGCCATCCCTTTCCAACTTTTGACTGATTGTGACAAAGGTCTAAAATCACCAATACCCTTTATTTGAACATATACATCGCCGCTATCGACAGACGCATAAACATTGTCGACACTACAAGTCATACCAGACCAATTTCTACTGGTTTGGCTGAGTGCCACAAAATCACCAGTCCCATTGGTTTGTTTGTAGATGTCACCACTACTTACACACGCATAAACGTTACCATTAAAAACAGTCATACCAGACCAATTTCTACTGGTTTGATTCAGTGCTACAAA
>Ga0172372_10005315_pt1 | contig 17945 bp, 14 predicted proteins | sample LakKiv5m_2_FD_114544 | JGI IMG/M metagenome (GOLD analysis project Ga0172372, IMG submission 114544) | Freshwater microbial communities from Kabuno Bay, South-Kivu, Congo - kab_092012_9.5m | ecosystem: Environmental > Aquatic > Freshwater > Lake | place: Democratic Republic of the Congo...
CCCCGGTCGCGAGGCCCCGGGCCCGCAGCAGGCGGGCGAGGCGGTTGCTGGCGGCCTCGAGTTCCCCGAAGGTCCGGGTGGCGAGGGTGCCGTCGGGCTGGAGGAATTCCAAACCGCGCACGGCGGCGCGGCCTTGCAGGGAAAGCTCAAACAGGGGGAGCAGGCTCATCCGGCAGTGGGCACAGTGGGCGGGAAGGCCCCGGCCAAGGCAAGCCCGGGCTCCGGCCGGATGCTCGGTCTCTCCGCTAGGTCTTGGGCTTGAGCCAACGTACTTTGATTTCACCTTCCACGGCCCGGAATGCGGGGTCGCCGGTGAGGAGCTCGGCCCGCTTCTCCTTGGCCAAAGCGGCGGCAAAAGCATCCGCCAAGCTGAGGCGGTGCCTTGCCTTGTAGATGGCTGCCTGCCTGGCCAGTTGCAGATCCTCCGTCAGCCCCACGATCTCGATCGGCAATTGCGCGATGATCTCCGCGTGCCGGTCCGCGGCCTCCTGGGACACCTCGCGCATCGTGCTGTAGTAGATCTCAGCCCAATTGATCGCGCTCAGAAAGAGGCGGTGTTGGCTGGTGCTGGCTTGGTCGAGCACCTCCTCCACCTGACTCGCAGCTGGCTCGTCCTCGAAAAAGGCGACCAAGGCCCAACTGTCCAACACCTTGTTGGCCATCGTCAGACGTCCTGCTCGGCCTTCCGGTCGGCCATCATTGCCTGCATCACCCCGCGGCCCTTGAGCGAACCCCGCAGGCTCCGAATGTAGGCGCGCGTGATCGGCCGCAGCAGGATTCCCTCGCGGGTGACAGAGATCGACGCCTTGGTTCCCTCCTCGATCTGGAATTCGCGTCGGAAACGGGCCGGGATCACGATCTGGCCCTTGGTGGTGAACTGGACGGTGTCGGGCAAGGTCGAGGCTTTCACGGGTACAGTAAGCGTAAGTTCAAAAGGTGCGTCAACCGTCCAAGGTAAGCCAAAAATGGGAAGTAAGGCACGCGCCTCTTCCCGCCACCGCCCGCCGGTTCAAGGCACGGCTCCCCCGTTGGTAGCTCCCCGCCTAGTATTAGGATTGGTTTTCGTCGTGCCCGACCGGGGCGTCGCGCCCCAGCTACACCAGACCGCTCCATTTCGGACTGAACTTTGGGCGGGATCGGCCCGCGTCTCGATGTGGCTGGGGCGCGTCGCCCCGGGGTGACGAACGAGTGCGCCCCCACCGCGGGGCTGGCAGGGTGGTGCCCCAGAAATGTCACACCCGCGCCGTTGCGCTCCGGCGGCGCCGGGCCGCAATACCCGGTCCATCCTCGGGTCCTCTGCCCAGCTCCCCCACCGATATGCGTCTCCCCTTGCCGCCCCGCCGCACCTTTCTTCGCCACGGCCTTGGCTGGATCAGCCTCCTCACGCTGGTCCTGTGGTCCGGCCGTCCCGCTACCGGGGCGGCCGACACTTCGCTTCCCCCCGTGGTGTTCGTCCACGGCAACGGGGATTCGGCCGCCCTCTGGATCACGACGGCGTGGCGGTTCGAGAGCAACGGCTGGCCGCGCGAGCGGCTGCACGCGCTCGACCTCCCGCAGCCCCTGGCGCGCGACGACGATGCCGTGGAGCAGCCCGGACGCACCTCCACCACGGAATTGGCCCGGCACCTGGCGGCCGAGGTCGGCCGCATCGCGCGCCAGCACGGCGGGGGCAAGGTGATCCTTGTGGGCAATTCCCGGGGCGGGCTCGCGATCCGCAACTTGATCGCCAATCACGGCGGCGCGGACCTGGTTTCCCACGCCATCCTCGGCGGCACGCCCAACCACGGGGTCTGGGCCAATCCGGCCCTGCGCCCGGGCAGCGAATTCAACGGGGCGGGCCCGTTCCTCACCGCCCTGAATGCGCCGCCGGGCGTGCCGGCGGGAGTGGAGGTCACGCCCGGCATCCGCTGGCTGACCCTCCGGTCGGACCGGAACGACAAGTTTGCCCAACCGGACGGCGTCTGGATCGGGGCCAAGGGGATACCGACCGGGGTCAACCACGACAGCCCGGCGCTGAACGGGGCCACCAATGTGGTGCTCCCAGGCCGCGATCATCGCGAGGTGAGCTACCACGCGGAGGCGTTCGCCGAGACCTTCCGCTTCGCGACGGGACGGGCGCCCGCCACCACCGCGATCCAGCCCGAGCAGACGGTGCGCCTGGAGGGCACCGTCACCGGTTTTGGCCCCGCTGGCCCCACCAATCTGCCCTTGCCCGGAGCCACGGTGGAGATCTTCGCCGTGGATCCCGCCACTGGGGCGCGGCTTGGCGCTGCACTTCACCGCGCGAACGTCGGGACGGACGGCCGCTGGGGCCAATTGGTCACCGACGCCCGCACCGCGTTGGAATTCGTGGTCGCGGCTCCGGACCACGCCACCACCCACTTTTACCGGGGCCCGTTCCCGCGCTCCAGCCGGCTGGTTCACCTTCGCGCCGAGCGTCCGCTCGCGCCGGGGCAACGCGAGGGGGCGATCATGGTCCTCACCCGCCCCCGGGGCTACTTCGGGCTGCCGCGGGACGAGGTCGAGTTCGACGGCCGGAAGCCAGCGCCCGGGATCCCTCCCGGGGTGCCCGGGGTCTCCGTCTCCCGGCTGGAATTGGCCGACCGCACGGACCGACCGGTGACGGCGGTCTTTCGCTCCGGGGCCCTCGAGGAACGCCTCACGGGGCGGGTCTGGCCAGCCGCGGAAAACCGGATCGTCCACCTCGAACTGCACCACTGATCCGCGCCCTTGGGTGACCATCCGGTCACGCTCCGGTGAACCCGCGGTGACACCGCCGGAGGCGGATTGACGCCCTAGCTCGGCGCCGCTCCCTCGCGGGGATGCGCTCGCCCGTCCGCCTTCCTGCCCTTCTTGCCGCTGTATTAACTGTACCTCTGTCCGGGGCCGCGGTCCCGCCTCCCGGGACGGAGGTCGTGGCCTTGGACCAGTTCGAGGTGACTTCCCAGAAGCGCACCGAGGCGATCGAGAACGTGCCGATCGCGGTGACGGCCTACACCGGGGACTTCCTGCAGCGGGTGGGGGTCGGTTCGTTCAAGGATCTGGCCCCGTTCGTGCCCGGCCTGTTCATCCAGGAACAGTCCCCGAACAATCCCGGCATCAATGTGCGGGGTGTGACCACCGACAGCGGCGACCCCCGGCAGGAAACGCGGGTGTCGATCTTTCAGGACGGGGTCTCGATCAGCCGTTCCCGCGGGAGCGTGGTGGAGCTTTTCGACCTCGAGCGGGTGGAGGTGTTGAAGGGTCCGCAGGGGACCCTGTTCGGCCGGGGCGCCCAGATCGGGGCCATCTCGATCATCCAGAACAAGGCGCAGAACACCAACTCGGGGCAGTTGACCGCCGGCTTCGGCAACTTCGGCAAGGTCGAGGCCGCCGGGACCTTCAATGCGGTGCTCCAGCCGAATCAGCTCTTCGGCCGCGTGGCCTTCTCGTACGTCGACCGGGAGGGCTCGATCCGGAATGTGGCGGACGGTTCGGACCTGAACGGCAAGAACACCCTCGCGGCCCGCACCAGCCTCCGCTGGCAGCCCACCACCGCGACCACGGCGGACCTGATCCTCAACTATCAGCGCGACCAGCCGCCGGGCACTTCCTTCAAGAGCGGGACCTTCGCCCCGCGCGGGGGTGATACCAGCCCCTACGGCACCGCGGAGCTGAACCGCGGTTCCGAGCTGCGCATCGACCGGACGGTCGCGAGCGTGACCGCGATCGTGACCCACGACCTGGACGATGCCTTCACGCTGACCAGCATCACCGGGTACCGGGATTTCGACTCCTTCGAGGCGTTCGACGCGGATGGCACCCGGCTCAACATTCTGGAGTTCGCGGAGGACTACCAGGGGAAGCAGTTCAGCCAGGAGCTGCGCCTGAGTTACGATGCGGGCGGCCGCTTCCGGGGCTTCGGCGGCCTGAGCTTCTTCGATGAGCGCGGTTCGGCCCGCGTTCCCTTCTACACCGATGAGCGGCAGTTCGCGGCTTTTCTCCTGCGCGGCAACGGCGTGCCCGTGTTCCTGCCCGACGGCAGCCCCAATACCGCCCTTTCGGTCAATCCGCTGGCCGGCGGCCCCCTCCGCCCCTACAACCGGGAGGAGTACACCCAGACCGGCGCGACCCGCGCGTGGGATGTGTTTGTCGATGGCACCTTCAACCTGACCCCGCAGCTGGAGGTCTCGGCCGGGCTGCGCGCCACCTTTGAGGACGTGACCTCGGGTTACCAGGTCCTCAACGCCCTCACGCCGGCCGGCTTCCCCACCGCGGCGGCGAATTTCCCCAACGCGCTCTTCGCCCCGACCAACGGCCTCGTCGAGGCCAGCCGGGACTACCGTTCGTGGGTCTCGCGCCTCGTCGCCCGCTACAAGTTCGGGGCCGGTTTGAGCGCGTTCGCCAGCGCCGCCCGCGGCCGCCGCCCGGACACGCTGCTCATCTCGTTCGTCGGCGGACGCTACGTGCCCGTGGAGCTCCGGGAGGAGATCGTCTGGAACTACGAGGCCGGCCTGAAGGGCGCGCTGCTCGGCCGCCGGGTGACGTGGAGCGCCTCGGTGTTCCGCTACAATTACCAGAATTTCCAGAGCACCGCCGTGAATCCCAACCCGCCCCCGCTGACGACCACGGTCGACGCGGGCAACGCCACGGGCCAGGGCTTTGAGGCCACATTGCAGGGCACGCTCACGCCGAACCTGAGCACCTTCGCCACCTTCGGCTACACCGACGCGACCTTCGATGACGTCAACGACCGCGGCCAGCGCCAGCAGTTGGCGGGCAACACCTTCCGGCTGACCTCGCGGCGCACGTACGCCCTCGGCGCCACCCTGACCGTCCCGCTCGCCGGGGCGGGCGCGTTCCGGTTCACCCCCAGTTACCAGTACAAGTCGAAGCACTTCTTCGATGACAATAACGTCAACTTCGGGGGGCGGCTCAGCCAGGATGGCTTCGGCCTCCTGGGCCTGCGGCTCGCCTTCGTCTCGGCGGACCAGCGCTGGGAGGCGACCGCTTATGCGGACAACCTGCAGGACCGGCAGTACATCATCGACGCCGGCAACACGGGAGGGGCGTTCGGCATCCCGACCTTCGTCGCCGGCGACCCGCGGACTTACGGCTTCCGCCTGACCCGCCGGTTCTGAACCGACGCTCCCGGCCGATGATGCTAACGTTCCCAGGATCCTTGGTCGGTAAGGGGGCGCGGCGGGCGGGTCCCGCGCGCCGGGCGGGCGGGCGACGGAGGGCGCGGGCGTGAAAGTGGATGTGGTCGTGGTGGGGGCCGGCATCGTCGGCCTGGCCCACGCCCGGGCGGCGGCCCGGCGGGGGCTGCGGGTGGCCTTGGTGGAACGCGCGGAGCGGGCGGTCGGGGCCTCGGTGCGGAACTTCGGGCTCCTCTGGCCCATCGGCCAACCGGAGGGTCCGCGCCACGCGCGGGCGCTGCGGAGCCGCGCGATTTGGGAGGAGATCGCCCGGGAGACCGGCCTGCACTTCTGCCCGAGCGGCTCCCTGCACCTGGCCTATCACGCGGATGAATGGCAGGTGCTGCGGGAATTCGCCGCCGGGCCGGGCGGGAGCCTCGGCCGCGAAACGCTGGCCGCAACCGAGGTGGCGGCGCGTTTCCCCGCGGTCCGCCCCGCGGGCCTGGCCGGGGCCTTGTGGAGCCCGACCGAAGCCACCGTCGATCCGCGCGAGGCGATCGCGCGCCTGCCGGGCTGGCTGCAGGAGCGCCACGGGGTCGAGCTGCGGTTTGGCACCACCGTGCGGGAAATCCACGGGTCCCAAGTGCAGACCAGCCACGGGGAAATCGAGGCGGCCAAGGTCATCGTCTGCAGCGGGGCGGATTTCGAGACCCTCTATCCCGAGCAATTCCGGGCGCAGGCGCTGACCCGCTGCAAGCTGCAGATGCTCCGCACCGGGCCCCAGCCCGATGCCTGGTCCCTCGGGCCCGCCCTGTGCGCGGGCCTGACCCTCGCCCATTACGATTCCTTCCGCGACTGTCCCTCGCTGCCGGCCTTGCGTGAGCGCCTGAACGCGGCCCTGCCCTTCCACGCCGCCCACGGCATCCACGTGCTCGTCTCCGCGACGGCCCGCGGGGAACTCACTCTGGGGGACTCCCACGCCTACGGCCTGACGGTCGATCCCTTTGACCGGGAGGACATTAACGCCGCCATTCTCGGCTACTTGGGGACCTTTCTGCAGGCCCCCTCGCTCGCGATCGCGGAACGCTGGCACGGCGTCTACCCGAAGCTGACGGACGGTCGCAGCGAACTGATCTTTTCCCCCGAGCCCGGGGTCACCGTGGTGAACGGGTTAGGCGGTGCGGGGATGACCCTCTCCTTTGGCTTGGCCGAGGAAGTCGTCGCCGGCCTCGGCTGAACCGGCTCCACCGTCCGCGGCCGGGTTTAAGGCCGGCGCCCGTCGGCCAGATGCCGGGCCACCCGGGCGAGCGCCGCCGGCAGTTCGGCGAGGCCATCGATCACCTCGTGGGCCCCGGCGGTCAGCAGGGCGGACCGCGCGGCGGAAAAGCACGCCGAGCGATCCCCGGCGGACAACCCCTGGATTTCCGGCTCCGTCAGGCCCAGGGCATTCCCGGTCAGCGCCACGCCGATCGTCCACGCCCCGCTGTTCCGCCCTTCGGCGATATCGCTCGGGGTATCGCCAACCTTGACCAGCCGGCTGAGCGGCCATACCCCCAGCCGCAGCGCGTTGGCGTACATCATAAAGGGCGAGGGGCGTCCAGCCGGCACGTCGTCCGGGGTGACGATCGCGTCCGGGGTGTACCCTTGGGCCGCGGCGGCGGGGATGATCCGCTCCATCATCCCCCGCGAGTAGCCCGTGGTGGTGCCGAGGGCGATGCCTTCGGCGCGCAGCCAGCGGATCGCCTCGGCGACCCCGGGAATCAGCTCGGTGCGGGCCGCGACCTGCACGAGCAGCTCCCGCTCCAGTTCCGGATAGAGCGTGTCGGTCAGGTCGATCTGGCCGTGATGGGAGAGGATCGAACGGAGGTGGTCCCGCTTGGGCAGGCCCATATCGAGGCGCAGTTCCTCGGTTGAGGTGGGAATGCCTTGGCGGCGGAGGACGGCCTGCAGGGCCAAGATGGGCGCCATACAGCCTTGGTCGACGGTGGTACCGGCCCAGTCGAGGATGACGGCGGGAATGGCGGCGGAGAGCTTAGGCATTTTCCGGAGCGGGAGCAGGAGTGGGCAGGAAGAAGGCGAGGACGGTGGCGGCGACGGCGCTGGCGGCGAGGATGCCGAAGCCGGTGCCGTAACCCCAGTGATCGAGGATCCACCCGAAGCCGGAGCCGGCCAGCACGCCGGCGACGTAGCCGACGGAGTCAATCAGTCCAGAGATCGTGCCCGCGAGGGCGGGACCCCGCAACCGCACGGAGAAGTACCCGGCCAGGAGACTGTAGGGCCCCAGCCCGCAGAAGCCGACGACCCCCACCAAGGTCACCAACCAGGGGAAGGACAGGCCGGTGGGGCGCGACAGCAGCAACAGGCTGGCCGCCAGAAGCGCCAGGTTCACGGCCAGCACCCAGCGCTGTTGCCCGGCCGACCACCGGCCCAGCAGCGCGCCGGTGACCAGAATGCCCGCCGCGCCGCACAGGTCGAACGGGAGGGAAAGGAAGGACGCCAACTGCAGCGAGACGCCGGGCCCGCCGGTGGATTTGATGAAGTCCACGGTCCAGTCATTAAAGGTTTCCCGCACCAGCGTGAGGATGAAGCTCAGGGCGCACAGGACGAGGAAGCCACGATCCCGGAGCAAGCCGGCCCAGGGTATCCGGGGGGGACCGGGACCGTGGTTGGGGCCTGCGCCCGGGACCGGCGCCGCCGCGCGCGGGAGCAGGCGCCAGGCGGCGACGGCGATGAGCGCCAGCACCCCGGCGGGCACCAGCAGGATCGCCCGCCAGCTGCCGCCGCTCGCCTGCGCCACCCACCCGGCCAGCGCGACGGAGGCCGCCCCGCCGAAAACATAGCTCAGGCTGAGCACCCCCAGCGCGAAGGCCTGGCTGCGGGCCCCAAACCAAGGCGAGGCCTGCTTCACCATCGCCGCCCAAGCCGGGGACGCGGCCAGCCGGTTGCAGGCGTAGGCCAGCCCGAGGATGCCGAGCGTCGGGGAAAGGGCCGAAAGGGCACCGCAGCCCACCACGGCGAACAAGGCCGCGACAAAGGAGTCCCGGCCCCCGAACCGGTCCACCAGCGGTGCCAGCAGCAGCTTGCCGGCCGCATAGGCCAAGGTGCCCGCGCTGGCGATGCGGCCGACCTCCTCCCGCGTGGCGCCAAAGTCCTCCACTAGCAGGGGCACCGCCACCGCGAGGTTTTTCCGGCACAGGTAGACGCCGATGTAGCCGGCCACGAGCAGGCCCAGCAGGGCCCACGCGCGCGGGGTGTCCGCCGCTGGCACCGCTTGCCCGCCGGGCCTGACGCCCCCGGCCTCCGGCCCGGGACCGGCGCTCACCGCTGGCGATAGGGCACCAGTTGCCGCTCGACGGTGCCGTCCTCGTGGAAGTCCACGATCGCGTAGGCCGGCGGGAATTCCTGGTAATCCCCTTTCCACCAGCCTCCGCTCACCGCGCCATTGCAGAGGTAGCGGACCCCGAGGTACGTCACGTCATCCGCGAGATGGACGTGCCCGCTTAGGCACACCTTCACGTTTGAATGCTTCCGGAACAGGTCCTTCAGCCGCCGGGCGTCAATGTGGGTCCAAGCGCCCGGCACGACCCAGCTGCCCGTCGATTCGAGATCGTTGTCGAAAAAGACGCAGGCGCTCAGGATGGGAATGTGGGAGAGGATGCAGACGGGCGTCGCCGCCGGCACCGCCGCGAGGTCCCGCGCCAGCCACGCGAACTGGGCCTCATCGAGGCTCGCGGTGTAGCTGTGCTTGTTCGCGAAGTCCGGCTGCATGCTGTCGAGCACCACGAAGTGCCAGCCGTTCAGGTCGAAGGAATAATAGCGGTCGGGCAGGGCCAGCCGCTCGAGGGCGAGCGCTTTGCCGTAGCCCTTTTCCCGCTCGATGCCGGGGCGCCCGCGGATGCCCCAGCCCCAGATGTCGTGGTTGCCCAGCGCGAAGCGCGCCGGCAGCTTCAGCTCGGCGCGCAGCACGCGGTCCCAGACCTCCCATTGGGCCACCGTCTCGTCGCGCTCCAGCTTGAGCCCGTCCATAATCAGGTCCCCGCCGAAGAACATCAGGTCGGGGCGTTCGGGCAGCGCCTGGGCCGCGCGGATGGCCGCGGCGAGGCCGCCCGGGGGATCCTGGAAGCCCTCGCGGACCGGCATCACGTGGGTGTCGGTGAGGTGGGCGAGCCGGAGGGACCGGCGGGCCGTCGTCCGGGGAGCCGGGGCGGCCGGGGCGGCGAGGGGAGTCAGGGCGGAGGCGAGCAGGAAATTGCGACGGAGCATAAAAATGGGAAAGGCCCCGGCCGCGCGGTGATCCGCGCGACCGGGGCAGGGATGCGGCAGGCGGATCAGAAGCCGAGGGAAACCGAGAAGGCGATCGTGCGCGGGGCCCCGATGTTGTACAGCATCGTGGTCCCGTTCGGGTCGCTCTTCACGTAGCCTTGGTCATTGATGGAGATGCCCCCGAGATAATTGCGGTCCAGGAGGTTCATCACGTTGAGTTCGAAGCCGAGGCTGCGGATGAAATCGCGGCCGGAGAACGTCCGCGTGTAGCCCAGGTTGAGGTCGTAGACGGTCACCGCGGGGATGGACCCGTCATTGGCGTAGGTGCCGTAGATCCGGCCGGTGTTCTTGCCCAGCAGTCCGAAGGACAGGCCGCCCTTCGCGTAGACCAGCCCGAGGGATGCGATCTGCTGGGGGGTATCGACGACCTTCTTGTCCTTAAGGATCGTGCCGTCCGGCGTGTTCTCGGTGTAGATCGCCCGGGTGCGGCTGTAGGAGCCCAGCAGGTTGAACCCGCCGCCGAGGCGGTAGCTGGCCGCGAGTTCGGCGCCCATCGCGTCGAGGCCACCCACGTTCACCAGCACGCTGCCGGCGCCCGTGTTGGTGTAGTCCTTGGCGACATTGCCGCTGAGGTTGACGATCTTGTCCGTGTAACGGATCGAATAGGCGGTGGCCGAGAACGCGAGGTCGGGGCCCGCGTAACGGTAGCCGGCATCCAGGTTCAGCGCGTACTCCGGCTTCACCCGCGAGTAATCGGTGCCCGACGCGGTGACGTTGTCGGTGAAGATGGTGTCCTTCACGGCGGAGAAGTTGCGGGAGAACCCGGCGAAGAACTCGGAGGTGGCATCCAGCTTGTACACGACGCCGGCGCTCGGGAGCGGCTTCGAGTTGCTGTCGAGTTCCTTGGCGTAGAACGAGCCGTCCGACTGGAGCAGCCGCTGGCGGCCGCGGAAGTCGATCTGGAAGTACTTGAGCCCCGCGTTGACCGTGAGGGCGCCGAACACCATCTGGTCCTCGGCGTAGAACATATTGTTCGTGGTACGGTAGTCCCAGTGGAAGGACTTCAGGTACGCACCTTCATTGTAAACCGGGCTCTGCGTCGGGTCGATGACCGCGTGCCAGGTCCGGTAGCGCTCCCGGCGCTGGGTCTCGTGCCACAGGCCGAACCGGAGGCGATGCCCGGCGGCCACCTGGTACTCGACCCCGGCATTGGCGCCGAAGCGGTTGTTCAGGTACCGGCTGAAGCGGGCCGACGAGAGCGGCTTGGCCGCCGCCTGCTGGGCCGGCGTGAGCCAAGTGTAGGTGGCGATGTTGAAGGGATCGGCCGCCGCGGCCCCGGTGGCGGGATTCACGGGCAGGACATCCCGGCCGGCCGCATCGGCGAAGAACACGGTTCCGACGCGGTTGGCGGGCACGTAGTTGCTCTCGGCGGAGGGCCCGCCGCTCAGGTCGAAGCGCCGCACTTGGAAGGGAGGCAGGAACTGGCCCTTGCCGTTCTGGTACGCCCAGTAGGGCTGCACGTTCAGGCTGAGGCCGTCGGCGAGCCGGGTCTCCGCCTTCAGATAGGTCAGGCTGTTCGTGCGGATCGTGGTCCAGGTGGGCGCGTAATTTTGGTCCGTATTCGGCCGCCCGGTGAAGGTGAAGGTCAGGCGGTCATCGCGCGGGCTCTGGGCGAACTGGCGCCTGGAGACGCCCTGGAAGTTGATCTCCGGGGCCACGTTGTCGAGGGACGCCCAGAAGGTCAGCTTGGTCTGGCCGAAGTCGGCGGTCGCCTTGGCGTCCGCGTGGATCCGCTTGCTCAGGGCGGCGTCGCCGCCGACGTAGTCCCGCACCCAGTTGTCGTACTGCAGGTTGGAGAGGCTCACGTAACCCCGCAGGCCACCCTCGAGCTTGCCCGTGTCGACGCGGACGAACCCGCGCTGCAGGCCGAACGAGCCGCCGGTCAAGCGAGCCTGAACCCCGGCCTGATCCGAAGGGGCGGCCGAGGCATAGGCCAACGTGCCGCCGAGGGCCTGCGCGGAGGCGGAGGAGATCTCCGCCGCGCCCTGTGAGACCACCACGGTGGCCAGGTTCTCCACGTCCACGTAGCGGTTCGGCTTCGCGCCGCCACCATAGGCGGTGTAGCCGGTCGTGACGCCGTCGAATGAGAATCCGAGCTGCCCCTCGGAGAAGCCCCGGATGTTGATGCGGGTCGACCAGTCGTCGCCGCCGATGGCATCACCCTGGGAGAGGCTGACGCCAGGGAGGAACTTGATCACGTTGATGACGCTGGCCGCGGCGGGCTGGAGCGCGATCTGCTCGCGACCGGCGAGGTGATTCGCGACCGGGGCAGCCACGGACTGGACGACGAAGCGATCCAGCGCGACGGGGACGTCCGGGGCCTTGGGCGCGGGCGCCGTTTGCGCGAGGAGGGCGGTCGCGCCGGCGAAGGCCGGCAGCAGACGGAGGAGGGTGTTGGGGTGCATCGAGGGTGGAGGAGGGTCGGCCGCGGTCCGGGGCTCGAGGGAGCTGACCGGACTTACGGCGCGGATTCACCCGGCCCGACTTCGACCCCGGCAGTCAACGCGGGCGCCCCGCTGCCGCGCGGACTTAACCCGGCCGGAGCCGCAGCGTAACCTTTGTGTCAGGTTGGCGGCGGCCGGCGCGCCCCGGGGGGGGCGGGGCGCGGCTGGCAGGGCTCGCTGGAGCCGCCCTCGGGGTGGTTGGCGCCTCAACCGAGGCGCGCGGCGACCTCGGCGGCCAGCGCCCGGAACGCCTCGGCCCCGGTCGCCGAGCCATCATAGAGCGCGATCGGCTTGGCGCTCATCGGCGCCTCGCTGATCGCGATGTTCTCCGGGATGACCGTGCCAAAGAAATGCAGCTTCCGGAACAGCTTCTCGCCGGGCAGGCGCTCGATCGTCTCCTGGTGAAAGGAGACGTGCCGCCGCACCCGCGTGAACACCACGCCGAGGCACTTGATCTTGAACTCGAGCTCCGACCGCAGGTAGTCGAGCCGGTCCAGCAGCAGCGCCAGCCCGACCGAGGACAGGAAGTCGGGCTGCATCGGCACGAGGTAGTAGTCGCTCGCGTACAGCGCGTTTTGGGTCGCGGTCTGCAGGTTCGGCGGGCAATCGCAGAGGATCACGTCGTAGTCCTCCGCGACTTGCTCAAGCTTCCGCCCGAGAATGCGCTCCCGGCCGGGACGCGCCGCGAGGTCGAGGTCGATGAAGGTGAGCCGCAGGTGACTCGGAATCAGGTCCAGCCCGGGAATCTCGGGCACCACCCCGCGCACGATGCAGTCGCGGAACTTATGGCGCTCCTCATCCTTCGCCCGCTTGCCCTCCCCGCCGATGCCGAACACGTCCGCCATCGTGCCGTGCTCGGCCGCCCAGGCCGCCCACGCCTTCTCGGGCATCAGCGAGAGGGAGGCGTTGGTCTGCGGATCCAGATCCACCAGCAGCACCCGCTTGCCGTGGTCGCGCGCGAGATGGGCCGCGAGGTTGACGGCGACGGTCGTCTTGCCGACCCCGCCTTTCATATTGAGCAGAGAGATCACGGTGGCGGAAGCCATAGCGGGTGGGTGGGGTGGGACGCGGGAAACGCCCCGCTATCTGAGGACACAATGGCGAACCGACTTCAGCAGGGCAAGGGAGGCTAATGTTACATTTCCGCAGCGCCGTGGGGTGGTCGCGAGGGATGGGCGGCTTGGACGAGAATCGAAGGAGAATCGAAGGAGAGCCCCGGGACGGGTTCGCGCGCCGGGCGAGCGGGCGGGCGGCACGAGCGGGCGGGAGGTTGCGGCTTGCCTCGGCCGCCGCGGCCCACCAAGGCAGGCGAGATGCGCCGACCGGTCACGCTCGTCCTGCTCCCCGGTCTGGATGGGACGGACGTCTTCTTTCAGCCCCTGCTGCGCGAACTCCCGGCCGGGATCACGCCGCTGGTCCTCTCCTTCCCCGTCACGGGGGACCAGGGCTATCCCGCCCTGCTTCGTCTGGTCCGGGAGGCGACGGGGGGGCTCGAGGAGTTCCACGTGCTGGGGTGGTCGTTTTCGGGGCCGTTGGCCGTGATGCTGGCCGCGTCGGAGCCGCGGCGGGTCCGCGGGTTGATCCTCTCGGCCAGCTTCCTGCGCGCCCCCCGTCGCCTCCTGCGCCCCGCCCGTTTCGCGCTGGTTGGCCCGGTGCTGTGGTCGTGGCGCGTGCTGCGCCGCGCGCCGCTCCGCCTGTTCCGGGCCCCCGACGATCCGCTGCGCGCCGCGAAGCGGCTGACTTGGAGCCGGATTCCGGCGGGCGTCCTGGCGCGACGACTCCGGGCGGTGGCGACGGTGGACGTGAGGAGCGCGCTCGGTGCCTGCCGGATGCCGCTGCTCAATCTGGTGGCGGGTGGGGACTGGATCGTTCCCGGCCGGAATGCCGACGAGATCGCCGCCGCGCATCCCGCGGCCCGGACGAGGGTCCTCCCGGGAGGACATCTCGCGATGTACCATCATCCCCGGTTGGCGGTGGCGGCCATCGGGGACCTGATCGCGACGACATCCGATCGTGGCTGAAGCGCCACGTTTGTGGCGGCGCGGTTACGTTTGGGCGACGCGATCCTGCGGGCTCGCCTGACGGAGCGGAGGGCGCCAACGCTTCCGGTCCGCGAAGGGCGAGGCGGCGGGACTTCCGTGGCCGGGGCCCGGAGCCAAAGTCCCGCCAATGCAATCCCTCCACGGTTACCTCGAAGCCCTGCGCGTCCAGCGTTGGGACGATCATCGGTTCTATCACCACAGCCGCATCAACCAGTCGCTGCACTTCGTGAGCGCGATCTGTTTCCTGATCGCCTACGCGATCCTCTTCCACGATCCCGCCACGGCCGCGCTGCTGGGCTGGGGGATCTCGATGACCACGCGGCAGGCCGGGCACTTCTTCTTCGAGCCCCACGACTACGACCAGGTCAACCGGGCCACCCACGACCACAAGGAGGCCATCAAGGTCGGCTACAACCTCCGGCGGAAGGTCGTGCTGATGTCGCTGTGGGCGCTGGCCCCGGTGGTCCTGCTGGTGGAAGCCTCCCTCTTCGGCTTGCTCGAGGCGCGCGCGGGGTGGCAGGGCTACCTGCACAACCTCGGGCTCGTGTGGTTTGCCCTGGGGATCGGCGGAGTCCTGTTCCGCACGGTTCACCTCTTCTTCATCCACAACGTGATGACGGGACTCGTCTGGATGCTGAAGATCATCACCGACCCTTTCCACGACCTGATGATGTACTGGAAGGCGCCGCTCGCGCTGCTGCGGGGTGAGCTGATCGACCCGATGGACCACGTCCACGGGCAGCACGGCGAAGTTACCGACGAGAGGGAAGCAGTTGCCGAAACGCTTCCCTGAAGATCGCCCGACGGATCCTGCCATTGGTGGCGTCCGGGTGGTGCCACCACCAGCCGTCCCGCTTCATCGCCTGGGCCGCCCGCACGAAGCGGGCGGAGACCTCCGCGAAATCCGCGTCGGTGTAGTTGAGGCTGAAGATCAGCCGTCCCGTGCCGACCCAGCTCAGCGCCAGCCCTGCTTGCCGCAGATAAAACTGGAACATCCAGTGGTAGCGGGAGGGAGTGGGATAACACACGGTCCAGACCGAGGAAAGGTGGGCCACGCGGACGGGCAGGTCCGCCTCGCCGAGGCTGCGGTTGAGCTGGTCGGCCCGCGCCCGCCACCGTTCCTCCTGGCCCTGGTAGGCGGAGCGGACCGCGGGACTGTCCAGTTTTTCGAGGAAAGCCCGCATCGTCGTCATCACGTAGGGGTGCGCGTTGAACGTGCCGCGGGCGAAACAGATGTCCGCCGGGCGGTCCTCCCGGTAGCGGCGCATCAGATCCCGACGTCCGCAGACCACGCCGATCGGCAACCCGCCGGCCACGGTCTTGCCGTAGGTCACCAGATCAGCCTTCACCCCGAAGTACTCCTGGGCCCCGCCGGGAGCCAGCCGGAAGCCGAGGAAGACCTCGTCCAGGATCAGCACGATGCCGCGCGCCGTGCAGACCTCGCGCAGTTGCCGCAGCCAGGCGCTGTAGGCCTCGCGGTCGAAGCCAGCCGACCTGCCCCCGGCGACGAGCGCGCCGTCGCTGGGCGCGGCCACATTGGGATGCAGGGCCTGGATCGGATTCACCAGCACGCAGGCGATGTCGTCCCGGGACCGCAGCACCGCCAGCGTGCGCGGCTCCAGATCCTTCAGGGTGTAGGTGTGCGACGGCGAGACCGGGTTGCCGGGCCCCGGCTGCACGTCGTCCCACCACCCGTGGTAGGCCCCGCAGAAGCGCACGAGGTACTTGCGGCGCGTGTGGTAGCGCGCCACGCGCACCGCCTGCATCACGGCCTCGGTCCCGGACATATGGAAGGAGACCTCGTCCCCGCCCGAGATCTGGCAGAGCCGCTCGGCGTTCCCCGCCACGCACGCGTGGTAGGTCCCGAGGATCGGGCCGAGTTGCCGGGCCTGTTCGGCCCCCTCGGCGATGCACTCCTTGTAGAAGTCGTGGCCGAACACGTTCACGCCGTAAGACCCCGTCAGGTCGTAGAACCTCTGCCCGTCGAGGTCGGTCAAGGTCACGCCCTGCGTGGCTTCGGCAAAGCCGCCCAGCTTGAGATGCTCCCGCAGGTGGCGGCTGAAGGGGAAGGGCACCCGGTAGGCGCGGGTGAACTGGACGTCGGAGATGCGGCCGGCGGCGAGGTCCGTCCGGGCGATCGAAAGGGGATGGCGGTCGGCCAAGTCGCGGGCCAACCGCTGGAAGCCCTCGCGGCGCCGCCCCACCACCTCGGCGGGCGCGTCGTCCGCGGAAAAGAAGCGCTCCTCCCCGTACGCGAAGCCGGGCAGGAGGCCCGCCAGCCGCTTGGCCATCCGCGAGTGGCCCGCCAGCGAGCGGTGCTTGGCCCGCGACAACTGGAGGCGGCGCCGGAGGCGGGGCGCGAGGACCGCCGCCGCGAGGACCGTGCCGAGCCAGGGGAGCCAATTTCCGTCCATCATCACTTCACCAATGCAGACCAAATCCGGACCTGACAAACCAGCGAGGCCCCGCCGATTGCAACAATTGCGCGACGGCCTCCTGCTGCAGGAAGACCTCAATTTCCTCTGCACCAACCGGATTCCCCGGATTTTCGTGACCCGGATGATGGGCCGGATCAGCCGGATCGAGAGCCCGCTGCTGACCAGGGCCGGCATCTGGCTTTGGCGGCTCTTCACCGACCTCGACCTCAGCGAAGCCAAGGAAAGTCGTTTCCGGAGCCTGCAGGCCTGCTTCACGCGGGAGCTCAAGGCGGGCGCGAGGCCGGTGGATCCGGACCCCGGCGTGATCGTGAGCCCTTGCGATGCCATCGTCGGCTCGGGTGGACCGGTGGAAGGAACCCGGGGCTTCCAGGCCAAGGGCTTTCCGTACTCCGTCGCCGACCTCTTCGGCACGGAGGCGGCGGCCGAGGAGTTCCGGGATGGCTGCTACGTGACCCTGCGCCTCACGTCCGCGATGTACCACCGCTTTCACGCGCCGGACGCGGGGCGGATCGAGCGGGTGACCTACCACAGCGGGGACACGTGGAACGTGAACCCGATCGCCTTGAAGCGGGTGGAAAGGCTGTTCTGCCGCAACGAGCGGGCGGTCATCCGGCTCCGGCTGGAGGAGGGAAGTCCGGTGGCACTCGTGGCCGTGGCCGCGATTCTGGTGGCCTCCATCCGCTTGCACGGCCTGAACGTGCTCCTGCATCTCCGTTGGCCAGGTCCGAACGAGCTGCCGTGCCGGCTGGACGTCGCCCGCGGCCAGGAACTGGGCTGGTTCGAGCACGGGTCCACGATCATCGTCTTCGCGCCGAAGGGATTCCGACTCTGCGAATCGATCCAGCCCGGGGCCCCGCTGCGGATGGGCCAACCCCTGATGGTGCGCGGGGCGCCGGGCGCGGGATCGGTCTGAGGGCCTTCCGCGGTCCTAGCCGGGCCCGCGACGGCAGGCTTCGCCCCGGCGACCGTTCGGGCGCGCACAAGTAACGGTTCCGTCACCTCGGCGACGCCAGTCCGCCACCCAGACCCGGTAGGCTTCCGAACAAAAGCGGCGCGCCGCCGTTCCCATCCCTTGAAACTCGCCATCGTCACCGAGACCTTTCCTCCCGAGGTGAACGGGGTGGCGATGACCTTCGGCAACCTGGCGTCCCTCCTGGTCGGCCGCGGGCACGAGGTCACGGTGTGGCGGCCCAACCGGCCGGAGCTGGCCCGGCCGGCGTCCACGGCCGGCTGGTCCGAGGAGTGGGTGCCGGGATTCCCGATCCCCCGCTATCCCTCGCTCCGTTTCGGTCTGCCGGCGTGGGGGCGCCTGCACCGGGCCTGGAGCCGGCGCCGCCCGGATCTCGTCCACGTCGTCACCGAGGGCCCGCTGGGCGCATCGGCGATCACGGTGGCTCGTTCCTTGGGGATTCCGGTCACGTCCAGTTTCCACACGAATTTCCATACCTATCTGCGGAATTACGGCTTTGGCCTCCTGCGCGGCGTCGCCCACGCGTGGTTGCGGCGGGTCCACAACCGCACGGACCGGACCTTCGCGCCGACCGCGGAATTGTGCGCCGAGCTTGGGGCCGGAGGGGGGAA
>Ga0172372_10005317_pt1 | contig 17938 bp, 11 predicted proteins | sample LakKiv5m_2_FD_114544 | JGI IMG/M metagenome (GOLD analysis project Ga0172372, IMG submission 114544) | Freshwater microbial communities from Kabuno Bay, South-Kivu, Congo - kab_092012_9.5m | ecosystem: Environmental > Aquatic > Freshwater > Lake | place: Democratic Republic of the Congo...
CCACACAGACCGTCCACGCAGCCCACCATCCTGCAACTACGCAGTGGAATGGAGGAACCATGCCGGCCCCTGGGTATCCGATCAGGGAAGGCTGCTGAGAAAGCTCTGGAAAACCGATCGCGATCGCGGGCTGCCCCTTGCGGCGACTGGGATCTCCGCGCTCTGACCGGCGCCCTTGAGGGGTTTCCCAGAGGTTCCCCAAGCCGGATCAGTAGGTCCTGAATCAGGCCCAAACATGCGGGGCAGCGCAGGAGATGGTTCTCTCAGGCAGCCCCCCCGTAGATGGTCCACGCAGCCCTGGTCCGCGTGGACAGCCTCACGCAGAGCGCCCGCAGATCGCCACAGACAGCTCCCGTGCCCAGTTCCCGCCGGCAGACCTCGCACGATCAGTTCCCGGGCGGGGGCGGGCCGCCCTGGCTGCAGGCTCCGTCTGCAGGGCTGATTCAGACTCGGCGCGAGGGCTGCGGCTGAAGCGCAGGGGACAGCCCGCTCCTGGCAGCGTCTGGGGTGATCAAGCCCACTGGTGGTACCGATGTCCATGCACGACTGGCGCAACGCAACCGGCACCTGGAAGCGGCCCTGGCTCCGTCTGGGAGAATCGCGATCGATCTGTTGCACCTGCGATCCGAATGGCCGTCGCCGATCCCAGCCTCGCCCGTGCCGGTGATGCCGCCAGTGCCGCTGATCCCGGCGCCGCCAGGCGCAGCGCCAGGGCCGCTGCCGGGCTGATCCCTCCCCACGGTGGCGCGCTGGTGGATCTGATGCTGCCGCTCGAGCAACGCGAGGCGCTGCGCCAGGGTGTGGATCGTCGGCTGGAGTGCTCCGACCGCAACGCCTGTGATGTGGAGCTGCTGGTGGTGGGTGGCTTCTCGCCGCTGCGGGGCTTCATGCATCAGGAGGATTACGAAGCGGTCGTCAGCGGCCATCGCAGCAGCAGCGGCCTGCTGTTCGGCCTGCCGATCGTGTTTGACACCGATGCTGCGGACATCGCCCTCGGCGAACGGATCCTGCTCACCTACCGCGGCCAGGAGCTGGCGGTTCTCACGGTGGAGAGCATCTGGGAGCCCGACAAGGTGAAGGAGGCCAGGGGCTGCTACGGCACCACCTCGCTCGAGCATCCCGCCGTGCGCATGATCGCCGCTGAGCGCGGTCGCTACTACCTCGGTGGTCGGCTGCAGGGCCTGGAGTTGCCGCGGCGGGTCTTCCCCTGCCGCACGCCGGCGGAGGTGCGGGCCAGCCTGCCCCACGACGAGGATGTGGTGGCCTTCCAGTGCCGCAACCCGATCCACCGCGCCCACTACGAGCTGTTCACCCGTGCCCTGGAGGCCAGCAACGTCAGCAGGGGCGGAGTGGTGCTGGTGCATCCCACCTGTGGTCCCACCCAGGAGGATGACATCGCCGGCGAGGTGCGTTTCCAGACCTACGAGCGGCTGGCGGCGGAGGTGAACAACCCACGCATCCGCTGGGCTTACCTGCCCTATTCGATGCACATGGCCGGACCGCGTGAGGCACTGCAGCACATGATCATCCGCAAGAACTATGGCTGCACCCACTTCATCATCGGCCGCGACATGGCGGGTTGCAAGTCGAGTCTGACCGGAGACGACTTTTATGGTCCCTACGAGGCCCAGGATTTCGCTCGCGATCTGGCCCCCGAGCTGGGCATGGAGACCGTGCCCTCGCTCAATCTCGTCTACACCGAGGAGGAGGGCTATGTCACCGCCGAGCACGCCCAGGCCCGCGGTCTGCATGTGCGCAAGCTCAGCGGCACCCAGTTCCGCCAGATGTTGCGCGGCGGCGAGGAGATCCCGGAATGGTTCGCCTTCCGCAGCGTCGTCGAGGTGCTGCGCGCCGCCGCCTGAGCCGCGCCGCCCGGAACCGGCCCGCCCGCTGAACCGGCCCGCTGCTGAACCGGCCCCTCGAACGCTGCCCCCTGAACCGACAGGGGGTCGCCCGGCCGCCCAGCGCCTTCGGGCGCCGTCTCGGTTAACATTCCGTTACCACTTGCTCACCCAGGAGAACGCCCCGTGAAGAAACGCTGGCGCAACGCCGGGCTCTATGTGCTGCTGGTGATCGTCGTGCTGGCCGTCGGCACCGCCTTCATCCAGCGGCCCGATCCCACGGCTGCCCCCCAGACGATGCGCTACAGCGACTTCGTCGAGGCGGTGCAGGGCAAGGAGATCTCGCGGGTGGTGATCGCCCCCGACCGCGGCACCGCCACGGTGATCGAGAACGACGGCCAGCGCGCCCTGGTCAACCTCGCCCCCGACCGCGATCTGCTCAAGCTGCTCACCGACAACAACGTTGACATCGCCGTGCAGCCCAGCCGCGAACCGGCGGCCTGGCAGCAGGCGGTGGGTTCGCTCGTGTTCCCGCTGCTGCTCCTCGGTGGCCTGTTCTTCCTGCTGCGCCGCGCCCAGGGCGGTGGCGGCAACCCGGCGATGAACTTCGGCAAGAGCAAGGCGCGGGTGCAGATGGAGCCCCAGACCCAGGTCACCTTCGGGGATGTGGCCGGCATCGAGGGCGCCAAGCTCGAACTCACGGAGGTGGTGGATTTCCTCAAGAATCCCGATCGCTTCACCGCCGTCGGCGCCAAGATCCCCAAGGGTGTGCTGCTGGTGGGACCTCCCGGCACCGGCAAGACCCTGCTGGCCAAGGCGGTGGCCGGCGAGGCCGGCGTGCCCTTCTTCTCGATCTCGGGCTCGGAGTTCGTCGAGATGTTTGTCGGTGTGGGCGCCAGCCGCGTGCGCGATCTGTTCGAACAGGCCAAGAAGAATGCCCCCTGCATCGTGTTCATCGATGAGATCGATGCCGTGGGGCGCCAGCGCGGTGCCGGCCTCGGCGGCGGCAACGATGAACGCGAGCAGACCCTCAACCAGCTGCTCACCGAAATGGACGGCTTTGAGGGCAACAGCGGCATCATCATCGTCGCTGCCACCAACCGCCCCGATGTGCTTGATTCGGCCCTGATGCGGCCGGGCCGCTTTGATCGCCAGGTGGTGGTCGATCGCCCCGACTACGCCGGCCGCCTGCAGATTCTTGGAGTGCATGCCCGCGGCAAGACGCTCGCCAAGGATGTCGATCTCGACAAGGTGGCACGCCGCACCCCCGGCTACACCGGCGCTGATCTCGCCAACCTGCTCAATGAGGCGGCGATTCTGGCCGCCCGTCGCCAGCTCAATGAGATCTCAATGGATGAGGTCAATGATGCGATCGAGCGGATCATGGCCGGTCCGGAGAAGAAGGATCGGGTGATGAGCGATCGGCGCAAGCGCCTGGTGGCCTACCACGAGGCCGGTCACGCCCTGGTCGGTGCCCTGATGCCCGATTACGACCCGGTGCAGAAGATTTCGATCATCCCGCGCGGCAATGCCGGCGGCCTCACCTTCTTCACGCCGTCCGAGGAGCGAATGGAGTCTGGCCTCTATTCACGTGCCTATCTCCAGAACCAGATGGCCGTCGCCCTCGGTGGTCGGGTGGCTGAGGAGATCGTCTATGGCGAGGATGAGGTGACCACAGGGGCCTCCAATGACCTGCAGCAGGTGGCCCGCGTGGCCCGCCAGATGGTCACCCGCTTCGGGATGAGCGATCGACTCGGCCCGGTGGCCCTGGGTCGCAGCAACGGCGGCATGTTCCTCGGCCGCGATATCGCCTCCGAGCGCGATTTTTCGGAAGACACCGCCGCCGCCATCGATGAAGAGGTCAGCGAGCTGGTGGCCGAGGCCTACCGCCGCGCCACCGAGGTGCTGACCGCCAACCGCCCCGTGCTCGACCGGCTGGCCGAGATGCTGGTGGATCGCGAAACGATCGATGCCGATGAACTCCAGGAGCTGCTGATCGAGAGCGAGGTGCGCGTGGCCGAATACGTCTGAATCCGTTCCACACGGTTTCGCCGCCCCCGGGCCGGCGGCAGGCCCTGAACCGGGAGGCGGCTCCCAGGTTCAGGGCCATCGCTGTCTGAACCTGGCGCCGCCAGGGCGCTCTGCCCCCGGGGCGCAGGGCTGATTCAAACTCGGCGCGAGGGCTGCGGCCGAAGTTCAGGGGCACAACCCGCTGCTTGCAGCGCCTGGGGTGCTGAGGCTCCATCGCTGGTGCCCGTGTGGCGCACGACCGACGCAACGCAACCGGCACTTGGAAGCGGCCCTGCCCCCGGGGCGAGCGGCCAGCAAGATGGATCGATGCCCGCCAGCCAGTCTCTGATCCTGTCCCTGCGCCGTCAGCCGCTGTTGATCGTGCTGCGCCCCAGCGAGCCGCTGGCCGCCGCGGCGCTGCTGGAGCAGCTGCAGAGCCTGGGGCTGCGCCATGTGGAGATCGCCTGGCAACCGCAGCGGCAGTGGGTGGCGCAGATGGCCGAGCTGGGCCGCCGCTTCCCGCAGCTGCAGCTCGGGGCGGCCTCGGTGGCCCAGGCCCGGGCGGTGGCGGATGCCGCCGCCGCCGGTTGCCGCTATGCCGTCTCTCCCGTGCTCGATCCACGCCTGCTGCAGCAGGCGGCCAGCTGCGAGCTGCTGCTGGTGCCCGGGGTGTTCAGCCCCACGGAGGTGCAGCAGGCCCGCGATCTGGGTTGTGATCTGGTGAAGTTGTTCCCCGCCGTGACCGCCGGGATCGACTACTGGCGGCGGCTGCGCGACCCGTTGGGTGGCTCGCTGCCGTTCTGCATCGCAGCGGGTGGGCTCGGGCCTGCGGATCTGCGCCCCTGGCTGCAGGCCGGCGTTGATGCGGTCGCGATCGGCTCCGCCCTGGAGGAGCCCGCAGCAGCGGCCGGGCCAGGATCGCCAGCCGGATGGCAGGCGCTGCTGCAGGCCCTGCCGGCCTGACTGCCCGTCGGCCCCGGCTTTGTCAGCCGGCCCGCCGAGACGCCCGCGCCCGCCGGCCCGCCAGTCGGCCAGTCGGCCCGCCGAGACGCCAGCCGCCGCCGGCCCGCCTGCCCGTCGGCCTGCCCGTCGGCCTGCCCGTCGGCCGGTCGGCCCGTCGGAGCCCTTCTGCCGGCAGCCCGCCCGCTCCCTGCCGCCGCAACGGCGCCACGCCTGACTCAGAGCCGCAGCCAGTCGGCGAGCAGGGCCGGACCCGCCTGCAGCTCCAGCTGGAAATCAGCCAGCAGGGAGCCGCTGCAGTTGCCCTCCAGCAGGCCGTTGCCATGGGCGAGCCGCACGTAGCGCACCTGCCCCTGGGCCGAGAAGGGCGCAGCGCCGATCCAGACAAAGGCCTGATCGCCCGGGGTATCGGCACGGGCATCGATGGCACTGAGGTCGATGCGATCGATCGGCTCGAAATCCAGCAGCAGATCGCGATGGCTACTGCCGTTGCCGGCCTCGGCCGGGCTGGTGTACAGGAACAGATCCGCGCCGGCCCCACCGGCGAGGCTGTCGGCGCCGAGGCCTCCCTGCAACGTGTCGTTGCCACCACGGCCGTCGAGCCGGTTGGCGGCATTGTTGCCCTGCAGCAGATCCGCGAAGACCGAGCCGCTCAGATTCTCGATGCCGCTGATCAGATCCACGCCGGCTCCGACGCTGTTCTGGGCGCTGGCAATGGCCAGGCTGACACGCACACCGGCCGCACTGCGGCCATAGCTGACCGTATCGCCAGCACTGAACTGGCTGCCGCCGATCAGGGTGTCGTTGCCGGCACCGCCATCCAGCCAGTCATCCCCGGGGCCGCCGTCGAGCCGGTTGGGCTGATCATCGCCGAGCAGCTGATCGGGGCCGCTGCCGCCGATCAGGTTCTCGATGCTGATGAGCGTGTCGTGGCCCGCACCGGTGGGCTGGGGGCCGACCAGGCTGAGATCCACCCGAACAGCGCTGCTCTCGGCCGCCCAGCTGGCCGTATCCAGACCGGGACCGCCATCGAGATGGTCATGGCCGGCGCCACCCTGGAGCGTGTCGTTGCCGGCCAGACCATTGAGCCAGTCATCGGCGGCGCCACCCCTGAGATGATCGGCTCCCAAACCGCCCACGAACGAGTTTCTGACCATCGCATCGATGCCGCGGGCATGCCAGCTCACGCCGGTGTGGAAGCGCAGCTGCTGGAGGGGATTGAAGGCGGACTGGATCAGGCCGTCGCGGTAGAAGTCCTCCACTTTGATCGTGTTGTTCCGATCGCTGATCAGCAACAGATTTCCCTGCCGTCTCAGCTGCAGAGTGCTGCTGGTCATCGATTCGGGCAGCACCAGGGTGTTGTGGGCGGCCCCCGCCCCAGGTTCGTGGGCCAGCAGGGTCGGCTGGCCGGCGATGTAGCGGATCTGGTTGCTGCCGCCACCGGGCTGCAGGCTGTCGTCACCGTCGGCGATCAGCGTGTCATTGCCAGGGCCGCCCTCGAGCCGATCGGCGCCCTCCCCACCGACGAGCAGATCATCACCGGCGCCACCGAGCAGAACGTCAGCGCCGCCATCACCTTCCAGGGTGTCGTTGCCGGCCTCGCCGCGCAGCAGATCGGCAGCATGGGTACCGCGCAGAAAATCCGGCCCCGGCCCACCCTGCATGGCCAGATCGAGCAGGCGCTGATGATCCCAGAGCGTGCCATCGGCAAAGCGGATCGAGTAGCGCGCATCGACCGGCTGAGCGGCTCGGGGTTCCAGGAAAAACCCCACCATGAACAGCCCCTGTTCATAGCCGGATACGCTGATCCACAAACCATCAATGATCCGTTGCACTTGCACCGAGGCCGCCTCAATACCGGCGGAAAACTGCAGGTGATTATTGCCGTTATTGGGATAAATCAAATCCATGCCATCACCAGGGCTGAACAGAATCACATTGGAGCCAGCACCCGGATGCAGCTTGTCATTGCCCCTGCCACCTTCGAGGGTGTCATCGCCCTCATCGCCGACAAGCTGATCGTTGCCGGCGCCGCCCTGCAGCAGCTGATTGCCCTGCAGACCACTGCAATAATCATCACCCTCCCCGCCGACAAGCGTGTTGTTACCCACGCCGCCCTGCAGATCATCATTGCCCTCGCCGCCAAGCAGCAGATCATCGCCCATCTCGCCACGACACCAGTCATCGCCGGCGGCCCCGATCAGGGTGTCATCGCCGGCTGTGCCGATGAGCCGATCGCGATCCGGACCACCCTGGAAGCCGAGTTTAACCATGGATAGATAGTCGATCACCGTGCCATCAGCGAACTGCAACTGCTGCACGGGACTGGTGCTGCTGCTCAGGTGACCACGGCGCAGATGATTGAGTAGAAGGATTCGATCATTGCTGCCGGCAAAGCTGAGCCAGAGGTTGCCGCCAGTGGATCGCACCTGCAGCTGCTGGGGCGAGAAAGCTGGATCAAACAGAATCGTATTCCAATAACTGGATGGATTCATGGTAGCAAAATTGATGTCGACTGAGATCGTATCCTGGCCATCACCGGGGCGGAAAATTAGTAAATTATTGCCGAGATTATCGCTGATAAGATCGTCGCCGGGGCCGCCGATGATCGTATCATTGCCATCCCATTCATCAATTGTATCGTCACCTGCCATTCCCATCACCACATCGTCGCCCGCACCGGCGTGCAGATGATTGGCAGCGTCATCGCCCACCTCCATACCATTCACGTGATTGGTCCAGCGGACCAGATCAGATTTGGTCACGTAATCGACCCGCTGCTGATGCATCAGCCAGAGTTGGCGATCCCGGGGCGCCCGCGCCCGCACGGCATGGTCCCGCAATGCCTCCATCAGCCGCGGCCCCAGCCCCGGCAGGCTGCGCAGAATCCGCCCGGCTGCGATCAGATCCTCATCGCTGCGACTGCGTGCCAGCTGATCCTGCAGGGCCCGCTCAAAGCCGGCCGGATTCAGTACTGCGGCACCCGTGGCGGCATCGAGCCGGATCGCCTCGACCCACAGGCCGGAAAGACGCTCCGGCGCCTCGAGCAGATGGCCCACCAGCGAGCAGATCTCCTCGAACACCGCCAGCAGCCTGGGGGCGAGCCGCTGGTTGCCGCTGTCATCGCGATCGAAGCTGCGCACCCCCAGGGCATCGAGCGCCATCAGGATGCGGTTGTCGGGCAATTCCTGGTAGGTGAGCGGTAAATCCTGTGTGGCCCCGCTCCACTGCAGCACCACAAACGGCAGCAGCTTGCGTCGATCCAGCGGCTCCGCCTGGCGCCAGAGCGCCAGCAGCTGCTGCAGAGCGCCGTTGGCATCAGCCTGCAGGGCCTGGCCGAGGCTGGGCAGGCGACCGCTGCCGATCAGATCCTGGAAACCCTCGAACACAGCTGGGCGCGGCGCCTGCAGCGGTGCCGGCAGCCAGTCGGGGAGCAGCGGATTCTCAAGGCTGGTGAACCAGATGTCCTCGATCACCCGCCGTTCGCCATTGCGGAGCCGATAGCCACCCGCGAGCCGCCGTTCATTGCCGTGGGCATCCAGGCCGCTGCCGGGTTGAAACGCCAGCTCCAGGCTCGCGATCTCGGTGCCGCTGATGCTGATCAGCTCGTAGCGGTCGGTGATCGCATTGGCATTGAAATCACGCCAGAGAGCCAGCTGTTGCCAGCCGGGATCGCGCTCATCGACCAGGCCATCGCCATTGGCATCCAACTCGGCCAGGGCCTCAAAACCATGGCGGGCACGGCGGCCCGAGGCCAGCGGGGTCGCATCACCAAACAGCTCTGCTCCGGAATCGACTCGCTGGTTGCGGTTGCGATCCAGCACCAGGAAGGCATCACGGCCGCTCAACCAGCCGCAGTACTCCGCCCTGCCATCGGCATTGAGATCGAATCGACGCAGCTGCAGCGGCAGCGTGGCGATGCCGATCGCATCCAGATCGAGCACCAGCGGGCTGAACTTTGCCGGCCGATGCAGCAGCTCAATCAGCTGGGGGATGAATGCATTCAGAACCGGCAATCCAAGCTGGCCCAGCAGCTGCACAGGGCCGGGGAGAAACCCTGGCAGACTGGTGACCATCAAATAGTATTGCCAATACAGATTGCTGACGATCAGATCGCCTTTGCTACGTGCCAGTTCGGTCAGGTTGTGGCTGAACCGGAGCAGCAGAGCCGCCAGCTCACGCGCCTCATCCAACTGGATGCGCGCCAGATCCTGCCAGGAATCCCGCAGGGTCTGCATCGTTGAAACCAGCAGCTCCCGGGTGAGCCTGGCGCCGGCAGGAATGATCTGCTGCCGCAGGCCATCGAGCAGTATCTGCTGATCCCGGCGCCGCTGTTCCCGATCCGCCTGCAGCACCGCATTGCCACCACTCAGCGCCTTAATCATCAGGCCACTCAGCAGCATAACCCCCTGACTGATCGGACCGATATCTCCACCACAGTGCTTGTCCAGATCTACGAGATAGGCGGCCAGATCCAACAGTGCCTTGTTGCGATCTCCGCCGAATACCACAGCGAGCGAGCTGGTCAGCAGCTCCTGGGTCAGCGTGCCTGGAAGCTGCTGCAATCTGATCATTTCCGTGGCGACGCGCCAGAAACCAACGCCGGCCACCAACTCGAGCGAATCAACGCCCACGGCCTTGAGGCCAGAGGCGAAGGCGAGCGAGAGATCCACGACCCGCCGACCTGCCTCGCGACCCACGTACAGGCTATCGCGTGTATATTCCAGCATCGACTTGATCACGCCAGCCAGCAGCTCACGCCCTGCCTCTGCGGCGGGCAGCAGCAGTTCCCGCCCCAGCTGCTGGCCCAGATAAGCCATTGTCTTGAGGCCGATCAATTCGGCTTCCACCCGATCGTAAACCCGGGAGACAAAATACTGCATAACAATTGTCGACAGCAGCGATCTCAGCTCGTGACCCAGGATCGGGCCGGTCAACACCGCCTGCGTCAGTCCGCTGACGATCAGGTTGACCGCCTGACTCTGCTTCTGCTCACTTGTGCTGTTAGCCAGGTAGTGAGCGCCCAGCAGGATCGCCCCCATAGCCTGTTGAGACTGATCGGTTATCTGGTAGTAATTCGGCCGGGCCTGGCGAATCCTGCCCGCCAGCAGCGACTGCAGCAACTCCTCCTTGCCATGGGCCTCGAGCAGAGACTCGATCTGGCCGCTGGGATCACCGAGGCGCAGGCTGACCCCACCGACATGGCCGACGCCGAGCCGGGCGACCAGGTCGTCGGCGCGGTAGTAGTGACGGGCCACGATCCTGGCGGCAATCTCGGCGTCGTATTCCCGCATCCGTCGCAGGGCCCACTCCGCCCCGAGCGCATTCCAGGTGGTGAGGCTGAGCCGATGGATCGGGATCCCGGCCTTACCGGCTTGGCGGACGGCATCGAACACCGCGAACTGGGCCAGGGCACCGCCCAGGCTGTGGCCCGTGACAGCCACAGTGCCACCCGATTCAAGCAGCTCAAGTAGTAACGAGTTAATGCGCTTTCTTGAGCTGTCGTACTGGGGCCAGCCGAGGTTCGCATTGGTGGCGATGTCGGCGAGACTGCTGGGCTGGGTTCCACGAAAGGAGACGATGAAATCCTTGCTGTCGCCCAGGCGCTGATAGACCTCAACATACAGCCCTTCTTCGTTGTGTATAAACTTGCCAGTTTTGAAATATCCTTTTGGTAAAGCGCTATCTGGATAGGACGCAAAAGCAGCATCCAGCAGCAGCAGCGGATCTGTGCTCATGGGAGTGGAGAAAAAAGATTGGATGGAGCAGAGCACAATCCAGCCCATGCCAGACCCTGGCGGCCGGATTCAGCTCTTTGCCGCGCCCATGGCTGTGGGCGTGATGGCTAGGAACAGGCGCACCGGGCGGCGATCAGCAGCGCGGTGCCGATCGATTCAGAACTTGTTGCCGCAAAGGTCCACCACCACCAGCGGATTGCTGTCGGCGGTGATCTCAGCACCCAGGCGGAATTGGTAGGAATAGGCGAGGCGGCAGCCATTGCTGGAGATCACCGCCTCCTGCACAAGGCCTCGCTCCAGTTGTTGGAATGCGCCACCCGGGGAGACCAGATAGGCGCCCGCCCGGCGAGGCAGACGGTTGGCCGCAAAATCATTGCTTGTGACCACCAGCCCTCTCTTGGAGGGAAGAATCACCATATCGCGGTGATGCCATGGGCCCATGGGAATATCAGTGGCAGTGCCGGACAGACTGGAATTCAAACGCCAGATTCGCAACTTACCCAGTTTCGTCCAGTATTTTTCTACAGACAGATTCGGATAAACCGGATAAATAAGATATGAGTTGTCAAAGGCAGATCGCTCGACTCGATGATAGAGCGGCAGATCCAGGCGTATTCCCGTATCCCGCTGCCGTCGCAGAGCGGCATCCCAGAAGTACACGGGCTGATTCAGTTGCGGTTGTATCTGCTGGCGGCCGTAGTCGAGGTAGCCATCGGCCTCCGGCAGCCAATGCCAGTAGCGATCCCGCAGCGGTTCCGGTGTTGTCCTGGTGTTGCAGCGGCTCGGATCGAAGTGGCGGAACGAATCGAGATCCGGCCTCGGGGCTGCCGCTTCCGGTTTGAACTGCGGCTGCCGCAGCACCAGTCTGCGGATCCTGCCCTGCGCCATCGCCACCGTGGTGTGGATGTCGCCGCCGTGCACGCAGATGCTGTCGCCATCCCGCAGCAGCAGCCGCGCCGGGCCCGGCTTGCTGAGCTCCCACAGGAACAGCCCTCGGATCGGCTCCGCCGCCGCTGCGCCAGCCCGGACCGACGGCGCTGCAGGCAGGACACCCACGAACAGCACCCTGTCGTTATCCAGCCACTGGATCGTCTGGTTGGCGATCACGTTCGGCAGGCGTTTCTTGTAGAAGGGGGCCTGCAGCGGCAGCGGTGCCTCCAGGCGCGGATCGCGACCGAGTCGGCAGCCGGCCGGCACGGCCAGCAGCAGCAGCAGCAACAGCAGGGATCTGGGCCGCTTCATCGGATCGCCTCAGCCAATGGCCATGATCTGAGCATGATGAACTCGCCGTACTGGTGCCAGTGGTTCCCGCGGCCGGACAGCCATCCGCATGCCTTGCGGGAGCAGCCCCTGCGCCAGGCCGCCCTCCCCAGGCCCAGGCGCCGATGCCGGCAGCGGGTTGCCCGACAGCGACACCGGCGACCAGGGACCTGTCGGCTTCCCCTGATTTGGCTGCATTACCCCCTGCAGCGATCAGATCTGCTGCCATCGGGCCACTCCCATCGAGCCAACGCCATCGAGCCAACGCCATCGGGCCACCGTCGCAGGACTGGCCTCAACGTCTCGCCTCAACGTCCCGCCTCGATAGACCTGCCACGATGGCTATGTCGCCATGGCTATGTCGCCATGGGCATGTCGCCATAGTCTTACCGCAATCAACCTGTCGTAATAAACCTGTCGCAATCAACCTGCCGTCCTGGCCAGGAAGCCCTGGGGCGGGCCGCGATCGGGCCAGTCGCAATCCGGCCGCAACGCTGAGCTGCTACGGGCGCTGGCCCGATGGCGGTGGGGCTGGCGTGGCCTGCGCCCTGAGGCGCTGCGCTCAGCTGAACACCCCCAGCAGCATCGACACCAGGGCAAAGCCCACAATGCCGGCCAGGGCCAGAAGGGATGCGGAGGCGGGCATGGGAAAACCCGGAAGAGATTCAACCCTAAAGCAAATCGGAAGAACTGCCGCAGCGATCGCGCCAGGGCGGTCGTCGGTGTGCAATCCCGCACCATCCCGCTGCAGCAGTCGCTGTGGCCCTGCACAGCTCGGGCGGCCTCACCAGCGCGCCTGGGCGCTCCAGCTCTGCTGCGCCGCCACCCAGGCCTGGCAGATCACCAGCCGTGCGCCGACGCTGCAGCTGCCCCGGGCCAGAAAGGCCTGGGGCAGGCTCACGGGCAGACCCTGAGAATCGAGGCCGCTGATCGCCACTGCGCTCACCCGCAGTTCCAGATCTCCACCCAGATCACAGGCTCCATCGCGGCAGCCCAGCGGCGAGCTGCTGGCGGCAAGCATCCCCGTGAACGCCAGCTGCGTGGCGGCCTGCGTCGCCCCCCGCAGCGCCGGCAGAAACCGGATCGTCAGCAGGCCGGGCAGCAGCTGATCGAGGCGAACGCTCTGACAGGGCAGCTCCGTCTCAGTCAGTGCCGGCTGCGGCAACAGCGCCGCCGCCCCGGCTGCAGTCGGGCCGCTGCGGGACGACAGCGGCCGAGCCGCAGCGGCACCCCTGCCCGCACCAGCACCCCTGCCCGCCGCCACGGCCACGGCCGCGCTGGCCGGCCTGAGCGACGGCGATGCCGGCACCCCTGTCGGCACCCCTGCACCGCCCGGCTGGGCGCTGGATCGCTGCTGCGATCGGTGCTGCACACCGCTGGGCCGCGGCCCGGCCGGCAGCGGCCGCGGCCCCGGCGGCCCCGCGGTCACGGCAGCGGCAGCGGCGATGCCAGCGCCTGTTGCTGGGGTTGGTGCTGGCGGTAGTGATGATAGTGGCAGTAGCGGCGATGATGCTGGCGACGGCAGTGGTGCCGGACTGGTTGCCGGACTGGTTGCCGGAGCTGGGGACGGTTCAGGCGCAGGGGCTGGTGGCGATTCTGTCGCTACTGATGCTATTGATGTTGATGTTTCCAGCGCCACTGCTACTGCAAGGCGTGCGGCGATGGACTGGGTTGCCATGGCCCGGATTACCGCTGCCGTACCTGTTGTTAGTGCTGTTGTTGATGCACTTGTTGATGCACTTGCTGGTGCCGTGGCTGGTCCTGGCGCCCCGACCTCGGCTGCCGTTGAGGTTGCGGCTGCCGTTGAAGGTGCCGTTGCCGCTGTTGGTGTCGCTGCCGGCTGCGCTGCTGTGGCCTGGGTTGCCTTTGCTGTCGCTGTTGTTGCTGTTGTTGCTGTTGTTGCCGCTGGCGCCGGGCGTGGCGCTGGCGCTGGCGCTGTGGCTTGCGCTGCTGTGGCCTGGGTTGCTGTGGCCTGGGTTGCCGTTGTTGTTGTTGATGCCGTTGAGGCTGTTGGTGTCGTTGTCAGTTGTGTTGCCGTGGCCTGGGTTGCCGTAGCCGTGGCCGTTGTTGCTGTTGCTGTTGCTGTTGCTGTTGCTGGCTCCGGGCGTGGCGCTGTAGCTGTAGCTGTAGCTGTAGCTGTAGCTGTAGCTGTAGCTGTAGCTGGGGTTGGGGTTGGGGTTGGGGTTGATGCTGGGGCTGCTGTTGATGTTGCTGCGGTTGGTTCCGCGGTTGGCACTGGGGTTGGCTCTGGGGCTGGCGCGGCCGTGCGGCTGGACTCGTGGTCTGGCGCTGTGGTCGCCGCTGCGGTGCCGGGCTGAGGGGAGCTGGCCGGGAGGGAGCTGCCGCCGGCCGCCCCGATCGGGAGAGACCCTGGCGGCGGCGCTGGACCCGGCAGGTTCAGGCGGCAGACATGGGCCTGGCGCTCCCAGCGCCCGAACTCCTCACCGGTCAGCGCTGCCAATGGAGCGGCCAGGCTGGGGCGCTGGCCCAGCACCAGCAGCCCCAGCAGCGTGCCGATCGCCTGGCGAGGCAGCCCGCTGCCGCCCCTGAGCCGGATCCTGTGCCGGCAGGCGATCACACCCGTAGTCCTGCGCCCGATCGGCCTGCACCAGCAGGACCGCCGCGGCGGGATCATGGCGGTCGCCTCAGGCGTCGGGATCGGCCGCCCAGAAGCCCTGGCCAAGGCACGGGCAGCGGCTGCCAGGGCCGCCTCTGCGGCGGCAATGACCGCCGGGGATCGGCTCAGCCGCGGCGGCGGGATCATCGCCGGCGCCTCAGTAGTCGGAGTCAGCCGCCCAGAAGCCCTGGCAGCTGATGCCATTGCTGGCGGTACGGCCGCAGTGGCCGCAGAGGATCGGCTCAGCCGCGGCGGCGGGATCATCGCCGGCGCCTCAGTAGTCGGAGTCAGCCACACAGAAGCCCTGGCAGCTGATGCCATTGCTGGCGGTACGGCCGCAGTGGCCGCAGAGGATCGGCTCAGCCGCGGCGCAGGGCCCAGCAGGCCCAGCAGGCCCAGCAGGGTCGGAATCAGCGGGTGGATCCGCCGGGCCCGCATCCGCAGTGACGGCCCTGATCCCAGCCGGATTGATCATGGCCACCAGCCCCCCGCATCGGCATCGCCATGATCGCCTCCAGGCGCGAGCCTGCCGCAACCCCTGCCGCCGATCTGCCCGGCATCGGCTTCGGCACCTGGGCCTGGGGCAATCAATTCCTCTGGGGTTACGACCCCGGCCAGGATGCCGCGCTGCAGGCCTGCTTCCGTCGCGCCGTGGAACTGGGGCTGCACTTCATCGATACCGCCGACTCCTACGGCACCGGCCGCCACAACGGCCGCAGTGAGCTGTTGCTGGGACGCTTCTGCGCCGAGCTCGACGCCGAGCAGCGCCAGCGGTTGTGCGTGGCCACCAAGCTGGCCCCCTTCCCCTGGCGCCTCGGGCGCGGCGGCTATCGCCGCGCCTTCGCGGCCTCACGGCAGCGCCTGCAGGGCAAGCTCGATCGGGTGCAGCTGCACTGGAGCACGGCGCGCTATGCCCCCTGGCAGGAGCTGCCGCTGCTGGAGGGGCTGGCCGACCTGGTGGAGCAGGGTCAGGTGGCGGGCCTGGGGGTGTCGAACCTCGGCCCCCGGCGGTTGCGCCGCTTGCATCAGCAGCTCGCCCAGCGCGGCATCCCGCTGCTGAGCCTGCAGGTGCAGCTGTCGCTGCTGTCGCCCGGCCCGATCCTGGCGGGGGGCGTGGCGGCGGTCTGCCGCGAACTCGGCATCGAGCTGATCGCCTACAGCCCGCTGGCCCTGGGCCTGCTGGGACGCTCACCGGGGGATCCGCCCCGGCTCCGCGGCCCGAGGGACCTGCTGGTCCGGCGCCTGTGGCCCCGCATCCAGCCCCTGCTGGCGACGATCGAGGCCATCGCCGGGCAACGGGGCCGTGAGCCGGCTTCCGTGGCCCTCAACTGGTGCCGCGCCCACGGCGCCCTGCCGATCCCGGGGTTGCGCAGCCGCCGCCAGGCCGAGGTCGCCGCCGCCGCCCTGAGCTGGCAGCTGCAGCCGCAGGAACGCCTGCGGCTCGACCACCAGGCCCAGGCCTGCTGGGCCGCGGGGGCAACCCTGCCCCAGAACCCCTTCTGCAGCGACTGATCCCCAGGGCCGCCGCACTCAGGGCTGATGCAAACTCGGCCCGAGGGCTGCGGCCCAAGCGCAGGGGGCAACCCGCTGCTTGTGGCGCCTGGGATGCTGATGCGCACGCATGATGTCGGTGTCCGCGCACGACTGGCGCAACCGGCGCTTGGCAGCGGCCCTGGCGCCGGACTGGCGGCGAGTCAAAACGGGCGTGGAGCCGCGCATATTCAGTCCACCGTTGCGGTGGCAGCAGGCTGTGCAGCGTCAACCGACCCGATCGCTGAGCCATGCCGATGCGCAGCGTAGAAGCAATCTCGGGCGTTCACGACGGGGAGAGAAGTCAACGGTCTGACGCGCCGACCGGCCCAGCTCGCCCGGCTGGCCGGCACCTGGAGGGCGGCCTCAGCGGCGCCGGGGTCAGGGCGCCGGGGTCAGGGCGCCGGGGTCAGGGGGTTGGATAGGCATGGCTCAGACCCCAGGCGATCAAGGCGGTGATGCCTCCCATCAGCAGGATGCCGGAAATCAGCACCAGCATCGGGTTATCGGATCCGTTGGGATCGGTGGGCGCAGGAGCCATCGCGACCGGACGGGCAAAGGGCTGTCGCCGGGCACGCTAACCAGGGCCTGCCGCCGCGGCCGCGGTTCAGGCCCTGGCCGTCAGCCCCCAGCGACGTCGCCAGGCGCCGCTGGCCTCCCGCTCGCCTCGGGCCAGCCCCGCCGCCTGCGCCAGCTGCCGGCGGCTGTGGATCGCCGCCGCTGAGGCCCTGCCGTCCGGATCGCGGTAGGGCTCCCCGGCGCTGCTGGCCAGGTGTTCCATCTCCATCGGCGACAGCGATCGCCACAGCCGTGAACGCTCCAGCGGCATCGGGCTGGCCACGGTGCCACCGCTCCAGAGCCGCTGGGCCGCTGCCGCCGCAGATCCGGCCGCGCCAGCTGCAGCGGCGGATCCGGCCGCGCCAGCTGCGGCGGCGGGCGCGGGCAGGGCGGCCAGCTGCAGCGGTACCATCCGCAGCGCCTCGCGCACCGCCGCGGCCGAGCAGTAGCTGAGCCAGCGCCCCTGCGGCCGCAGCAGCGCCGCCAGCTGCGTCAGCAACTCCAGCGTCCACAGCTGCGGGCAGCGCTGCGGCGAGAAGGCATCGTGCCAGATCAGATCCAGCCGTCCTCGCTGTTCCAGCTGCAACCGCGCCAGGTTCGCGCGGGCATCCCCCCAGAGAATCCTGCCGCGGCTGCGGCCATCCAGACCGGCATTCCAGCCGGCAGCAGCGCTGCCGGCACAACTGGCATCGCCACTGCCATCACAACTGGCATCACAACTGGCATCGCCGTTGCCATCACGGCTGACGGCACGGCTGACGGCATAACTGCCATCGCCACTGTCATCACAACTGCCATCGCCGCTGCCATCACGGCTGACGGCATAACTGCCATCACAACTGCCATTGCTGCTGCCATCACGATTGCCATCACGGCTGACGGCACCAGTACCGCTACCACTGGTGATGCCGCCAGCGGCACCACTGCCGTCACCACTGCCTTCGCCATCGGCTTTACCACTCGCAGTGGCACCGGCAGCGCTGCCGGCACCCCAACCGCCGTGCCGCTGCAGCTGCTCCAGGATCATCAGCGTGCCCGGCTGCCACTGATCGCGAAAGGCCGGCGCCGCCAGCGCCAACGCCAGCGGCTGGGGATCCAGCTCCAGACCGATCCAGTCCAGCTGCAGACCCCGCCGGGCGCAGGCCTCCAGCAGCGCCGCCAGGTTGCTGCCGGTGCCCACGCACACCTCCAGCAGCGTCAGCCGCTCACCGGCCTGGAACCGCTCCAGCTGCGACGGCCGCACGAACGTCTCCTGCGCCTCACGCACGGCGCCGCGACCGCTGTGGAACCCCTCGCGGAAGTCGGGGCTCCAGAGGCTGAAGCTGCCATCCGCACCGCTGCGGACCTGCAGGTCGGCGCCGGGCGGCCGGGGGGCTGACGGCGACGACGGCGACGGCGACGGCGACGGCGACGGCGACGGCGGC
>Ga0172372_10005319_pt1 | contig 17935 bp, 14 predicted proteins | sample LakKiv5m_2_FD_114544 | JGI IMG/M metagenome (GOLD analysis project Ga0172372, IMG submission 114544) | Freshwater microbial communities from Kabuno Bay, South-Kivu, Congo - kab_092012_9.5m | ecosystem: Environmental > Aquatic > Freshwater > Lake | place: Democratic Republic of the Congo...
CGCACGGCGAGCGCCTCGGGCCGGAGCCGCGCGCCCCCGCAGGCCTTGCACGCGTCGGTGCGCGCGAAGCGATGGAACTGCTCTTCGAGGAACTCGAACGTGCCGTCCTCGTCCTGCCCCTCCTCGCGCTTGCGCCGTTCGTAGTCGCGGCTGCGGCGCTCGAGGCCGGGGATCACGCCCTCCCACGCGCTCTCCTCGCCCTTCCCGTCGCCGCGCAGGATCAGCGCGCGCGTCTTCTCGGGGAGCTTCTTCCAGGCGACGTTGCGCTTGACGCCCGTCTTCTCGACGAGCGCGTCGAGCATGTAGCGCTGGTAGATGCCGCCCGCCTTCCCCCACGGCGCGATGGCGCCCTCGTCGAGCGTGAGCGCGGTGTCCGGCACGACCAGTTCCGGGTCGAACCAGCGCACCTCGCCGAGCCCGCTGCACGCCGTACATGCGCCTGCGGGGTTGTTGAACGAGAAGATGCGGGGCGAGATCTCGGGCAGCGAGATCCCGTCGTCGATGCACGCAAAACGCTCGCTCAGCAGGAAGTCGCCCTGCCCCGGCACGTCGATGCGCACGAGCCCGCCGCCGAGCTTCAGCGCGAGCTCCATCGACTCGGTGAGCCGCTGCCGCACCTCGGGCTTCACCGCGAGGCGATCGACGTGCACGTCGATGGTGTGCGGCTTGTTCTTGTCGAGCACGACGTCGTCCGCGAGGTCGCGCACGACTCCGTCGATCGTCGCGCGGACGAAGCCGTCGCGACGCAACATATCAAGCTCCTTGCGGTATTCGCCCTTCTTGCCCCGCGCGATGGGCGCGAGCACCGCGAAGCGCACGCCCTCACCGAGCGCGAGCACGCGATCGACCATCTGCTGCACGGTCTGCGCGCTGATCTCGCGACCGCAGCTCGGGCAGTGCGGCGTGCCCGCGCGCGCGAAGAGCAGGCGCAGATAATCGTAGATTTCAGTGACCGTACCGACGGTGGAGCGCGGGTTTCGCGAGGTGGTCTGCTGCTCGATGCTGATGGCCGGCGAGAGGCCCTCGATCGTGTCGACGTCGGGCTTCGGCATCTGGTCGAGGAACTGCCGCGCGTACGCGCTCAACGACTCGACGTAGCGGCGCTGACCCTCCGCGTAGATGGTGTCGAAGGCGAGCGAAGACTTGCCCGAACCGCTCGGACCCGTGATGACGACGAGCCGGTCGCGGGGGAGCGTGACGTCCACGTCCTTGAGGTTGTGCTGGCGCGCACCGCGGACGACGATTTCCTTCATCGAGACTCCTTGCGCGGGCGACGGCGGGCTCGCTTCAGGTGCAGCGCGACGCGAGCGAGACGGCCGCGATCATGCCGTCGGCATCGCCACGCCCGGCCGCGGCCGCGTCGTAGGCCACGCCGTGATCGACGCTGGTCCGCAGAAAGGGCAGGCCCCACGTGACGTTCACGGCCTTGCCCCAGTCGAGCAGCTTCGACGGGATGGTGGCTTGGTCGTGCATCATGCAGACGACGCCGTCGATGCGGCCCCACGCGGCCTCGCGCAGCGCGGCCTCCGCGGGGCGCACGCCGAGCAGACGCACGCGCCCATCGGCGTACGGCGGCCGCGTTGCGGCACGTGCAGCCCCCGGCTCGACCACGCGCGGGTCCTCGTCGCCAAAGAGGCCGTGTTCGCCGGCGTGCGGATTGAGCGCCGCGACGACGACGCTCGGCGTGCCGGGCACATCGCCGCGTAATCGCAGGAGCGCTTCGCCGAGATGCGTCACCGCGCGGGCGACCCGCGCTTCCGTGATCTCGTGCGCAACGCGCGATACCGCGACGTGCGTGGTGACGAGCGCGAGCCGCAGCGTCGGGCCGAGGAACATCATCGTCACCGCGTCGTCGGGCAGGCCCGAGCGCCGCGCGAGGTGCTCCGTCTGACCCGTGAAGGGCGTCCCGCTCGCGACGATGGCCTCCTTGCTCGTCGGCCCCGTCACGAGCGCGCGCGCGTGCCCCGCCATGACGGCGGTCGCGGCCGCATCGAGCGCCGCAAGCTGCGCGGCGCCGCCTTCGGCCGTGGGCGCATGCGCCGCGACGCACGCGTCGGACACCGCGCCGACGTCCACGAAGCCGAGCGCACCGGCGGGAACGTCCCACGGCCCGTCGACGGGCACCTCGACGCAGCGCACGTCGAGCGACGTCGCGCGTGCCATCTCGATGAGCCGACGCGCATCGCCGTAGAGCACGAGCGACTCACCGCGCCCCGCCGCGTGAAGCGACGCTTCGACGGAGACGCGAGGCCCGATCCCGGCCGGATCACCGACGCTGATCGCGAGCGGGAGTCGCGCGCTCATGGGGCCTTCATCTTGTAGCCGGCGCCGCGCACGGTCTCGAGCGTCCGCGCGCCCGCCCCGAGCTTCATGCGCAGGCGGCGAACGTGGATGTCCACCGTGCGACTGCCGCCGTAGTAGTCGACGCCCCAGACGCGCGCGAGCAGCTGGTCGCGGCTGAAGACGCGCCCGCGGTGCTGGGCGAGGAACTTGAGCAGCGCGAACTCCTGGTGCGTGAGCGCGACGGCGCGACCGTCGACGGTGACCTCGTGCGCCGCGAGATCCACGCAGAGCGCGCCGATCTTGAGGCGCTCGCCGGCCTCGAACTCGCTGCGGCGCCACTCGATGCGGCGCACGCGCACGTAGAGCTCGGCGGGCACGTAGGGGACGAGGACGAAGTCGTCGAAGCCGTCCTGCGGGTCGAGGCGTTGGAGCGCGTTCACGGTGACCGCCGCGATGGTGGGCACCTCTGCGAGCGGCGCGACGGCACGGAGCCGCGAGAGCGCCGCGCGACCCGCGTCGACCTGCTCGAGCGCCTCGACGAGCACGGCCGTGGGCGGATCCTCGGCGAGCGCAGCCTCGTCGAGTGCGTCCCAGAGGTCGAGCGCCTTCACCCGGCAGCCGAGGTCGCGCAGGGTCGCGACGCCGCCTTCGACGCGCTCGAGCTGGTCACTGCGGCCGACGACGAGGATCCACATGCGGTGCCGTTCGATGGCGCACGCGCGCCGCCCTCCACGTCGGAGTTCACGGGGAGCGCGATGCTATCCGCGCCGTCCCGGGCGTGCAATTCGGCCTGCGCGACACTTGACCTCGGCCACGACGCAGGGCTAGCTTCCGCCGTCGTCGAGCAGCTCCCGGCACCCTTCTGCCGCGCGCGTCGCTCTCCTCCAGCAGGTCCTTCCTTCAGCGATGCGGTCCCAATGGCGATGAGGACGTGGCGGCTGGTCGTGACGGCGCTCGGTCAGAGCGCCTCCAGCGTTTCGGACGCCGAGCCCGGCGGTGCTGAGCCCCTTCACGACGTCACCGTAGAAGCGCCGAACTGGATGACCGCGCTCCGCAACGCGCGGGCCGCCATCGGTGAAAACGGCGGCGTCCCCACAGGCGCGAGTTGCGCGATCGCGCCCGACGGCCGCGTGACCATCCTCGATCCGGTCACGCGGCGCTCCTACATCGTGGCGCCGGGCTCTGCGCAGTCCTTTCGGCCCGCGCCTGCGTCCACGAGTCCACGGATTCCCACCGACGCCGTTGAGCGCGCACCGGCACAGGCACCCGTCGCAGCACAGGCGCCCGTCGCAGCACAGGCGCCCGTCACAGCACAGGCGCCCGTCGCAGTGCAGGCACCCGTCGCAGCACAGGCGCCCGTCGCAGTGCAGGCGCCCGTCGCAGCACAGGCGCCCGTCGCAGTGCAGGCACCCGCAAGCGGCCCGACGAATCCGACCGTCCCGATGAAGCGGGCCAAGTCGGTCACGATGGCTTACATGCCCGCCCCGAGTGGCGTGCAGTCCGCGCCCATCGCCGTCGGGCGCACCGAACCCGCGACGTCGGAACCGGCACCCGTCGGGGCATCGACCACGGACGCACCTTCGACAGACGCATCCGCCGCAGCGCAGCCCCCTGCTTCCGCCACGGCGTCGGCTCTCGCAGCAACGCCCGCGCCCGCGACGCCGCCCGTCCACGCACCAGCGACAACGCCAAGCAACGCGCCAGCAACTCCCCCGTCGGTCGAAGCCGCGTCCGCGCCGCTTGCTTCGGCGGCCTCGAGCACCAGCGCGCCCGCTACGAGCGCGGCACCGGTCCAGGGTGGTGCCCCCGTCTCGGCCTATCTGCTGAAGCAGCGCGACGAGGAGCCTTCCGCAGAGACGCCGCTCGTATACCGCGAGCGGACCTGGGTGGTGCCTGCCGGCACGTCTGAGGAGGCGGCCGCGAGCGCGCTTCGGGGCGAGTTGTTCGGGCTTCAGCAGCAACTCGCAGGGCGCCCCGACGGGAAGTTCGTGAATCTCGCGGTATTCGACCACGCTTGGCAGGACCGCCCGCAGAGCCCGCCCCTCGTCACCCTCGAGTGGAAGGACTGGCGCGGGGAGCCATCCATCGCGTTTCCCGCTCGCGATCGCTCAGCGCGCGGCAATGCAAGGCCTGCGACGCAACCCGCGCCCGCTGCGGCCGTCGCGGCCGGGTCGTCGCTCGCGCCTGCGACACCGGTCGCCGCAGCGCCGGCAGCCCCTCCACCGCCTGCCGCGGCGCCGGTGACCCCTGCCACGCCCGTCGCCTCGTCCCCGGCAACCTCCGCGAAGGGCGTCGCTGCCTCACCCACGCCCGTCCCTCCCGCGCGCGCTCCGGCCACCGTCCCCACCCTCGCGGAGTCACCCGATGACCGGCTCGCGCAGGCCTTCGAGGCCTGCCAGGACCTGTTCTTCCTGTCGTCCGCGTTCGACGGTCTCGACTTCGCCGTGCGTCTGCTCAACGAGGTCGTGCCGTGCGAGGCCATTACCGGCGCGCTCTACGACATCGACACCAACGAGCTCCGGCTCGTCGTGCTGACCGGGCCCGGCGCGGAGACTCGCAGGGGAAGCGCGATTCCCTCGGGTCGCGGGCTCTGCATGGACGCCGCGCTGCGCCCCGTCGCCATTCTGATCGACGACGTACAAGAGGACGGCCGCTACGACGCTGAGATTGACGGCCGTCCGGGCCTCGATGCGCAAACGATGCTGCTCCACAGCGTGATGCACGAGAGGCGCTTGCTCGGCCTGCTCCAGCTCACGAACCGCCACGTCCAGCCGCAGTTCGGTCGTGCCGACGCCAACGTCGTGGCCTACGTCGCAAAAGCGCTCGGCGAGTTCCTCGACGGCCAGCGTACGGCCGGCAAGCGGCCGCCCGCGGGCACCACCGTCGCGCGTTCCCGCCGGTGATTCCGCTGCCTCCCCAGCCTGCCTGTGGCGGCTGCGCGAAGCCGTCGACGTTCTGTGTCTGCGACCGCGTCGTGGTGCATGACGACGTCCGCACGCGCGTCCTCGTCTTGCAGCACCCGCAGGAGCCGGACGTGACCCTCGGGACGGCGCCGCTGTTGCGGGCCTCCCTGCCTCGGCAGGTGAAGGTGGAGGTCGGCCTCTCGTGGGCGTCGCTTGCGGACGCGCTTGGCGAACCCGCAGAGCCGGCCCGCTGGGGCGTGCTCTACCCGATGTCCCTGCGGAAGCCGCTCCCCCCGGAACAGGCCGAACGGCCGTACATCGTCCTCGACCGTCACGGTGATCCACGTCCGCCCGATGCGGAACCGCTGCTCGGCGTCGTCGCGCTCGACGGCACCTGGAGTCAGGGCAAGACGCTCTGGTGGCGGAACGCGTGGCTGCTGAAGCTGCAGCGTGTCGTGCTCCGGCCGCGCGAGCCGGGGATCTACGGGCGCCTGCGTCAGGAGCCCCGACGCGAGCACGTCTCGACACTCGAGGCCGTGGCCGATGCGCTCGTCGGCAACGGGGAGTCGAGCGTCGTGCGCGACGATCTGCGCCGCCTCATGCGCACCATGGTGCAGCGGGCTCGTGACGCGAAGGCCGCGAGTGCTCAGCGCCGCCGTCGCCTCGACGATTGAGTCGGCGAGGCTTGCGGGAGCGACGACCGCTGCGGCGACGAGCGGCGCAGCGCTGAGTCGCGCTGCCGCGACGGGCCGCGCGGCGACTATCGCTCGCGGAGCAGCGCCTGGACCTCACGCTCGAGCGAGGCCGCGTCACCGGCGCGGAAGCCGGCGTGGTAGTGGCGAACGACGCCGCGCCGATCGATCACATAGGACGACGGCATGGCCGTACCGCCGTAGCGCGCCGCTGCGGCCTTGCGCGGATCGTGCGCGATGACGAAGCCGGCCGGCGTACGGCGCAGAAACGAGCGCACGTTGGCGACCTCGTTGTCGACGCTCACCCCGACGATGGCGAGTCCCTGCGACGCGTAGGTGCGATGGAGGCGCTCGAGCACCGGGAACTCCTGCCGGCACGGCGCGCACCAAGACGCCCAGAAGTCGACGATCACGACCTTGCCGCGCAGCGCGGCGATGCGAACCGGGTTCCCGTTGAGGTCGTTGACGCCGATCTCCGGGGCGCGCGCGCCGACGTCGACGGCGGACGCCGTGGCTGACAACGCGAGCAGGACGAGGGGAACGGAGGCGAGGAGGAGGCGACGCATGGGGCGATGGACGCGGGCGCGCAGCAGAGATTCACGCATCGTTCAGAGCTCCAGCTCCTGACGGATGTAGTTGGAGAGTTGCGTGGGCGGCTCCGTGAAGTGCCGGCCGTTGACGAAGATCGTCGGCGTCCCCTCGACGTGCACGCGGCGCCCCTCGGCCTTGTCGGCGTCGATGCGCGCCTGCGTGTCGGGGGAGGCCATGTCCGCTTTGAAGCGCTCGAGGTCGAGGCCGAGCTGCACGGCGTAGCGCTCGAGGTCCTCGTCTTCGAGGGCGTCCTGATGCGCGAACATCAGATCGTGCATCTCCCAGAACTTGCCCTGCTTGCCCGCCGCAACGCCTGCGCGCGCCGCCGGCATCGCCCGCGGATGCTGGTCGAGCGGGTAGTTCTTGAACACGAGCTTCACGCGCCCCTCGAACTCGCGGAGCGTGCGCTCGAGCATCGGAGCCGCGGCTCCGCAGTACGGACACTCGAAATCGCTGAACTCGACGAGCTGCACCGTCGCCATCGGCGCGCCGCGGATCGGGAGCCCCTCGACGCGCAGCTCGTACTTCGTGTCGCGTCCGTAGCGGGCGTTGAAGTGCGTCTCGATCTCGGCCCGCTCGTAGCCCTCGGTCACGAGGTGCGCGAGGTAGCGCGCAGCCGGAACGCAGCGATTGCAGCGGCTCGCGGCATCGGTGGCGCAGCGCGCGATGCTGACGGGCTCGCCGCACGGCGAGAGCAGGTCGTTGGTGAGGTCCGTGAACACGCGCTTTTCCGGCGCGGTGAGGTCGCTGAGGTCGACCTGCGGGATCTCCTCGACGCGGGCCTGCGGCGCGGGCGTTGGCTGCCCTGGGGGAGGATCGACCTTGCTTCCGCAGCTTGCGCCGAGAGAGAAGATCGCGAGGAAGGCCACGAGGGCCCGGAGCGGGCGACGCGCGCTGTCCATGACGGCGCGGATGCTAGCAGGGCCCCGCGGGCCTGCGGCGATCAATTCGTCGTGATGTCGCGCGACGCGACACCTCGGCTCATGGCAGCGGGGCGCCGGCGTGGATCCACGCGGCGAGCGTCTCCCGCTCTGCGAGCGTGAGCGCCGCGCTCGGCGTGTCGCGCGACGCGGGCGGCATCGGCGTCCCGGGCAACGACGGATCGCCGAGCACCGTGTAGACGAGATAGCTCGTCTCCGGGCGCCCTCGCCCCGCGATCACCTCGACGATCGGCAGCGCAGCGAGACGCGGGGCACCGGCACCGCCCTCCGCTCCGAGGACGCCGGAAGCCGACGAACGTGCGGGACGATTGAGCGCCGTCGCGCGAATCCCCTCCGGCGAGGAGAGATCGAGCCCGAGCGCCGCCGGCCCCGGGCCATGACAACCGTCCCCCACGCAGCGACCCGCGAAGATCGGCGCGACCTCGGCGTATCCGGCGCGAGGCAGCGGCACCGAGGCTGGTCCCGTGTCCGTCCCGGTCTGAAACGAGACCTCGTGCGGTCCGTCCATCGCGCGCCCCTCGATGTCCTCGACACCGTCGATCACGAGGCGCCAGACGACGTCAGGCTCGATCGGCGTATCGTCGAACGGCACCGCGACGACGCTGCGCGTGAGCACGTCGTAGCGAACCGACAGGAGCGGCCGCACGACGCCCGACTCGAGGCGCACCGTCGCGCGGGAGACCGTGCGGGGCAGCAGGAGGCGGTCGAAGCGGGCGACGAATGGCCCGCGACGTCGGACGCCCACATCCCGATCGGAGGGCGATGTCGCAACGACGACTGGCCCCCGCGCGTCGCCTACCGGAGGCACCACGTCACAGCCCGCACCGCCCACGGCGAGCGCAGAGACGAGCGACATCGCGCCCGAGACGTTCACCAGGTCGCGCATCAAGGGCCCACCCGTCGCTCGCGGCCCCCGCCGCTGCGCGCCCGTGTGGTACCCGACCTCCCCGACCCCCACCGGAAGCGTCAGCTCTCGCTGTAGACGCCGAGCTGCTCGCGCAGGGTATCTTCTGTGATTCCGACGCGAATGTACTCGTTCAGGCAGTCGGCGACGGTGACCAGCATGTCGTCGACGCCTTTGTCCTCGATCAGCTTCGAGAGCAGCGCGCGGGCCTCGCGGCTGTCGTCCTCGCGCAGAAACTGCCGGACCTTCTCGATGGTGATGTCATCGCCCTGGAAGTCGATGACCGCGTGCTCCAGGAGAAAGCGAACAAGCTCACGCACGTAGAGCCTCCGTCGAAGCAGGTGAGAGGTCCGGGGGCGCGCCCCCGCAGCCCGAGGACCGGACCGGCGCACGTTGTAGTCTCCGCCCCTCCACGGGCGCAAGCGGGAAGTGTTTTCAGGACGCCCCCCGCCGGCGCTGGTACGTTGACGGCCGATGAGCGAGGCCCCCCTCCGCGTACTCGGTGTCGCGTTCGCCGTCGTGCCCGGCTCGAGCGCGCACTCGCCGGCGCTCGTCGGGCTCGCGGCCGCGCTGCACGCGGAGATGGACTTCGTGACGGTGAAGGCCGACGCGCTCCCGCACATCGAGCGCTTCGGCCCCGCCCAGATGCTCCGCGTGCCGGTCGGCGGGCACGCCGAAGGGTCGCCGCGGAGCGCCTTCTGCCGCGCCATTCGGCGCCAGATCGAGTCGGAGTCCTACGACGTGGTGCACGTGCGCGGCCCGGTCGAAGGGCTCGTGGCGCTCGAGTTGCGCGCTTCCCAATCGCTGAAGGTGGTGTACGAGATGGGCTCGTACCCAGACGAGTCCGACGGTCCGGGCGCCGAACAGGGCTGGGCGGCCGCCCATCTCCGCTGTCTCGAGGGAGCCGACCACGTGATCGTGCCGAGTGAGGCCGCGCTCCGTCCGAGCGCCGTGCGCGCGCGCGGCACGCAGGTCCACGTCGTCCTGCCGGGCGTCGACGTCGACGCCTACGACTGGCGGCCTTCCGGGCACGACGCAGGTCCTGAGACGGCGACGCGGCTGCTCTACCTCGGCGCGTTTGCGGCGGATCGCGACATCGGCACGCTGCTGATGGCGATCCGCGACGTCGCGCGGCACACGCCGGTCCGCGCGCTGCTCGCGGGGGAGCCTCGTGCCGAGCGGCGTGCGCGGGTGCGGCGCCTCGTCGCCGACCTCGGCCTCGATGGCCTCGTCGAGGTGCGTGGCGAGCCGCCTGCGCTGCGGGTTCCGCACCTCATCGCTGCCGCAGACATCTGCCTCGCGCCGGCCGCTGCCGCGCCTCGCTTCGAGGAACACGGGGACGTCCCGCAGCCGCTGCTCGAGTACTTCGCGGGGAAGCGGGCCGTCGTCGCCGCCGGTGTGCCAGCGGTCGGCGAGGTGCTGCGGGACGGTCGCGAGGGGTTGCTCTACCCCGCGGGCGACGAGTCCGCCCTCGCGGCCGCCATCCACGCGCTCGCCGGTAGCCGAGCGCTGCGCGAACAGCTCGCCGCAGGCGGCTACGCGCGGGTGCGCGACCAGCTGAGCGCTGGCACGCGGCGCCGGCGGCTCGCCGAGGTGTACGAGCAGCTCGCGCCCGGCTCGCAACGGCGCGATCCGTGGATGACGGGCTTCGACGCAGAGGGCACCGGGCAGTGGGAGCTGCCGCAGCTCGGGTCGGAGGCGACCGGTCCGCGCCCCGACCGTCGCGCTGGACCGCACGACACCGACCACGGTGTATCCGGGACATCGCAGGAGACGGAGGTGCTGCTCGTGGTCGGCGCGCCGGAGCCCTCGGCGCCGAGCCTCCTCCCGCCGTCCGCTGAGCTCGAAGACGCGGCGCGCTTCGACACGAACCCGGGCGCCGAGGCGCCGGATCTGCCGGGGGCGCCCACGGTCGTGCGTGCCGGCTTCGCCATGGAAGAGACGAGTCCGTCCGTCGAGGCCCCGCTGGAGCGCCCCTCGGCCAGCCCTCCGACGGAGCGCCCCTCGGCGCCTCCCGCGCCCGCACGTCCCATCCCGCCGCCGCCGCCGGCCCCGAAGCCGCGCGGCCGCGCTTGACACGCCGCCCCGCGACAGGCGAAAGCATCCGGACATGTCGATCACCGCGGCCCTCTCTCTCGTCGAGTCTTCGATCCGCGCCCTCGGGCTCGACCCCGCGCGCGCACGCCTCCCGCACGAAGGCGACGGCGCACGCTTCGCGCTCCACCGCGGCAGCGCAGAGGTATTCGTGGTGCTCGCGCCGCCGAGCGACGTCGATCCGGCGGGCACGCTCCGCATCGTCGCGCCCGTGCTCGCGCTGCCCGACGCCGAGCGACGCCTCGCGCTCTACGAGCGAGTGCTGCGCCTCAACGCGGCGGAAGCCCGCGGCTGCGCGTTCGCGCTCTCGGGGGAGTCGGTCGTCGTGGTGCACGAGCGCAGCGTCCGTGACCTCGACGCGTCGGAGGTCGATGCCGCGGTGCGCACGGTGGGCGCCGTCGCCGATCACTTCGACGACATCCTCGCGCGCGAGTTCGGCGCGGCCCGCGCGCGCGGCTGACCGATGCGTTGCGCGGCGCGCGTCGTGCGGCGCGTCAGCCTCGCCTTGTCGCTGTGGCTCTCGGTCGCCGTTCCGTGTGGGCGCAGCCATGCCCGCGCCGACGACGTGCGCATCGAGTCCGACTCGGCCTTTCAGGCGTACGAAGTCCGCTCGCCGGGTACGTCGGTCTTTCAGACGCGTCGCCGCCTCGTGACGACGGCGGGGTTCGGCTGGGCGCACGCGCTCGCGGAGGAGCCCGACGACGCGGGGCGAACGCCGCGCCTCACGGCCACCGTGCGACTCCGCCTGACGCAGGAGTTCGGCGATACGTGTCTCGTCGCCCGCGCGCTCTGCGTGCGCGCCACCGACCCGCGTGATCTCGCTGCTTTCCAGCCGCTCGCGCGCGACACGTGGATCGACGTGCCGACGGCGTACGCCGAAGCCACCGGCCTGCCGCTCGGACTCGAGGTGCGGCTCGGCAGGCAGCTGCACCACGACGTCATGGGGATGCTCCGCGCCGACGCGGTGCGCGTGCGCGTCGAGCCCTGGGACACGGTCGCGCTCGAGGCGCTCGCGGGGATGCTGGTGCGGGACACGAGCCTCGGCGGCTCGCCAGCCTTCGAGCCCATCGGCGCGCCACGCCTCGACGTGAACGTCGATCCGACACGCGCGTCCTTCATCGCGGCGCCGATCACGACGCCGCTCGTCCTCGCGGCGCTCGAGCTCGGCCGCACGCCGATCGTGCGGGCCCGCCTCGCGTTCCGGGAGATGCGCGACCTCGCCGGAACCGACCCGACAGGCGCGCACGTCGAAGGCGGCGTCCTCGCGCGCCGCGCATCGCTCTCGCTCGCCTCACAGCCACTCGACGCGCTCCGTCTCGAGGCGGACGGAGTGCTGGATTTGCTCGACACGGGCCCTTTGACGCAGCGCGTCATCGCGGCGCGCACGGGCGTCTCGGTGCGCGTGAGTGACGCGTGGCGCGTGGCGGCGCGCGTCGAACGTCAGGTGCCGCGCTTCGATCCCGGCTCGATCTGGGCGTACTTCGTCACGGCGCCGATCGCCGAAACGCAGCTCGACACCGACTGGACGGCGAGCGAGCGGCTCACCTTCGGCGCCGGGCTGCGTGGGCGACGCGCCGAGCTCGGCGGACAGGACGGCGAGGACGTCGATCTCGGCGCGGAGGGGCGCGCTCGCGCGCGCTTCGGGCCGCTCGGCGTGGGCGGCTCGATGTTCGTGTGGAGCGGCGATCTCGGGCCGATGGCGGGCGTCCTGCTCGACGGAACCCTGCGCGTCGACCGCACGCTACAGCTCGAGGCGCGCGTGTCGGTGTGGCACTTCGACGACGCGAATCGCCCGGATCTCTACGGCACGACGGTCAGCGAGGTGGTGGGCGCGCGTTGGCAAGTGGGCGATGCGACGAGCGCGCTCGTCGAGCTCGAGCACGCGGCGAGCCGCGTCGTCGGACACCGCTTCCGCGCGGTGCTCGCGCTGCGCGTGGAGGCCTGGCGATGAACCTCCCGCCCCACGCGGCCTCGTCGCGGATCGCGCACGGCGCGCTCCTCGCGCTCGGACTCGCGCTCGCCGTCGCGCTCGGCCTGACGCACGCGGCGAACGGCCAGCCGCGCCCGCGCCGCGCGACGCCCGAGGGCCGCAGCGCCATCATCTACCCGCTGCAGCGCATCGCGATCCGCATGGATCACGCGCACCCTGCGCACCGCGCGCTGCCCTGCGTGCAGTGCCACACGAGCGCGCCTGCGAGCCGCGCATCGCGCGATTTGCTCATCCCCGCCGAGTCGACGTGCAATCCCTGCCACGCCGCGCAGACCGATCGCGAGGCCCCGACGGCGGCGCGCTGCGGCACCTGCCACGTCGGCTACGGCGCGGACGGCACGCGTGTGGTCCCGGCATCGACGTTCCCCGCGCCGCGGCTGCACTTCTCGCACGCGACGCACGTGCGCCTCGGCGCGACCTGCGAGTCGTGCCACGCAGGCGTCCGCGACACCGCGCTCGCGACCCGAGACCACCTGCCGACGATGCGGCAGTGCCTCACCTGCCACGGCGGTGCGCGCAGCGATGGGGCCCGCAGCGCGTCCAGCCCGAACGCGACGCCGCGCACGACGCGCTCGGCCCCGGCGACGTGTACGACGTGCCACCTCGCGGAGCCGGATGGCGTCCTGCGCACGCGCTTCGCCGAGGGGATGCTCACGCCGCCCGACTGGCTGCTCGGCATGGGCCACGACGCCGACTGGATCGTGCGGCATCGCTGGATCGGCGCCGATCAGGGCAGCGCGTGCGCGTCGTGTCATCGCGAGTCGGAGTGCGCCGACTGCCACGACGGACGCGTGCGCCCGCGCAGCGTGCACCCCAACGATTATCTGACGGTCCACACGCAGGAGGCGCGGCGTGAGCCCACGCGCTGCGCCTCGTGCCACACGACGCAGCGCTTCTGCACGGAGTGCCACGCGCGCCTCGGCCTCGCGACGATCGCCGCACCCGCCGTGCGCGCGACCGGCCGCTATCACCCGCCCGCTGCGACGTGGGAGCGCGCCCACGCGCTCGAGGCGAAGCGCTCGCTCGCGGCCTGCGTGAGCTGCCACGCTGAGCGCGACTGCGTCGCGTGCCACGGCGCGCTCGGGATCGGCGGCGGGCTGTCGCCCCATCCTGCAGGATTCGCGAACCGCTGCGGGCCGCTGCTCACCGCGAACCCGCGCGCGTGCGTGACGTGCCACGGCGACGTCGGCGCGCTCGAGGGCCGCTGCCGCTGAGCGCCGAGCGCCGATCGCCCCGCGCGCCACGACATTGCGCGCGGCTTACGACCGACCGCGCAACGACACGACGCCCGTGCGCTCTCCGCGCAGCAGCGCACCGAGCGCAACCTCGAGCCCTTCGGCCGCACCCTCGACGATGCGGCCGACCTCGGCTCCGCCGCGCCGCACGATGAACGTCGGCACGTAGTGCACATCGAGCCCGTCGAGCACGCCGCCCGGCGCCGCCTTCGCGCGATCGACCGCGATGTGCCGCACCGTGAAGGGCACCTCGCCCGCGACCTCGAGCGCGCGCCAGAGCCGCGGCACCTCGCGACGACTGTCGCCGCACCACGTCCCGAGCACGACGATCACCTCGGCGCCCGGTGCCACGCGCGCGAGCGCCGCGGACGCCGTCGCGTCGACCTGCGTCGAAGCGCGCACCTCGGCCCACGCGGGGACCGCCGTTTCGATGGCCTCGCGCGTGGTCACACCGACGACGATGTCGGGAGACGCCGGAGCAGGCGCCGCCACCGCGGGCGGTGACGCGGGCGACGTCGCCGGGAGCGCCGCAGGGGCCGGCCCCGACGCAGGCGTCCCCGCGCAGGCCGAGAGGAGAACGAACGGCAGAACGGGAAGCGGTCCACGCATGGCGCGCGACTATCGCACGACTCGCGCTCGTGCTTCGACACGCAAGCCCGTTGCGCGCAGCAGACGCGTTCGCCATGGTCGCGCGCCATGCGACGCCCCTCTGCGACCCGCCCGCGCCTCGTTTCCAGTTTCTCCGCACTCTTCGCGTTCTCCTGGATCGTCGGCTGCGGCGGCGCATCGACGCAGGTCGCCGACGCGCGCGGCGCAGGTGGCCGTTGGGAGCAGGAGGCTCGGCAGCTCCTCGATTTCTACAGCCCGCTCTACGTCGCGCTCTCGACGGAGGCTTCCCGTGCCGCGTGGGTCTCGAGCACCGACGTGAGCGAGGCGCACACGGCGCAGCGCACGGGCGCCGCCACGGTCTTCAGCGCGTTCGCCGGCAACGCGCTCTTCATCGAGCGCGCCCGCGCGCTGCTCACGCACGAGGACGCGCTCACCGACCTCACGAAGCGCCAGCTCCGGCAGATGCTCGTGCTCGCCGCCGACGCCCCGCAGACGAACCCGGACCTCTCGCGGCGCCGCGTCGCGGCCGAGGCGCAGCAGTCGGAGATCCTCGACGGATTCCAGTTCTGCCTCGCCCGAAACGGCGCGACCTGCACCCAGCCCGTCATCACGAACGATCTCGACCGGATCCTGCAGGATTCACGCGATCTCACGGCCCGCGAGCGCGCGTGGAACGCCTCGAAGGAGGTCGGCGTGCCGCTGCGGAGCGGGCTCGCGACGCTGCAGGGGCTGCGCAACGGCGTCGCGCAAGAGATGGGGTACGACGACTTCTTCCAGTTCCAGGTCTCGAACTACGGGATGTCGACGGCCGACATGATGGAGACGCTCGACCGCCTCGTGCGCGAGACGCGCCCGCTCTACGAGCAGGTCCACTGCTACGCGCGCTACGAGCTCGCGCGGCGCTACGGCGTGAGCGAGCCGCCCGCACTCATCCCCGCGCACTGGATCGGCAATCGCTGGGGCCAGGATTGGCCCGGCCTCGTCGAGGGCGTCGACATGGACGCGCTGGTCGCGGGCAAGTCGCCCGAGTGGCTCGTGCAGCAGGCCGAGCGCTTCTACGTGAGCCTCGGCTACCCGTCGCTGCCTGCGTCCTTCTGGCGCGAGAGCGATCTCTATCCCGTCCCGGCAGGGAACCCGCGCCGCAAGAACGCGCACGCGAGCGCATGGCACGTCGACCTGCAGCACGACGTGCGTTCGCTGATGAGCGTCGAAGCGGACTGGCATTGGTTCACGACCACGCACCACGAGCTCGGGCACATCTACTACTACCTGAGCTACACGAACGACGACGTGCCGCCGCTGCTCCGCGAAGGCGCGAACCGCAGCTACCACGAGGGCATGGGCGACCTGATCGCGCTCGCCGCGTCGCAAGAGCCGTATCTCCGCGAGATCGGGCTGCTCGCGGAGGGTCAGACGCTCGACGAGCAGCAGGCGCTGCTCGACTCGGCGCTCACGGGGCCCGTCGTCTTCCTGCCCTGGGCCGCGGGCACGATGAGCCAGTTCGAGAAGGCGCTCTACGCCGACGCGCTGCCGGCCGATCAGTTCAACGCGAAGTGGTGGGAGCTGGTCGCGCGCTACCAGGGCCTCGCGCCTCCCTCGCCGCGCCCGGCCGAGGCGTGTGACGCGTGCACGAAGACGCACGTCAACGACGACCCCGCGCAGTACTACGACTACGCGCTCGCCAACGTGCTCGTGTACCAATTCCACGAACACATCTGCACGAATCTGCTCCACCAGGACCCGCGCCATTGCAATTACGCGGGGCACCCCGAGGTCGGCGAGTTCCTCCGCGGGATCGAGCGGCCCGGCATGTCGCGCGACTGGCGCACCGTGCTTCGCGAGGCGGTCGGCAGCGATCTCAGCGCCGAGCCCATGCTCCGCTACTACGCGCCGCTCATGGAGACGCTGCGCGCCCGCAACGCCGGGCGGAGCTGCAGCCTCCCGGCGATCTGACGCGCACGCTCCCCACAGCACACGGCCCCGCTGTCGCCAGCGAGGCCGTGTGGTCGGAGAGCCCATAAGCCGAGTTCTGTGTCCGCAGCCATCGCTGGCGTGCGGCCGGTGATCATTCCTCTGGACGACGCGTCACCGCGCGCCTCGAGCGACGTGACCCGGGAGCTCGGGCGGGCCGCCCTCCGACCGCCGTGTCGCCACGACGGCTGCGCTCCCCTATTTCGTCTTGCACCGGGTGGGGTTTGCCGTGCGACCGACGTTGCCGTCGGCCCGGTGGGCTCTTACCCCGCCTTTTCACCCTTACCCCGCGACGCTCGCGCGCAGCGGGGCGGTTCGTTCTCTGTGGCACTTTCCTCGGGGTCGCCCCCACGAGCCGTTAGCTCGCACCCTGCCCTCTGGAGCTCGGACTTTCCTCCCGTCCGCGAACGGACGCGCGATCACCCGGGCCGCTCCGACGCCGCGCTTATGCGGTCCCGCGCCGGGGCGCGCAACCCTGCACGGCCCGCCGGAAAGTTGCCGTCCTGCGCCGGATGCATAGGGTCGGGCCCGATTCCATGTCCGGTCTCCTCGCATCGCGCGCGTGGTTGCGCGTCGCCTTCGTCGCCCTGGCGCTCGCCGGCTGCTCCCCCCGGAGCGGTTCGCGCGGTGGTCGCGCCACGGACGCAGGCGTCGATGCGGGGAGCGCGCTCGCCGCGACGACACGCCCTGCCACTCCGCAGGCGTCGAGCGAGAGCGCGACGGAACGTCCGACGCCCGCCGCTGCAGCGCCACCGCGCGCCGGCGAGGTCGTCCGCATCCCCGCAGGTCCGATGCGCGCCGGGAGTCTCCCCGGCACGCCCGGGCGGGCCCCGGGCACGGAGGCTGACCTCCAGCCCGTCACGCTGCCCGCCTTCACCATCGATCGCCTTCCTTTTCCGAACGATCCTGCCCTGCCGCCGCGCGCCTCGGTCTCGCGCACGGAAGCCGCCGCGCTCTGCGGACAGGCCGGCAAGCGCCTCTGCACCGACCTCGAGTGGGAGCGGGCGTGCGAGGGACCGACGAACGACACCGCGCCGCTCGGCGCGATCTTCCCCGGGGGAGCGAGCTTCGACCCCGAAACGTGCGGTCTCGACGCACTCGCCTGTTCGTCACCCGACGGAGTGCTCTCGCTCGGCACGACCCTCGGCGAATGGACGGGCAGCGCTGCGCCTCCGGAGTTCGGCCCCGCCGGACTCGATGCCATCGTCCGTGGTGGTGCCGTGCTCGCCGAGCCCGGCGTGCACCGCTGCGCCTCCCGGCGCCCCTTCCCCTCCGCGACGACGAGTGAAGGCCTCGGCTTCCGCTGCTGCAGCGGCGACGACGCCGAGGTCCCCTACCCGCAGGTCGCGCGCAACCGCTCGATTTTTCAAGACCGGACGGTCGATACCCCCGAGCTTCGGCGCATCCTCGCGAGCGTCCCCGTGCTCGCGCATTTCGCGCCGCGTTTCACGCCCTTCGACGCCGACGACGTCGATCGCGCCCTCGGCCGCGGAGGCCAGACGCGCGACTCCCTCGGCGGCTGGGCCGCCATGAACGGCGTGCTCGTCTGGGCACCGGCGGACGGAGAGTCCGTGTGGATCGTGGCGGGCACGAGCGGGCCGGACTCGCTCCTCGCCGCGCTCTACGTCATGCCGGATGGCTCCTTTCACCACGCCGCGAGCTTCATCCTCGAGAACGAAGCCGTCCCCGTCGTCGTCGCGTACGGCGTGACCTCGCGCCGCG